>Ga0157365_10000078_pt1 | contig 46624 bp, 36 predicted proteins | sample AttsexASBM3_FD_111478 | JGI IMG/M metagenome (GOLD analysis project Ga0157365, IMG submission 111478) | Fungus gardens microbial communities from leaf cutter ant in Ribeirão Preto, State of São Paulo, Brazil - Atta sexdens ASBM3 | ecosystem: Host-associated > Fungi > Mycelium > Unclassified ...
CGGTGGGTCAGCGGAATGCCCGCATAGGCGGTCGCGCCGCTGGCGGCCGTGACGCCGGGCACCACCTGAAACGGCACGCCTGCGGCTTTCGCCGCCTCAAGCTCTTCACCGCCGCGCCCGAAGATAAACGGGTCACCGCCTTTCAGGCGCACCACGGTTTTGCCCTCGCGGGCGAAGTCGATCAGCATCTGGTTGGTTTCATGCTGCGCCACCGCGTGCGCGCCCGCGCGTTTACCGACACAGATACGCTCGGCGTCGCGGCGCACCAGATCCAGCACGCCGTCGCTGACCAGATGGTCATACAGCACGACATCCGCCTGCTGCATCACCTGTAATCCGCGCAGCGTCAGCAGCCCGGCATCGCCCGGCCCCGCGCCGACCAGAATAATTTCGCCCTGCGCGGGTTGCGGCGCGTCGAGCTCCGCCTCCAGCACCGCTTCGGCGGCGCGGGTATCCCCCGCCGCCATCAGGCTGGCGAAGCGGCCACGAAAGGCTTTTTCCCAGAAGCGACGGCGTCCGTCCGTCGTGGGGATGCGCGCTTTAATACGGTCGCGAAAGCCGCCCGCCACCCCGGCCATCCGCCCGAGGCTTGCCGGCAGCAGCGATTCGATTTTCTCGCGCAGCAGCCGCGCCAGCACCGGCGCGTTGCCGCTGGAGGAGATAGCGACGATAAGCGGCGAGCGGTCGACTATCGACGGAAAAATAAAGGAGCACAGCGGCTGGTCGTCCACCACGTTGACAAGCCGCTGGCGGGCGTTCGCTTCGTCGAACACCCGACGATTGAGCGCCTCGTCGTTGGTCGCCGCAATCACCAGAAACACCGCGTCGAGCTGCGACGGTTCGAAGGTCTGCGCAAGCCAGCGCAGCGCGCCTTCCTGCTCCAGCGCCGCGAGCTCCGGGTGCAGCTTTTTGGCTACCACGCAGACGCAGGCGCCCGCGCGACGCAGCAGCGCGATTTTACGCAGCGCCACTTCGCCGCCGCCGACGACCAGCACGGGGCGCTGTTTCAGTTGAGCAAATAACGGGAGATATTCCACGGCGATACAACTCGCTAACAACAGGGGACCAGAGGGGACTATAGGGGGGAGCTGATAACAGATGAAATTACGAATTGGTATTTATAGTTCCACAAAAGAATAAGGCGTCAGAAATGCTCATATCAAAAAGTGCTTAAGCCGTGAAATTTCGGGCGTTTATCCGCAAATCAAATTGTGTAACCGCCGTCACAGTTTCATACTAAGCGCCACTGACTGGTCGCGCTTTTTTGAGTAAGGACGTTCTATGTTTTCCGCAGTGCGCCGCTGCACACTAAGCCTGGCGCTGAGCGTATGCTTCACCCTGCCCGCTTTCTCGCAACCCATTCACCCCGGCGATATCGCCAGTGAGCAACCCCGCCACATCGCGACGTTATTCCCAGGCCGCATTACCGGTGCGCCCGCCGAGATGCTCGCCGCCGATTATCTGCGCCAGCAGTTTGTGCGCATGGGGTATCAGAGCGATATCCGCGCGTTTCACAGCCGCTATATCTATACGGCCGGGAATCATCGCACCAACTGGCAGAACGTGACCGGCAGCACCGTCATCGCCGCTCATGAGGGCACGGCGCCGCAGCAGATTATTGTGATGGCGCACCTTGATACTTACGCGCCGCTGACCGACGCCGACGTCGATAATAATCTCGGCGGCCTGACGCTGCAGGGCGTGGATGATAACGCCGCGGGGATAGGCGTGATGCTGGAGCTTGCGGAGCGCCTTAAAGATGTGCCGACACGTTACGGCGTGCGCTTTATCGCCACCAGCGGCGAAGAGGAAGGCGGCATGGGCGCGGAAAACCTGCTGAAACGCATGAGCGCGCTTGAGAAAAAACAGACGCTGCTGGTGATTAATCTCAGTCATCTGGTGGCGGGCGATAAACTGGCGTTTACCAGCGGCAAAAGCACGCCTGCCGCGGTACGTCAGCTCACGCGCGACAGCGCGCTGAAGCTCGCGCGGCGTTTCGGCATTCCCGTTTCCGCCAGCAGCGTGACGCCTGCGGATAACGACGCCGTGGCGTTTGATAAGGCGGGCATTCCGGTGTTGTCGATAACGGCGGTGAACGATCCCGCCCGCCATCGCGGCCGCCACGACGTCGGGCCGGTGGCGCATAATGCGCGTCAGGATAATCTGCAATATCTGGAGCAGACGCTGCCGGGACGCATTGATAAACGCTGTCGCGACGTGATGCGCGTCCTGCTGCCGCTGGTAAAAACGCTGGCGAAAGCCGGAAAGTAAGCCGGAAAGTAATAAGCGCGCCCCAGGGCGCGCTTTTCATTAGCCTTCGTGCAGGCCGCATTCGCGTTTAAGACCGAAAAAGCGGGTCTCTTCTTCCGCCATGCCCGGCTCCCATTTGCGGGTCGTGTGCGTATCCCCTACCGAGAGATAACCTTCGTCCCACAGCGGGTGGTATTTCAGCCCGTGCTTTTGCAGGTACTGATATACGGTACGGTTGTCCCAGTCGATGATCGGCAGAATTTTAAAGACGCCGCGCTGGATGCCGAGTACCGGCAGGTTAGCGCGGCTGCCGGACTGATCGCGGCGCAGGCCGGCAAACCAGGTCTGCGCGTTAAGCGTTTTCAGCGCGCGGTTCATCGGCTCGACTTTGTTGATCTCGTTGTATTTCTCAATCCCTTCAACGCCCTGCTCCCACAGCTTGCCGTAGCGCGCCTCCTGCCAGGCCGGGCTCTGCTCAGCACGGTAGATGTGCAGGTTCAGGTTGAGCTTTTCCGTTAGCTCGTCGATAAAGCGGTACGTTTCCGGGAAGAGATAGCCGGTATCGGTGAGGATAACCGGGATATCCGGGCGCTGCTGCGTGACCAGATGCAGGCAGACCGCCGCCTGAATGCCGAAGCTTGAGGAGAGCACAAACTCGCCCGGCAGATTTTCGAGCGCCCAGCCGACGCGCGCTTCGGCGCTTAATGCCTCAAGCTGCGCGTTGGTGTCGGCGAGCGCGTCAGCGCGGGCGTCTTTGTCCAGCGCGTTCAGCGCGTGGAGATCGAGTACGGACATGTGAACCTCGCTTGCATAAGTGTGATACCGGTACGGCGTCAGGCGAAATGGCGGGTTAGCGATGGCGGGTGCGCTTCGCTTACCCGCCCTACAAATGCTATCAATGCCGCGCTAACCGCTTATTCCCAGAAATCCCGCGCCGGGTCGAGCACCGGACGGATAATCCCGGCGCGCACGGTGAAATCGCCAAACCCTTCGCCCGGCTCGCGCTCTGCCGCCCAGCGGCCTACCAGCTCATCAATGATGTCGAGGATTTCCGGCTCGGTGATGTTTTCGCGATACATCCGCGGAATACGCGTGCCGATGCGATTACCGCCCAGATGCAGGTTGTAACGCCCCGGCGCTTTGCCGACCAGACCCAGTTCCGCCAGCATCGCGCGGCCACAGCCGTTCGGGCAGCCGGTCACGCGCAGCACGATGTGCTCGTCCGCCACGCCGTGCTTCGCCATAATGCCGTCCACTTTATCGATAAACTGCGGCAGGAAGCGCTCGGCCTCCGCCATCGCCAGCGGGCAGGTCGGGAACGACACGCACGCCATGGAGTTTTCACGCTGCGGCGTTACGCTTGCCATCAGGCCGTGGGCGCGGGCTATCTGTTCTATCTTCGCTTTATCGCCTTCTGGTACGCCCGCCACGATCAGGTTCTGGTTGGCGGTCAGGCGGAAATCCCCTTTGTGGATCTTCGCAATCTCTTTCAGACCGGTTTTCAGCGGGCGGTCCGGGAAGTCCAGAATGCGGCCATTCTCGATAAACAGCGTCAGGTGCCATTTATCATCAATACCTTTCACCCAGCCGATGCGATCGCCGCGACCGGTAAATTCGTAAGGACGAACCGGCTCAAACGTCACGCCCGCGCGGCGCTCCACTTCGGCTTTGAACACGTCCGGCCCGACGCGCTCCAGCGTATATTTGGTTTTGGCGTTTTTACGATCGGTACGGTTGCCCCAGTCGCGCTGGGTGGTTACCACGGCTTCAGCCACCGCCAGCGTATGCTCCAGCGGAATGTAGCCGAACTCGGTCGCGGTGCGCGCGTAGGTTTTCTTGTTGCCATGCTCGATGGAAAGCCCGCCGCCCACCAGCAGGTTAAAGCCCACCAGCTTGCCGTTTTCGGCGATGGCGATGAAGTTCATGTCGTTGGCGTGCAGATCCACATCATTCTGCGGCGGCACCACAACCGTGGTTTTAAACTTACGCGGCAGGTAAGTCGCGCCGAGGATCGGCTCCTCGTCCGTGGTCGCGACTTTTTCCTGATCGAGCCAGATCTCCGCATAGGCGCGGGTGCGCGGCAGCAGATGCTCGGAGAGTTTCTTCGCCCACTCCCAGGCTTCGGCATGTAATTGCGACTCGACCGGGTTTGACGTGCAGAGCACGTTACGGTTCATGTCGTTGGCGGTCGCCAGCGCGTCGAGGCCCACGGAATGCAGCATCTGGTGCGCCGGTTTAACGTTTTTCTTCAGCAGGCCGTGATACTGAAACGTCTGGCGGTTGGTCAGACGGATGCTGCCGTAAATCGTGTTTTCCTCGGCGAATTTATCGATGGAAAGCCACTGCTGCGGCGTCATAATGCCGCCCGGCAGACGGCAGCGCAGCATCATGGCGTGACGCGGCTCGAGCTTCTGTTCGGCGCGCTCGGCGCGGATATCGCGGTCGTCCTGCTGATACATGCCGTGAAAACGGATCAGCAGGAAGTTGTCGCCATTAAACCCGCCGGTCAGCCCGTCATGTAAATCTTCGGCAATGGTGCCGCGAAGGAAGTTACTCTCACGCTTCATGCGCTCCGCGTCAGTCAGTTTTCCTTCGACCACCAGAGGTCCTGGGTATTTTTCGCTCATTAATAGACGTCTCGCTGGTAACGGCGCTCAACGCGCAGCTCACTTAAATATTCATCCGCCGCCTCGGCATCCATCTCGCCGTAAGCCGCAATCACTTCCAGTAACGCCTGCTCGACATCTTTCGCCATGCGATTGGCGTCGCCGCAGACATAAATGTGCGCGCCTTCCTGAATCCAGCGCCACAGCTCCGCGCCCTGCTCGCGGATTTTATCTTGTACGTAAATTTTATGGTCCTGATCGCGAGACCAGGCAAGGTCGATGCGGTTTAACAGCCCTTCTTTTACATAGCGCTGCCACTCGACCTGATACAGGAAATCTTCAGTAAAGTGCGGGTTGCCGAAGAAGAGCCAGTTTTTACCGGTGGCGCCGTCGGCTTCGCGCTGCTGCATAAAGGCGCGGAACGGCGCGATGCCGGTGCCAGGGCCAATCATGATGACCGGCGTTTCAGGCGCGGCGGGCAGACGGAAGTTGTCGTTGTGCTCAATGAACACCCGCACTTCGCCCTCTTCTTCAAGACGATCGGCGAGGTAGCCTGACGCGCCGCCCGCGCGGGCGCGGCCTTCAATCTCGAAACGCACGACGCCGACGGTAATGTGGACTTCGTTTTCCACTTCCGCCTGCGACGAGGCGATGGAGTAGAGGCGCGGCGTCAGCGGGCGCAGCAGGCCGATAAGCTGCCCGGCCTCAAGCTGCGCCGGCGCGAAACGGACCATATCAACGATGGGCGTCGAGGCGGCGTAGTGTTGCAGCTTCGCTTTATCGCCCACTAACGGCAGCAGCGTTTCGCTGCGGGTCAGCGTGGCGTAATTCTCAACGATGGCGGCGGTGTTGACCGTCAGCTCAAAGTGCCACTGGAGCGCTTCGCTGAGCGTCAGCGTTTTGCCGTCCACCGTGACCGTCTCGTCGCCCTTCAGCCACAGGAGCTCAAGCAGCTCCTGCACCAGCGCCGGATCGTTCTGATACCAGACGCCGAGCGCATCGCCCGGCTGATAGCGCAGCCCGGCGTCGCCGAGATCGATTTCGATATGGCGCACATCTTTTTGTGAATGGCGCCCCGTGATTTTCTGATTCACCGAGAGCGTCGCGGTGAGCGGCGCTTCTTTGGTGTAAGGCGTGGAATCGACAAGATTGACCGCGCCGCTGGAAGTAAACGCCGCCTGGGACGGGGTTTCTTTCGGCACGCGCGCTTTCAGGACATCCACCACGCGCTGGCGCCACGCCTGAGCGGCGGCCTGGTATTCGACATCCGCGTCGACGCGATCCAGCAGGCGCTCGCCGCCAAGCTCCGCAAGGCGGGTATCAAAATCTTTCCCGGCCTGGCAGAAGCGCTCATAAGAGGTATCGCCAAGCCCAAAGACCGCGAACGCCGCGCCTTCAAGCTTCGGCGCTTTTTTCGACAGCAGGAATTTATGCAGCGCGACCGCTTCTTCCGGCGGATCCCCTTCCCCCTGTGTAGAGGTGACGATGACCAGCAGTTTTTCCTGGGCGATTTGTTTGAATTTATAGTCGCCCGCGTTCACCAGGTTCACGTTAAGTTGCGCAGCCAGCAGATCGTCGCGCAGCGCTTCGGCGACGCGGCGCGCGTTGCCTGTCTGGGAGGCGGAGATAAGCGTAATGACCGACGCAGGCGCCGCGGGCGTTTGCACCACCGCCGCACCAGGCTGTTGGTTAACCATTCCCCAGAAGTAGCCCGAAAGCCAGGCCAGCTGCGTGGGGGTGAAATCATGCGTCGCCGTCTGAAGGCGAGCCAGCTGCTCCGGGCTGAGCGGGAGCAACGCGTTCGGTGGGGCCTGAGTCGTCATGCGTCGTTATGTTCCAGTAGCAAAGCTGTTTTTCAGTGCAAAAACAGAAGAGAAAGTAAGGGTAACGGCGGCAAGAATAACAATTAAAGAAGGGATGGAAATAATAAATAACCAAACGGACTAACCGCTTTTATCTATAAGTGTAAACATAAAAACAGGTTAAATAAGGCATTGATAATGATAGGGTTTAAAACCAGAGGCGCGGCGTTTTACGCGGTTACCGCTTACGACGGTTTTAGTTAATGCTAAAAACGGTCAATTCCGGTACTATGCGGCGGTTTTTTAGCAAGACTGAGACTGCGTAATGCCTACCACCCTGTTTAAAGATTTTATCTTCGAAGCCGCTCACCGACTGCCCCACGTTCCCGAAGGCCATAAATGCGGCCGCCTGCACGGACACTCTTTTATGGTGCGCCTGGAGATTACGGGCGAGGTAGACCCGCATACCGGCTGGATCATCGATTTCGCCGAGCTGAAAGCGGCGTTTAAACCGATTTACGATAGCCTGGATCACTATTATCTGAACGATATCCCCGGCCTTGAAAACCCGACCAGCGAAGTGCTGGCGCGCTGGATTTGGGATCAGATGAAGCCCCGTATGCCGCTGTTGAGCGCGGTGATGATTAAAGAGACCTGCACCGCCGGTTGCGTGTATCGCGGCGAATAAGGTTGTGTGTGGGTTCAGATGGCGGGTGCGCTGCGCTTACCCGCCCTACGAGCAGCACACGTTATCCTCTTTGTAAGGTGGGTAAGCGCAGCGCACCCATCGTGTGAGCAACACACTTCATTCGGTGTATAGGGTGGGTAAGCGAAGCGCACCCACCGTGCACATGCCAGACAAAAAAAGAGGGGCTTACGCCCCTCTTTTTTATGCTTTATGCAATGTTCAGATACTTGTGCGTCTGCATCGACAATCGCCAGTTGCGGGCGATACAGGTCTCAATGCACAAACGCGTCGCGTCTTCTTTCTGGCTTATCGGCTGAAGCGCAATCACGCGCTGTCTCTCGTCATGCAGACGCGCCAGCAGTTCATCCAGCGCCTCGATATCGCGCATGCGCCCTACCGGGTGCTTGATTTCATCGGCGCGCATCAGCGCCTGATCCAACACCTCGTAACCGCCGCGCATGTTCACTTTCGGCGACACGGTCACCCAGGTGCCGGTGGTGCAGCGTACCTCGTGGGTGCCGCTGGTTTCAATCTGGCAGCTAAAACCGTGCGCTTCCAGCAGCTCGGTTAACGGCAGCAGGTCGTGAATACAGGGCTCGCCGCCGGTGATCACCACATGGCGCGCGGTATAAGCCTGACGTTCAATGGCCGCCAGCAGATCTTCCGGGCTCGCCGCGCCCCATTTATCGCTCTCTTTGGTTTTCGCGATAATGCTGAAAAGCGACACTTCCCGATCGGCGAGCGTCTCCCAGGTGTGTTTGGTGTCGCACCAGGCACAGCCTACCGGGCATCCCTGCAAACGAATAAAAATGGCGGGCACGCCGGTAAAGTAACCCTCGCCCTGCAGGGTCTGGAACATCTCATTAATCGGGTACTGCATGATTCACTCAAATTATGACCAAAAAGTAATTATTACAGATAACCGCCGGACTATCATGTGCCATTTGCGCCTTCCTGGCCGCGCGGCGCGCCTTCACAGGCCATAGCCCCCTTAATTCCAGGTCATTGGCAGCCCCGCCGGGCGGCGGTTACTATGGCGGCTGACGACCCTGCGCAGACAAGGAAAAGTGAAGCAATGGTACGCACACTCACATTATTTCTTCTGACGATATCGCTGGCGCTCGCGGGTGTTACCGTTCAGGCGCAAACCTTCCCCGTGCCGACGATGGAAAGCTTTGTTAACGATCCGGCTGACCTCCTGGAGGGCCAGGAGCAAGCCGCGTTAATCACTGACGTGTCCTCAATCTATACCCGCACCCACGCGCAGACGGCGGTACTGATAGTACCGACCTTAAAGGGCGATAACCTGGAAAGCGTCGCGACGCGCGTGTTCAATACCTGGCATCTGGGCAGCCCGCAGCGCAACGATGGCGTGCTGATACTGGTGGCCTGGGAGGATCGCAAAGTGCGCATTGAGGTGGGCCGCGGTCTGGAAACCACGCTGACCAACGCGCTGGCGAGCCAAATCATTAAAGAGCGGATGCTCCCCTGGTTCAGGGCGGGCGAACTGGCCGAAGGCATCCGGCAGGGGCTTACCGGTATCGATGCGGTGCTCAGCGGCAAACCGCTGCCGCCGGCGGACTCGCCATCGTGGTTATGGTCATGGCTTAAGCCGTTCCTTTTAGGATTTTCTTACTGGGAAGGGCTGCCGTTTCTCGCCATCACGCTGGCCGTCCTGCTGATGAAGCGTAAAAAGAAAACGCTGATCACGCTCTTTTTCGGCACGTCCTGCCTGCTGACGCCTGCGCTTGCCATCACCAGCGATTATGTCCCGTGGGTCGTGCCTTTTGTGTGGCTCAGTTTTACGGCGCCGCTCATGTTGTTAGTCATGGTGGTTATCATGGCGTTCGCGTTCCCCCAGCGCCTGTTTAGCGCAGGCAACGGGACGTCATCAGGCGATAACTCGTCAGCCTGGCTTGCCAATCAGCATCTTCATCATTTATCCGGCGGCGACAGTGGCAGCCATCACAGCAGTCACGACAGCGTGAGCTCCGGCGATGGCGGCTCAAGCGACGGCGGCGGCTCGTCAGATAACTGGTGAGCCCAGCGCGTCGGTAAAGCGGCGCGTAATCTGCTGCGGGCGCGTGATAGCGCCACCCACCACCACAGCATGCGCGCCGAGCGACAGGCAGCGCGCCGCGCGCTCGGGCGTATCGACATTGCCTTCGGCGATAACCGGAAGCGCAACCGCCGCCAGCACGTCTTTTAACAGCGCGAAATCGTTCTCCGGCAGGCGATGGCCGCGGGTTGGCGCGGTGTAGCCATAGAGCGTGGTGCCGACGCAGTCGAAGCCCAGCGCGTCGGCCGCAACGGCTTCGTCGACGTCTGAGATATCCGCCATGAGTAAAACCTCAGGAAAGTCGCGCCGGATGCGCCGGACGAGCTGTTCCAGCGTCTCGCCGTCAGGACGCGCTCGCGCGGTAGCATCAAGGGCTATCATTTCAGGCGCGGCGCGCATCAGCTCCGTGACTTCACGCATCGTCGCGGTAATAAAGACTTCACTGCCGGGGTAATCCCGCTTGATGATGCCAATCACCGGCAGCGTAACCTGCTGTTTAATAGCCGCGATATCCGCCACGCTGTTGGCGCGGATCCCCGCCGCCCCGCCCTGCGCCGCCGCCAGCGCCATTCTCCCCATAATAAACGGGCTGTGCAGCGGTTCGTTTTCCAGCGCCTGGCAGGAGACCACCAGCTTTCCTTTGATCTGCTCTAACATCGTTGACCTCAGTTTAATAACTCTTCGACTTCATTTTTGATAATCGTGACGTGGGGGCCGTAGATAACCTGCACGCCGTTACCGCGCAGGATCACCCCGCGCGCTCCGGTGGCCGTGAGCGCCGCTTCATTCACTTTGCGCCCGTCATTGACCGTCACGCGCAGCCGCGTGGCGCAGCAGTCCACATCCTGCAGGTTATCCCGCCCGCCGAGCCCGTCGACGATGGCCTGCGCCCGCTCGCTGACGTCCATCTGCACCGCCGCCTGCGTCTCTTTCTCGCGCCCCGGCGTCGCGAAATCGAAACGGGTTATCAGGTAGCGGAACGTGAAGTAATAGAGGAAAAACCAGGGCACGCCGACGAGCGGCACCCGCAGCCAGTGGGTTTTCGCTTCGCCCTGCAAAACGCCAAAGAGGATGAAATCGATAAAACCGCCCGAGAACGTCTGACCGATGGTGATGTGCAGCAGATGCGCCAGCATGAAAGCCAGGCCGTCAAAGAACGCGTGGATGACATACAGCACGGGGGCGACAAACAGGAAGGAGAACTCAATCGGCTCGGTAATGCCGGTCAGAAATGAGGTCAGCGCGGCGGATAACAGCAGCCCCGCGACGCGTTTTTTATTCTCCGGTTTCGCGGTGTGGTACATGGCAAGACAGGCGCCCGTCAGGCCAAACATCATGGTGATAAAGCGCCCGGACATAAAGCGCGACGTGCCGATATAAAACTGCTGCGTGGCAGGGTCCGCGAGCTGTGCGAAGAAAATACGCTGCGTGCCTTCCACCAGCTGGCCGTTGACTATCTCGCTGCCGCCGAGCGCCGTGGTCCAGAAAGGTAAATAGAAGATGTGATGCAGGCCGAACGGGCCAAGCATTCGCAGAATAAAACCATATAACAGCGTGCCGACATAACCGGTCGCCTCTACCAGCCCGCCCAGCCCGAAAATCACTTTCTGAAAAGGCGGCCAGACGACGGTCATCAGCGCGCCGATAACGATCGCCGCCAGCGCGCTGACAATCGGCACAAAACGGGAGCCGCCGAAAAACCCAAGAAACTGCGGCAGCGCGATTTTATTGAATCGCTGATGCAGCGCGCACGTCACAAGACCTATGACCACGCCGCCGAATACGCCGGTTTCCAGCGTCTGGATGCCGAGGACCATTCCCTGTCCGACTGCGCCCGGATTGCTCTGCGCCAGGTTTCCGGTAAGGGTCAGCAGCGCGTTGATGGTGGCGTTCATCACCAGAAAAGCGAGTAACGCGGCGAGCCCGGCCGTGCCTTTATCGGTGCGCGCGAGGCCCACCGCCACGCCGACGGCAAACAGTACCGACAGGTTCGCGAAAACGATCGCGCCGGCGCTGCTCATGATGGTGAAGACGGCCTGTAGCCAGCCGACATCGAGAAACGGATAGGCCGTCAGCGTGTTGGGGTTGGAGAGCGCGCCGCCAACGCCGAGCAACAGGCCCGCCGCGGGTAAGACGGCAATCGGCAACATAAACGATTTACCAAAACGCTGCGCTTTCTCAAACCAGCGCCCTGAAGATGTTCCGCTGAAAAATGCCATCGTAAACCCCCCGTCATTGTTTTGATGAAAATATTTATCACAATAAATATTTATAATGAAAATCATCATCAGCAATAGCGAAGGCGATCATACTTTTTTAAAATGGCTGGCATTGCGAGTGGGCTTTCACGCACACTCATCGCTGGTCGACGGTGCTTCAGGATCCTTTATGTCTGACAATGAAAATTTACTGCTCAAGCTGCGCCAGGAGCTTTCAGGCTTTAGCCCCACGCAGCGCAAACTCGGAGATTATGTGCTGAGCGACCCGGCTCGCGTGCTTTACCTCACCATTACGGAGCTGGCCCGCGAGAGCGATACCAGCGAGGCCAGCGTGACCCGCCTGTGCCGGACACTCGGCTGCAAAGGGTATAACGAGTTTAAAATGGCGCTGGCGCTGGATGTGCAACGGGGTCAGGCGCCCCGCGCGCAAAGCGGCGATGCGCTGGACGCGCTGGTGGAAGAGTCGGTACAGGCGCTGCGGGATACCGCGCAACTGCTGGACCGCGCAAGGCTTGAAGACGCCGCCCGTGCGCTGCATCAGGCGCGCTCGGTGCAGATTTACGGCGTCGCGGCGAGCGCCATTATCGGTGAGTATTTACATTACAAGCTGCTGCGGCTCGGTAAACCGGCGCAGCTCTTTAGCGATATGCACCGGGCGTCGATGAATGCGGCGACGCTTTGCGAGACCGATCTGGTGGTCGCGATTTCCAGCTCCGGCTCGACCCGCGATCTGCTGCATGCCGTGAAGCTCGCGCGCAAAGCCGGCGCGCCTGTGCTGACGCTCAGTAACACGCCGCGCAGCCCGCTGGCGTCGCTCAGCGATATGCAACTGGTGGCCGCCAAACCGGAAGGCCCGCTTAATGCCGGCGCGCTCAATGCGAAAGTTGGGGCCATGCTGCTGGTCGAGCTGTTAACGGCGTCGCTGATAGCCGCAGACAGCCACTACAGTGAAATCAGCCAGCAAACCGCCAGCGCGACGCTGCCTTTATTACTGTAATAAACAGGCGTTGCAGCACAGGTATTTTCTGCAACGCCTGCTTAAGCCTGGAATAATGTAACCAAACGTAATTTCACTGGCCCTTCTGTGCTTTTTACCAGGAAATAAACCTCGCTACTATAAAAATAAAAATCCAATCTATTCAGCTAGATAAAATATTTATTTACCGTAAGAGAATTTCTTATTCGCCATGCTGTCCTATATCAATCCCCTTTACGACTTTCCTTAAAATAACCTTAATTTCCCCTTTTTTACGCCTCGCCTTTATTTAAATGTCGTTTACTTTTCTGCTCCTACAATCCGCCCAATCAACCCACGTGGAATAACATGAATGACAACTTTATTAATAACGGGCGCGACGGGCTTTCTGGGCGGGGCGGTAGTCGAAAAGATCCTGCAGCGCACAGAAAAGATGAATTTATTACTGTTGGTTCGCGCTGGTGATAGCGAAGCCGGGCTCGAACGCATACTTAGCAATATGCGTAAGTTTAACCTTAACGAAGACCAGCTTTCGCGGCTGACAACCTCGCACATTCTGTGCGGCGATTTAGGCGAGCCCGAGCGTTTTCTGGCAGATCCGCGTCTTGATAGCGTGACGCATGTGATTAACTGCGCGGCCGTGGCTTCATTCGGTAACAATCCGCTTATCTGGAAAGTGAATGTCGAAGGCACGCTGGCGTTTGCCCGCCGTATGAATAACGTGGCAGGTTTACAGCGGTTTTTGCACGTGGGCACGGCGATGTCGTGTACGCCTGCGCCGAATTCCCTGGTGCCGGAAAGCGCGGAGTTTCGCGAAAACGCCGAGCATCTGGTGGCTTACACCCACTCTAAATCGACCATTGAACAGCTGATGCGCCAGCACTGCCCACAGCTGCCGCTGATTATCGCCCGCCCGTCTATCGTTGTCGGACATACTCATCACGGCTGCCTGCCCTCTACCAGTATTTTCTGGGTCTTCAGCATGGGGTTGATGCTGCAGAAATTTATGTGTTCGCTGGAAGATCGCGTGGATGTGATCCCGGTGGATTATTGCGCGCAGGCGTTACTCCTGCTGCTGGAAAAAGAGATTGCGCCTGGCGAAGTCGTACATATTTCCGCCGGCGAAGAGAACAGCGTCCGCTTTGCGGACATTGATATCGCCATGGCGCAGGCACAGAAAAAAGCGCCTGTTGCCGATAATTACGCGCAGGTAAGCTATGAATCGCTGGTCAAAATGCGCCGCGAACTGAAAACGATTTTCGGGCCTTGTAACGAGCGTCTGATGCTGAAAGCGATGCGGTTATACGGCTCGTTCGCCACGCTGAATGTGCGCTTCAGTAACGACAAACTGCTCAGGCTCGGTATGCCGAAACCCCCGCGCTTTACCGACTATATTGCCCGCTGTGTACAGACCACGAAGGGTTTAACTATTCCTCAGCAGATGGAAGTCGATTTTAAGTAAAAAAAATGCCAGTCTTTCGACTGGCATTTTTCAGCGATAAAGACGGGCGATTACGCCTGGCCTTTGATCTCTTTACGACCGTTGAACGGTGCTTTTTCGCCCAGCGCTTCTTCGATACGAATCAGCTGGTTGTATTTAGCAACGCGGTCAGAACGGCTCATGGAACCGGTTTTGATCTGGCCTGCAGCGGTACCTACTGCCAGGTCGGCAATGGTCGCGTCTTCAGTTTCGCCAGAACGGTGAGAGATGACCGCGGTGTAGCCAGCGTCTTTCGCCATCTTGATTGCAGCCAGAGTTTCGGTCAGAGAACCGATCTGGTTGAATTTGATCAGGATGGAGTTAGCGATGCCTTTCTCGATGCCTTCTTTCAGGATTTTGGTGTTGGTCACGAACAGGTCGTCGCCCACCAGCTGGATTTTGTCGCCCAGAACTTTGGTCTGGTATGCAAAACCGTCCCAGTCAGACTCGTCCAGACCGTCTTCGATAGAAACGATCGGGTACTGTTTGGTCAGGTCTTCCAGGAAGTGAGTGAATTCTTCAGAGGTGAACGCTTTGTTGCCTTCGCCTGCCAGAACGTATTTGCCGTCTTTGTAGAATTCAGATGCTGCGCAGTCCATCGCCAGGGTGATGTCTTTGCCCAGCTCGTAGCCTGCAGCTTTTACCGCTTCAGCGATAACAGCCAGCGCTTCGGCGTTAGAGCCCAGGTTCGGCGCGTAGCCGCCTTCGTCACCAACAGCGGTGTTCATGCCTTTGCCTTTCAGCACTTTCGCCAGGTGATGGAATACTTCAGAACCCATGCGGATAGCTTCTTTAACGCTGGAAGCGCCAACCGGCTGGATCATGAATTCCTGGATATCAACGTTGTTGTCAGCGTGCTCGCCGCCGTTGATGATGTTCATCATCGGAACCGGCATAGAGAATTTGCCCGGGGTGCCGTTCAGTTCAGCGATGTGCTCATACAGCGGCATGCCTTTGGAAGCAGCAGCAGCTTTGGCAGCAGCCAGAGAAACGGCCAGAATGGCGTTTGCACCGAAGTTAGATTTGTTTTCAGTACCGTCCAGATCGATCATGATCTTGTCGATACCAGCCTGATCTTTAGCATCTTTGCCAACGATAGCCTGAGCGATCGGGCCGTTAACCGCGCCAACCGCTTTGGTTACGCCTTTGCCCAGGAAACGGGATTTGTCGCCATCGCGCAGTTCCAGCGCTTCGCGGGAACCAGTGGAAGCACCTGACGGGGCAGCAGCCATACCTACGAAACCGCCTTCCAGGTGAACTTCGGCTTCAACAGTCGGGTTACCACGGGAGTCGATGATTTCACGACCGATGACTTTAACGATTTTGGACATTAGATTTTCCTCAGTACAAGTTAAACTAAAACTCCAGACAAACAACGCGCGAAAAAGTCGCGCGTTGCCGTTCTAACTCTGCTTACTTCGCCTGGCGTTTCTGATACTCGCTGGCGGCTTTTACGAAGCCTGCAAACAGCGGGTGCCCGTCACGCGGCGTGGAAGTAAATTCCGGGTGGAACTGACAGGCGACGAACCACGGATGATTCGGCACTTCGACGATCTCGACCAACTGATCGTCGCCGGAACGGCCCGCAACGCGCAGGCCAGCTGCTTCAATCTGCTTCAACAACATATTGTTGACTTCATAACGGTGGCGGTGACGTTCAACAATCGTAGGTTCGCCGTAAAGCTTGCGCACCAGGCTGTCGTCTGACAGCTGGCACTGCTGCGCACCCAGACGCATCGTTCCGCCGAGATCGCTCTTTTCAGTGCGCGTCTCAATATTACCGTTTTCATCACGCCATTCGGTGATTAACGCCACGACCGGGTACTTACAGTCTGGCACAAATTCCGTGGAGTTGGCGTTCTCCATCCCGGCGACATGACGAGCAAATTCAATCATCGCCACCTGCATACCGAGGCAGATGCCGAGGTAAGGAATATTGTTTTCACGGGCGTAGCGCGCGGTAGCGATTTTGCCTTCCACGCCGCGATAGCCGAAGCCGCCGGGGATAAGGATGGCATCCAACCCTTTCAGCAGTTCTTCGCCACGCGTTTCTACATCCTGCGAATCGATAAGCTTGATGTTAACGGTCACGCGGTTCTTCAGGCCGCCATGTTTCAGCGCCTCGATAACCGACTTATAGGCGTCCGGCAGTTCAATGTACTTGCCGACCATACCGATAGTGACTTCACCCGCCGGATTCGCTTCTTCATAAATAACCTGTTCCCATTCAGACAGGTTAGCTTCCGGACAGTTCAGGCTGAATCGTTTACAAATATAATCGTCCAGCCCCTGCGATTTCAACAGGCCCGGAATTTTATAGATGGAATCGACATCTTTCAGAGAAATAACCGCTTTTTCCGGAACGTTACAGAACAACGCAATCTTGGCGCGTTCGTTGGCCGGTACAGCGCGGTCAGAGCGGCAAATCAGCACGTCCGGCTGAATACCGATAGAAAGCAGTTCTTTAACGGAGTGCTGGGTCGGCTTGGTTTTGACCTCACCTGCCGCCGCCATGTACGGCACCAGCGTCAGGTGCATAAACATGGTGTGCTCGCGGCCCACTTCAACCGCCATCTGGCGAATCGCTTCAAGGAACGGCAGGGATTCGATATCGCCCACGGTGCCGCCGATTTCGACCAGAACGACGTCATGGCCTTCGCCGCCCGCAAGGATGCGTTCTTTGATAGCGTTAGTAATGTGGGGAATAACCTGAACGGTGGCGCCCAGGTAGTCGCCGCGACGCTCTTTGCGCAGAACTTCAGAGTAGATACGACCTGTCGTGAAGTTGTTGCGGCGCGTCATGCGGGTGCGGATAAAACGCTCGTAATGGCCCAGGTCCAGATCGGTTTCGGCGCCGTCTTCAGTAACGAACACTTCCCCGTGTTGGATTGGACTCATGGTGCCCGGATCGACGTTGATATACGGATCCAGTTTCATGATTGTCACGTTGAGGCCACGGGCTTCAAGAATGGCTGCGAGGGAGGCTGCGGCAATGCCTTTACCCAGAGAGGAAACGACCCCGCCGGTCACAAAAATATAGTTCGTTGTCATGCTGAACCTGAGAAGTTAGGTTTAAAGACGATGGAATAACCAGGACGGGAAAGTAGTATACCCGAACAGGTCGGGGGTCACAAACTTTCATTCTGCACGAACTCCCGCTGGCCTCGCCAGACCCAAGCCGCAAGAAAATAGCCCTTTTCTCAGAAATGTTTTTGACGCAAATCAAGCGCTTGTTGGAAATAATTGTCCACAACAAGCGCTTGCCGTGAAAAAGCGTTAACTATCAATTTCCTGGCGTTTAACCGTCTGCCACGCAGCTTCCATCTGATCGAGGCTCGCCTGCGTCATTTCCAGGCCCTGCGCGCGAATAATCGCCTCGACCTGGCGGAAACGCCGTTCAAATTTACGGTTAGCTTTTTGCAGCGCGGTTTCGGCTTTCGCGCCCAGATGGCGGGAAAGATTAACGGTCGCGAACAGTAAATCGCCGATTTCCTCTTCGAGCTTCGCCTCGTCGATAACGGCCTGCTGCGCCTCATGCATCACTTCGTCTATCTCTTCATGCACTTTGTCGACAACCGGGCCGAGCGAGGTCCAGTCAAAGCCGACGGCAGAACAGCGCTTCTGGATTTTGTGGGCGCGCATCAGTGCCGGCAGGCTTTCGGGGATGTCGTCCAGCGCCGAATGCTGCGCCTTTTCCGCGCGCTCGGCGCTTTTGGTTTTCTCCCAGTTGGCCAGCACTTCGGCGCTGTCGCTGAACGCGGCGTCACCGAAGATATGCGGATGGCGACGCTCCAATTTATCGCTGATGGCGGCGCAGATGTCGTCGAAGTTAAAGCGCCCCTCTTCCTGCGCCATCTGGGCGTAAAACACGACCTGAAAGAGCAGATCGCCCAGCTCTCCTCGCAGATCGTCGAAATCCTCACGGACAATCGCATCGAGCACTTCGTAGGTTTCTTCAAGGGTATAAGGGGCGATGGTGGCGTAGGTTTGTTCTTTATCCCACGGACAGCCGGTTTGCGGGTCGCGAAGGCGCTGCATGATGCCGAGCAGGCGGTCGATCTGAGTCATTGAAAATCCTTATAAAAACAGGCGTGGCGACGACAAACGCGTTCGCCGCGCGCCTCACGCTGGAGGCAAAATAAAAAAGCAGCGCGGCGTGTGCCACGCGCGCCGCCGGACGCATCAGCCGCCGTGCAGACGGCGCGCGTCGATAACGTCTGAGACCTGGTTAAGCTTGCCGAGCACGCGGCCGAGCACCTGGAGGTTATAGATTTCGATTTCCATATCGATGGTCGCCAGCTGCTGGCGGGTATCGCTGCGGCTCGTCACGCCCAGCACGTTAACCTTTTCATTGGCGAGGATCGTGGTGATATCGCGCAGCAGGCCGCTGCGGTCATTCGCCGTCACGCGCACTATCAGCGAATACCCGGCGGAGTAACTTTCGCCCCACACCGCATCGACGATACGCTCCGGCGCGTGCGACTGTAGTTCCGTCAGCTGATCGCAGTCGGCGCGGTGAATGGAGATGCCGCGCCCCTGGGTAATAAAGCCGACGATATCGTCGCCGGGGATCGGCTGGCAGCAGCGGGCGATGTGGTGCATCAAATTACCAACACCCTCAACCACAACACGCCCATTATCGCGGCTGTTGCGCCCCTGCGGCGTATAGGTTTTTTGCTGCAGCTGACGCAGCGCGGCGGCGTCCTGTTCTTCCGCACTGGGCTTGTTGAACTGCGCCTGAAGGAAATTCACCATCTGGTTGAGGCGAATATCCCCGCCACCAATCGCCGCCAGCAATTCATCGACTTCATTAAAGTTGTAACGCGGCAGCAGATGCTTTTCTGCCTCTTTCAGGCTGATGCCAAGATGCGCCAGTTCGTCGTCGAGGATCTGACGTCCGGCGATGATGTTTTTGTCGCGATCCTGTTTACGGAACCAGGCGTGAATTTTCGCGCGCGCGCGCCCCGTGCCGACATAGCCGAGGTTCGGATTCAGCCAGTCGCGGCTCGGGTTCGGCTGCTTCTGGGTGATGATTTCAATCTGATCGCCCATCTGCAGCTGGTAAGTAAACGGCACAATTCTGCCGCCGATTTTCGCGCCGATGCACCGGTGCCCGACATCGCTGTGGATGTGGTAGGCGAAATCGAGCGGCGTGGAGCCCGCCGGCAGGTCGACCACGTCGCCTTTCGGGGTAAACACGTACACGCGGTCATCAAAGACCTGGCTTCGCAGTTCATCGAGCATTTCGCCGGAATCGGCCATCTCTTCCTGCCAGGCGATAAGCTTACGCAGCCAGGCGATGCGGTCTTCGTGACCGTTGCGCACGCCGCTTGCCGCGCCTTCTTTGTATTTCCAGTGCGCCGCGACCCCGAGCTCAGACTCTTCATGCATCTGTTTGGTGCGAATTTGGATCTCGACGGTTTTGCCGCCGGGGCCCAGCACCACAGTATGAATAGACTGGTAGCCATTCGGTTTGGGGTTCGCGACGTAATCGTCGAATTCATCCGGCAGGTGGCGGTAGTGCGTATGAACGATCCCAAGCGCGGCGTAGCAGTCCTGCAAACGCTCGGCGACGATGCGCACCGCGCGCACGTCGAACAGCTCGTCAAAGGCCAGATGCTTTTTCTGCATCTTGCGCCAGATGCTGTAGATATGTTTAGGACGCCCGTAGACTTCGGCTTTCACGCCCTCTTCTTTCATGGCGGTGCGCAGATGCGTAACGAACTCGTCGATGTAGTGTTCGCGATCGATGCGCCGCTCGTGCAGCAGTTTGGCGATGCGTTTGTATTCGTCAGGATGCAAATAGCGGAAGCAGAAATCTTCCAGCTCCCATTTGAGCTGGCCGATGCCGAGGCGGTTCGCCAGCGGCGCATAGATATTGGTGCACTCTTTCGCCGCCAGGACGCGTTCATCTTCCGGCGCGTCTTTCACCTCGCGCAGATGCGCGATGCGCTCGGCAAGCTTAATGACCACACAGCGGAAATCATCGACCATCGCCAGCAGCATGCGGCGAACGTTATCCACCTGCTCGGAGGAGACGGAGTCGTGATGCGTGGCTTTGAGCTGGCGAATAGCCGCCATATCGCGCACGCCGTGGATGAGGCCGACGACCGATTTGCCGACACTCTCTTTCAGCACGTCTTCACTCACCACGCCGCTGTCCACCAGCGGGAAGAGCAGCGCGGCGCGCAGCGTATCGATATCCATGCTGAGCATGGTGAGGATTTCCACCATCTCCACACCGCGCCAGAGCAAGAGTTCCGCCTGCGGATGGCCCTGAGTCTGCTGTTCGCAATAGCGCCAGGTTTCGGTTAAGCGTTCACACGACTGCTGACTGGCGATGCCAAGGCTCGCCACCCATTTTTCATGGTCAAATTCGCCAGCTTTATTAAGATGTGCACTTCTTACCGCAACCATCGTCCTCTCCTTTCGGGACCAGCCTGCCCGCACCGCGCGGCGGCCTGACTACTTAATCTCTTTCAAACAGCGCCATTGATTCCAGATGGCCCGTGTGTGGAAACATATCCAGCATCGCCAGCCTTCCGGTGCGATAACCCGCCGCAAGCAGCGCCTCACTGTCACGCGCAAGCGTGGAAGGGTTACAGGAGACATAGACCACCCGACGCGGTTTTAATTTCACAATATGCGGCATAACGCCCGCAGCGCCCGCGCGCGCCGGGTCGAGCAGCACTTTGTCGAAGCCCTGACGCGCCCACGGCTGCTTTGTGACGTCTTCTTCCAGGTTATGCTGGAAGAATATGACATTTTTCAAGGCGTTAAGCCCGGCATTATAGTCACCTTTCGCCACCAGCGCAGCAACGCCCTCAACGCCCACGACGCTTTCCGCCAGGCGCGCCAGCGGCAAAGTAAAGTTGCCCATACCGCAGAAAAGATCCAGCACGCGATCGCCGGGTTGAATATCGAGCCACGCCAGCGCACGGGCCACCATCTGCTGATTTACGGCGTCGTTAACCTGAATGAAATCACGCGGACTGAAGGTGAGACGCAGACCGTCGGATTCATACCACGGCGTGTCGCCGTTCAGTTGCTCAAGGGTATCGCTCTCAGGCGCAAGGTACAGCGCCACGCCTTCGGAATGCGAAAAGCATTCCAGTTTTTCGCGATCGTCCGCGCTGAGCGGCTTCATATGCCGCAGCACCATCAGTGGACCGCTGGCGGCATCGACCAGTTCAACATGGCCGAGATGGCGCGCGCCGTCGAGGCGGCTCAGGCAGTCGCGAAGCGCGGGCAGCAACGCCTCGAGACGGGGCACAAGTATAGGGCAGTGGTGCACATCCACCAGGTCATTCGACCCGGCCTTGCGAAACCCCATCTGTAAGCCTGGTTTGCGCGGCGGGAAATTCAAGCTCAGACGCGCGCGACGGCGATAGCCCCACGCCGGCCCGCTGATTATCTCGTCGACCTCATGCTTCATCATGCGCGCCAGCGCCTGGGCTTTGCTGCGCTGTTGCAGGTCGACGCTCGCATGCTGTTGCTGGCAGCCGCCGCATACGCCAAAATGCGGGCACCGCGGCGTGACGCGCTCCGGGCTTTGCGAAAGGCGCTTTTTGACGTCGCCGCGCGAGAACTGTTTTTTCTCTTCGCTCACCACGACTTCCGCCTGCTCGCCCGGCAATAAACCGCGGATAAACAACGCCTTACCGTGGTGGCGCGCCACCCCCTGCCCGAAGGCGTCGAGGCCGTCAGCCGTCACGGTTATGATTTCACGCGTCGTCACGCGCCGCTTTGCAGAGTAGAATTGCGCCATTGCCAGGAAATTTCTCACATAAACTGAATGTCGCTGATTGTCCCATAACGGAACCCCATGACCAACTACAGCCTGCGGGCACGGATGATGATTCTTATCCTGGCGCCCACGTTTATCATTGGCCTGCTGCTCAGCGTTTTCTTCGTTGTGCACCGCTATCATGATTTGCAGCGTCAGCTGGAAGACGCCGGCGCCAGTATTATCGAGCCGCTGGCTGTCGCCAGCGAATATGGCATGAGCCTGCAAAATAAGGAGTCGGTGCGCCAGTTAGTCAGCGTGCTGCATCGTCGGCATTCGGAAATTGTACGCGCCATTTCGGTTTACGATCGCCACAATAAACTGTTTGTAACGTCTAATTATCAGCTTAAGCCTTCGGCGCTTCAGCTCGCAGACGGCGCGGCGATGCCCACCGGCCTTAGCGTAACGCGCCGTGACGACATTCTGATCCTGCGCACGCCGGTGGTGTCCGAGCACTATTCCCCTGATGAATCTGAAATCTCTGACGCCAAGCTTAACGCTAATACGCTGGGCTATGTGGCGCTGGAGCTGGATCTGAAATCGGTGCGGCTTCAGCAGTATCAGGAGATCGCGATTTCGCTGCTGATGATGCTGATTTGTATGGCCTGTGCGGTGCTGTTCGCCTGGCGTCTGATGCGCGACGTCACAGCGCCTATCCGCAACATGGTCAATACGGTCGACCGCATCCGCCGCGGCCAGCTCGACAGCCGCGTCGAGGGCTTTATGCTGGGCGAGCTGGATATGCTGAAAAACGGCATTAACTCAATGGCGATGTCGCTTGCCGCGTATCATGAAGAGATGCAGCACAATATCGACCAGGCGACGTCGGATCTGCGCGAAACGCTGGAGCAGATGGAGATCCAGAACGTCGAGCTGGATCTGGCGAAAAAACGCGCCCAGGAAGCGGCGCGCATTAAATCTGAGTTCCTCGCCAATATGTCCCATGAGCTGCGCACCCCGCTTAACGGCGTGATCGGCTTTACCCGCCTGACGCTGAAAACCGATCTCACGCCAACCCAGCGCGATCACCTCAACACCATTGAGCGCTCGGCGAATAATCTGCTCAGCATCATTAACGACGTGCTTGATTTCTCGAAGCTGGAAGCCGGGAAGTTGCTGCTGGAAAGCATTCCTTTCCCGCTGCGCAACACGCTGGATGAGGTGGTGACGCTGCTGGCGCACTCCGCGCACGATAAAGGGCTGGAACTGACGGTAAGCGTGCGTCACGACGTGCCGGATAACGTCATCGGCGATCCGCTTCGTCTTCAGCAGGTCATTACCAATCTGGTCGGCAACGCGATTAAATTTACCGACCACGGCAATATCGACATCGTGGTCGAAAAACGCGCCATCAGTAACAACAAAGTGCAGATTGAAGTGCAAATCCGCGATACCGGCATCGGCATTCCCGAGCGCGATCAGTCGCGGCTGTTTCAGGCGTTTCGCCAGGCCGACGCCAGCATTTCGCGCCGCCACGGCGGCACCGGGCTCGGGCTGGTCATTACCCAGAAACTGGTTAACGAAATGGGCGGCGATATTTCGTTCCACAGCCAGCCGCACCGGGGTTCGACGTTCTGGTTCCATATCAGCCTTGACCTGAATCCCAACGCGCTGGTGGATCGCCACGCCACCGACATGCTGGCGGGGATGCGTCTGGCGTATGTCGAGAAGAACGAAGCCGCGGCGAAAAGCACGCGGGATCTGCTCGACAACACACCGCTGACGGTGGTCTACAGCCCGGAACTGGCGACGCTGCCGCAGGCGCATTACGACATTCTGCTCTACGCCGCCCCGGTGACGGATCGCGAACCGCTGACGATGCGCCACGACCAGCTGGCGCGCGCGGCGACGCTCACCGATTGCCTGATCCTGGCGCTGCCGTGCCATGCCCAGATTAACGCCGAGATGCTCAAAAAAGAGGGGGCCAGCGCCTGCCTGCTGAAACCGGTGACCGCCACTCGCCTGCTGCCGTTGCTGCTGGAGCATTGCCGCCAGATCCACGCCCGCGAACTGCCGGAAGGCAGTCAGGGTAAACTGGCGATGACGGTCATGGCGGTGGATGATAATCCGGCCAACCTGAAGCTTATCGGCGCGCTGCTGGAAGATATCGTTCAGCATGTGGTGCTGTGCGACAGCGGGCATCAGGCGGTGGAGCGCGCCACGCTGCAGCCGTTCGATATAATTCTGATGGATATCCAGATGCCGGACATGGACGGCATCCACGCTTGCGAGCTTATCCGCAAGCTGCCGCAACAGCAGCACACGCCGATTATCGCGGTGACGGCCCATGCGATGTCAGGGCAGAAAGAGAAGCTGCTGAGCGCGGGGATGAACGACTACCTGGCGAAACCTATCGAAGAAGAGAAGCTGCGCGCGCTGCTGCTGCGCTACCAGCCGGGCTACGCATTGCCGCTGGTCACCAGCACGCCTGCGCTTACGCCGCCTGTGGTAGATACCAGCGCCACGCTCGACTGGAGCCTGGCGCTGCGTCAGGCGGCGAACAAGCCCGACCTGGCGCGCGATATGCTGCAGATGCTGCTGGCGTTTTTACCGGAAGTGCGCAACCGCGTTGAAGAACAGCTGGTGGGCGAAAACCCGGAAGGGCTCACTGAGCTTATCCATAAACTGCACGGCAGTTGCGGCTACAGCGGGGTACCGCGCCTGAAAAATCTCTGCCAGCTGATTGAGCATCAGTTGCGAAGCGGCGTTGATGCGGGCGAGCTGGAGCCGGAGCTGCTGGAATTACTGGATGAGATGGATAATGTGGCGCGTGAAGCGCATCGCATTACAGGCAGATAACCACGTGTCGGCGTAATGCGATGCAGTACGCCGACGCGCCGGTTAGTTGAGGAGCGCGCCCCACTGTTCGACCCACGGGCTGGAGAGCGTTTCCGGCTCCGGATAGTCTGCGGCATCGATGTATAACACCTCGCCAACACGCTGCGCCGCATGTTCCTGCAGCAGCGCGTCGAATTTCTTGCCGCCGCCGCAAAAATGGCTGTAGCTGCTGTCGCCGAGCGCAATCAGGCCGTAGCGCCGCGTCGGCTGATGACCGTGCTTATCTTTGATAGCCTCATAGAGCGGAACGATGCTGTCCGGCAGGTCGCCCTGGCCGGTCGTGGACGTGACGATAAGCGCATAACCGTCGCTGTAGCGCTCCCAGTCGGCCAGCACGGGGTCTTCATACACCGTAGCCTCGTGGCCCTGTTTTTTCAGGATCGTTTGCGCCTCTTCCGCGACCAGCAGTGAATTACCGTACATGGTGCCGACAAAAATCCCTACGTTCGCCATCGCTTAATCTCCTTGTGAATGCAGACTGCCTTCATCCTGAAGGTTCGGTCCGGGAAACTCAACCCCAACGGGATCGGGGAGATGCGTCTGCCAGCCGAAATGCGCGAGCGCCTGGCGCCAGACATCGTCAAGGCCAGCGCGAATGACGAGCGGCTCGCCGGTCACAGGGTGCGTGAGCGCAAGCTCGCTGGCGTGGAGCATCAGCCGGTTGCAGCCGAAATGCTCCGCCGCAGCGCGGTTCTGGCGCAGATCGCCATGTTTAGAATCGCCGATAATCGGGTGACGCAGATGCGCCATATGACGACGCAGCTGGTGCTTGCGCCCGGTCTGCGGGAGCATCTCGACTAACGAGTAGCGCACCGAATCGTAACGACCGACCGCCACCGGCTGCGTGGTGGTCGCAAGCCCCCGATAGTGCGTTACCGCTGGCTGCGCTTCTTTATCCTGACGCGCAAACTTATCGGCGATTTTATCGAGCTCTTCTACAAGCGGGTAATCGAGCACCGCGCTGTCGGTAAGCCAGCCGCGGACGATAGCGTGGTAGCGCTTCTGGATCTGGTGATGTTCAAACTGCTGCGATAGCAGCCGCCCGACCTCACTCGACAGGCCCATCAGCAGGACGCCGGACGTGGGTCTGTCGAGACGGTGAGCGGTAAAAACGTGCTGGCCTATCTGATCGCGCACGGTCTGCATAACGACCACTTTTTCGTCGCGATCGAGCCAGCTGCGGTGTACCAGCCAGCCGGACGGCTTGTTGACCGCCACCAGCCATTCATCCTGCCAGAGGATCTCAAGACTCACTGGCTTTCACCTGCGAACAGCGCATCCAGTTCAACCAGCACCGTGAGCACGGCGTCGCGGGCCGGATGGCTGGCCTCCAGCGCGACCTCATAGTAGGGCGCCACGGCAAAAGCCTGCGGCAGCGGCGAACCGGCGTCCAGCAGCGCGTGCAGGCGCGGGATCAGCACCCATTGCAGCCACTCGTATGGCGCAAGCGTATCCATGCAAAAAGGCTGCGTGCTTTCAAACGCGGAGGAATGGGGCGCGGCGCTTTGCCACTGCTGATGATGGCGCAACACTTGCTCGACGCGCTGCAGCTGCTGGCGAACCCGTTGATGGCGTTCCATAACAACCTCTGTGAATCAAAAAAACCGGGCGCGCAGCATAGCATTTCCGGGCGGCAGAAAAAAAAGCATAAAAAAAGGAGCACTGTGATAACACAGTGCTCCCGGTTCGTTTCGCAGCAGTCCGGCTACTTTTCGGTGCTCCCTGCTCGTCCGTGACAACTTTTCCTGTGGTCTTGCGACCTTACATCCTTTTACGCGTCCTGCTCACATCATCCTGATGTTAATGGTGCATCGTCCCGATGCGTGTCCCTGATCATCCTGACCCACCGGTAATCCTGACCGGCTCACGTTCTCCTTCCTGGAGGTGTCCCTTAGCGCTCCTGCGCCGTCCTTTCGCTTCATCCTGAAGCCTTCCCTGAATCGCCCTCCGGCGTGTCCTGTTTGAAGCGCCATCTTCCTGATGTTCACTTCAGCGCCACTCCGTGTCGGCAGGAATAGAATCTCGCATTACGCGAGCACTTACAAGGCGGCTTACAGGTTCAATTTAAGATAAGTTTCAAATGAAAGCGTAGCTTCTACGCGCAGCGCGTTGAATAATAAGAAGATTAATTTTGGGGCGTGGTAAGAAAACCCTTACACTGACGGCGATCTCTCACAGGGTTTGTGAGAGATCTCTTACAAGGGGGCAAGCAAAAAAGGATTACACCAGCGGGTCGAGTTGATTCAGAAAGGCGCTAAGCGCTGGCGCCAGCACGCGTCGCTGGCGGGTGCCGAGGGTTTCGCGCACCACTTCGCCGGTAAGATTACACAGCGAGACCACATCCAGTTCACTGTCAAGCGTAGCGATAAACACCGTGGGCGACAGCTTAAGGCGCTTCTGCGTAACCAGGTGGCCAATCAGGTTTTCCTGCACGCGACGGAAATCGTCCTGGCTCCACGCCTGTAGCAGCGTCAACGTCAGCTCACCGTGCCGGGCGGCCATATCGCCCGCGTACTGACTGGCGTAGAACGCGTGAGCGTCCGGCTGGAGCACAATATCCAGCGCTTTCTCAACCGCGCCGAGAGAATCCTCAGGCGTAAACGGCTGAGGTTGCCACTCTACCGCGTCAGGGTGGGTAGATACAATGCACGGGGACGAAATACCGATATATTCTTCACTGACGGGCAGACAGCCCCGCTGTTGCCGCCACGCTTCGCAATAACGCGCGCTGAATGCCGCCAGCGCCTGTTGTACGTCGTTTTCCACCAGATTCTCTCTTCAGGTCAGGTAAGATACACTGAACGTTGTATTGTACCTGTATTATCACGGTGACACATGAATTCTTATGAAAATCATCAGGCGCTTAATGGCCTGACGCTCGGCAAATCCACGGATTACCGCGACATTTACGACGCCTCTTTGCTGCAGCCCGTTCCGCGCAGCTTAAACCGCGATCCGCTTGGCCTGCGTGCCGACGCTCTGCCCTTTCACGGCGCGGATATCTGGACGATGTATGAGCTCTCCTGGCTTAACCAGAACGGTCTGCCGCAGGTCGCCATAGGCCAGGTGGAGATCAACGCCGCCAGCGTCAATCTGGTGGAATCGAAAAGCTTTAAGCTCTACCTCAACAGCTTTAACCAGACGCGCTTCGCAAGCCTTGAGGCCGTGCGCGAGACGCTTGAGCGCGACTTACGCGCCTGCGCCCAGGGCGAGGTGTCCGTTACGTTGCGTCGTCTTGATGAGGTCGAAGGCGAGCCGGTGGCGCGCTTTGACGGCGAATGCATCGATAACCAGGATCTCGTTATCTCCAGTTACGACTTTGACGCCGCGCTGCTTTCTGGTGCCGCAGGCGATGAACACGTTGAAGAGACGCTGGTCAGCCATCTGTTGAAATCCAACTGCCTCATCACGCACCAGCCGGACTGGGGCTCAGTACAGATCTACTATCGCGGGCCGAAAATTTGCCGCGAAAAGCTGCTGCGTTATCTGGTCTCTTTCCGTCATCACAATGAATTCCACGAGCAGTGCGTGGAGCGCATCTTTAACGACATCCAGCGTTTCTGTCAGCCGGAAGCGCTCAGCGTCTATGCGCGCTATACCCGTCGCGGCGGGCTGGATATCAATCCGTGGCGTAGCAACGGCAGCTTTCAACCGGCAGCCGGGCGCCTGGCGCGTCAGTAATTGCTAAACATCCCGCAAATCCGTCACAAGGGCGGTGCGGGGTGGGTTGTTAAATGTCACATGGCGGGGCTATTGTAATCAGAGGGAGCGGCGTTTATCGCCCCGTAAGGAGCTTACTTGATTACACATATTAGCCCGCTGGGCTCGATGGACTTGCTGTCGCAGCTGGAAGTGGACATGCTCAAGCGCACGGCCAGCAGCGACCTGTATCAACTGTTCCGCAACTGTTCGCTTGCGGTTCTCAATTCCGGCAGCCAGACCGACAACAGTAAAACGCTGCTGTCGCGCTTTGAGAATTTCGATATCAACGTGCTGCGCCGCGAGCGCGGCGTAAAGCTTGAGCTTATCAACCCGCCGGAAGAGGCGTTTGTGGACGGGCAAATTATCCGCTCGCTGCAGGCCAACCTGTTTGCAGTGCTGCGCGACATTCTGTTCGTCAACGGGCAAATCCATAACGCCGGGCGTTTTCAGCACCTCAATCTTACCGATTCCATCCATATCACCAATCTGGTCTTTTCTATCCTGCGCAACGCGAAAGCGCTGCACGTGGGCGAAGCGCCGAATATGGTGGTCTGCTGGGGCGGTCACTCCATTAACGAAACTGAATATCTCTACGCCCGTCGCGTCGGCACGCAGCTTGGGCTGCGCGAGCTGAATATCTGTACCGGCTGCGGGCCGGGCGCGATGGAAGCGCCGATGAAAGGCGCGGCTGTTGGTCACGCCCAGCAGCGCTATAAAGAAGGGCGTTTTATCGGCATGACCGAGCCGTCAATTATCGCCGCCGAACCGCCGAACCCGCTGGTGAACGAGCTTGTCATCATGCCGGATATCGAAAAACGTCTTGAGGCGTTCGTGCGTATCGCCCACGGCATTATTATCTTCCCGGGCGGCGTCGGCACAGCGGAAGAGTTGCTCTATTTGCTCGGCATTCTGATGAACCCGCACAACGCGGAACAGGTGCTGCCGCTCATCCTGACCGGTCCGAAAGAGAGCGCCGACTATTTCCGTGTGCTGGACGATTTTATCGTCAACACCCTCGGCGAGAAGGCCCGCCGTCATTACCGGGTCATCATCGACGATCCGGCGGAAGTAGCGCGCGAAATGAAAAAAGCGATGCCGCTCGTGAAAGAGTGCCGTCGTGAAACCGGCGATGCCTACAGTTTCAACTGGTCTATCCGCATTTCGCCGGATCTCCAGGTGCCCTTTGAGCCGACCCACGAAAACATGGCGAACCTGAAACTTTACCCCGATCAACCGACGGAAATCCTGGCCGCCGATCTGCGTCGCGCCTTCTCGGGCATCGTGGCGGGTAACGTGAAAGAAGTAGGCATCAGAGCGATTGAACAGTACGGACGCTATAAAATTCATGGTGATGCGCAGATGATGAAGCGCATGGACGACCTGCTGCAAGGCTTCGTCGCCCAGCATCGCATGAAGCTGCCGGGCTCCGCTTACATTCCCTGTTACGAAATCTGCACCTGATATCAGGCGGCCTGCGGGCCGCTTTTTTTATTTTCTTCTCCCCGCGCGAAACGTTTGCGCTCTAAATTTCACCGCGCATAATCCTGGAAATTTCTCCAAAAGAATTTCAGTGTGCTGTTTTCCTCTCTTTTTCCAGAAAGTTATTAATGATTTGATCCGCGTCTATTTACCTCATCTGCCGTCAATGGCAGGCTCTGCGCGCATTAATGCCGACCCCGCACTGAAAGCCAGTGTTATGATCTAAAAATCGCCTGATAAAAAAGTGGATTATTGCATTTGAGATCGGGATCACTGAAGGATTCAGTGCATGAATGTATCTTTCGCCCCGCCACAGTTTCGGGAAAAAATTATAAAAAAAGCGCCCTAAACAGAATTTCGTTTTACAGTTCGTCGATATTTTATCGAATGTGACTATTAAGTTCGATTTTTTGCTTCCTCCAGGAGATACACAGATGGAAACGACTCAAACCGGCAACATGGCTACCGCGGCGAAGAGCGGCGCGTGGCGCAAAACCGATACCATGTGGATGCTTGGCCTGTACGGCACGGCGATTGGCGCAGGCGTGCTTTTCCTGCCGATCAACGCAGGCGTAGGCGGCCTTATCCCCCTGATTATCATGGCGATCCTCGCCTTCCCGATGACCTTCTTCGCGCACCGCGCCCTTACCCGTTTTGTTCTCTCCGGTAAAAATCCGGGCGAGGACATCACCGAAGTGGTGGAAGAACATTTCGGCGTCGGCGCAGGTAAAGTCATCACCCTGCTCTACTTCTTCGCGATCTACCCGATCCTGCTGATGTACAGCGTCGCTATCACCAACACCGTTGACAGCTTTATTACCCACCAGTTGGGTCTGGCGTCTCCGCCGCGCGCTATCCTGTCGCTGATCCTCATCATCGGCATGATGACCATCGTTCGCTTCGGCGAGCATATGATCGTGAAAGCGATGAGCGTGCTGGTGTTCCCGTTCGTGGCCGTGCTGATGCTGATGGCCTGCTTCCTGATCCCGAACTGGAGCGGTGCTGCGCTGGAAACCCTCTCTTTCAGCCACGCCTCTACGGGTAACGGTCTGCTGATGACCCTGTGGCTCGCGATTCCGGTCATGGTGTTCTCCTTCAACCACTCACCGATCATCTCCGCTTTCGCCGTGGCGAAACGTGAAGAGTACGGTGTTGAAGCTGAGAAAAAATGCTCCCGCATCCTGGCTTACGCGCACATCATGATGGTCGTGACCGTCATGTTCTTCGTGTTCAGCTGCGTACTGAGCCTGACCCCGGAAAACCTGGCGGAAGCGAAAGCGCAGAACATCACGATTCTTTCTTACCTGGCTAACCACTTCAACGTGCCGGTTATCGCCTGGGTGGGCCCGATTATCGCTATTATCGCCATCACCAAATCCTTCCTCGGCCACTACCTGGGCGCGCGTGAAGGCTTTAACGGCATGGTGATTAAATCGCTGCGCGGTCGTGGCAAAACCATCGAAGTGAACAAACTGAACCGCATCACCGCGCTGTTCATGCTGATCACCACCTGGATTGTCGCCACGCTGAACCCGAGCATCCTCGGCATGATCGAAACGCTGGGCGGCCCGATTATCGCGATGATCCTGTTCCTGATGCCGATGTACGCGATTGCGCGAGTCCCGGCCATGCGTAAATACAGCGGCCACGTCAGCAACGTTTTCGTGACGTTGATGGGTCTTATCGCTATCTCCGCTATCTTCTACTCGCTCTTCAGCTAATCCTCTGTCCGCGCCGCCGCCCGGCGGCGCGAGCCCTTCCCAGTTATTTATTCGACGGAATGCATCATGATCAGCGTTTTTGATATTTTCAAAATCGGTATTGGTCCATCCAGTTCCCATACCGTAGGGCCGATGAAAGCGGGCAAACAGTTTACCGATGACCTTATCGCGCAGCGCCTGCTGGAGAAGGTCACCAAAGTGGTGGTGGATGTTTATGGCTCCCTGTCGCTGACCGGCAAAGGCCACCACACCGATATCGCCATTATTATGGGCCTCGCCGGCAACCTGCCGGACACTGTCGACATCGACGCGATCCCGGGTTTTATTCAGGACGTCAATACGCACAGCCGCCTGATGCTCGCCAGTGGCGCGCATGAAGTCGCGTTCCCGGTTGATCAATGCATGAATTTCCATGCTGATAACCTGGCGCTGCACGAAAACGGTATGCGTATCACGGCGCTCGCGAACGACGAGGTGATCTACAGCCAGACGTATTACTCCATCGGCGGCGGTTTTATCGTCGACGAAGCGCACTTCGGCCAGACGCAAACCTCCACCACACCGGTCCCGTACCCATACAAAACGGCGGCGGATCTGCAGCGTCACTGCCGTGAAACCGGGCTCTCGCTCTCCGGCCTGATGATGAAAAACGAGCTGGCGCTGCACAGCAAAGAAGCGCTGGAAGCGCATTTCACGCAGGTATGGGACGTCATGCGCGCCGGCATTGAGCGCGGCACCACGACCGAAGGCGTCCTGCCCGGTAAGCTGCGCGTTCCGCGTCGCGCCGCCGCGCTGCGCCGTATGCTGGTCAGCCACGACAAAACCGACGCCGACCCGATGAACGTCGTCGACTGGATTAACATGTTCGCGCTGGCGGTTAACGAAGAGAACGCCGCAGGCGGTCGCGTCGTTACCGCGCCCACCAACGGGGCCTGCGGGATTGTTCCGGCCGTGCTCGCGTACTACGACAAGTTTATCCGCGAAGTGAACGCTAACTCGCTGGCGCGCTACCTGCTGGTGGCGAGCGCGATTGGCTCGCTCTATAAGATGAACGCGTCTATCTCTGGCGCCGAAGTAGGCTGCCAGGGTGAAGTGGGCGTTGCCTGTTCGATGGCGGCGGCAGGTCTCGCGGAGCTGCTTGGCGGCAGCCCGGCGCAGGTTTGCATCGCGGCGGAAATCGGCATGGAGCATAACCTTGGCCTTACCTGCGACCCGGTCGCGGGCCAGGTACAGGTGCCGTGCATCGAGCGCAACGCGATTGCCTCGGTGAAAGCCGTCAACGCCGCGCGTATGGCGCTGCGTCGCACCAGCGAACCGCGCGTCTGCCTCGATAAAGTCATCGAAACCATGTTCGAAACCGGCAAAGACATGAACGCCCGCTACCGCGAAACGTCTCGCGGGGGGCTTGCGGTCAAAGTGGTCGCCTGCGATTAACTTACTCTCCGCCCTGTTCGCAGGGCGTTTTTTTGCGCGTTATCTTCCTGAATCCGCTCCCCTTTCTGGTGAGCATTAATCGAAAATGTTACGGTAACGGCTTCTTACGTTCGCAAGGTAAGCCGCCATGCCTGTTCATTTGCTGATTGTCGATGCGCTCAACCTCATCCGCCGCATACACGCGGTGCAGGGAACGCCGTGTGTCGATACCTGCCTGCATGCGCTGGAGCAACTGCTGGGCAACAGCCAGCCGACGCACGCCGTCGCGGTGTTTGATGATGAAGCTCGCGCGCAGGGCTGGCGTCATCAGCTCCTGCCCGATTACAAAGCCGGACGCCCGCCGATGCCCGACGATCTCCATCAGGAAATGCCCGCGCTGCGCGAAGCGTTTACCCGCCGCGGCGTTCCCTGCTGGCATGTCGAAGGCAACGAGGCCGACGATCTCGCCGCTACGCTCGCCGTGAAGGTGGCCGCCGCAGGCCATGAAGCGACTATCGTGTCGACTGACAAGGGCTACTGCCAGCTGCTGCGCCCGGCAATTCGCATTCGCGACTACTTTCAGAAACGCTGGCTGGATGCGCCGTTTATCGCCAGTGAATATGGCGTCGCGCCAGAGAGACTGGCGGATTTCTGGGGGCTTGCCGGGATCAGCAGTTCGAAAATTCCGGGCGTCGCGGGCATCGGACCGAAAAGCGCCACGCAGTTGATTAATGATTTCGGTACGCTGGAAGCGCTCTACCAGCGGCTTGATGAAGTGCCGGAGAAGTGGCGTAAAAAGCTTGAGGCGCATCGCGAAAGCGCGTTTATCTGCCGCCAGGTGGCGACGCTGAAGACCGATTTACAGCTCGACGGGAATTTGCAGCAGCTGCGCCTGAAGGGGTAGTTCAGGGGCATTAAAAAGGCGGGTGCGCTCGCGCTTACCCGCCCAACCTGAACCAGGGTATCTCTCGTCGGGCGGGTAAGCCCGGCACATCCGCCATTTCCAAATGTAGGCCGGATAAACGCTGCGCTCCCGCCACGCGCGCCTTTATCGCTCGTCGCGACGCCCGCCGACGGCGGCCCACCAGCGGCGCACGTGAACGGTTACTTCTTCACGGTCGTGATAGAGCTGGCGCGCCTGGATCTGCGCGTTAATACCGTGCGCGTCGAGCTGCTCCTGAATCGAGGCGATATTCTGCGATACCTCTTCATAACGCTTTTTCATTGGCAGCTTGAGGTTAAAAATGGTTTCGCGACACCAGCCGTTCACCAGCCACTGCGCCATCAGCGCCGCCACTTTGGCAGGCTTCTCCACCATGTCGCACACCATCCAGGTGATATTGCTGCGGGTCGGACGGTATTTAAAGCCGTCCTCGCGAAGCCACGTCACCTGGCCGGTATCCATCAGGCTCTGCGCCATCGGGCCGTTATCGACAGACGATACCCACATGTTGCGTTTCACCAGCTGATACGTCCAGCCGCCAGGGCATGCGCCCAGATCCACGGCGTACATCCCGTTAGCCAGGCGCTCATCCCACTCATCCGCCGGAATAAATACATGAAACGCCTCTTCAAGCTTCAGCGTCGAGCGGCTTGGCGCATCCGCCGGGAACTTCAGGCGCGGAATGCCCATGTAAAACGGTGAATTGTTATTAGTGTAGGAATAGCCCGTGTAGCAGCAGCCCGGCGCGATGAAAAACACATGCACCACCGGGCGTTTAGGGGTTTCGAAATTCGCCAGAATGGATGCTTCGCGAAGCGCGGCGCGCAGCGGAACGGTGAATTTGCGGCAGAACTTCATCAGCTCTTTGCTTTCGTTGGTGTCCGCCACTTCAACCCGCAGTTCTCCGCCCTTCTCCACGACGCCCTGCAACATGCCGACAATCGGCGTAACGCGATCTTCAGGCGGCAGATTCTGTAAAAGCTCGCCTGCCACAAACATCTGGCGGGCAAAAATCAGCGAGCTGAACGGCAGTTCGCGGGCCAGTTTATCGGCCTCTTCAGCCTGATAGCATTCGAAAATCACATAGCCGCTGTTTTCTTTCACGCGGGCGAAACCAAAAACGCCTTGCTGCGCTGCTTTGTCGGTTATCTCTGCCGCACATTCTTTCTCAAAACCCTGACGGCAGTACAAAATGACCTTATTCATGAACCGAACCTTTACGCTTCAGACGCACCGCGCCAATTAACATTAATACCCAACCGGCCAGAAAACTTACGCCGCCGACCGGCGTAACGAAGGCCCATAAATGCAGATGTGAAAGCGCCAGACAGTAGAGGCTGCCGCTAAAAAGCACCGTGCCGAGCGCCAGGAACACGCTGCTCCAGTAAAACCAAATGCTGATGCGCCGCTGCATCGCGACCGCCAGTCCAAAAATCGCGAGCGTATGAAACGCCTGATATTCAAGGCCGGTTTGTATCCAGCCCATCTCAGCCGCGCCGAGGGTCTGGCGTAATACATGCGCGCCAAAAGCGCCCAGCGCAACGAAAACAAAGCCACTGATTGAGGCAAAAATCAGCATAAAACGGCTGGTCATGATGTAACCCTACAGTAAGGCGCGCCAGACGCGCGCGAATCATCGTTATTGTTCATAGCGAAAACGGAATTTTTCTTGCTCGCTCGCCGCTTTCGCCAGTATCCATTGCCGAAAGGCCGCTATTTTACCCAGTTCTGCCTGGCTGTCATGACAAACCAGATAAAAGGCGTTTTTACTCACCAGCACATCATTGAACGGGCAGACCAGGCGGCCTGCTTCGATTTCCGTCTGGGCCATGACATTGTTGGCGAGCGCCACGCCCTGGCCGTGAATGGCCGCCTGCAGCACCATCGCGCTGTGGCTGAAAATCGGCCCCTGCTGGACATTAATATGATTAAGACCAAGCTGGCGCGTATAAGTTTGCCAGTCGCGACGCGACGCGTCATGCAGAAGCGTGTGGCGGGCTAAATCTTCGGGCGCTTTTAATGGCTTATCGCCCGTGAGCAGCAGCGGCGAACAGACCGGCAGCAGATATTCGGCGTAGAGTTTCTCCACCCGCAGCCCCGGCCAGTTGCCGCGGCCATAGAAAATCGCCACGTCCACGTCGTCGGCAAGCTTATCTTCCTGCCGGTCTACCGCCTGAATACGCACGTCGATACCCGGCCAGCTGCTGTTAAAGCTCGACAGCCGCGGCACCAGCCAGTGGATAGCAAAGCTTGGCAACAGGCTGACGGTGAGCGCGCCTTTCGCGCTGCGGGCCTGCAGCTTGCGCGTCGCTTCCGTCAGCTGGGAGAAAATCTCTTTGATGTCCTGAAAATAGCTCTGCCCCTCTTCGGTTAACAGAAGAGAACGGTTGCGTCGACGGAATAGTTTCAGCCCAAGAAAATCTTCTAATGATTTTATCTGATGGCTGACGGCAGCCTGGGTGACAAAGAGCTCTTCGGCGGCTTTCGTGAAGCTTAAATGGCGCGCGGCAGCATCAAAAACACGTAATGCGTTTAACGGCGGTAATCGCTTGGACATGATGTTTGGCTTATGTGTAAATGCGTATTAACAAACGAGAAACAAGTCGTCACCCATTAGTTTTTTTTATCTGAGCCATTATAATTTGTCCGTTGAGGAACTACCAGCAAATACCTATAGTGGCGGCACTTCCTGAGCCGGAACGAAAAGTCTTTAGGAATGAGAGTTCTGGAGGGCTTTTGGCTTACGGTTGTGATGTTGTGTTGTTGTGTTTGCATTTGGTCTGCGATTCAGACCATCGTAGCTACGCTACTCTTTTCACTTCCTGTACATTTACCCTGTCTGTCCATAGTGATTAATGTAGCACCGCACTTTGCGGTGCTTTTTTTTGCCTGCGCGATTATTTCTCCAGCGCAACCATCTCTTTCACGTCAGTACGGTTGATCTGCTGCTGGTTACCGTTGGCATCTTTATATTTGATCATGCCGGTATCATCGTCAGTTTTCGGTTTCCCGTCGGTCACAATCGAACGACCGTCATTGGTGTGCATCACATAGTTAGGACCGGAACAGGCGCTCAGAGCAAAAGTCATCATACATGCTGATACTACAGCGGCAAGTTTATTCATGGTTCTTCTCCTTTAGAGTTTAATGCTATGTAAACTTCGTCTGCTAACAGGCTGAAATATTCACCTAACACTATTCAGCATAACCTGCTTTCATCCGTTTGCCAGAATAAACAGACTTATCCGATGGTTATCAATGACCTTGTTTACGGGCGTTAAATGGGCGACGATCGCAGGACTGGAAAGAGGAGTATCATGAAAGCATTTAGTCCTGCCGTGTTTCGTGCGCAGTTCCCTTCGCTGACCGACGCCGTGTATCTCGACAGCGCCGCCACGGCGCTTAAACCGCTGGCCGTGATTGAAGCCAGCCAGCAGTTTTATTCGCTGAGCGCGGGGAATGTCCACCGCAGCCAGTTTGCCGAAGCGCAGCGCCTCACCGCGCGCTATGAAGCCGCCCGTGAAAGCGTCGCGCGTTTCATTAACGCGCCGGACAGCCGCGATATCGTCTGGACGCGCGGCACGACCGAATCCATCAACATTATCGCCCAGTGCTATGCTCGCCCGCGCCTCGCGCCCGGCGATGAAATCATCGTCAGCGAAGCGGAGCACCACGCCAATCTGGTGCCGTGGCTGATGGTGGCGGAGCAGACCGGCGCGACGGTCGTTAAACTCCCGCTTGGCGCCGATTACCTGCCCGATATCGCGGCGCTGCCCGCGCTGATTACCCCGCGCACGCGTCTGCTGGCGCTGGGCCAGATGTCCAACGTCACCGGCGGCTGTCCGGATCTCGCCCGCGCTATCGCGCTCGCCCATGCCGCGGATGCGGTGGTGGTGGTCGATGGCGCGCAGGGCGTGGTCCACTGCCCGCCGGATGTGCAGACGCTGGACATCGATTTCTACGCCTTCTCCGGCCACAAACTTTATGGCCCGACCGGCATCGGCGTGCTGTATGGCAAAACCGTGCTGCTTGAGCAGATGTCTCCCTGGCTCGGCGGCGGGAAAATGGTCACCGAGGTCTCGTTTGACGGTTTTAAAACCCAGCCGGTGCCCTATCGCTTCGAGGCGGGCACGCCGAACGTCGCAGGCGTTATTGGGCTGAGCGCCGCGCTCGCCTGGCTTGAGGAGATCGATCTGGAACAAGCCGAGCGCTACAGCCGTGGGCTCGCGACGCTTGCCGAAGCGCAACTGTCAATGCGGCCCGGCTTTCGCTCATTCCGCTGTCAGGATTCAAGCGTGCTGGCGTTTGATTTCGCAGGCGTGCACCACAGCGATCTGGTGACGCTGCTTGCCGGGTCGGGTATCGCGCTGCGCGCCGGGCAACACTGCGCGCAGCCGCTGCTGGCGGCGCTTGGCGTCAGCGGCACGCTGCGCGCCTCGTTCGCGCCTTACAACACGCAACGCGACGTCGAGGCGCTCATCGCCGCTATCGACCGCGCGCTGGATATACTGGTGGATTAAATGACGACTGCATCTCTGGCCGGACATCCGTTCGGCATCACAGTAACGCCCGACACGCTGCGCCAGACGTTTGGCGCGTTAACGCAGTGGGAAGATAAATATCGCCAGCTTATTCTGCTGGGCAAACAGCTTCCGGCGCTGCCAGAGGCGTTAAAGCAGCAGGCGATGGAGATCCCCGGCTGCGAAAACCGGGTCTGGCTCGGTTATGAAAAGCGCCCCGACGGCGGCCTGCACTTCTTTGGCGACAGCGAGGGACGCATCGTGCGCGGGCTGCTGGCGGTGCTGCTCACCGCCGTGGAAGGCAAAACAGCGCAGCAATTGCAGGCGCACGATCCGCTGGCGCTGTTTGACGAGTTAGGGCTGCGCGCCCAGCTCAGCGCCTCGCGCAGCCAGGGGCTGGCCGCGCTGGCGCAGGCCGTTCAGGACATTGCCCGCAGCGTCTGATTACCCGGCGTTGCGGGCTGCTTTCGCCATCATTTTCTTAAGCGCATGCGACACCGCCACGAACCCAAACGTGGCGGTTACCATCGTCGCCGCGCCAAAGCCGGAGGCGCAGTCCATGCGTTTCGGCCCTTCCGCCGTGCTTTTCATCGCGCACACCGAGCCATCCGCCTGTGGGTAGACCAGCGCTTCGGTGGAAAACACGCAGTCCACGCCGAGCTTGCCTTTGCTGTTTTTCACCACGCCGAAGTCGCTTTTCAGGCGCTCGCGCAGTTTCGCCGCCAGCGGGTCCTGAATGGTTTTAGCCAGATCGCTGACCTGGATCTGCGTCGGATCGATTTGTCCGCCCGCGCCGCCTGTGGTCACCAGTGGGATTTTATTGCGACGGCAGTATGCGATCAGCGCCGCTTTGGGCCGCACGCTGTCGATAGCGTCAATGACATAGCTGAACCCGGCGCTCAGGTATTGCGCCACGTTATCGGCGGTGACGAAATCATCGATAACGGTAACGCGGCACTCAGGGTTAATCTGGCGAATACGCCCGGCCATCACGTCTGATTTCGCCTGCCCGACCGTGTCGCGCAACGCATGGATCTGACGGTTGGTATTAGTGACGCAAACGTCATCCATATCGATAAGCGTTATCGCGCCGATGCCGGTACGCGCCAGCGCTTCCGCCGCCCATGAGCCGACGCCGCCGATGCCGACCACGCACACATGCGCGTCAGCAAAAAGCTGCAAAGCCGCTTCGCCATATAAACGCGCCGTGCCGCCAAAGCGGCTGCGCCAGGCGTCTGTAATCACAACAGCCATAAAACCTCAGATGTAAAAAGGGTGAGAGTTCTCCCTCACCCTTGCTCAGTAATCCGCAGACCCGGCCAGCGCAGCGCCGCCCGGCGTCAGGACGTTCAGAATATCATATTCACCCGCTGAACACGTTGCCCGCGCCCGGCGCGGTTTTCAGCACCCAGACGCGACCATAGTGATTATACCAGCCGGCCCGGTGACCGGCGTCCGGTCCGATACCCTGATAAATGTCGAAGTGCTGGCCTTTGATAGCGCCGCCGACATCCAGCGCCACCATCAGGCGCAGCTCATATTGTCCGTTGAACTTGCCGTTATTGTCCAGCAGCGGCACTTCCGCGAGTAGCGTGGTGCCCGCCGGAATAATCGAACGGTCAGAGGCGACCGACGCGCGGCCAATCAGCGGTACGCCGCTTGCGCCTTTTACCGGCGCGTAGTTCTGCGGCTTAAAGAAGACGAAAGACGGGTTTTCTTCCAGCAGCGCGCGTACCTCCTGCTCGCTGTGGGTTTCGCCCCAGTGGCGGATCGCCTGCATCGACATCTCTTCACGCTTCACTTCGCCGCGATCGATAAGCACCTTGCCGATGCTGCGATAAGGGTGGCCGTTTTTACCGGCATACGCGAAGAAGTTCAGCGGGCGGCCATCGCCGAAGTCGATATAACCGCTGCCCTGCACGTCCATAATGAAGTTATCCATCAGCGAATTGCTGTACGCCAGCACATAGCTGTCGCTCAGGCCACCGGCGTAAATCTGCGCGCGCGACGGCAGACGTCCGCGTTTGGGCGGCATGCGGTAAATCGGGTACTGGAATTCGCCCTGGCGGGTGTATCGCGCCTGCACGACCGGCGTGTAGTAGCCGGTAAACTGAACGTTGCCGTAGTTATCCGCGCCTTCCATCTGCCAGGCGTCGATGCCGAACTGGCGCAGCGAGCGGGTATCGCCGCCCGCGCGCAGCCACTCCTGCACCGCGTTATAGACGCTGCTCTGAGAGCCGAAAAGACGTGGCGAGGCGCTGCGAATAGCCGCTACCTGCTCGGAAAAGTCGCCGGCGTTAATCGGCGCGCCGATGGCGTCCGGCTGGTTTACCAGCGAGAACGGCTGCGTAAACTTGCCGTCTTTATATTGCTGACCGCGATCGGTCGGTTTGGAAGAACAGGCAGCCAGCAGCGTTATCATCGCCCCTGCCGCCAGATATTTTGCCCAACGTCCTTTCATGACTCTCTCCGCTATTGCGCTGTCCGCAGGCGAAGATAGCAAACCGGGGAGCGCAAGGAAACGCATAAGCCGCTCCCGGCCTGGGGCGGGATGAAATATTCATCAATCAGAATGATATTTCAGCAAGCTGACGCCGATTCAGCTTATTGTTTTAAAAAAAGGTTGCAACGAAAGCTCAGCGGAGTATAGTGCGCTTCCACGGACGCGGGGTGGAGCAGCCTGGTAGCTCGTCGGGCTCATAACCCGAAGGTCGTCGGTTCAAATCCGGCCCCCGCAACCAATTAACGCGCACGGCGCGACAATGTGAAGAAGTAAGACGGACGCGGGGTGGAGCAGCCTGGTAGCTCGTCGGGCTCATAACCCGAAGGTCGTCGGTTCAAATCCGGCCCCCGCAACCAATAAAATGAACACCCTGACGGGTGTTTTTTTATGTCCGCTATTCAGCCCGTTCCCCTTCCCTGACGTATCCCGTTAAGCCAGAAGGCGCGTTATCCGCGCCTTGCCAGCGTACCGCCATCGGCGAAATAGGCTTTAATCCCCGCGAGAATCGACTCTGCCACTTCCTGCTGGAACGTTGCCGTGCGCAGCTTGCGCTCTTCCTCTTCGTTACTGATAAACGCCGTTTCCACGAGAATGGACGGGATATCAGGCGCCTTCAGCACCGCAAATCCCGCCTGATCCACTTTATTCTTATGCAGCGAGTTGACCCGCCCGAGGCGGCCCAGCACTTCCTTGCCGAATTTCAGGCTGTCGGCGATAGTCAGCGACTGCACCATGTCGAACATCGTGTGATCGAGATAGACGTCGCCGCTTTTACTCACGCCGCCCACCAGGTCCGCGGCGTTCTGGGTTTGCGCCAGGTATTTCGCCGCGGTACTGGTCGCGCCTTTGGTGGACAACGCAAACACCGAGGAGCCACGCGCCGCGCGGCTCGTAAAGGCGTCCGCGTGAATGGAGACAAACAGGTCGGCGCGCTGCTTCTGCGCCTTCGCCACGCGCACTTTCAGCGGAATGAAAATATCTTCATTGCGCGTCATAAACGCCTTCATGTTGGCTTCTTTCTCAATCAGCGCGCGCAGGCGACGTGCGATTTGCAGCACCACGTCTTTTTCGCGGGTTTTATGTTTGCCAATCGCGCCTGGGTCTTCCCCACCGTGGCCAGGGTCAATCATGATGACAATTGGGCGATCGCGCCCGGCTTTCCCGGGCTGCGGCCCGCTCGCGGCAGGCGGCACCTGTTTATCCAGTTCGCCCTTGTTGTAATCCTCAAGCAGCGCCAGCAGCGGATCCTGCTCGTTGTCGCCGTTAGCCGGGTAGAGGTCGATAACCAGACGCTCGCGAAACTCCGCCACCGGTGCCAGCGCGAACAGATGCGGCGTGACGTTCTTTTTCAGTTCAAACACCATGCGCACGGTTTTCGGATCGAACTGGCCGACGCGGGCGGACTTAATAAAAGGATCGTCGACGCGGATCTGATTGCCCATGCCTTTCAGCACCGCGTTCAGGTTGACGCCTTCCAGGTCCACGACGATGCGCTCCGGGTTGCTCAGCGCAAACTGGCGATACTTCAGCACACGGTTAGATTCCAGCGTCACGCGGGTATAGGCGGAAGCAGGCCAGACGCGCACCGCGATGACCTGGCCCGACGCGGCCAGGCCTGCCTGACTGACGCTTAATAACCACATCGCCCCTGCGCCCTGCAACAGCTGGCGACGACTAAAAAGATGACTGGAACCTGACATGCCACTCCCGAGCATTAATGCGAATAACTCAAATTACGACCAAAATGGCCAAAAACTTTAGCGAATGGTGTCGGAACTGTCATCTATAAAAGGGTAAACAATTGCCTTTCGGCAAAGGTCTTCGCGTTAATGACGCGATGCCGCCATAAAATTGCCACTTGCGCATGGGATAATAAAAGAATAAAAATACACAAATTGCGAATAAACATTCACTGAGAGGTTTTGCCGTGGTGAAGGAACGTCGAACCGAACTGGTCCAGGGATTCCGCCATTCTGTTCCCTATATTAATGCCCATCGGGGTAAAACGTTTGTCATTATGCTTGGCGGCGAAGCCATTGAGCACGAAAACTTTTCCAGTATCGTCAACGACATCGGGCTGCTTCACAGCCTCGGCATCCGTCTGGTGGTGGTCTATGGCGCGCGTCCGCAAATAGACGCCAATCTCGCCGAGCACCATCACGAGCCGCTCTACCACAAGCATACGCGCGTCACCGACGCGAAAACGCTGGAACTGGTCAAACAGGCCGCCGGGCTGTTGCAGCTGGACATTACCGCTCGCCTGTCGATGAGCCTCGGCAACACGCCGCTTCAGGGCGCGCATATAAATGTGGTGAGCGGCAACTTTATTATCGCGCAGCCGCTCGGCGTGGATGACGGCGTCGATTACTGCCACAGCGGGCGCATTCGCCGTATTGATGAAGACGCTATCCATCGCCAGCTCGACAGCGGAGCTATCGTGCTGCTGGGCCCGGTGGCGGTCTCGGTGACCGGCGAGAGTTTCAACCTGACCTCTGAAGAAGTCGCGACCCAGCTCGCCATCAAGCTTAAGGCCGAGAAAATGATCGGCTTTTGTTCATCGCAGGGCGTGATGAACGAGGACGGCGATATTATTTCTGAGCTCTTTCCAAACGAGGCGCAGACGCGTCTCGACACGCTCGAAGCCGGCGGCGACTATCATTCCGGCACCGTGCGCTTCCTGCGCGGCGCGGTGAAAGCCTGCCGTAGCGGCGTGCGCCGCTGCCACCTGATAAGTTACCAGGAAGATGGCGCGCTGCTGCAGGAACTCTTTTCCCGCGACGGCATCGGCACCCAGATTGTCATGGAGAGCGCCGAGCAAATCCGCCGCGCCACCATTAATGACATCGGCGGCATTCTGGAGCTTATCCGCCCGCTGGAGCAGCAGGGCATTCTGGTGCGCCGCTCGCGCGAGCAACTGGAGATGGAGATCGATAAGTTCACCATCATCCAGCGTGACAACCTGACCATCGCCTGCGCCGCGCTCTATCCGTTCCCGGAAGAGAAAATCGGCGAAATGGCCTGCGTGGCGGTACATCCCGACTACCGCAGTTCGGCGCGCGGCGAAGTGCTCCTGCAACGCATCGCAAGCCAGGCGAAACAGATGGGTTTATCGAAACTGTTTGTGCTGACGACCCGCAGCATCCACTGGTTCCAGGAGCGCGGTTTCGCGCCGGTCGATATCGATCTGCTGCCTGAAAGCAAAAAGCAGATGTACAACTATCAGCGCCGCTCGAAAGTGCTGATGGCCGACTTAACCTGACGACGCCACTCCCGCGGCCGGGCAATTGCCGGGCCGCGTTTTCTACGCAAAACAGGCCATCAGCCCGCTGCGCCGCTCGGTTCGTGTGGCGATAGCCATTTCCAGCACCCGGTCATCGGCATACAGCGACAAGCGCCGCCGCGCGCGGGTTATCGCCGTGTAGACCAGCTCCCGCGTCACCACAGGCGCGAACTGCCCTGGCAGGATCAGCGCCGCATGGTCGAACTCCGATCCCTGCGATTTATGTACCGTCATCGCCCAGGCGGTGTCGTTATCCGGCAGGCGGCTCGGCACCACGGGCTTCAGTTTGCCGCCCGGCATTGGAAACCAGACGCGTAACCCCTCGCCTCGATCCAGCGCCACGCCAATATCGCCATTAAACAGCCCCAGCGCGCTGTCGTTGCGCGAAATCATCACCGGCCGCCCCTCATACCAGCGTGACAGCGGCGTGCGGCGAATAATGCGCCGCTGCGCCAGCGCGTGTTCGATGCGCTCATTCAGCCCCGCGACGCCGAACGGCCCTTCGCGTAACGCGCACAGCATCTGGAATTCGCTGAAGGCAGCGAGGATCGCGTGCGGCTCGGCCTGTTCGCGCAGCAGCGTTAAAAAGCGCGCATACCCTGCCAGCGTCTCGTCAATCATCTGTGCGTAGTCGTCATTTCCAGCCAGCGTTTTGCAGGCGATATCGTCAAAGCCGCGGCCAAACGTTTCTCTCGCGGCGCGGTGATCGCTGCGGTTCACCGCAAACGCGAGCTGCCCGATCCCGGAGTCGCTGCCGAAGCGATAGCTCTTTTGCAGCAGGCACAGACAGTCGCGCAGCGCGCCCGCCGGATGCGGTTCGCCGCCGCGGATGTCGCAGCCGGTAAGGCGGGCAAGCTCGGCTGCGCGTTCTGCGGTAAAGCCATGGTTAACGTAGTGACAGATATCGCCAAGCACCGCGCCCGCTTCCACGGAGGCGAGCTGGTCGCGATCGCCTAAAAAAATGACCCGCGCGTGTTCCGGCAGGGCCGCGATAAGCCGCGCCATCATCGGCAGGTCAATCATTGAGGCTTCATCCACCACCAGCACGTCCAGATGCAGCGGATTGCCTTCATGGTAACGCAGCCGCTGGCTGCCGGGCTGCGCGCCTAACAGGCGATGCAGCGTGCTGGCTTCTTCCGGCAGCGCGCTCTTTTGCTCGTCGCTCAACGGCAAACGACGCAGCGCTGCGCCGAGCGACTCCGTCAGGCGCGCCGCCGCTTTGCCGGTCGGCGCTGCGAGACGAATACGCGGCAGCTTGTTGCCAGACAGCTGTACCATCGCCGCCAGCAGTTTGGCGACCGTCGTGGTTTTGCCGGTGCCCGGCCCGCCGGAAATCACGGAGATGCGCCGGGTAAGCGCTACGGCAGCCGCCACTTTCTGCCAGTCCACTTCATCGCCAGACGCGCCAAAAAGCGCCTCCAGCACCGCGCTCAGGCGCGCTTCATCCTGCGCAATACTGTGGTTGCGCTCGCGGAAAAACGCCGCGACCGCCATCTCGTGCCGCCACATACGGTTAAGGTACAAACGCTCGCCGATGAGTTTCAGCGGAGTCGGCTCGTCGCCCTCGCTCACCGCGGGCGAGGCGAGCAGCAAAGCGCGCCACGACGTCGGATTGCCCGCCGCCGCAAACAGCTGCTGCGCCATCTCATCATGACGTCCGGCAAAGCAGTGCGCGGCGCACAACCTCGAGACGGGCAGGCAGACGTGCCCTTCCCCCGCGTCGCGGCTGACCAGCGCGGCAGCCAGCATCACCGCAGGTTCGTCATCGCTTGCCACCATCATCGCGAACTGCGCATCCAGCGGACGCAGCAGTTTCAGCACGACGGCCTGCTGGATCAGTTGATGCATTTTCATGTCGCGTTCTCCTCCACGCCGGCAAACAGGGCGTCCATCGCCGTCACCAGCGCCTGCGCAGGGCGTGCGGTAAAGATGCCCTGGCTGGCGTCCTCTCCCGTGACGCCGCGCAAAAACAGGTAAATCACGCCACCGAAGTGGCGCTGATAATCGTAATCCGGCAGGCGATGGCGTAAATAGCGGTGCAGCGCCAGCGTATAAAGCTGGTATTGCAGATCGTAGCGGTGCGTCTGCATCGCCTGCGCCATCGCCTCGCGGGTATAAGCTTGCGGGCTGTCGCCCAGCCAGTTGGATTTATAATCCAGCAGGTAATACCGCCCCTGCCAGCGGAAGACAAGGTCGATAAAGCCTTTAAGCATGCCGCGCACCTGACGGAAATCGAGCGGCGGACACTGCGCTGAGAGTGAGTCGTGCTCACGGATAAGCGCATCCAGCGCCTCCGGGCGCAACGCGGCATCAATCGGCACGTAAAACTCCAGTTCCACCTGCTTATCTTTCGCGCCCA
>Ga0157365_10000079_pt1 | contig 46454 bp, 49 predicted proteins | sample AttsexASBM3_FD_111478 | JGI IMG/M metagenome (GOLD analysis project Ga0157365, IMG submission 111478) | Fungus gardens microbial communities from leaf cutter ant in Ribeirão Preto, State of São Paulo, Brazil - Atta sexdens ASBM3 | ecosystem: Host-associated > Fungi > Mycelium > Unclassified ...
ATGTTAGTAATGTCTTCATAAGCCACATGAGGACATCCCCATGAAGAAGCGTTTTTCCGACGAACAGATCATCAGTATTCTTCGCGAAGCGGAAGCCGGAGTTTCTGCCCGTGAGCTCTGCCGCAAGCACGCCATTTCCGACGCCACCTTTTACACCTGGCGCAAGAAGTTTGGTGGCATGGAAGTTCCTGAGGTGAAGCGGCTTAAATCTCTTGAAGAGGAGAACGCCCGCCTCAAGAAGCTGCTTGCCGAAGCCATGCTGGATAAGGAGGCACTTAAGGTGGCTCTGGGGCGAAAGTACTGACGACAGACCAGAAGCGGGAAGCTGTTGAGTTTATGTGTGATGCGACCGGTCTGTCGCAACGTCGTGCCTGCAGGCTTACAGGTTTGTCTCTGTCGACCTGCCGCTATGAGGCTCAGCGCCCGGCGGCTGATGCGCATTTATTAGGGCGCATCACTGAGCTGGCATTGGAGCGCAGGCGTTTTGGCTACCGTCGCATCTGGCAGTTACTGCGCCGTGAAGGCCTTCATGTTAATCACAAGCGCGTGTATGGAAGTTGCCGAGTTCCTGGGGTTCAGTCGTCAGCAGGGGCTGGGGCCTACAAAGCCGTTACTCTCGTCAGTGACGTTTATGGCATATACGGACTTCGATTAAGGCCAGAGGTACAGCGCCTCTGGTACTGGACAAGGCCCGACTTTTTCAGAAAGGTCTCCAAAACCTCACGTCCGTTGATGGCTCTGAATATCGCAGGATGGGGGCTTACCGCCAGCGTTGCGGTAAATTTATTAACTATCGATCCCGGCGAGAAATAAATTTCTCCAACCGTCGGGCTTTCATACCCAGAGAAGGTGGAAAGGTTGCCCATACAATTACCAGCGCTATAACAGCACTCACACTACCTGAAACAATATGGGTACGGTTGCCGGCAAGCAGTACACATAGCATTACCACTATCAGGCCCACCGTTACCCATACTGAAACCCGCAAGCGGCGGGAAAGCGCAGAGATGAGCGCATCCATAGTACCGCCGCCATGAGAAATCCGGCTCTTCAGGTTTTCAACATCACGTTCACTAAAGCCTGCGTCACGTAAGTCTTTCTCACTGATGATCATAATCTTCTCCCTTTCCGGATAAAATGATATACAGGCTTGACGCGTAACGGTACGGATTCCGTAAATGTTTACCCTTGTTTCTCACCCTGCCCGCAGCTGGCTGAGCTCTCAACCGTGCCGTATGAAAGCCTGACGCAGTTTTCACACCGTCACACAGAAACCATCAAGATGAGTAGTAAGAGGCCAGCCCAGCGGGATTATGCTTATTAACATAATAAGTTGCTAACTTAAGTGGCTGAGGCATAGGAAAGGAAGCAGAGCCCTGTGGTTTGAAGGCAGCTTCTTCATGGGGAATGTGAGCCGCCTTTTATGTCCTTAGGGCATGATAAGAACCGGTGTATGAAAGTGGGGATGAGATGTACCGCCTTACTTATTTTCCTTTCGGGGGCGCATTACCTCTGTCGCGACCGGAGGGATTACCGGTTGTGCTTGGCCAGTTCCCGCCCTGTCCCGGATGGCTTGATGGACCGCGACCACCCGTTTTCGTTGTGCCTGAATTGCCAGATTTTGACATAGTTTCTCTCCTGGTTTTTGTTGTCTGGCTAACGAACATGGCCATCACTTATAGAGCCATTTTCCAGACCTGACTGATGAGACCAGCATGTTGATGGTTAACGGAATTTCTTCTCCACGCCGGCGAGGGTAGTAAACATTGAGATCAACATCATCAGGATTAAGACCAAATTCTTTGAACAGCGTCACCAGCAGTTCGGCCGTGTCTTCCGGGTCCAGATTCAGTGTCATGTTGAGAGAGGTTTCACCGGTAAGCTCAGGCGTTCTGCGCGTCAGCCAGCTCCGGCCGCACCAGGGCTTTATCAGCTCATAAATGCGTTGTTCTGTTCGGTCTACCATAATTTATTACCCCCGAGTCATGGTAATGGCGATACATTTCTGGCGCCTTTACTGCCGAAATATGACGGCAACCCACCACACAGGGGAATTGAAGATAACATCTCAAGCCACCTGGCGCGATTCTGAGGCGGGAGGGCTGTTTCCAGCGCTTTTCCCCGCCCAGACCTTTAAAATGTCACCTGGTACATTTCATATTGTGGCATATTTATGCTCAAGGACGCATGAGAGTGCTGTTCACAGTCTGAGCTCTGCTTACCAGCGTTTATCCTTATGCTGACAACAATAACGGCGGCTGAACAATTTGACCATGAGCACAAACCGCAGCAGCGTGTGATTATAAAACTCGCATTACGAATAAAAAGACTGCGACTAAGGCAAGCGCAACAGAAGTCACTCTCCATTTTTTTCCATGGAAAAAATAAAATGACATAAACTGAAGAAGCAATATCAAGAATAACGCAGCTGCGCCAACTTCGTTGCCGCTCCCATTTCCATTATCGACAAAGCTTCCCTCTGGGATTGATGGGTCCATTTCGTAAATGAGAGAGTATTTATCTTCTGTTGCAATCAGCATAGCTGCAAGAAGTGCAACAAAAAAAACGATCGATAAAACCTTAATAAAAAACCTCACATTACCTCCAAAGCAATTTATTAAAGTAAACCCAATTTTTAACTATAAAGTCACCGTAACGGCTATCTTTTTTTATACTCTCTAAGGTAGGTTTTGTCCCTCTATTATACCTTGCACCAATAACCCTTATGTCATCAGGTTCTAGTGTGGCGGGTAACTTATCAAAATCAGCCAACTGCCTTAAATGCATGGCAGCAAGATAAATGTTATATGTATCTTTCTCCAGACACACTGAAAGCTCCCTTAGCTCAGAAACACTCATGTTATCAGTATCCAGTCCCATGGTTCTCGCCGCAGTCCTGAGCTGCATACTGACAAAGCCGAATGATGTTTTTTCCGGTTTTTCTGTAATAGAAAAGTGCTTATCGATAAAATCTGGACCGCTATGGTCAATGACTCTTATCTCAAAGGCATATCTGTCAACTGCGTTTGGATCACCACCAACTTCAATCCAGCAGACTCCCGCGAGTAATTCAGGTGGCAATTTGAACATCATGGAGGCGCTTTTTATCAAAGTTTTGTGGTTAATTACCCACGCGTCTTTAAATCCTTTGGCAAATTTTCTTCCTCCCCCAAACCGCTCAGGTATCACTTTCCATTTAAATACATCCATAAACGTCCATGATGGTGATTGGCTCATTATTTTGCACTGAGAGAAATCTCGCATATCCATATAGACCTCCTTTTAACCATTCAACCTGTCCAGGGCATTCATTTTTTATGATTTTTTTGTATCTCGTTTCCACCAACTGACCTGATAAAGCAGTAGAACCATCCCTGTATTGGTCCCGTCAGCGCCACTCTTTTACCAGTTTTTCCCGTTGCTCCTTCGCCCGTACCAGCTTCAGCACTACCGGTTCAAACGTCTCAGTTGCCCACCCAGGCGACTCAAGCATGTCACTTGCTCGCTCAGCGTCACATTCTCCCCTTACATAATTCTGGCGTAAGTTCAATCATAAGAGAATGGCTAAATTATACCAAAAGTGCTCTATGATACCCGTTTAAAAAACGGGCTTAGCATAATATGTTTTTCATTCTTTCGGCAGTTCCTGAACCGCTATTATTTCGTCATATTGATGGCAATCACTGAGTATAAGTCCAGTATAAACAGTATCTGGCCAGCCTGTTTGTTAACTTGCTAAGTTGTTATCTTAACAAGTAACGCCTGTTATTAAGCTGTGAAAGCGCACAGATACGCTTCATGGTTTTAATATCTCAGACGTCAGATGCAGAAGTCTTGCTGCATCAGGATTGTTTTGATGTTTTGTAAGGCTCAGCCACAGTTTAAAAGCTCCACATGCTGCTGCATAACACGCCGCCTTTTTCTCAGGCGATTCTCATACTGAGGCCGCGTACCCGGCAATAAGCCGCTCGGTTTCATTAGTCACTGTTTCATACGTGAAGACAACGTCATCGCTTCGCATCAGATTGCCTTTTTAATGGTTTATCCGGCCTGAAGAGAACAGGCAGACCTCTTCTGTTTAAACAAAACATACTATCGTTCCGGCGGGCAGGGGATGCCCGGCATATACCGGTGACACAGACTGCAGAGTCAGGGGATGATGATACTCCCCATCCCGAAATGTCAGAGGCTCTTCCCCATTTTCGGGATCTCCGGGTTCCAGCTCTGGAGATCGATCTGCTTTCAGTCTGTGTTCACGAAATAAAAGCCGCCCGCTTTAAATATTCCACGGACCAAGTCACTCGCGATACATACATTTATACCTTTTCTGATGTCAGCCCGGTTGGTCCGGTGGATGTTCCCTGAATCACCGGGGTCGGGCGGGACGATGATCCCTTCTAGCCTGTGTCCGTTTATTCTGATAAGAGTATGCAGCAACCCCGTCCTGGCTGGCCTTCAGCATTTCCCCGGCACGTATTTGATGGGACTGACCAGTAAAGCCAGTCAGGATAATGTTTAAAAAAGCCCACCCGGAAGGTATGCTTTCAGGAACGTAACAACCATGAAGGAAATCGTGTGGCCAGTGAACTGACAGAGAAAGACCTGCTGGAGAATGGTTTCACCGTCAGAAACGTATCCCGGCTCAGGGAAGTGCTAAACAGGAATGAAAATACCGGCGAGACGCTTTTGGGACTGGTTGATGATTTGAGCCGGCGTTTTTATGCCGGGGTCATTTGCCTGTTACTTGTTCTGGCGCCTCTGATTTTCCTTCCCGTCTTTTATCCGCCTTCCCTGCTGCTGTATTACTTACCTGTCGCCATTTTTGGTGTTATTGCGGTCTGGTATCTGATCCCCCTCGGCCTCTCATGGAAAGCATACCGGATGATGAAAGGCCGGTAGGTATCACTGCGGTTTTTCGTCATGCTGCAGCTGGTAAAGCGTATGGCCAATTTTTGTACCTTTCCACGTCGCCGAGACGCCATTAATGGCCAGTGCCGTCCGGCTCATGGTGGTCACCTGTCGCATGAAGTCGGGGGCAAGATACCGGTACAGACGCCAGGCATCAGGTTTCAGGCTGAGCTTGAACATGCCATAGTAGGACGTGCTGAGATCTACCAGTTGATAAGCCAGTAAACCCACTTTACGATCAAAGCCCAGAAATTCGGCCGACCCTTCAAAGCCATCGCGCATAAAGTTGACGGGATGTTCTTTCCCCGCCAGCTTCTGGATGCCTTCTGCTGCCGAAGAGACACCATTAAGCACCAGGGTCGCACCGGCGATAATGCCTAGCACATTTCCTGTCGGAACGGATGAAGCAATGACACCTATACCACCGGCTATCTGCAGACCGGAAATCACCACACCAACAAAATCGATGACATAGCCGAAGAACTTCCCGTTTTCTTCGTAGATCCTGACCGATGCGGTGAGAAGAGACTCGCCCGTCCTCAGCATTCTGTCCTGAATTTTCAGGTTATTGTGTTCCTCGCGGATGTTCAGGATACACCGCTGGCATTCCTGTTCTGTCGCGCCATTGCGGATGGCGGCCAGCTGAAGTTTACTGAAATCACGCACATTGTCCTGAAAGCGAACACGCGTCAGGGCATCTTTAATATGAAACCCCGATACGGCAAGCGCTGTATTCATCAGCTGATTCACTTCCAGTGAGGCCATTGTCAGGAAATAGCTCGAAAAGCGATTAACACCTGTATATATGTCCAATTCCTTCCCTCGAATCGTTGTAGACCGGAAAATATACGGTAGCACACACCTTTAAGCTGTGACAGATTCCCGGCTGTATCTCATTACCAGGTAATTTTCACTGCCGGCCTGGACTGAATCGCCACGGTTTCCGGAGCGGAGTCAGGCGATTGTTAACCAAATGAGATGGTGTAACACCGGCGTCGTGACGACAGGATCAGGGAGTAATTAACTCCGTGGGGACAAATCAATGAAGAGAACCTGTCAGGAAGTTGTGGCACGCTGGCTGACCAGCCGTGCACCGGAGCAGCGTACCGGTGAAGAAGCGCAGAAATTCTCGGATGAATACTGGCAGACGGGGCTGCGTCTGTCTGCCCAGCCGCGTTCACATTATGATCTGATCATGAATGAAGTTCGGTGGTCTTTCATCGCGTGAAAGATGACAAACAGGCCATCCCTCAGAGAATGGCCTGTTTCTCTATCATTTTTTCTCCATTCCGTCATTACGAGCCCAGGGCGTCGGTGACCAACTCCCGCATCCGGACGCGCGCCATGGGACGCAGTAGACCAGTGATTCAGACCACGATAATCTCTTCCAGATTCTTGGCCATATACGCACCGAGCGTAGTGGCCACCCCGTCTTTTTCTCCTTTGAGCGGAACCGGTTTTTCATCCTTATGGATGCCATTCGAGTACAAGTGCAGCTCGCAGCCCCGTCTTTGAACACCAATCCAATATCCCCTTCCACTTGCGGCCAGAGTTTCAGCGGAATAGCCAGTTCCTACCGCGATGATGGCGTCAGGTTCTACTGAGCCATGAGCCGTAAACTTCCCTGCGCCGTTAGAAGGCCTCCCGCCCGCCCTCCATCACAGAAATGATGTACTGTTGTACAAGAGGGGCATCCACACCTCCGCCGGTAGTTAGGATCTTTCCGTCTGAATATTCACAGGCACAGACATTTTCTGCATCTCCCAACACAGGAATATTGGCATTGTGAGTGGCAAAGATAAATTGCGTGCGGGGTTTCATCGCCCGGATGATTTTAATCACGTCGTCATAAATAGTCTGATTGTCCAGGTCGTCTTCTGGCTGATCGATGATCACTACATCATTATCCTGCTGATTCAGAACAAACAGCATTAAAGCGGAGGCGCGCTGCCCCAGCGAATGTTGTTCCAGGGGTTTACCCCGGAATTCAATGGAGTAGGTATTGGGTATTTGCCAGACAATCAGCGATTCAATCTGCTGTTCCAGATACTCTCTGAAAGTTTCTGCAGAACCGCTGATAATCCCCGGGAGTTTGTCCCTGTTAAGCCAGAGTTCACCAAAGTCTCTGAAGGCGTCAGCCACGGTCTGATAGGTATTTTCGCGCAGCTGGCTACCGGTAAAGGCCTCTTTCAGAACAACCTGCATGGCTTTTTTGTCGCTTGCGAAGGACGGTACGATCTTCAGGGGCGAACCGGTTTGGCTGATGCCAGCCAGCACGGCTTCAATTTCCTGATACTCTTCCACCCACAGTTCATACAATCGGCTCAGCGCCTCTGTCAGACTTTTCTCCAGTATCGCCTGACGGCTTTCAGCTCGGGTCAGCTCTGCAATTTTCTGTTCCGCAAGTTCCAGCCCAGCCTTAAGCTTCAGAAAGTCATCCGGATCAGCTTCTTCCACGCCTGCCAGCCGCAGCTCTTCAGCCAGGCCACGCTCTATTTCGCCAAATTCCTCCGTCAGCGCCAGTTTTTTCTCCAGAAAGGCCTGCTGCTTCGTATCAAGTTCTGTGAGGAGCCGGCGGGCGCCATCCACGATGGTGTTCAGGGAGCCGAGATGGGTCGTGAAGCGATCATATCCCACACTGTAATCGTCGATGTCTGCCTGCTTATGCGCTGACTCATGTTTCTGCTCCTGCTTCAGCTCATTGAGTGTTTCCCTGATCCCATCCTGCAGACTGTCCAGCGCCCGGGTTGCCCGTGCAGTGGTACTGCAGAGGTAGCGCTCATCCCGTCCGAAGGTGGTCTGACGCGCCAGTTTTTCTTCCATCCCATGCTGGGCATAAAAGCGCAGGCGGAACTGCGCATCCTTCTCTTTCGCCTGCCATTCAGAGAGTGCTTCTCTTGAAGTTTTCAGACGACGAAACTCGCGTAACCTGTCGAGGACGACTGCATTCTGTTGCCGGATTCTGCTCCGCACTTCGTCCAGGCGTTCACCGACCAGTTTTTCAATCAGGTCGTGTTCAAATCCCGCTCCGGTATTGGACAGATCTTTCTGGCCAAAATATACCGGTTTGTGCAGAACCGTTTCCCGAAGCGCCACCCCATGCCGGGCCTGACCGTCAAAAATAACCTGCGGCTCCTGGCCGAAGATGCGGGTTATCTGATAGGTCCGTCCGTGACGGCACACGGCGTCAACGGTTATCTTCCCCACGCTTTTGAGTAAATTACTGACCAGATTTTCTTTGTAATCGCGGTCAGAGGCCTTTTCGCCAAAGGGAATGTCCAAGGCATACCGAATCCCTTCAGTATGGAGGATTTCCCGCTGCCGCGGATTCCAATCAGGGTGTTCAGCTCCGGAGACAATTTAACTACGGTTCCACCAAGCGAACCGGCTCCTTCGAATGCTATCTGGCGGATATGGCTGTGGATTAGGGGCGGTTTCTCCCCGCTGACGCGGTGCGGGAAATCCTGCAGCGCAAAGCGGACAGCGTCACAACTGTAATCACCTAGTTTCAGATAGCTGGCGACTTTTCTGGCACCAATGTGATTCAGCATTTTGGCATCGCATCCCTGGACTTCGGCAGGATAGCGCTCACCGAGTACACCCTGAATTTTGACCCTCAAATCGTGGGTCATCACCTTCTGAAATCCCATAACGCGCCGGCAGACAGCCTCATTATCAAAAAGCTCCACGATCCGGCCAAGGCTCAGCCCGCGCCATAACCCGTTATCTGCCTCCACGTGGGCAAACACAATGAAGTAATCTCGTTCGTACCGGTCATGGCGGCCGATGGTCTGAGTGATATTTTCTGTTTAACGGGCATTCTCGTTCTCAAAATTATCAACCCCCGCAAATGTGGCCGTCAGGAAACTTTCAATATGGTTCGTCTGCTGCAGATTAATGAACCACTCATCGGCAAACACCACGAGCGTGTGCACGCCGGTCTGGCCGTCATTAACGGACAACTCCACGCCGGGAAGCAGCTCGATGCCTTCACGGCGCGCGGCTTTGCGCAGTGCCTTAAACTCGCCGGGATCGAGTTTATTGTGATTGGTGATGACCCCGACGCCCACGTCAGCCGCTTTAAGGGCACTGACGTAGTCGCGAATATATCTGTCGGATTCCCCGGCATAGCGAAATTCTTTATCTGCACGGGTATGAAGATGAAAATTCACCTTGACCCAGCAGGATCCATTCTCAAATACTGAATACATTCCCTGGTACCTTTATTCAGACGCTGATGAATGCCCGGAGGCTTAATAATGGCATTCATACTAAGGCGATCCCGTTCCGGCTTCATTTTATTTCCGTCGCCGGTTAACCAATCTTTGATCTGAACTCCGGCCGCATTTAAACAGTGACAAGGGAGGATTTACGATTGACTTCCGAATATGAGGTTGCGGCAAAAGAGGCATATGATTATTGCATTTATGACAATAGTGAATAAAAAGCAATAATAATTAGTACCTATTGCCAATTTATCGTCAGTGTCTTTCCCTTCTCATGCAGATCCGATTTCTGGTGAAGCCGGATCTGGCTACGGCCAGTGGGTCGCGGGTCGCGATGATGTCGTGCTGAGTACACCGGAACGGTAGTGGGCAGCGTGCCTCTTCCGTACAGAAAGCCTCACATGCATAAACCAGAATGATGAAATTGTCTCAGGAGACCGGAGCAGGCCAGAGGTGAGTCATGAATGAGATGCAGTAAAAGATGCCAGACCCTTACCTCCGGCTCGGCAATCAGCTGAAACCCGTTGTCGCTGGCAGCAACTAGCTTCAGACCGCTCTCAAGACAGCGTTCAGCAAGAGCATTGATCGCACAGAAAGCTGATAACATAAAGTGGCTGCCCCAAATTATGCATATCCTGTAGACAATTATAATTTTATCAATTTCCCCATGAAAAATAAAAATGCAGCTCGTCTTTAATTGGTATTCCCCGTTCACTAACTAGAGGGATAGATGGTTTCAGCAATCTTGCCCTTGTCACGGCATCTTTATCTACTGCATATAATGTGAAGCCCATTTTTTCGTAAAAAGCAATTGCAGCCAGATTCTCATTTGTTGTAGTAAGTCTTATCTGGAATTTACCCTGAGACTCCGCATAGCGCCTGACTTCATTGATGAGCATGGAGCCAATACCTTTCCTCGGCATTAGCGCATTGAGAGCAACGATTTCTATATAACTTTGGCATTCTTTAAAAATGCAAAATCCGATAACCTCTCCATCCCTGCTGCACACGGATATCGGAAGTGAATATAGAATATATTCTTCTCCATGCACAACCATTGCATCACCGCCACAATGTTCCAGAATGATGGATGTTATATCCGGGCGTTTATGCTCTTCAATATACGTATATATTCTTAACATGCTCATTACATCCCAATAATGATTAGTGATTAATAAGTAGCTGAAGATACGCTTCCAGAAGCGTCTGAGAATGAACCGTTTCGGGAATCGCCAGTTTCGTTTCCAGATATGAGCAAGGTCGTCAAAGGAAGTCAAAAATCGGGTTAAACCACGGTAAGCGACCACGAGTGTTCCGATGAACTGGCTGATGGCGATCAGGGTAAAGATTACAGCAAAATGAGAAGGTAAAAAAACAGAATTACTAACCGGCGTTGTATCTCGTCATGGAGAAGTAACGACAACTGAAAAAGATTACTTATTTAATAAAATAATCCTGAATAAATTCTGTTATCAGCCTGGGCCTTCAGATACATGAAGACCCAGTCTGTATTACATTAACCGTAACGACCCTGAAGGATTGGAGCATGCCCGCCACCTAATCCCGGAAACATATAATACTCCTGAATTGGCCCACTGCCCCCTCCCGTCATCTTTGACGCGGACTTATTAAAGGTTACAACTGAAAATTTCGGTTTTGATTGTTTCTGGCTTTCCATAAAAATTACCCTCATTCATTGAAGTAATAGTTACAACCAAGCACATAGCAAAATGTTACACCCATTATGCTAATGATAACTATTATCACCTGAATGTGCTGGGGTCAAGATTTAATCATACAGAATAATAAATATAATTTATTGAAAATACTAGTAATATAACAAAACCCCCTGTCGACTCCCTCCCTGAATTAGTAGGGCATAGACTGATAAAGAGAAATAGGGAAGTGTCAATACAGATAATAACATTACGTTACTATGTTAAAAACAATCGAAACATTCCCGCCATGACATTGTCTTTTGTTTTTTCGTTTTAATTCAATGAGATAGAACAATATCCGCGCGGAAATCGTAACATTCAGTTGCATTTACGGAAATGCATATGATAATCATTTACAATGTGACTGATCCTGTCATATTGAGATGCCACAGTTATAGCTGAAACACATTTTTAGAGACGTAACGACACCTGAAATTCAAAAATCCACTTCTTTCTCAGTAACGTCAATGAATTATAAGGGATTATTATGCTAATATTTTCAGAGAGGTACAGGCTGGCATTATATAACCACGATCTTGTGATCCTCGACATTGAGTCTGATGCGTTCAGTGTGATATCGGACGTGACTGAGAATATTTCTTACAGCAGTGAATATATGGATCTTATCCATTTTCTGGCGGACCGCTTTTCGTGCTACCGCGTTCCTGAGCTCCTGCCTTCCGAGAGTAATTACGGCTCGTTTCTTGAGATCCGCTGGCTCAGACCCTTATCAGACTATACGTGCAAAGGATTATTACATCGACTTCAATCTTATTTAGTTATACGGAAGTGTAAAAGGTTAATTGATAAAGGCGGTTACTCAGAAATAGCGCATGAAATTGACAGGATAAAAAAAACAACCCGGGCGAAAGCAGTTGAGAATCAGTCAGCCAGATACGAGCACAGTCGCGTCAGCAAAGCGATATCTTTCGTAAACCTGAGTTTTAATATGTTCACTATTGAAAATCCCTGCCTGGTGTATTCGGTAGCGCTTGCCAGTTGCCTTCTCACGGATGGCGTTGAAGCCAGAATTGTGATTGGCGTGAGAACGGCTCCGTTTTTTAGCCACGCTTGGGTGGAAGTTGACGGCAAAGTCGTCGGGGATGATCCCGAATTACGGAGCAAGCTCTGTGTGATTATGGAGATCTAAAATGCTGGTTATTTCTGAAGAAAATGTACAGGTTTTAATTCCCGGAAATGCTGACGTTAGAGTATTCAAGAAAGGACGTTTTTACATTGCGTTGAGTGATGAATACACTGTTTTCCATTCCGGGAAAGATCTGCTGATTTTTCATGGGGAGTGTGTCAGCAGAACAGGTGTGTTGATCGAACCTGCTGCACTACAGGAAAAGGCATTGCTGTCCCATATCCAGAAAGGGTTTGGTTACTTTTTTTTGGCGAAGATTAATGAAGTGGGTGTGGAAATTTACAGAAGCCTTGAAAGGGTGCAGGATGTGTTTTATTCAACCTCAGGACGCTTGTGTATCTCATCCCGAATAGAAATTGTCCTTGCTGTTACGGGAATCAATAAAGAGAATACCGAATTCCTGAAAGCATTTATTAACGGCATGCCGACAGCATCTTTTCTTAGCCCTTATAAAAACATCCGAAAAATCCTGGGTGGATGTAAAACCTTATTTAAAAATAACCTTTCAAGCATCACATCATTTATTGATTTGTCTCCCTGTAATGAAAACCATTTATCTGAAATGAGTGAGACAATTTATAACAGGACAAAAAATAAGAATATCTGGCTGAACTTCAGCAGCGGCCTTGATTCAACTATTATTTTCCTGTTACTTAAGGAGTCAGGCCTTAAATTCGAGGCAGTGCATCATGGGCCTACTTCCGAAGAGCATGATTCAGAAGTATACGAAGCCTCCGTGCTGTGTAAAAAATATGGTATCCGGTTACATGTCATGACACCTGTTCATCAGGCGTCTCCTTCAGATCAGACGGGAAGATTTGCGGGAGGCAGTGCGTTTCTGCAAACACAATATGTGAGTGACACCTTTTCCTACGATGAACACAGTTCATCTGACAATATCTATCTCAATGGTCAGGGAGGCGATACGCTGTACGTGCAAAATCCCAGTTATCTGATTGGCACCCAGTTGTTAGCTAAAGCTAAACCTCTGAGGGCATTAAGGGCGCTGGATGACCTGAGCAAACTTAAAAACAGCTCATTACCGGGCCTGATAAAAAAATCGGTTCTCAGTTTACGGGATAAAACGGGCGCTTCCCCGACGCCTGTTCACCCGTTACTTACAACGCGTCATTCAGACGCTGCGGATTATGAACATCTGCTGCAGATCCTTTCATTTACAGAAACCCTGCCTGAGATGACAGCCACGAATCTGAATGCCTTTTCACCGATAATGACCCCCGGCGCGATTCGGACATGGAGAGCCCACCAGTATGAAAAGAATTTTAATGCTGATTATGATCGGTATCTAATAAGGGAGATGGCATTTAAGCGATTCGGCGAAACGCATTTGTGGAAACGGCGTAAGCGCTCTTCTGTAAATCTGGCTCATGGCCTACTGCTTCATTCCCGTCACATTCTCGATCTTGTGCTTGAAAATGAAGAATGGGTAAATGCAACGGGTTTAAAGAAAGAAAGCCTTAAAAAAATCATTAACAAAAACATACATGGACATTTTGACAATCAAACAAATATGCTCGTCGCATTAATAACGCTGTATGATTATTATTTATTCATTAATAAAGCAAGAGAGAGTGTGAACCATGTATTTTGATGCCTTGTTATTTATATTCAGAACGTTGTCTAAACGCGGGCGTATAATGCTTCTGGTCGTGACACTTCTTTCAGCGTTTGCCTCCGTGATGGTGATTTATGTACCGGTACTGCTCTCACTCCTGACGGCGCAACTGACCCAGAACGTTAGTCTGGCCATGAGTGCTGTCTATATGCTTGGCGTGTCCTATGTTATAGTTATCTCTTTGCAGAAAATTGTTGGATTTACATCCATTTATCTTCAGAGTATTTTGCGAATTCTATCTATATCTTCTTTATCGAAGCGTTACCTTAAATCCATTTATGACACCTCTGATGCTAACAGCGGAAAAAACAATTCAGGGGAAATGTCTCAGGCGCTGAACCAGGCAACAAATGATGTTTATATTCTTATCAATGCTTTTACCAGTTCGTTATTCCCGCCGGTCATTCAGTTAGTGGTGGCGATCATTTTCATAATCAATAGCGGCGATATCCTTGTCGCAGGCGTTTTTACGGTTTTTGCGGTATCTTATTCTGCTCTGAATATCTTTTTTTCGAAACGACTGGCCCTTGCCAGAAACACCCTGATGGAAAGTGGCAGGAAGACGTACGGCCTGCTGGTTGACAGCGTACAGAACGTACCGGTTGTCAGGTCGTTTAATACTTTCGACTACTTCTTTACCCGATTCAGGGAAACGCTGCTCAGTGATCTGAAAACTCAGCGCGCCTACTGGAGGCTGAATTTTGTTAATTTATCCCTCGGAGGTCTCCTTCAGCTCTGTTTTTTTGGGATATCCTTTTTCTATACTCTGCATAATGTCCTTACAGGTGTCAGCCCGCTCAGTCACTTTATACTAATATCCTCCTATCTTCTGGTGATATCTGCTCCGCTTGAAAACCTGGGGCAGGCCTATATCGATTTTGTCCAGTCGGGAAATTCTCTGAAGCTGTTTATCGATCGCAACAGGCTAAACGAAGAGAAATCAGGAAACCAGGCCTCTCTTTGCGTTGAAAAGATTGAAAATGTAATTTTGAAAGATCTGGTTTATTGCTATCCGGATTCAGGGTTCAGACTTGGCCCTGTAAACCTCTCATTTGAAAAGGGATCTTTCACCAGCGTGAGCGGGTTTAACGGCTCAGGAAAGAGCACGCTCATGAAAATCCTGACCAGACAATACCGTCCTGCTTCCGGAGAGTATCTTCTGTCTGGTGTTGATGTTAATAAAATAAGCACGGCTTCGTTTTGTGAAAAGATGGCCTATGTCTCTCAGGATGATTTCATTTTCCGCGACAGCGTTGAGTTTAATCTGCATATAGCCAACCCGGAAGCCACGCGTGAGCAGATGCTGGCTGCGGTCCGCAAAGCTGGTTTTTCTCCTGATGACTGCAGTGACAGCGAGATCCTGAGCAGGCAACTGTCAGATGCCGGTGTTAACCTTTCTGGTGGCCAACGGCAGAAGTTGTCGCTGGCAAGACTGTTCCTGAGAAACCCGGAGTTAATACTGCTTGATGAAATTACTTCCTCTCTGGATATGCAGGCCGAACGTCAGCTGCTCCTTGAGGTCAGGAATTCTTTCCCGTCAGCCACAATCATTAGCATCAGCCACCGCCCTGCTGCCTTTGCCATTTCAGACTCAGTCATTATTTTCGAAAATGGCCAGGTCAGCGAGCATACCAGCCCGCAACATTGCAGGTATCTCAGAACACATTTTGCCCATGAAAGGGAGGCGACCATGTCTCAATGAGCCCAAATCAGTCCCGACACTCCCGTTTGAGATCGCCGGCAAAACGGGAGTGCTGTCATCAGAAAATGTAACTTTGGTCTGTTCCGTCACGTGTGTACGACGTTCTTTCAGGTAGCTATCACTGTTTTTTTTAATCAGGGAACAGAAAAGAAGTTGTTTTACACATCCCCGTACAGGCAGCGAAGCCCCGTCAGGGCTTCTGCCAGTGAGCCCTGAGAGCATTTCATGCTGAGTTCCCGGACCAGCGCCTCAAACGCCTCTGCCGGCAGAAAAATCCGCAGTCCGTCGATACCGAAGAACCCCTCTTTTGATACGTGTCCGGGCGGGGAGAACATCGCCCGCTCGCCCTGATGGCCGTGCGCCAGCGCTTCCGGATGACGGGCATACAGCGTGAACAGGCCCAGCAGTTCAGAGAACACTTCCCACCCGTATGGCACCACAAAATCCTGTCCGGTGATCAGCAGGTGCAGGCGCGGCGTGTCATACCACGCACCCGGGCGTTCGCCGGGCTGCTGGCCCTCAATACGGATATCGAGACGCAGCGTGCCGGCCTTAATGGTTTCGGTCACGGCCGGGATCACCGGACGCAGCTCCTGCGCCAGGGCTCTGGCTTTTTCCGTGCGCCAGTCCAGCCCGCGTAGAACCAGCGGGAAAATCGCCTTCAAGCGCGGCAGGGTGAAGATCTCCGCCAGCTGGCTGTCGGGCACGTCTGCCAGTTCAAAGCAGTCGCTCTCCAGGGGGCGCAGCAGATATTCGGCATACATCTGGTCAACGACCGGGCGCAATTCCGACCGGAAAGCGTCAAATTCTTTCGTCCAGTTTTCCCCGGACAGCCGGAAGATCCCCTTCAGGTAGTGGCTGTCCACCGGACGGTCATGCTCCACCTGCCATGCCAGCAGATCGCGGGTAATGTCGAGCAGCGTGCCCAGGGCCGGGAGGCTGGCGAGCCTGCCCCTTCCGTTCAGAAACGCCTCCCTGGCGTGAACCAGAATGAAGCGCAGCTCGTCGCGGGAGACCGGGGCCGTGCCGAAAGTCTGGCCGAGAATAATATGCCGGTAAAGCTGCCGGACCGTGGCGTCAGGATCGGCGATCAGCTGAAAATATCCGTCGCCGGCCGCGGCCGTTTTCAGGCCGTCATCAAGGAAGCGTTCGGCCAGGGCGTTGACCGAAGTATTTTCGCGACCGGCGCGCATTTTCAGCGCCTCGATCAGTTTTTTATGAAAACGCAGGTTAAGCTGGCTGAGCATCATCATTCCTTTTATCTTTGCTTCCCCTTCAATGCTAACCTAGCAAACACTCTTTTCCTATCCATACTGAAGTTATCTTTCATTTCTTTGTGATAAATCTGACATTCTTTGATGTGATTTAGCCGGTGCTTTTATAGCGCTCCGCCTCTCTCTTTTCAGCGCAGATCCGAAAAATACCAAAGTCGGATCTGGACTGGCTAATCGTATGGAAGGGCGAAAGAGATACGGCAGGAAGGAGTGCAGGGCAAAACGCAGGTGGGAACGGAAGGTCCGCTTTGAGCGAAAAGCAGCTCTTAGCAGAAACGCGGAATGGGTGGACATCGACAGGTATGCCTAAAATCATGCTCGCTAATTTTGGGCCTGGGATACCTTTCATATCAGCAGGGGGCTATTTCAGACAGCCCCCCTCCTCAGGACGTTAAGTTACGCTGACTTTTTGCCTGCAGTTCTTTTACGATACCTATAAATGCAAGACCCACAGGCACAAGTGAACCCCACAAGACGGCGTTCCAGCCGTAGAGACTGAGCAGCGCGCCTGAAGAAAATGATCCCACAATCATTACCCCGAACACCACAAAATCGTTCAAAGACTGGACCTGTGTTTTCTCTTCGGGACGGTGATATTCAATGATTTTCGCCGATGCGCCGGTGAAGCCAAAATTCCAGCCAAGGCCCAGTAAAATCAGCGACAGCCAGTAATGGAAAATATCGGTTCCGCCGAGACCGGCCAGGACCGCACATGCAGTGATAAGCAGACCCGTCGCGGCGATGCGTATGGCGCCAAAACGGTTGATTAACTTGCCGGTGAAAAATCCCGGGCCGTACATGGCAATAACGTGCCACTGAATCCCCAGATTGGACGCCTGCTGAGAAATGCCGTGCATGTGCATCGAGAGCGGTGCAGCCGTCATCAGGAAGTTCATCACCATATAGGTGACCGCACCGCTAAATACGGTTCTGGCAAAGCCCGGCTGACGCACTATTTCGCGCAAAGGTCGCCCACCCGCTCTGGCTGCACTGACAGGTTCGGCTGTTTTCACGCCGTTGAGGATAAACGCCGAGAAGACGGCCACGAACGCCTGGGCAAGGAAGGTGACGGCGAAGGTGTGAGGCGGACAGAGGTGCATCGTTGCGGAAACCAGCATAGGGCCCACCACACCGGCGATCACGCCTCCTCCCATCACCAGCGATAACGCCCGTGCCCGTCGTTCCGGTGTGACACCATCGGTGGCGGCAAAACGAAAGCTGAGCGCCACGGCTGCATATGCCCCCCCGATAAAGGCGGCAACGCAGAAGAGGATGAACGAGCCAATCAGGACGGCCAGGGCAGCGATCAGTCCGGTAATAACCCCCGCCCCGGTGCCGACCATAAAGGCAGCCTTACGGCCATTTTTTCGCGCCAGTGAACCTAATGGCAGAATGCAGGCCGCCATGCCCAGAACAAACATGGTGATGGGCAGCGTAGCCAGAGAACTACTGGGCGCGATAGCGTTACCCACAATGGCCCCCGTGGCATAAAAAACCACCGAGTTAGCACCAGCGAGAGCCTGGGCGGCCGAGAGGCGGATGATATTATTGTTCTGGTCTGCAACAGGCAGGAACTGTTCTGTGGACATGGGATTAATTATCCTGATTCATTGTGAGCACCATCCGGTAGCGTGCCTGACCCGTCTTCAGCCTGTTGAGCGCCTCATTGGCCTGCTCAAGCGGCAGTTGTTCTGTGACGGGCAACGTCTGAAAGAGGTGACTGAAACGCAGCGCACGTTCGGTTTGAGCGGGTGTGCTGACGAAGGAACCTGACAGCGAGCGTTCCGCGCCAATCATCATGCCCGGCATAATCTGCAGGGGCGTTCGTCCGGTCCCCAACAGGAGCGCTTTCCCCTGGGGGGCAAGAGCAGACAGCAGGCCTGAGACCGTTTCTGAATCTGAAGCCGTGGCCAGAATAAAATCCACCCCGCCGTCAGCTTTCAGGCGCGCTGCTGCGTCTTCACTGAGCGCATCGATGTAGTGATGCGCGCCCAGCTGAAAGGCCGCTCGCTCTTTTTCATTACCCCGCGCAATTACGGTCACCTCAAAACCCATTTTACGGGCGTACTGAACGGCCATGTGGCCCAGTCCCCCCATCCCGAGAACAGCGACTCTGTCGCCTGCCCTGGCGCCGGAATGACGCAGCGCGTTAAAGGTAGCAGTACCGGCGCAGAGGATCGGGGCGGCATGTACGGAAGAGAGTTCTGCGGGAATAGCGATCAGCGCGGTATAACGCATGACAACGTACTCGGCATAGCCGCCATCGCAGTTGAGACCTGGCGTCAGCTGGTTTTCGCAAAGATGAAAAAGCCCGCTGCGACAGGGGTTGCAGTGCTGACAGTAACCGCCCAGACGCCCGACACCGACTCGCTGGCCGGTTTGCCAGATATCGGGTACCCTGCCGCCCTTGCGCGCAATGTATCCGACGATTTCATGTCCCGGGATACGCCCGGGCTGGCCCTCCTGCAGCGCTTTTTCCGCGTCCCGGAGATCGGCACCGCATACTCCGCATGCTTCAATTTTGATAAGCACCTCATCCGGGCCGGGAGCGGGTATCGGTCGCTCTGTCATTTCCAGCACACCGGGGGCAACAATCTGCATAGCGCGATATTTTTTATTCATAAATTGCACCGGTAAAAAGGGAGATTATCAGATGGCAAGGGCGACAAGGAAACGCGACACCATGTTATAGGCCGCGACGGTCGCGACAGCTTCCACGGTCTCTTTTTCACCAAGCCGGCGTTTCAGTTCGTCGATGATGTCTTCATCCACGACCACTCCGTGCGTTGACTGGTCGGTAAGCCGGATGAGAAGGGTTTCGGTTTCATTAAACAGGGATGACACTGAGGCAGGCACAAGCGCAGCCGCTTTTTCAGCCGTTCCGCCTGCATCCAGATAAGCAGGGTAATGCACGTTCCATTCAAATGCTGCTTTGTTGAGTGAGGCTACACGCAACATGATCAGTTCCCGGTATTCAAGGCTGAGGGAAAATTGCTGACGAACCCGGATCATCAGTTCATTCCAGCCTGTGGCCAGCGGAAAGCTTTTAAGCAATATGCGGTCAATGCCAATCAGTTCCCCACCGGGACGTCGGGCTTTCATCGCATTAAGAAGGTCCGCATCGACAGGCTCACCATCCTGCCAGGGGGTCACTCGTGGTGTGGTCATCGTATTTTCTCCAGGGGAAACAGGGTATCCGGACCGCGTCAGATAAGAATTAAATCACCCTCTATCGTCATGTTCTGAGCCAGTAACCACCGGTTAAGGGAGGCGTTAATGACCCGCTGATGGATGCATTCGAACTGATGGGCAGTCCCTTCCCCGCTGACGTGAATGACATACTGCAGCCAGCCAGGCGAAACATCTGTGATTTTTTCACAGAGCCGGGATATTCCCGTCAGGAGTTCACCGTGGGTCTCGATATCAAGATGGGTCAGCGTGATGCCCGCACCAATTGCTTCCTGAACAAAGGCGGCCGTCATGCAGGCGTTAAAAGCTGCCAGCATCAGATCCTGAGGGCCGGGCGCCCGCCCTTCGCCACCCAGCGCGACAGGTTCATCTGAATCGATAACGTGGCTTTGACGCTTGTCACCCGTCATAGACTGGCAGCGCGTGCGGCTGGCCATGCCCCCCTGCCATGTGGTGACAAGGTCATAGTTTGCGGTCTGGATTTGCATAAGTACTCCAGTGCCGCACGCGGTCGCCCACGTGCGGCAGAGTCATCAGGCGTTACGGCCAGCCATCACGCCACCATCGATATCCCAGATGGCACCGGTGACCCAGCCAGTCTTGTCAGAAAGCAGGAAGGCAACGGTCTCCGCGATATCGACCGGGGTACCCACACGGCCAATCGGGTGGAAGCTGTCGAAGCTGTTCATCACGTCCTTCACGTCGTCTTTCGGAATGAAGCCTTCGTAAATCGGCGTGTGAACAACGGCCGGAGAAACGGCATTCACGCGGATCCCTTTTTCGCCAAGCTCAATCGCCAGGTTTTTGGTCAGTGCGTGCAGACCGGCTTTCGCCATGGAATAAGCAGCAGAAGGAGTGGCACCGATGGCCTGCTGCGCCCACATTGAACCGATATTAACGATTGAACCTTTAATACCGGCTTCTACCATATTGCGCACCACGTCGCGGGTAATGAAGAAGGTCGCACGGTTAATGTCCATATACATGTCGTAGTCAGACGTTTCATTGTCGACGAAGGGTTTCGGGAAGAACACACCAGCTGCATTCACCAGCAGGCTAATGTCTTTATGTTCGGCATTGATCGTATTAATAACGTGCTGCATGCCTTCTTCTTTCATCAGGTCAGCAACGATGATGGAGACCTGACCATCAGCAGAAAGCGCCTGACGGGCCTGTTCAGCCTTGTCCTGGCGATTGCCAACAAGCACAACGCTGCCACCGTTTTTCAGAACCAGCTTCGCCGTTTCGAAGCCCATACCGCTTGTACCACCGACCACTAACAGTTTTTTACCGGCAAAAGATGCGTTCATCGCTAACCTCTTTAAAATCATCTGGTTGTCATTGATGAAAAGCCCTGCTCCTCATCGTGTGAAACCAGAATGCCATCCTGAAGCCAGACTGACGACTGAGAAGAAATTGCGACACAGGAAAGAAAATCTTTCTCGCTCAGGTATACTGAAAAAAACTCAATCAGGATACCTGCAATGCGATCGCTTAACCGACTGAAATGGCTGCACGCCTTTGAAGCCACTGCCCGGCACGGCAGCTTTACCGGCGCGGCCCGGGAGCTGGGCGTCACGCCGGCCGCCGTAGGCCAGCTTGTCCGCTCACTGGAGGACTGGGTGGGCCATCCCCTGCTCCACCGTACACGTTCAGGGAAGGAGCGCCTGACCCTGGTGGATGAAGCGCAGGAAGCCCTGCAGGACATCACCCAGGGGCTGGATAAACTGGAAACCGGGTTAAATAAACTGCGCGGCCGCCGGGCGCGATCCGTCGTGGTCGTCACCGCCTCACAGGTTCTGGTCATGAACTGGCTGATGGAACGCCTGAACCGCTTCTCAGCAACCCATGAAACAATCGACCTGCGTCTTAACGTGACGGAGAAGCTGATGGACGTGTCGCACGGCGAGGCGGATATCGGCATTCGCTGCGGGCAGGGAGACTGGCCCGGTGTGAATAAAAGCTGGCTGATGGATGAGGAGGCGGTACTGGTCTGCAGCCCGCAGCTGGTACCAGCAGAGAAAATCACCTGCGCTGAGTGGCTTGCCACGCAAAAACTGATCCACGATGACACACCGCATCCTGGTGCAAATTTTCCGTCCTGGGACGATGTCCTGAGCGCGGTTGGTGCGCCTGAAGCGCAGGAAAGTGGATTGCATATTAACTCCACCTCCGCCGTCATTCTTTCAGCCCTCAGTGGTCGGGGGGTGGCCATTGTCCGTTACGCACTGGTCAAACAGTTGATTGAAACCGGTCAGTTAGTCCAGCTGCATTCCGATCATCGCTGGCCGCTGACCTGGTCTTACTATCTTGTGACCCCACGGCAGAACGCCCTGCGTCATGAAGTAAAAGTGTTCCACGACTGGCTTGTGCAGGACGTTATTTCTGAAAAAGCGTGATACCGCGCCGCAGGCATTATGCCTCATCTTTTCTTCTTCGCAGGCATGATACTTTCCTGACCGCAAAACCAGGAGACATAGAATTTCTTCTCTGCTTCGCAAGATTATCTGATTTGTTGACGCTCGTGAGCTTTCTGATAATCCCCCTCAACGAACGGCAGTGGCCCCGACGGCACTGCCTTAACCTGAGCGAAGGAGAAAAAGATGGCTTATCTGCAAATCACCCTTGATATCAGCAATGAAAACCGTGCGGCAGCAGCGGGAATCTACCAGAAGTACAAAACTCCGTTTCTGACCACCATTGACGGTGCCACCTCGAAAGAACTGCTTATCCGCGATCAGGACGTGCAGGTACTGCACGGCTTTAAAACCGTCGCCCAGGCGCAGGCCTATCTTAACAGCCCGCTTTTTACCCAGGATGTGGTTGCAGGTCTGAAACCTTATCTGAATAGCGCCCCTGACGTGCGCATTTACGACGTCATGTAATTAACGTTTTTCTGAGACAAATAAACACCGGAGTTTTTAATGTTTTTAAACTGGAATGAATATCGCAGTGGCCTGCTGGCCACCATCGGCAAATTTGCCAAACTGCAGCCTGAATTTATGAAAGGCTTTCAGCAGATGGATAAAGGCGCGTCTGAAAATAAGCATCTCGATCCCAAAACGCACGAGCTGATCGCGCTGGCCGTGGCCGTCACCACCCGCTGCGACGGTTGTCTGGCTGTGCATGTGGACGCTGCGGTTAAGCACGGTGCCACGCGGGAAGAGATCGCCGAGGCGCTTGCCGTTGCCATCAACCTGAACACCGGTGCCGCGCTGACGTATACCGCGCGTGCTCTGGATGTTTACGATAACCTGCCGAATAAATAAACCTGACAACGGTACCTGCAAAGGTACCGTTTAACGACTGACTATGATGTTACTGAATGCTGATTTCTCGCAGCGAGCCATCATCACGCCGGATGACTATCGCTGGGTACCTTCCCCGCAGCCGGGCGTGGAACGCGTCATGCTCGACCGGATAGGCCGGGAGCAGGCCCGTGCAACCAGCCTTGTGCGCTATGCGCCGGCATCGGTGTTTCCCGAGCACAGCCACCCTGGTGGCGAAGAAATTCTGGTCCTGAGCGGGACGTTTACTGAAAACGGGGTGGATTACCCTGCTGGCTGGTATCTGCGCAGCCCGGACGGCTCGTCCCATCAGCCTTCCAGCCGCGACGGCACGACGATTTTCGTGAAGTTGCGCCAGATGAACCCTGAAGAACGACAGCCTTTAAGAATCAATACGAAGGACATGTCGAACTGGCACGGTCAACCGGGAAGACAAGTATGCCCACTTTTCTCCAGCGTATCTGAAACCGTCATGCTACTGAAAATCGCGCCTGGGGAGCGTCTCTTTTGCGTCCCTCCGACGGACGGGGCGGAGCTGATGATCCTGGAAGGGGCCCTCACAGATCCGGAAAGCCAATATGAGAAAGGAAGTTGGTTACGGCTGCCATCGGGTGATATGCCCGCATTGCTGGCGTCCGGGACAGAAACCCTTATTTACTTGAAAACGGGACATCTGAGTCCTGACACCCTTACAGGAGTCACTTAATGAGTGGCAAAGTTGTTATTATCGGGGCAGGTGTAAGTGGTTTATACGCCGCGACATTACTTGAAAAGGCGGGTGTGGAGTATACGATACTGGAGGCCAGAGAAAGAACCGGCGGGCGCGTGCTTTCAAACCAGATGTTAGCAAACACCCCTGACGGACTTCATGTCGATATGGGGGCCACATGGTTCTGGCCAGATATGCAGCCCGAGCTCGCGCGCCTTGTTAATGAACTCGGTCTCTCTCTTATCCCGCAGACTCGCCCGGGAGAAATGCTGTTTGAGCGCCAGCGCCACTCCGCACCACAACGTTATCCATCGTATGAAACATCACCAGCATCATTCAGGCTCAAAGGCGGTATGCAGGCCCTGACATCTGCGCTGAAAAATCAGATCCCGTCCAGGAAAATTATACTCGGCCAACAGGCTATGACTGTCTCCAGTAAGGGTGAAGAAATACTGGTACATAGCCGATCGGAAGATGGGAAAAGCATGGACCTCGCCTGTGAGCACGTCCTGCTGGCTTTGCCACCCGCACTGGCGGCAAAAATTAACTTTAAGCCGGCTTTGCCAGATGGGCTGCTTACAGGCTGGAGTAAGATCCCAACATGGATGGCTCCCCATGCGAAATATGTCGCCTTATATAATCAAGACTTCCTGCAGCAACAAAACCTCTCTGGTGATGCAAGCAGTCAGGTGGGACCCATGGTCGAAATCCACAATGTGTCGGAACCAGATTCAGGTATCACCGCGATATTCGGCTTTATAGGCGTGCCGGCGCAATCGAGATGGACTGTCTCTGAAGCCGTACTCAGGCAACTGTGCCGGGAACAACTTGTACGATTGTTTGGCCAGACTGCAGCCGAACCCCGGACGGAGTTTATAAAAGACTGGGCAGCCGATCCTTTTACGGCGACAGCACAGGATCTACAGCAGGAGGCTGTGCATGCATTACCTGAACAGACGCCGGTTAACGGAGAATGGGCAGGAAAAATGACGGGAATTGCCAGTGAGTGGTCGCCACAATTCTCAGGTTATCTTGCTGGCGCAGTCGATGCTGCTTCAGAGGGCGTTAAATATCTTTTTGCGCGAACATGACCTGACTAATGACTACCGTTAATTTCTGCCTGAGAGGAAACAGTAACGGCAGACGTGAAAATTAGTGCGGTGACTATCACCGCACCATCATCCTGGGCTGCTGCAATCGAAGGTCTACTGACCACGTTTCAACGGAGAGTTCCTGAGGCTTTTAACCTCAACAATGATACGTATCGCGATTATTTGTCATTTCTTTTCGAATGCAACGGGCGCGCCCAGAAAATCATCACTTTCTCTTTGGGGCGCAAACGGAGACATCAGAAACTGCATAATTTTGGTTTTTTCTAACCGCTTCCATGAGTAGAACAATGCAATGCCCGTTCTGGTTGACGGTTGTTCCATTCTTACTGTCCAGGGGCTGATGGTCTGCGCCCGTTTAACATAAGGCCGCATTTTTTGTTCGTACGCCTTGAATACTGCAGGGTGATTTTCATTGGTTGAAAGGGACCTTGCTAAGATGTATGCACCTACAATGGATAGCGTCGTTCCCATACCACTCACAGGAGTGGCGCACCAGGCCGCATCCCCCAATAAAACAACACGTCCCTTTGACCAGGAGTCCATGCGTATTTGCCCCAGATCTTCAAAGAAAATATCGTCCGTTTTATCAAGCTCTTTAAGCAGGCGTGGGGCTTCCCAGCCATCTTCCTTAAAGGTGTTTTTAATGAAGGCATTTACAGCACTGCGCCCCGTAAGATCAATACCTCGTTTACTGCTTCTGATGTACAGATAAGCCCGTGTGGAGCGCCCCTGATCCGGACGTAGCAGAATCGACTTGCCTCCCGGACAGTTGCTCCAGCGAACCCATGTTCCGTCCTGCGGTTGATATGGCATCGCAAAATAAGCTGTATACAGTCCAATAGGGTGGATCGGTACTTTTCCAAAAACAAGCTCACGTGTGGATGATCGCATTCCTTCCGCGATAACCATCATGTCGAAACGTCTTTGCGTATGCTCCCTGAAATTCACGACTACATCATTTTCTTTTTCATTATAGCCAGTCACATAATCCCCAAAAATATACTCAACATCAGCCTGCGTTGATTTAAGCAGGAGCGTCGATAAATCAGCGCGGAGTATTTCAATGTCGGTGACAAACGATTTTTTTCCGCCTTCACTTGGGTACTCTGCCTGAATTTTATTCTCGCTATCAACAAAACGTAAACCCTCTTCTTTTGTCATCAGGCTTATAATCTCATCAAGAAGACCCATGCGCTCCACAACATCCCGCCCCTCATCACGGATGTCCACGGTTTGCCCGGTTAAACGTAACGTGGATGCACGTTCAACCACAGTGACTTTATGCCCTTGTCTGGCTAACCAGAATGCCAGCGTGGGGCCGGCAATGCCTGATCCACAAATGAGAATGCTCTTTTTAATCGGTGTCTTTTGCATATTAAACCATCGGTTTCATATTCTTTAGTTGTGCACAGTGCGAAGCATCACACTGATTAATACAGCTCAGTCCCCTGAATATGGTGCTCCAGGTGAATGACGGATCGCTTGAGGAATAACACACTTAATCGCAAGATTGTGCTGTGAGATCGGGAAAGGAGAATAGTATTTCTACTAATACACAGAGGAAGGGCAGTTGAATTTTCATAAGTTACCTCACATTAATGATGATTACAGGAATCACTCAAGGAATGTGCTGAACTACCAGTTCACCTGCACAGGGAATTAATATTATGCTAATTATTCATTTACAACAGGTCAACCCTTCGGCGCATAGGCTAATAGTGACATATTCATAACGTGTTGATTTTATTTTATTGTCTATTGCATTTAATCTAAAAGTGACGTTTTTTAAATATAGATTGTCGTAAAATCTATATTCTGTTTTTACATGCCAGACGCTGCCCGGTAGCCATTTACTCCACGAAACAATGCAACCAAAAAATTCGTCATTTTTCGGTGGTTAAAACGATTATGGCGAGATGGCGATGCAGTTTGACGAATTATCAATATTGTATGTTCTGGCAAAATAATACTGTATTCGCGCTCAGGATATGGGCTACTTCGCTTCACTTAATGAATGAAAATCACTCTCATTGGCATTCAGCTTACTGACTCTGGACATAAAACATGCATCGCTCTTCTGTAACTGTTTCAGGCAAAGTATCAAAACTTAACCCCATTTTTCTCTCATTAAAGATCGCCTTACTGTCCGCCTTTACAGCAAACACGGTATATGCAGAAGAGAGTATTCTGGTCACTGCGGATACTGAAAATAGCAGTGCAGAAGATCCCCTGGGGCCTGCACCGGGTCTGGTATCTGGCTTGTCAGCAAGTGCTACTAAAACCAGCACTGATATCCAAAAAATTCCACAGTCCTTATCAGTGATAACTCGTAAAGAACTCGATATTTTACAGCCACTGTCTCTGAAGGATGCGCTCGGTTACACGCCAGGGGTGACGGTGTCAGACAGAGGCAGCTCTGACGCTTTCGATATGGTTAAGATCCGCGGTTTTTCATCCGGGCAGGGTCAAAACAATTACCTGGATGGACTCAAACTTACCGGAGATAACTGGAATGAGATGTCGACAGAACCTTATTTGCTTGAACGAGTTGAGGTTCTGCGAGGACCTGCTTCAGTGCTTTATGGAATGAGTAATCCTGGTGGCATTGTTTCGATGGTAAGCAAGCGCCCGGTCTACACTCCCGTACGTGAAGTGCAGTTTAAAATGGGATCGGATAATCTCATGCAGACAGGCTTTGATTTTGGTGACACGCTGGATGACATGGGGGTCTACGCCTTCAGGATCACAGGTCTGGCCCGTTCTTCTGATGAGGAACAAAGCCTTTCCAGGCAACGGCGTTTCGCTATAGCGCCTTCCTTTACCTGGCGTCCGGACGAAAACACAACCTTTACATTCTTGTCCAGTATTCAGAACGAACCTGAAGTGGGGTATTACGGATGGATGCCGCGGCAAGGCACCCTGGATACGCTACCTGACGGGAGTCGACTGCCTGAAGATTTTGACGACAGCGCACCTAATAATACCTGGTCGCGTTACCAGCGCTCCGTGGGATATAGCTTCGAACGGATTTTGTCCGATAACTACACATTCAGGCAGAATCTTCGTTATTCCAGAGTTAAAACTTCGCAGCAGAGTGTCTACGGCAGAGGAATTTGCACCGCAACTGACTGCCCTGATGTATCTTCGGCCGATTTAAATCACACGCTTTCTCGTGGGCAATTTATTGATAGCGAGCGGATGAGTAGTTTCTCTGTAGATACTCAACTCGAGAGTAATTTCCGTACAGCGAATATTGATCACACTCTTTTATCAGGTGTCGATTACAGAACATTAAACAATGACATCAGTAACCTGTATGGTTCTGCGACACCTCTGGATTTGTATAACCCGGTGCAGGATGACTTTGCATTCGGCGATGCAGAACCCTATGCACAAGACAGAACTCATCAGACAGGTATATATGTCCAGGATCAGGCACAGTATGAAAACTGGTTGCTCACGCTGGGGGGACGCTATGACTGGTCACATCAGGAGACCTATCTTCGCCAGACTGATACTGGCATCTCCCGAAACGATCACCAGTTAACATGGCGAAGCGGATTAAATTACCTGTTCGATAATGGCATTACTCCCTATATCAGTTACAGCCAGTCATTCGAACCTAACAGCTTTGGATTATCTTCAACCCCTCCGGTCTCCTATGCTCCGTCACGGGGAGAGCAGTATGAGGCGGGCGTGCGTTATATGCCACATGCGCGACCAATCATGCTCAGCGCAGCCGTATATCAGCTCACCAAAACCCATAATCTGACAACCGATCCTGATAATCCCCTTTTTAAAGTGGCCGCTGGTGAAATTGAAGCGCAGGGTATTGAACTCGAAGCAAAAGCTGGATTGACTAAAAATCTGAACCTGATTTCCTCCTACAGCTATACACACGTTGAATATACAAAAGATACACAGCTGAAAGGCAAAACACCGGATCAGGTCCCGGCACATCAGGCTTCTCTCTGGCTCGACTATACCTTCAGTCAGGGGGCACTGGATGGACTGACCCTCGGAAGCGGAGGGCGTTTTATCGGCTCCAGTTGGGGGGATTCGGAAAATACATTTAAGGTAGGGGGAGTTGCCGTCTGGAACGGACTGGTGAGCTATGAACTGAGCCAGTTCGGACTGAAAGGGGCAAACATTGCTCTAAACGTTACTAATATTCTGGACCGAAAATACGTATCAAGCTGTTTTGCCGATTATGGCTGTTTCCGTGGTGCAGGGCGCCAGATGACAGCTACAGCCACGTTCAATTTCTGAGGATAACCGGGCAGGCAACTGCCCGTTATTATAATTTCTCATGAGCCAGATTAACAAAAAAGACGCGCTATTCATCTTATCTGATGCCGAATTTCATATTAACGGGAAATCGTTATTACACTCATCCACGCTCTTCATCCCCGGAGGGGAATTTACCGCTCTGATAGGACATAACGGTTCGGGGAAGTCGACGCTTCTCCGGTTACTGGGAAAACATATTTCACCTTCGTCAGGACAACTCACATTTCATGGCCGGGATCTAAACCTGTGGGGACAGCGTGAATTCTCCCGCGAAGTTGCCTATCTTCCTCAGCACCTGCCCTCAGCACAGGGCATGACGGTCAGAGAACTGGTTTCACTGGGGCGCTATCCGTGGCATGGCGCTTTAGGCCGGTTTACTCAAAACGACAACAACACAGTTGAGGAGGCGATTGCCGCCACAGGGCTGACAGCACTTGCGAACAGGCTGGTTGATTCTTTATCTGGCGGTGAGAAACAGCGAGCATGGATTGCCATGGCAATTGCACAGAATACGAAATGTCTTTTACTTGATGAGCCAACCTCCGCGCTGGATATTGCTCAGCAGTCGGAAATATTGAGTCTGCTTAAAACACTGTGCCGCGATAAGGAAATAACGATTATCGCGGTATTACACGATATCAATATGGCATCCCGATATTGCAGCCATCTTCTCGCCCTGAAAACCGGAAATTGTATTGCCCAGGGTAAGCCTGATGAACTTGTTACGCCAGCATCATTGAGTATTATTTACGGGATCAGTATGGGGATATTTCCTCATCCGGTTGAAGGATATCCAGTCTCTTATGTTCAGTAATATTATCCGGCCCTCAACTGAGGGTCTGCGACGTCGACAACTCTTAAAATATCTGGCGGGAGTCTCTCTGTTGGTAGGGTTGCCAGTGGCAAGTAAAACCTTCCCAGCCTTAATCGACCTGCATCGCATTGTGGCCACAGAATGGCTGGCCGTAGAAATGCTGCTGACGCTTGGTGTGGTGCCTTATGCTGTTGCAGAAACACAGAATTACAGATCGCTGGTTAAGACGCCGACTTTACCTGAAGGCGTCACCGAACTCGGTCTCAGAACCGAGCCCAACACCGAATTGCTGGCAGCAATAAAGCCCAGCCTTGTCGTTTTTGCGGAAGGTTATGGCCCTTCTCCGGAAATCTACAGGTCTGTTGCGCCCTCCTTCGGTCTTGCCTACAGCGATAAAAGCGGCATGCCGCTGACGACAACCTGCCAGTCGCTGATGTCGCTCTCAGCACGGCTTGGGCGACAGGATCAGGCGAAAGCGACGATTCACATCATCGAGTCAGAAATCTACGCGCTGAAACTTAAATACGCCGAAAAGAAGAGAAGACCGATACTGTTAATGTCGCTGGTAGACCAGCGGCATGCCCTCGTTTTTGGACAAAATAGTTTGTTTCTGGAAGTCATGGGCCGGGCCGGTATTCACGGCGGGTGGCAGGGTGAAACCAGTTTCTGGGGTAGCACGGTGATAGGGATAGAGCAGCTTACGATGCTACGGGAAATTGAGGTCATCTGTTTCACTGAAAATGATGACGATGTAATGGCAAGCCTTGCAGAAACGGCTCTCTGGAAGATGATGCCTTTTGTAAAAGAAGGACGATTCCGAAGAGTGCCGGGTATCTGGTATTACGGCGGACCAGTGACTGCGCTTCATTTTTGTCGCCTGCTTAATGCCATTCTGGAGGAAATATGATTTCTCTCCGCTTATCTGCACTGCCTGTCGCGCTGATGATCGCCACCATCCTGCTTCTCATCAATGTCAGCCATATTCTACCGGCAGAGGTCTGGTTAAAAAGCATCAGTATCGATACGCCTTATGCGGTTGAATTAATCTTACTGCAGTACAGTTTTTTACCCCGCACTGTCCTGGCAATGATGACGGGGGCAGGTCTGGGGCTGGCAGGTTTACTTTTCCAGCAGGTTTTACGTAATCCACTGGCTGAGCCCTCGACCCTGGGTATCGCGAATGGCGCGCAGCTCGGCATGACGGTCGTAACACTGTGGAGCAGTCACGTCATTTCACCTGGAACAGGCGCGCTGCTGGGTGCAATGTTCATGGGGGCGTTAGTCGCTTTCATGACGCGAGGCAAACAGCTTTCCCCGGTAGGACTGATCCTCATCGGCCTTGTGCTGACTCTTTACTGCAGTGCGGTTAGCCAGCTTATTGGCCTCTATTATCATGAACGATTACAGAGTGTTCTCCTTTGGGGAACGGGAACACTGACCCAGACAGACTGGGAAGTTGCGCTGCGTTTGCTACCACAGCTGTTGATCGCTTTCATAATTATCCTGGCGTTACTTCGGCCACTTACGTTGCTCGGTCTGGATGAAATGATGTCCAGAAATTTAGGTCTGCAGCATCAGCTGATGCGACCACTGGCGCTCTTGGTGGGCATATACCTCACTGCTTCTCTGGTGACGTCAGCCGGTATTATCGGTTTCATTGGGCTGTTTGCCCCCTTGATCACACGTCTGCTTGGCGTACGACGGCTGTCGGCGCTGATATTTACAGTCCCCTTAACTGGCGCATTACTGTTGTTAATTTCGGATCAGACAGTCATTTTACTGGCCTCTTACTGGAAGGAGATCCCGACAGGGACGGTCACCGCTGTCGTCGGAGCACCTGCGCTGATACTCCTGCTTCCACGTCTTAAGGATCGCATGTATTCAACGGCAAGAGAGTCGGTCAGTCATCTGGCTCCCGAGCGAGACCTGATAAAATGGCTTCTGTCAGGTTTCTTTTTACTAGTGCTCCTGGCACTTCTGGCATCAGGGCTCGGAAAAGATGCCCATGGCTGGGCCTGGGCGACAGAGTCTGTTTTGTCTTTCAGGTTCCCCCGGGTGATGGGTGCCTTTTCGGCAGGTGTGATGCTTGCCCTTGCCGGTTGTATTATCCAGCGCCTGACCGGTAACCCGGTGGCCAGCCCTGAAGTGATGGGGGTTAGTACTGGCGCAGCAGCAGGTCTGGTACTGGGAATGCTGTTATTCCCGGAGAATCTGTCAGCATGGTATTTCCCGGCAGCCTGTCTGGGGTCAGTTGTCACGTTAATTCTCGTTACCACTGTTGCTGGTCTTAAAGATTTTTCCCCACAACGCATGATGTTAACCGGAATGGCACTTAACGCTGCGTTTCTGGCGTTATTAATGCTGATGATTTCAGGCGGTGATCCCCGAACGTCAATGCTGTTGTCATGGTTTGCCGGTTCCACGTATGGGTTGACTATACAAAAAGCAATGACCGTTTTTCTGGCCGCGCTTGTGCTGATCCTCTGTATTCCGCTGGTTCAGCGATGGCTGGTAGTACTTCCCTTCGGCGGGGGAATAGCGCGTTCACTGGGGGTGCCCCTGTCGCTGAGTCGGCTCTTGCTAATGTTGCTTGCCGCGTCTCTTACCGCACTTTCCACATTTGTTGTTGGTCCCCTCAGTTTTGTCGGGCTTATGGCCCCACACATCGCGCGTTACCTGGGATTCAGGCGTGTCACAGGCCAGCTGATCGTCGCGGGGCTGGTCGGAGCCAGTTTGATGATGTTATCGGACTGGGTGGGCAGGATCGCAGTATTCCCCTGGCAATTGCCAGCGGGTTTAATTGCAGCCCTGGTCGGCGTTCCCTTCTTTTTATGGTTGATCAGGCGAAACTGATTCAAACCGGAAATAGCGTGAGGGCGTAGTACCAAACATTGTCCGGAAGGATGCAATAAAGCTTGAGGATGATTCATAGCCTGCCTCAAGTGCAACCCGGGTGACATTTTCACCGTAAGCCAGCCGCTCAACAGCGAATAGCATACGGTGACGGTGTCTCCATGCGCCGAAAGAAAGATGCGTCTCTTTTGAAAACAGGCGTTCGATTGTTCGCGCACTGGCACCGACTTCCCGGGCAAGCTCGGTAAGAGGCTTGCGGTTGCCGGGATCCAGTTTCAGCAGTTCCACGACCCTCAGCGCTCGTTCATCTTGCGGTAACTTTAGATCGAGAGGAGCCAGTTCGAGTTGCTTAATCTGATCGATAAGAACTTCTGAAAGCCGAAACTCCATTGAACCAGCCTGATAATCCCATGGTAGCAGTGCGCAGGCAGAAATAAGCTCCCTAACCAGAGGGGTAACTTCCACGACACAGCACTGTGCAAAACTTTTGAATGGATAGATAACCTGATCAATATAGAGGATGCTGATTTCCGCCGGACGTTTCACCGTGAGCGCATGTTTGATGCCCCCGCTGATCCATAATGCCCGGCTTGGGGGAAGTATCCACTCACCGGCGGCTGTGGCCATATGTACCACGCCACGGGTGGCATAGATCAACTGATGCCGTTGATGGCTGTGTTGTGCCGTTTCATAGGGAGTACACATTTCTGTCTGGCCAATAACCCGGGCTTTTGCGAGGTCAGGGTTACCATTGCTTTGGCGATTAATCGACATATTTCGTCTTAATAGATGAATTTTACCAATCGTACTACAGGTAAAATCCACCCTCAATCGAAATGATTATCAATCAGGATAAAATGATTATGAGTCAAACAGAAGAAAAGCAAGATTTCTTCAGTGGCACCCGAACTGACAGAAAACTGAGTCCGGCCAAATGGTCGACACGCATAGCATTTTTTATTGCAGGCTTTAGCCTCTCCTGCTGGGCGCCACTGGTTCCTTACGCGCAGCAACGTATTCATGCCGATTCTGCAATGCTGGGGTCGATTCTGCTTTGCCTTGGTCTTGGCGCGGTAATCGGCATGCCGACAGCAGGGGGACTTGCGGGTAAGGTCGGGAGCAAAAAAATTATCCTCGCGGGGTCCTGTGGGTTGTTTATTGCATTGCCCCTGCTGGCAATGGTCTCGACGCCGGTCGCTCTGGGGCTGACCCTACTGCTGTTTGGCGCGTCGATCGGCGCGACAGACGTTGCCGCAAATATTCATGGCACTGAAGTGCAGGATGCTGCGCGTACACCGCTGATGTCAGGGTTTCACGGCTTTTACAGTATTGGTGGTCTGGCCGGGGCCAGTTTTGTCACGCTGCTCATCGCTTCAGGGCTGGATATTAAAATCGCGGCAGGTGCAGCGGCCTTGATTGTTTTAATCAGTATTTCGCTGGCGGCAAACGGATTTTTCAACTCCCGTTCTGCTGATGAGCATCCTCTTTTTGTCCTGCCAAAAGGGAAAGTGGTTGGAATTGGTGTCCTCGCCATGATCATCTTCCTCGCCGAGGGCGCCATGCTGGACTGGGGTGCAATCTTTCTGATTCAGGTGAAAAACGTTGCTGCAGGTGTGGCTGGTACCGGGTACGTCGTCTTTGCCATCGCCATGGCACTGAGCCGCTTCATCGGCGATCGCGTCGTGACGGTCATGGGCGAAAAAGTGATGTTGCTCTGCGGCGTGATTCTGACCGCAGCAGGTATTTTCATGACAACGATTTTCGATTCCTATGAATGGGTTCTGGTTGCGATGGCAGTGGCAGGCTTTGCTGCCGGCAACGTTGTTCCTGTGCTGTTTTCGCTTGCCGGTCGTCAAAAATCAATGCCGGCAACGCTGGCCATCTCGGCTGCAAGTATTCTTGGTTACCTTGGTGTCTTGCTGGGGCCAGCATTAATTGGCTATGCCGCACATTTCATCGGTTTGACAAATGCTTTTATTTCTCTGGGCATCGTTGTGATGCTTTCGGCCTTTATTGTCGCAATAATTATGTCGAAAAAAGAAAATAGCTAAATTTATTTTAAATACATCCACTACTGCAAAACGGCCCCGAACACAGGGGGGCGTTTAATCGTTGCAGGGATCATCGTCATGGTTTTTTGGATACATACTAATGACTTCAGTTAAAATTTCTTCAGAAAATCCAGTTACCGCTCCGGGACTGGCCAAAACATCCTTCAGAATTTTAGGTGCTATCAGTGCGGCGCATTTACTGAATGATATGATCCAGTCGCTGCTTCTTGCGCTGTATCCATTATTACAGCCTGAGTTTTCTCTTAGTTTTGTGCAGATTGGACTGATAACATTAACATTTCAGGTAACCTCTTCATTACTGCAGCCACTCATTGGTATCTATACTGACAAGTATCCTCAACCACGTTCGTTACCGGTTGGAATGGGCTTTACCCTGGTGGGGCTGGTCATGCTTTCACTGGCAAGGAGTTATCCGGAGCTACTGATTGCCGCAGCACTGGTCGGAACCGGCTCCTCGGTCTTCCATCCGGAATCATCCCGGGTGGCCAGAATGGCCTCAGGTGGACGGCATGGTCTCGCCCAGTCATTATTTCAGGTCGGGGGGAACCTTGGAAGCGCGCTTGGTCCACTACTGGCTGCGCTGATTATCGCGCCTTACGGGAAAGGCAATGTGGCCTGGTTTGTCCTGGCTGCCATGCTGGCCATGGTTATTTTAATGCAAGTGAGCCGATGGTACGCATTGCAGACGAAAGGCTCTGGGTATCAGACTATGTCTCGTGTTGTCTCCCCCTTTTCCCGAAAAACAGTTATTACCGGAATTAGTGTTCTGCTGATCCTGATATTTTCAAAATTTGTCTATATGGCCAGCCTGAGCAGTTACTACACGTTTTATCTGATCAATAAATTCGGTCTTAACGTTCAGACAGCACAACTGTATCTGTTTGCTTTTTTGTTTGCGGCAGCCGCCGGAACGGTTATCGGCGGGCCATTAGGCGACCGGTTTGGCAGAAAAAAAGTAATATGGTGTTCCATTCTTGGGGCAGCGCCTTTCAGCCTTGCCCTGCCTCATCTGAGCCTGGAAATGACCTGTATCTTTACCATTATTATTGGATTCGTTCTTTCATCGGCATTTTCAGCAATTCTGGTATTCGCTCAGGAACTGGTTCCGGGACGTATAGGTATGATTTCCGGACTTTTCTTTGGCTTTGCTTTTGGTATGGGGGGACTTGGGGCGGCCGTACTTGGAGGGATTGCAGACAGTGACGGCATCGAAAAAGTCTTTCGACTCTGCGCTTTCCTGCCGTTGCTGGGCTTACTGACCGTATTCCTTCCAAAGAATGAATTAAATTAATATTAGACGGAGAAGCTGGACAGACAGACTTGGTGGTATGCCGCCACTCTCCTGCATTTTGCCCAGGAAAGCGACAACCTCGAGAGGATTTTAAAGCCGTTATGCCGCGGAATTCTCTACGAAATTATGGGACACTAACCCAATGTATTTACTCAGCTTGTTGAAATAAAAGGGACTAGCTCCCTCTCTTGACACTTATGCAGGGACACTATGATTCCTACGTCATTATCCAGTTGTGTTACGTCCGCTATTGGCACAAAGCGGACTTTACTTACCGGACACAATGCTAGAGGTCAGGACGGATACTCAGGATGAAGTTGATGTGTGTCGCCTCGTCGCTGATCTGCCGTCAGGCTCATTTATCTATTCAGGGCAATAATCAGTGCCTTTTACTTTCAAAACACAATAGTCCAGATATCGCAACAATTTTCCTTAATTAGTGCGTGTTATGCATCAGTCTCTCTCATCTTCTTCGCAGATCCGAAAACCCCAAAACTCGGATCTGCACTGAGTCATCGCATGGAAGGCTGAAGGTGAGACAGCTATAGGGAGTTCAAAGCAAAATGCAGATGGGAACAGAAGGTCCGCTTTGAGCGAACAGCGGAAGTTCGTAGTTGTTTTTACATCTGATGAAGGCTTAACTTGAATCACTATGTGTCAAACAATGGGGTGCAGGTCACTAATTATTAACATAAATTAATACCATGCTAGTATGTTGAAATGTTGAATTTAACTACACAATAATATTGTAAGGGATATAAATGAGCATAGATACTATAGGTAAAGACTTAACGTGGCCAATTAACATTGAATATCCATTGGTCGATAATCTATCCACAAAAGCGACAATACAAGTTGGTCCTGGAATTACGACACTGGTGGGGCCGAATGGTAGTGGTAAAACCCGAGCACTGCGTGCAATAAAATTAAAATTAATGAATGAAAATCGAATAACTGTTCAAAATAGAAAAGTACATTTTCTTTCGGCAGGACGTTGTAGCCCATTTGAATCCTTTAGGTCTAGCTCAGAGTCTCCTCATGGTGTCAATTCTAGCGATGCTGCAATTGGAAACGTGGGTTACGTTGATCTATGGTGGGATTATGAAAGTGTTACTGGTGACTTAATGGTCTTAGATAGACGACCTGACCTAAAGCTGAAGATTGAAGCACGCTTGCAGCAATTGTTTGACCGAAGCGTTGAGCTTAAATGGTCTCAAAATGGAATGACTATTAGGATAACATCCGTCACGGGTGGTGATGGTTACGCAGCTAATCACGAAGCCAGCGGAATATTGCAGGTTGTCGCGTTACTATCTGCAATTCATAACGACGAGATAGGCGCATTAATTATCGATGAACCAGAAATATCACTACACCCACAGCATCAAGCATTTCTGCTCGAAGAGATGGAATTGGTAGCAGGTGATCCTAATGATCCAAAGAAAAAATTGATTATCATAGCGACACATTCACCTTCAATGTTACCGCTGCGACGAATTGAAGAATTATCAAAAATAATTTTTTTCAACTCGGCTCAGCAGATTCCAGCGCAGATCTCAAAAAATGCAGATATTCTTAGGAGTAAAAAACTAGCTGCATTAATAGCACGCCTTAGCGCTACACATCGAACAGCTATGTTCGCTGAGCATGTATTACTGGTCGAAGGCCCTAGTGACGAAATAATTGTAACACAACTGGCAAGAAAGTTCGGTCTCCGTTTACTTGCGCGTAACGCTCAAATACTTCCAGTTACTGGAAAGGGAGAATTTATCGAAGCAGCCAAGCTGTTTCGCCTAATGAACAAACGAGTTAGTTTGCTTGCAGATCTCGATGCCTTAGCTGACGAAAATGATTTGGTCAATTATTTCAGTGAATTACCAGAGGCTGGGCCGATTGCAGACCAAATTGGGCGAACAAATCTTGCTGATCTTGACAGAGATCTGCGAGCAGCAATTACGACCTTCATTGCTGACTTTAAGAAAGAAGTCGATACAGCGGCTGAGAATTATCTTGATTGGTCAAGTAAAGATTCTGGGGCTGATACCGTGCGTCGCGTGACGTTAGCACGTATTCTTATTGATCCGGCAAGTTTTGGTACAGAAGCATCTTTACGAGCAGAAAGTCTTTGCAAAAAATTCGATGTACTCTTGAGTTCTTTACATAAACTTGGGTGCTTTTTTTTACGTCGGGGAGCAATCGAAAATTATTACAGCGCAATAGAAGAAATTGGAACAGGAAAACCAGATCGTGCAGCACTAGAAGCTGCCGGATTCGATACAAGAGAAATTCAAGAACTTTCAATATGTTATAATGATATTTATATTGCATTACATTATGCTGCTCCAAATCAGCTTGTCGATGAAGATCATCTACTTCGTATGAAACTCGGTGCTATTTTGACACCAGTGATGCTTGGCATGACATTCAACAGTAGCGATCAACAACTTGATATATTAGCTAGATCTACAATCGGGGTTGATGCAACAGTGTTCAAACTAACGAATAAATCTACTGATCAACAGCTCAAGCTTGAAGTTGATATGGCCTCACCATTGTTTGAACGTGCAACTTTCCCGTTCGCAATATCTCCATCCGAAAATCCAATCACCGTTGTGCCAAGGGTGTTGCCGGGAGTTCAGAAATAAAAATTTGAAACTGCTGTCTCCGTAAATTTAAACGCTGTAATTTTTATCGAGCACAAATGACCTAGTTACATACATAAATATAGCTGAAGTTAGCGAGGGAAAATTTTTGAACAGGGCTGCTGCAGCCCTGTTTTATCAAGACTCCAATTATCTAAGGTATATCCACTGCACCATAGAGTTGAGTTTATATACATTGAATTGTGCTTCCCATTTTATTAATACTGTTGGGCAGAAAAAGGGCACAAGCAAGCTCTTAGCTACTTGCACATTAAGACAAGGTTAAACGATGTCCGCTTCTGGCACTAAGCGGACATTTCTCCCTTAGGCATTATTGCTGCCGTCAGTTAACCCAGTCCTCCAGTACCAGCCCCGGCACCCGCTCAAACTCTCTTGTATTGTTCGTGACCAGCACGGCGCCGGCGGCAATGGCGTGACCGGCAATCGCCGTGTCGTTCGCCCCGATCGGCGTCCCGGCCAGGCGCAGCGCGACCTTAATTTCCGTGGTGGCGTCCACCGCGGCGCGGTCCCAGGGCAGGATGGCATCGAGCCGGGCGCAGAATTCCTCGACCAGCTGCACGTGACGCGGCGAGGCCTTCGGGCCGGTGGCGCCGAAGCGCATCTCGGAGTAGGTGATGGCCGAGACCACGATGCGGTGGCCGCGCAGCACCGCCTGCTCCAGGCGCTTCAGTACGGCTTCCGGCTGCTCGCGCATGATGAATGAGCAGATACAGGTGTCCAGCATATAGATTGTGTTCACAGGTTAACCCGTCCTTCGTCGCTGACAACGTCTTCGCGCTCTGCCATAAAGTCCGGATCGGCTTTTTCGAGCTGCGCGAACGAGCCCCAGGTCGGCCGGACGGGACGCAGGATGATGCTGTCCCCTTCCCGGACGATCTCCAGCTCGCTCACGCCTTCAAAATCCATGTCACGGGGGAGACGGATGGCGCGGTTGTTGCCATTTTTAAAAATCGATACGGTTCTCATGGTTACTCCTTCCGGTCGGGTTTCCGACACTGTGCCGATACCGGCTCTTTTTTGCGGCACAACTGTGCTGCACAGGTAAATCATATGCATATACTATGGCTATGTATATACAATGTATATGCAGATGTAAAGGATATGCTTATGTCATGGGTATGCAGATGCATGGCATATGTATATGCAAAACATATCCTGATTTCTCGCTTTTTCCGCTGAGATCCGAAAAAAGGTAGAGCCGGATCTGCGCACACCGCCACGGCGCACTGCAGCGCATAAACACAATATGTAGCGGTGTTTTTAGATGCTGAGGGCGCTATATGTTGTGTTACAAACCCTGATTGTGACCGGCGCGCGGCGGCCTATATCGCCGCTTTGCTTATTACGTCACCGTGGTACACTTCCGAAAAAGGGTAAATATGCAAAAAATCGGATCATACAAGAACGACCATCCGGTAATTTAATGAAGTGATTATGTGCCTACTTATTATCCGGTGCGTGAAATCAACTTTACTAAATATATCTATGTTAATAATCACACATGTGGCATGTGCGGGATTGCGCTCAGCTGGTTATGCTGCGACGCATAATTACTCCGCGTGACTATTAAACAAAAGTCTATTTTGAGGCGAGGAATGGGTAAACCAACATTTGGATCATTTTACGATACAGTCAGGGAACTTGAGGGGGTATATGGCCATCAAGAGCTCTGGCTCTATTCAGGAATAAAAGATGCAACAGCAGATGATGTGATTCACGCCAAACATAACTGGAAGTCACCAAAAATTCTGAAACGTAACGGAAGCATTGTTGCAGAACGAATGGATAACTCGAACTCATGGCAGCTGGTTGGTGACTACAAAAAACCGTTGTCACAGCACTGTGCTCCGCCCTGGCAATCCTGTCAGATAGATGCCTACTTTAAGGGTTCCTACATTCTCATTGAAGGAAGGAAAAAATAATGGCATGCGGAATTTCCCAATAAGGAACAAACATGGCTGACTGGTTTATTGCGACCGAAGGCGTGAAGGTGGTGAAGGACAGCGCCAGCCTGTGGCCGCAGATCATTACGGCGGTTTCGAGCATTGGTGCCGCAATGGGCGGTGTGGCTCTGACGCATCGTTTTACGCTAAAGCGTGAGGAAGCAGCAGCAAAAGAAAAGCTGGTCAGCGAGCGCCTGTTTATCGCTACAGAGCTGATTATTATTCTTGAGCGATTTGCAGATGAATGTGCGCAGGAAGCCATCAATGAAGGTGAGACCATAATCGTACCTGGTGGACAAAATTTTCGTAAAGGCATTAACAGTGATCCTGCACCGCCCGATTACGAAAAGGTAGCTGGCGACTGGCGTAGTCTGCCTCCTATGCTGATGTACCGTATCCGGGAACTGCCTGTGCTCAGAAACGAGGCAATGAGAGTAATCACATCCACCCGAGAAAACGATACCGGGATGTTGGATGATTACTATCCTGAGCGTCAGTATCAGTATGCCTGGCTGGGCCTTAAATCCATTGGGCTTGCCAGAGAACTTCGTAGGATTTGCGAACTGCAACGCTCCAGTTTTGATTCTTCGTCTTCTTGGTCACCTCATGCAGCAATGCTTGATGTCCTGCAACGTGAACTGAAACGAAGAAACAGGGAGCCGAAAGATGATGATTTCACCCCCTGACGTAATTAAAAACCCTTCCATATGCCACATCAAAGACCATCGGGATAATACTGCCCATGACTGAACAATCCTCTGCGGAACCGCGGTATCGTGACGACGAAAACGCCTGGCTGATCACCCTGCCGGAAAAGCGAAACGGGGCACACTTTTTCCAGGCTCTTACCCTTGTAGCCATCAGAACCATCAGTGACGTCTATTATCCTGCAGCTGTTAGTGTGGAAGACCGTTCCCCCAGGCGTCTGGTGCGCCGTGAGTGTGAGCTGAAACTCTACTGGCGTGGCGGTGGCTGGCATCAGGAAAAATCCTTTCTGGCCCGTTACAACATCAATCTTTATGACGGTACCACCCAGCTTAACCTGACCAACAGTGACTTTATTCTGGATTACGAGCTACGGGGACGCGGGCTCGGATCGTGGATCATGCAGCAACTGGTCAGCTGGGCAAAAAGCCTGCCGTCTGATACGCCCGTGAAATCGATCCGGACGGGGCCCGCCGATGAAGAAGATGCAGAAAACCATGCCCGGCGTGACCGGTTCTGGCACGGACTGGGATTTCGCTTTGCCCTCGGCAGCAGATCGTCGCTTCCCCTGAGTGTTGGCGAACTACAGCTGCCGGCAGGCAGCGGTACGAAGCCGGACGTGACCCTGCTGCAAAAGGGCGTGCATATTCTTACTCAGACCAACGACCTGTACAGACTAAAGCTTGAGGCCAACGGCCATGCCCTTAAAGCCAGCAGAGAAGAGATCGCTCGTCTCACCCGCCTGCAGCCGCATATGCTGCTTATCCAGCTCATCAGCGCACCGTTTACGCTGCTGTCCTGGTTCGTTCATCAGGTGAAGCGACATTCTGCTGCCAGGAATGCTCAGCAAAAAGACACCCACCCGGACGATCATGAAGGATAACTATGTGACCATGACTAATTATCCCGCCCTCCCTCCACAGGCGGCCTCGTTACCCGTCGCCATCGATTATCCAGCCGCACTGGCGCTGCGTCAGATGGCGCTCGTTCAGGATGGACTGCCGAAATACCTGCTGGCACCGGAGGTGAGCGCCCTGCTCTACTATGTGCACGATCTTCACCGTAAAATGCTGCTGGCAACCCTCTGGAACACCGGTGCGCGTGTTAACGAGGCACTGGCACTCACCCGGGCAGATTTTTCGCTGGCGTCATCGCTGCCGTTCGTACAACTGGCAACGCTCAAACAGCGTGCGGAGAAAGCGGCGCGGACGGCCGGCAGGGCACCTGCAGGCAGCCAGGCGCATCGCCTGGTGCCACTGTCAGATCAGCATTACGTCAGCCAGCTGCAGATGATGGTGGCCACCCTGAAAATTCCGCTGGAGCGCCGTAACAAGCGTACCGGCAGAACTGAAAAAGCGCGTATCTGGGAAATCACCGACCGCACCGTACGCACGTGGATTAATGAGGCCGTCGATGCCGCTGCCGCTGATGGTGTCACGTTCTCGGTGCCGGTGACACCGCACACGTTCCGGCATTCCTACGCCATGCACATGCTGTACGCCGGCATTCCGCTGAAGGTGCTACAGAGTCTGATGGGGCATAAATCGGTAAGCTCGACGGAGGTATACACGAAAGTGTTTGCGCTGGATGTCGCCGCACGGCATAGGGTTCAATTTTCCATGGCAGAAGCTGATGCTGTTGCAATGTTGAAAATCAGATAGCTAAATTTTGCGCTATGTGAACAAAGCAAGGCTTTGAGGGTATAACAGGCCAGACTTCATCTAGCGCAATGTCATTATGAATATAACCGCTATTATATATCTCCTGACGATCAGAACGGTTTGGCTTCTGGCTGGGCGTTAACTCAGCCTCCAACAAGGTGGTTACTTTCATAAATAGCTCGCTGCGTTCATAACAAGCGGCTACTTTCATAAGATCGCCTGACTTCAGGCACCTCTTTATTCATGAAATTTAGGCTATCCCCTTGTCATCAATGCCTTCAGGCTATCAAAAGATGAATACCTTATGAAAGCAATCGCTTTTAAACAGTCAAAATTATGAAAGCAACCGCTTTTAAACAATCAAAATTATGCATGCAGCCGCTTTCAAACAGTTTATGAACGTGACCGCCTTCACGCTACTGGCAACGTAAGGCGCGGCGATCGAGAGTGAACAATGAACATGATTTCCCTACCCTTTTTGGTTTCTGTGTAATCAAGGTAACCAATGCTTTTTAAATCTTTCATCGCGCGCCGTATAGTTGCATTCTGGTCCTTTACCTGAGATTCCATTGCAAGCCTTTCACGCAGCCGCTTCATGGAGACATACAACGTACCGGCAGGCATACTTTCGAAATAGACATAAAGGGATTGGGCTGATTCCTTACGGGATAATGCTGACAGCGCTTTCAGTCCGAGTAAAACCTTATGATCATAGCGATATAGCTCCCATAGACTCGGATCTCCAACTATCTCAACTTCATTCGTTTCCATATCAAGTTGCGCACGTTGGACAAGGTGGGTTACAAGGCTGCGCTTGCCATCCTGGCTGCGAAACGAAAGAGTCACGCTAGACAGGTTAAAAAGAGATTCGCTTAATCGATTTCTGGCTCGGCCATTGATGTCGGTTGGTCTCAGACCGCACATCCTTGCGAACTCTGAGAAAGGTAAACAAATTTTGTCGGAGGTATAACCATACTTGGAGAACGCTGAAATAATCCCGATCCAAGTCTTAAAGTCGGTTGACATACCGAGCTTAGCCCCCTGGATTTTGATATTGGTGTACCCTTCCTGCCGCGCAACTTCCAGGCTTGAAAGTTCTTCCGACGCATCAATAAGAAAATCACGTTTTCCCTTCTCTTTTGGAGATACCGGAGTGAACACACTGAGGCGTAACAAAGCCACAGGCTGAACAGTTTTGTTACTGTTCGGCGTCAGTTCATAACTCTCCCCTGACTCTTTCTTTTTGATCGCAAAAGGACTTTGCTGCGCTTCAGAATTTTCCATTTATCCACATCCAGTGAGTAAAAGCAGCTGTCTTTATGAAAGTAACCGCATTTAACTTATGAAAATAACCGCCTATGTTATGAAAGTAAACGCCTTAACTATGAAAGTAACCGCCCGGCTTATGAAAATAACCGCCATGATCGCTATTTATTTTATATAAAACAGCCACTTATAGATGTCGTGATCTCTATTGAACTGTAATGATCTATATAATGATCTGATCAGTTGATCTATCAGGTGAATATGTGGATAAAGTACTACGTGATCATATGCTATAAATCTTGCTACGTGCGTCCACGCTAACACCTATCTTGAGGCCCTATACTGGTTAGCAGCCAGGTACGATTACACTTTGTAGTATCAAGCCTACAAACCAAACACCCATGACCTATAGATGTTTCATTTAGCCAACTAAAGTAATCATTCGCTTAAGCAAGAACATTTGAGTTAATGAGTAAAAACTCAATTACTCATTGTTTTTTAACCACGAATCAACGAGATCATTCATTACATCTGAAATAGAAGCGCCTTTTCGGGCACATGCGGCTTTCAATCTCTGATGTTTTTCTTCTGCCATATTGAAATTGACGCGTTTCTGTATGCCCGATGGTTGGGCTGATATAACTTTATCTAAATCCCTGTTTTCACCGAAGGTCATAACCCGAGGTGAGGCAGTCTGATTACGGTTCTGTTTTACTAAGCTCATAACAACACTCCAGCACACATTTACTCATTTGAGTTTATGTGTAAATGTGTATTTAATCAATTAATTTAAGGATCTCACCTGCAAGCACTTCTATCTCACCTTTGGCAGCTCCGTCATTAGTATCAAACACCGTTTCGCCATCAAGAACAGATTTCACATAGCTCTGTCTTTGTGTAATAGACGTTTTTAAAGAAGGAATTCCTGTTGCAGCGATGCTCTCACGCAGAACACCAAGCATCGTAGCTTGCTCGATTTTGCGTGTAATAAGGAAACGGCACTCAACAGGTCTGCTGTATGACTGAGCTTCCAGCACACTTATAACAGCACCAGAAGCTGAAAAATCCAATGGTGACGGTGTCACTGGAATGATAACCAGATCGCTGACCATAACTGCAGCGGCAGTAATTACAGAGAGCGCACCTGCTCCATCAATGATGACATAGTCATAATCTGCAAGTTCTTTTCTTATTGTATAAACATCCTTTTCAGATGCTGCAGTGAATACGTCAAAGTTCGCTTTTTCAGCCTTGTTCCAGTTTGCAAGGCTTTGCTGCGGATCGGTGTCTACAACAGCCACACGATGTCGCTTAGCAATGCTCGTACTGACGTTAATTGTGACAGTAGTTTTACCGCTCCCACCTTTTGGATTCAAAAACGATATTACTTTCATTTATACCTCACATTTTACTCATATGAGTTTATGAGTATTTACTGTAATGAGTTTTTACGTAAGCAGTTTAAAGCATAAAGGAAAATGTGTAAATGAAACTATGTGTGTTTACTCATATGAGTATGAGGGCTTAGATACAAATTTATCCGCCTACGGTCGGACACAGAATCAATATCCATAGAAACGCGCATAGCGATGTTTGGCTACTAGCTATGCCAGTGAAGGGACGATGGTGTCTTAAGGGGTATCTGAAGACGACGACACAGGCCCCATGGTTACAACTGTAGCCATAGAGCATCTGCGGAAACATTATAAATCATTATTTCAACTCATTTGAGTTTTTGAGTATATGAGTAATGTGGTTTAGTACGATGAAAATTGATAGTTATGTCAGCACCTACATAAAGTTGTGAATCGCCACGGGTTTAACAGACACCTCAGAGTCATTTAAGATGACTTAAAGAGAGGTACCCATGAGCGGTAAGCGTTATCCTGAAGAGTTTAAAATTGAAGCAGTCAAACAGGTTGTTGATCATGGTCATTCTGTTTCCAGTGTTGCAACACGTCTCGATATCACCACCCACAACCTTTACG
>Ga0157365_10000080_pt1 | contig 46383 bp, 47 predicted proteins | sample AttsexASBM3_FD_111478 | JGI IMG/M metagenome (GOLD analysis project Ga0157365, IMG submission 111478) | Fungus gardens microbial communities from leaf cutter ant in Ribeirão Preto, State of São Paulo, Brazil - Atta sexdens ASBM3 | ecosystem: Host-associated > Fungi > Mycelium > Unclassified ...
CAAGATGGCCAAACTCGTCCCACCCCGGGCGGCGATGGCAGCAGGGTGAGGTGAAGAGGCAAATCAGGCCGATCCCACGGTGCTTTCATCAATAATCATAACAAGGCTTTTTCAACACAATCGCCCTCTTAGCTGACGTAGAAGAGGCTGAACATGTGCCTGTTTAGCGGACATTTTAGACTGAAGCCACCTTTCAACTCGGATAAGCTGGCGATTGGCAGTAACTCTCCATGTACTATACAAGTTTTATAATGGGACTTTTTGACAAGAAAACCATTCTACATAAAGTTTCCTGGATTTTTATTCGGCTTATTAATCAATCTTTTGATTTTTCCTTTATCTATATTTGAGTCTATCGGATTGATTGCTTCCTCAGCAGCGTCGAGTAGAAGTAGTCTTGCGTCCAGACTCCAATGGCTCCAATAGACGCGCGCTAGGTAATGGGATGCTAGTGTAGTCCGAAGAAAGTTGACCCGAGGCAAATTGCGAATTGCACTCTTTAGCGGCGCGGAGCCACGACGAGTATCAACATCCGCAAGCCAGGTGGCATGAACAATTCGCTCTATAGGCCCGCTCGGCGTAAGAGCGGCAATGCTGGGCGCGAGCACTCGATGCCGGGCTTGCTCACAAAGAAAGGCAAGAACGCGCCGTGTAGGACCGGCCATTGTCGCATGCTCCAGAATATCAAGCATACTTTCTATAAAACGCTTCTTTTCTGCAAAATTATCCGTTCCGGGCATGTCGACGAGCACACTCTTTTTAGTAAGTTCCGTCCGGAGATCATCAAAATCTATGCGTGACTGTAAGCGACTCCACTCATCAATGAGGCGGGAACCGCCAATGACAAGATCGCTAGAGAGGCTTCGCTTGATAGTAGCATCTAGATGCTCGGCTGATGAGCCAAGTAGTATAGTGGCGACAATCCAGTGGCGCATGAGGTTTGTCATGGGAATTAGAGCGGTGGCGATCGCCCCCCCCTTTAATTCCCCATCTTGCTCGCGACGCTGCCGGCTGGTAGCCGCTCTAATGCGGTCAGCGAGATCAATAGTTTCCTGCTTTTCGGCAGCATTTTCGGTATTTCCGCGAACGGCTGCCTGAGCGCCAGCTAAACGGTTTCGAAGTACCTCTGCCCTCTCCGGTCGACGAAGAATGGCTGGCGATATCGAGTCCCCAAGGAGAATATGGTCTTTATCGTTGTCTAGCGTTACGGAGGCAATTGAAGCCTGAAGCTCACTAATGATAATCTCTACTAGTTCTGGTGATGGCCCAATTTCCGCGTAAAGGTCGAATGTTGCTAGGTCGAAAGGGTCTTTCGAAAAATCGAAATAATTTTTCGCTTGTTGAGGACGCCGACTTAATTCATTGGCAAGGAGATAAGATTCGACGAATGGCAATGATATTTTTGTTTGATCATTTTCGAAATGTAATATGCCATGATCAACAAAGCCTTTTATGAAGGAAAGCGGGTCAATGGCAAAGTCGTGCTTATCAGCAAATTCTTGCACGCGTCGAACAAGCTGAACCTGATTAAAAGTACGTTTTTCCACATGTATTTCTACTACGAGCAGTTGAAGAAAACGTGCTCGAGTTGTGCGACTTAAAGCGACGTCGTCCATGTCTCCAGCGACCACGAAAGTAAGAAACCCGTCGACGGCCAGTTGGATGAGTTCGCTGCGTCGATTTGCCTGCAAAAGCGCTGCAAGCATTTCGCGAGGTATGCCAGCGAAGTAAGTCGGATGCGCATCCAAGTTAAAGCGGCTAAAAGTATCATGTAGTCTAAGTGCTATTACTTCAGCTTCGTTGCCGGTCATTCCAAAGTTTTTTTGAATAAAAAACGAGATCTCCATGAAGGAAATCGTACATGTATTATATACGACTGATGAAGTTTTAGAGGAGAACTCTGTTTCCTCTATGAGGTCCGCCTGCCCACGCGTCAGAAATACGAATTTCACATTTGGATATAGTGCCGCCTGTTCGATAAGCGTCTCGCGTCTATGTTTGGACGAAAAAGGAATGTTCTCGACGATGATGACTGGGATGACACCAGCCGTCGTCGCCATCGTCGCAAGACTAGGCCCGCACAGTTCTGCGAGCGTCGTATTTCTACCCCGGATTGCCTCAGCATTTATTACAAATGGCACAGGCTGCAGATTCGCAAGGTCAGACCGGCTTATATCATCGGCCGCGAGCCATGCTAACGACTGATCAGGATAGGTTCTCGGCAAATTAATAATAATGCGGTCGTGGAGTCCAATAGCCACTCTTAGATCTATAGGATTATTTTCATCCGAGTCTCCAAAATCATTGGAGATTGAAGATGGTAATACCCGTGGAATTGGTAATCTATATCCTTGACTCTGCAGCTTGTACTCTGGTGAAAATTTTCTGAGATTCTCATCTATGCTTGATGCCAAATCTTCGAGAGCCGCTCCTACTGGATCCTTGGCTAGGCTCCCGCCAGATAAACCCAGCTCGGGCTCTCCTCTAAATCCTAGATTGGCAACGCCCTCCCTAAAATAGTCGTTGGATGAGATATGTAGTCTAAGAAAGGAAGCAGCGTTAGCGGCCGCGAGATGTCGGACTCCCCCCTTACTCTCATCTTCTAGTTTACTTTTGTCCTTGTCAGCATAGTCCGATATGCCGCGGATAGTGACGACTGGTATGGCAGCCTTTTTCGCGCAAGAGAAAACCCCACCACTTTCGGTTTCAATCGCCAGCATTGCACGATTGATAGCCTTCAGCTTGGAGTTATATTTTTCGCTCTTGCTGACAGCGCCGCAGGCAATGGCACCAGAACGCGTTTGTGGCTCTCCAAGCTGAAACTCGCGGCCATTTGGTAGCGGAACCTCTCTCGGCACCAAATCACGTGCCTTTTTAGCCCTCTGCTCTTGCCAAGCTTTATATATGGGCGCAAGTCTTGGCTGAGTTCGAATGTAATTCATTCTCGTCAAAATCTGACTGGGCGTCCTATAGTAGGTAGGAGAAAGCTCAACATCTGTCTTGTCTTCGGTATCGTCTGAAAACTTGGCATTATCTAAAACGTCGATCAAATCACTGCTATGGCAGACGTCACATAGACGCATGTCACCTGATAGACTTCCACCTATACCTACGCATGCGATAAGGCTGAGGTCGTACCGGCTGATCACCATTGATGTGGCGGCTACTGATGCTGTGCGCCCCATTCCTTGCTGCTGAATCACGACAACGGAGACGTCTGGATGCCCACTGTCGACCACATGGTGCAGAAACTCACCGTCACTGCGATCCTCAACGCTTGGAAAAACCTCGAAAAATGGAACGATTTCGTCCTCAAGCGGGATTATGATGGCAATGTCGAAGTGTTCGCGTTCCATTAGTCATCCTGATCATATTTTGCGATTATCCTAAGATTTTTTCCACAAACAAGCAAGATTAGTGATCTCCGAGAAAAATATGACTGTCAAGCAGTACCCAAATCGCAATAAGCAGGTGTTATAATAGTAAGCGCTGCATGATCACTTGCACTCCGACGCAGCGACCGCCGCCGAGCACCCGTGGAGGCTTAATCACCACTGACACGTCAACTTTGTGGTAGTGGCGGATATCAAAAAACATAATTTGAGGACGTCGTGTTTCCGCTGGTATGCAAAGCGAGCTGTATGCCTGATGTGTAGGCGCCGTTCGTGAGCAAATATCACCCCGCGGCTGCGCTTCTGAGTTTATGTGATCTAAGGCCGATCCCCATCGTGGTCGGAGGCAGCTGTCTGCATTTTCACGATGCCCGACACAAAGCAGACAGACTGTATTCCCCCCAATCCAGCCCCACCCTCCCCAAATCCCCCCACTCCCCCTAAACTCCCCCCATGCCCTCCACCCACCCCCGCGCCCTCATGTTCCAAGGCACCGGCTCCAGCGTCGGCAAGTCCGTCCTCGTCGCCGGCATCGCCCGCGCCCTCACCCGGCGCGGCCTCCGCGTACGCCCGTTCAAACCCCAGAACATGTCCAACAACGCCGCCGTCGTCCCGGGCGGCGAGATCGGCCGCGCCCAGGCCCTGCAAGCCCTCGCCTGCCGCACCCCTGCCACGGTCGAGATGAATCCCGTCCTCCTCAAGCCCCAAAGCGAAATCGGCTCCCAGCTCGTCCTGCGCGGCAAAGTCCTCGAAACCATCAAGGCCCGGGAATACCAGTCCCGAAAAGCCACCCTCATGCCCACCGTGCTGGACTGCTTCCACACCCTCGCCGCCGAAGCCGACATCGTCCTCGTCGAAGGTGCAGGCTCCGCCTCGGAAGTGAACCTCCGCCAGAACGACATCGCCAATATGGGCTTCGCACAGGCCGCCAACATCCCCGTCATCCTCATCGGCGATATCGACCGCGGCGGCGTCATCGCCAGCCTCGTCGGCACCAGAACCGTCCTCCCGGAGCACGACGCCACCCGCATCAAAGGCTTCATCGTCAACAAAATGCGCGGAGACCCAACCATCTTCCAAACCGGCATGGTCACCATCGCCCAACACACCACCTGGCACCCCATCGGCCTCGTCCCCCACCTGCCCGCGCTAAGCTACCTCCCCGCCGAAGACGCCGCCGACCTGAAATCCATCCCCAAATCCGGTCCCCTGAAAATCGCCGTCCCCCACCTCCCGATGATCGCCAATTTCGACGATCTGGACCCCCTGACCGCCGAACCCGACATCGCCCTCACCCTCGTCCCCCCCGGCCAGCCCCTGCCCGTGGCGGACCTCATCATTCTCCCCGGCTCCAAAGCCACCATCGCGGACCTCAAAACCCTCCGCGCCGAAGGCTGGGACACGGACCTCCTCGCCCACGCCCGGCGCGGCGGCCACATCCTCGGCATCTGCGGCGGCATGCAAATGCTCGGCCACACCATCACGGACCCCGACGGCATAGAAGGCCCCCCCGGCCAGACCCCCGGCCTCGGCCTCCTCAACCTCCACACCACCCTCACCACCGATAAACGCCTGATCGCCCAGACCGGCATCCTCCTCCCCGAAAACACCCCCATCGCCGGCTACGAAATGCACATGGGCCGCTCCACCGGCCCGGACTGCCACCATCCCTTCGCCCAATTACAGGACGGCCCGGACGGCGCCACCTCCCCCAACGGCCGCATCCTCGGCACCTACCTCCACGGCCTCTTCTCCTCCGGCCCCGCCCGCCAGACCCTCCTCGCCCGTCTCAACACCCCCATCACTCCCAGAGACCATACCGAAATCGTCGAAACCACCCTCGATGCCCTCGCCGATCACCTCGAACAGCACCTCGATCTGGACACCCTCCTCACCCACGCCACCTCCATCACCCGCTAAAAAACACCCCCTCATTCGAGAGCCCCAGCACACACCCGCACCACACCCTCCAGCCGCCCAACCTTCACACTTGCCTCCGCACCCAAACCAGTCCACCCGAAAACCATGACACCACACCACCTCAAAAAAGCCGCCGCATCCCCCACCACAGGCGCCCTCATCCTGCTGGCAGCCTCGCTGCTCGGCCTCGCCCTCGCCAACTCCCCCTGGTCCGAACCCTATTTCAACACGCTCCACACCGAAACCGCCCCCCACCCCTTCACACGCTCAGTGCAGGACTGGATCAATGACGGCCTGATGGCGCTGTTCTTCCTCAGCGTCACCATCGAAATCAAACACGAAATCACCACCGGCCACCTCTCCTCCCTCCGCCGCGTCGCCCTGCCCCTGCTCGGCGCCATCGGCGGCATGATCGTCCCGGCCCTCCTCTACGCCCTGCGCACCCGACACGACCCCATCGCCCTCAACGGCTGGGCCATCCCCGTCGCGACCGACGCCGCCTTCGCTCTCGCCATCGTCACCGCCCTCGGCAGCCGCATCCCCCCCGGCATCCGCGCCTTCCTCATGGCCCTCGCCATCTTCGACGACGTCCTCGGCATCATCGTCATCGCCCTGTTCTACGGCACCACCCTCGCCTGGCCCGCGCTTGCCATCGCCACTCTCCTGCTGCTCACCCTCATCCTCCTCAACAAGACCGGCGCAACACACCCCATCGCCTATCTCGCCCCCGGCCTCCTGCTCTGGCTCGCCCTTCTCCCCTCCGGCCTGCATCCCACCCTCGCAGGCGTCGCCCTCGGCCTCTGCCTCCCCACGCATGGACGCGCCTTCAAACGCCTCACCACCACCCTCCAGCCAGTCGTCGCCCTGCTCGTCCTCCCCGTCTTCGGATGCGCCAATGTCGGCCTCTCCCTGCACAGCATGACCTGGCACACCCTGCTAACCCCCGCCGCCACAGGCGCCACACTCGGCCTGCTCCTCGGCAAACCCGCAGGCGTCTTCGGCACCATCCTCCTCACCAGCCGCCTGAACATCGCCCACCTCCCACACGGCGCCACCTACAGAACCCTGTTCGGCTGCTCCCTGCTCTGCGGCATCGGCTTCACCATCAGCCTGTTCATCGCCGCCCTCGCCTTCACCGACACCACAACCCTCACCCAGGCCAAACTCGGCATCTTCACAGGCTCCCTCCTCGCAGCCCTCGTCGGATGGCTCTGGCTGCGCCTCACCCCCTCACCGTAAAATCCACGCCCCCCGCTCCCCCCGCCGATGCTCCCACCCAAGCCGCTCCAGCTCCGGCGTCTCCGAACCCTCCACCGGATACCCGACGCACAGATACGCCACGAACACCCACCCCGGCTCCGGCTCAAGAATCTCCGCCATCCGCGCCGGATCGAGAATCGAAACCCACCCCACCCCAAACCCCTGCGCCGTGGCCGACAGCCAGAACCCGTGAATCGCCATCACGCTGGACCATAACGCCGTCTGCGGCATCGTCTGCCGCCCCAGCCCCCGCCCCTGCGCCGGATCGACCACCGAAAACACCGCCACATGATGCGGCGCGTCCTCCAGCCCCGCCAGCTTCAGCCGCGCATACAACCCCGAATCGGCCTCCGTTTGGCGCCCCAGCGTCTCCGCATGGCACCGCACGAAATCCTCGCGAACCCGCGCCCGCCGCCCCGCATCCTCCACCCGCATGAACCGCCAAGGCTGGCTCAACCCCACCGATGGCGTCATGGCCGCTACAGCCAGCGCCCGCCCCAGCGCCACCTCCGGCACCGGATCAGGCCGAAAATGCCGCACATCCCGCCGCCACGTAAACAGCGTGTCGAGTTGCGCCTGAAAATCAGAAGAAAACTCCATCATAACCACCGCGCTACCGCCAAAAGCAGCACAACACCAGCCTCCACCCCGCACGCCACCCCATAAAGCCGCAACGCCCGGTCGATATCCTCCGCCCCCACCTCCGCACGCCCATCCCCCATCCACCGATCCTCCACCCGCACCCCGCCATAAACCCGCGGCCCCGCCAGACGCAGCCCCAAAGCCCCCGCCATCGCCGCCTCCGGCCACCCCGCATTGGGCGACCGATGATGCCCCGCATCCCGCCACACCGACCGCCACACCCCGCACACATCCCCCCGCAAAACACATGCCGCCACCCCCAGCCACACCGCGCTCAACCGGGACGCCGGCAGGTTGATCGCATCATCCAGCCGTGCCGCCACCTTCCCGAACACCTCATATCGCGCATTCCGGTGCCCGATCATGCTGTCCGCCGTATTCACCGCCTTGTAAAACACGATCCCCGGCAACCCGAACGCCACACACCACAACAACGGCGCCACCACCCCATCCGAAAAATTCTCCGCCAGACTCTCGATCGCCGCACGCGCCACCCCCGCCGAATCCAGACTCGCCGGATCGCGCCCCACGATCATCGCAACCGCCGCCCGCCCTTCCCCCAACCCCAGCCGCAACATACGAGAAACCGCCCGAACATGCGTCCATAAAGATCGCTGCGCCAGCAACGAACTCGCCAGCACCCCTTCCAGAACCCACCCCCCGAACGGCAGCGCCTGAACCCCGACAGCCACCCCCACCGGCACCACCACGATCAGACAAGCCACCACCCCACCCCGAAAAACCCGCCACCGCCCCCGATTGAGCCACCGCTCCAGAACCGAAATCCACCCCCCAACCCACGTGACAGGATGCCCGATCGCGCTAAACAGCCAGTTCGGATACCCAACCGCCGCCTCCACCAGAACCGCCACTCCCGCCGTCGCACACGCCTCGAAGGAAAACACCATTGACCCCAGATCGCCACATATCCCTGCCCGCACACGGCGGACGGCTCACCGAGGTCATGCGTCATTTTCCCAACGCCCCCAACCCCATTATCGACCTCTCAACCGGAATCAGCCCCTACCCCTATTCATTCATCCCCCCCGATCCCGCAACCCTCGCCCGCCTCCCAGAACCGCATGAGGAGTCCGGCCTCCTCACCGCCGCTGCCCGGACCTATGGCACCACGCCCGACTGCATCGCCGCAGGCCCCGGCACCCAAGCCCTCATGGGCCTTCTTCCCCTGCTTATCCCCTACAAACACGCCGCCATCCTCTCCCCGACCTATTCCGGCCACGCCAACGCATGGGCCGCATCCGGCGCCCAAATCCTCGAAGTCCCCACCCTCGCCGCCCTCGCTGAAGCGGCAGCACCCGATACCGTCTGCATCCTCTGCAACCCCAACAACCCGGACGCCCACCTTCACTCCAGAACAGACCTCCTTACCCTCGCCAACCACTGCGCCCGCCAGAACACCCGCCTGATCGTGGACGAAGCCTTCGCCGATCTGGACGGCCAAAGCCTCGCACCAGACCTGCCACACCCCGCCCTCATCCTCCTGCGCTCCTTCGGCAAAACCTACGGCCTCGCAGGCCTGCGCCTCGGCTTCATCCTCACCACCCCGCCCCTCGCGCACCGTATCCGCCAGACCCTCGGCCCCTGGGCCGTCAGCGCCCAAGCCCTCGCCATCGGCCAGCAGGCCCTGTCCGACACCCCCTGGCGCCAAACCATCAAAACACGCCTCACACAGGACGCCGCCCGAATGCGCGCCTTCGTCACCAGCGCCAACCTGACCATCCTCGGCCAAACCCGCCTCTTCACACTCCTCATCATGCCCAACGCCCACTCGCTCTGGGCAACCCTCTGCCAGCAAGGCCTCGTTACCCGCGCCTTCCCCAACCAGCCGGATCGCCTCCGCATCGGCATCCCCCCAAACGAAGACGCATGGCAAAGGCTTGAAAACGCTCTCACCTCCCTATCGCAACCGCACGCCCTCACCCCTATCTCACAACCATGACACAGCCACCCATTTTCCAGAACACCTACGCCACCCTCCCGGAACGCTTCTTCGCGCGCCTGGCCCCCACCCCCGTCGCAGCCCCCCGCCTCATCGCCCTGAACCGCCCCCTCGCCCATGCCCTCGGGCTGGACCCACACTGGCTCGAAAGCCCGGACGGCCTCGCTTTCCTCTCCGGAAACGCCGTGCCCACCGGCGCCTCCCCCCTCGCCCAAGCCTATGCCGGGCACCAGTTCGGCCACTTCAATCCCCAACTCGGAGACGGCCGCGCCAACCTGCTGGGCGAAATCAGCACACCGGACGGCAGACAACGCGACATCCAGCTCAAAGGCTCCGGCCGCACCCCCTTCTCCCGCAATGGAGACGGCCGTGCCGCTCTCGGGCCCGTCCTGCGCGAATACATCGTCAGTGAAGCCATGCACGCGCTCGGCATCCCCACCACCCGCGCCCTCGCCGCCATCAGCACCGGCGAACCCGTCCTGCGCGAAACCGTTCTCCCCGGCGCCATCCTCACACGCATCGCATCCAGCCATATCCGCGTTGGCACTTTCCAGTATTTCGCCGCCCGGCAGGACACAGAAGCCCTCGAAACCCTGACGCAATACGCCCTCGATCGCCACTACCCCGCCCAACACAACAACGAAAACCCCGCCCTCGCCCTGCTCAACGCCGTTATCGCGGCCCAGTCCAGCCTCATCGCCCAATGGATGGGAATCGGCTTCATCCACGGCGTCATGAACACCGATAACAGCGCCATCTCCGGCGAAACCATCGATTACGGCCCCTGCGCCTTCATGGACCGCTATAACCCAGCCACCGTCTTCAGCTTCATCGACGAAAACGGCCGCTACGCCTACCAGAACCAGCCCAGCATCGCGCTCTGGAACCTCACCCGCCTCGCCGAAGCCCTCCTCCCCCTGATCGACCCGAACGAAAACACTGCCATCGAATACGCTCAAACCGCGCTGGCAAAATTCGAACCCTCATTCCAGGCCCATTTCCTCAGGATCATGCGCGCCAAACTCGGCCTGTTGACGAAACAGGACAACGATGCCGCCCTGATCCGCGCCTTCCTGAACCTGATGCACACGAACGACGCCGATTTCACCCGCAGCTTCCGCGCCCTCTCCCACCTCGCCGAAAACCCCGACGATCCTCGCGCACAAGACGAATTCACCAACCCCGATACATTCCGAGACTGGGCAGAAACCTGGCACACACGGCTCGCGCAGGAAACCGTCTCACCCCATAACCGCGCCGCCCGGATGAAAGCGGCAAACCCCGCTCTAATCCCCCGCAATCACCAGATAGAAGCCGCCATCAAAGCCGCCGTATCACACAATGATTTTCACCCTTTCGAACGCCTCACCACCGCGCTCGCCACCCCCTACACTGAAACTCAGGACTTTGCGGACCTCGCCCTCCCTCCCACACCGGAAGAGCGTGTCACGAACACTTTCTGCGGCACCTGACGGAACGTTTTCAGCTTTGCCTATGCGGGGCGCTGCCCCCCCGGAAGGGGCCTTGGCCCCTTCACCCCACTCTCGATACAGGTTCAGGCGTTCTTTGCCGGAAGATGCTCGGCAATGTACGGCGGCAGATTGAACGCCCCCGTGTGGATTTCCGGCGTCCAGTACCGCGTCGTCCCCAGAATCCCGGCGGCCTCGGCCCGCGCCCGAACCTGCTCCGTCGTCTGCCGGGAAGGCGCCTCCCCCTTCGCCGCCACACCCAGCGTCATGAACCCGCCCACATAGGTCGGCACCGCCGCAACATAGGCCGATACATGCGGGAAAAACTTCGCACGGCGCAGCGACGTATCATGCAGTTCTTCCGCCTGCATGAACGGCACACCGCACTGGTTCACGATCAGCCCATCCGCGGACAAAATCCGTGCGCAATCCCGATAGAATGCATCCGTGAACAAAACCTCGCCAACCCCGATCGGATCAGTCGAATCCACGATAATGACGTCGAAAGCTCCGTCCGCCGCCTTTGCCACATAATCGATGCCATCCCCCACGATCACTTCGGCCCGCGGATCGTTCCACGCATCCCCGGCAATGCCCGGCATGAATTCCTTGGACAGCGCGATCACATCCCCATCGATCTCGACCATGACGGCCTTCTCAACAGTCTTGTGCTGCAACACGCGCTTGAGAACACCGCCATCACCAGCCCCGATGATCAGCACACGCTTCGCACACGGATGCGCCAGCAACGGCACATGCGTCAGCATTTCCTGATAGACGAACTCATCGCGCTCCGTAATCTGGATCGCCCCATCCAGAACCAGAACGCGGCCATGAAAGGCGCTTTCAAAAACCACGATGTCCTGAAACGCACTCTTGCGGCGCGCCAGTTCGCGCACCACACGGAAACGCTGCCCCCAGCTATCGTACAGGGTCTCGTTAAGCCAGTTTTCGGACATCGTGGACTTCACTCTCCAGACAATAAAAAAATTAGACTATACCACCGGAAATCGGAATATTGATCCCGGTCAGATAGCTGGACTCATCCCCCAGTAGAAATGACACGACGCCCGGGATCTCATCGATGCTTCCATAACGGCGCATCGGCACGGACCCGATCATCTGCTTCGCAACCTCCTTGGGATCGGACGAGAAATACTGGCTCCCAGCTTCGGCCTGCAACTCAACCTGACGATCCCACATGAACCCCGGCCCCATCAGTCCCGGGCTGATCGCATTCACACGAATGTTGTAGGGCGCCAGATCCTTGGACGCCACCTGCGTCAACCCGACGATCCCGAATTTGGACGTCCCGTAAGCCAGCATGTTCGGCGGCCCCTGCACGCCCGCCATGCTCGCCGTATTGACGATACGCCCGTATTTCCGCTCGGCCATATGCTTCGAAACAGCCTTTAGAAAATAAAACGCTCCGAACACATTAATCTTGATGACACGCTCGAAATCATCTTCCGGATAATCCTGCGTCGGCTTGAACGCCCCCTGATATCCGGCATTGTTGAACAGGAAATCGATCCCGCCGAACGTTTCGATCACAGAATCGACAGTCTTGTGAACCGCATCCCGATCAGAAACATCACACGCGAAGCTCTCAACCCGCACATTATGTTCGACAAATTGTTTCTTGGCCGCATCCAGCTTGTCAGCGGCGATATCGACAAGCGCCACGCAAGCGCCTTCACTGGCCAGACGCAACGCCACGGCAAGGCCGATATTGCCTCCCGCACCAGTCACAAGGGCAGTTTTACCAGAAAATCTACGGTCTGACGTCACGGTCTGTCGCTCCGAAAAAGTGAACGGTCAGCACCGAACGTCCAGCAGCGTCCTGGGATGCACCAGGAAACGTGGTGCATCCCAGGCGTGCAAAAACAGCCAGGCAGAAGCTTCAGCCGACTTCACGGCCCCGGCGCTGCTCGTCCACCTCGACACGCCCCGCCTGAAACAGGCGCTGCATCACCGGGATCGACAGATGCGGATCGCACGCCCCGCACATGAACACATCCACCGCCGCAAAATTCTTTTCCGGCCAAGTGTGAATCGAAATATGGCTCTCCGCCAGCACGATCACGCCAGACACGCCACCATTGGGCGTGAAATGGTGAAAATGACTGTGCAGGATCGTCGCCCCAGCCGTCACCGCCGCCTCGCACAGCGTCGCATCGATCTTCGCAGGATCGTCGAGATTCTCGGCGTCCCAGAAATCGATCAGCAGATGATTGCCTGCATAGCGCATACCGTCGCGCTCAATGAAGTAATCCTTGCGCTCCTCGTCATGGACGGAAGCATTCGGTGCGTTCTGGATATCTCTCGGGAGTTCCGATACCATCCCCAGTTGTGCAAGTGCGTTCATCACGTACCCCAAAACCAGTAGACAGCCTGTTGGGCAATATTGCCCCCTTGGGCCAGGAGCGCGCTGAATAGGGCCACTCCCCTGACAACGCAAGTGTTTTTCGCGGCATTACGCAGGAATTTCACATTTCAAGATACACCGCCGCAAACCTCCCGACCCCTCGCCAACGAAACAAACCATCCCCTGCCTCTTCCTCACGCTCCCACCACCCGAAGGTTACAAACCGAAGCACTTTCTTTCCTTAAGAAAATTGCTCTCTCCCTCACCCACACGCACGATCAGGGCAGAAAATACCAGCAATCTGCAAGGAACGATCATGGAAAACCAAGCCATCAGACTCATCTCACAGGCGAGGTTCCCATCCACACATCCGGATCAACCTATAGCCCATGCCCGCCCCCTGTTCCCGAAACGTCTCATGCAAACCGCCCTGCGCATCCCCCTTTTCGGGGATATCCACGAACGTGCCTCGGACTGGCGCATCCCCCTCCCACCCGGCCCCAAACGCCGCAACCGTATCGAAACTATCCGGCGCGCGGGCGTCCTGTTCGTCCACATCCCCAAAAACGCCGGCACATCCATCTCGTCACTGCTCTACGGCCATAATATGCGTCACGAAACCATTCGCTACTATCGCCATATTGCCCCCGATCTGCGCCTTCCCAGCTTCGCCATCTGGCGAGACCCGATCGACCGCTTCCTTTCGGCCTACGCCTTCGCCAGAAACGGCGGCGGCCGCTCCGTCAGGCTGAACCCTCATTTCGCTGAACGCTATACCCGCTTCCAGACGATCGACGACGCGCTAGACCACATCGAACAGGCCCCCTCACCCTACGCGCTGGACTATATCTTTCGCCCCCAGTCCTGGTTCGTCTGCGACGACAGGAACACACTCGCCATAGACCATCTCTTCCCCATGAATGCCCTCCATGCTCTCCCCAGAACCATCCCTGCCCTACGCGGCCACACCATTCCCCATCTCAACGACAGCATCCGCAGCACCATCCCCCTGACAGATCGGCAGATATCCAGACTCAAGACGCTCTATCCAAATGATTACGCCCTGAAAAACGCACTGACACATGCCTGAACTCCTTCCACGGACCATCAGACGCCGTTACGAAACCTGACAAACCAATACAAACAACAGCACGTTCAAAAGACCAGTTGCACCTTCATAGCCCGTTGCCGGTCGGAAGCGATCTCGAAAGCCGCCACCGCTTCCCGCATCGGAAAACTCTGCGTCACAAGGCCCGAGAGCGCCGCCTTCCCGGAATCGATCAGGTCCACCGCCGTCCCGAACTCCTCGTGAAAGCGGAAAGATCCCAACACCGTCAGCTCCCTGCCAACCAGCAGGGTCTGCGGCACCGCAACATCACCGCCAAGCCCGACCTGAACCAGCGTCCCGCGCGGGCGCAACGTCGCCACGGCCTGCCGAAACGCCAGAGCATTGCCGGAACACTCGAACGCCACGTCCACCAGCCCTTCCAAAGCCGCCAAGGCATCAGGTTGCGTCATCACATCCACCGCCATCCGTGCTCCGAACGCCGCCGCAACCCCCAGAGGCTCCGCCACCACATCCGTCGCAACGATTTCACGCGCCCCATGCAAGCGCGCCGCAGCAACCACCAACGCCCCGATCGGCCCACACCCCGTCACCAAGACCCGCCGCCCCCGAATCGACCCCACACGCTCCACCGCATGTAACGCCACCGAAAACGGCTCGGCCAACGCCAGTTCGGACACACTCGCATACCGCGCCTGAAAACACTGGGTCGCATCGCACACCAGCCGCTCCCGAAATCCGCCTTGCACATGCGGCATCCGCATCGCACTGCCATAAAACCGCATTTCCCGGCAGTGATTCGGCAAACCTCCCCGGCAGAACGAACATTGGCCACAAGGCCGACTCGGATTCACCGCGACCCGATCCCCCACAGTCAGCCCAACCACCCCCGGGCCAACAGCCTCGATATGCCCTGCGATCTCATGTCCCAGCACCATCGGCTGCTGCAACCTGACATTCCCGAAACCACCCTCCTGATAATAATGCAGATCGGAACCACAAATCCCCCCCACCGCAACCCGCACCAGAACCTTGCCCGCGCCAAGATCGGCAACAGGATAATTTTCAATACGCAGATCATGCGGCGCATGCAGAACCACAGCGTGCATGGTCAAACTCCAGAGCGATCACGACATGGCGAACACCACCACGCAGTTTCGTAAGATTACGCAATTTTCATGTAAATCCGGTGGTCAAGAACCCGTGCAACACGCGCTCGTGTGGTGGGCGAAAACAACGGCCCTGCTAGGCCACAACCACCCTCCTTCTCGTCAAAAAGGACACCCTCATGGCCACCCCTCCCTCACCCAACCTCTTCTCCCTCAAGGGAAAGCTGGCCCTGATCACCGGCTCGTCCAAAGGCATCGGCTTCTCCCTTGCCGAAGGCCTCGCCACCTATGGCGCCACCATCATCCTCAACGGCCGCTCCCCCAACGCCCTGCACGATGCACAGGACAAGCTCGCCTCCACCGGCGCCACCGTCCACACCCGTGCCTGCGACGTCACCGACCCCGCCTCTGTCCAGTCCATGATCGCCGATATCGAAACCACCCTCGGCCCGATCGATATCCTCATCAACAATGCCGGCATCCAGCACCGCGCCCCACTGGAGGACTTCCCCGTAGATGCCTGGAAACGCCTCATGGCCACCAACCTGGACAGCGTCTTCTACACCGCCCAGGCCGTCGCCCGGCACATGATCCCCCGCAAACGCGGCAAGATCATCAACATCTGCTCCGTCCAGAGCGAACTCGCCCGGCCCAACATCGCCCCCTACACCGCCACCAAAGGCGCCGTGAAAAACCTCACCAAAGGCATGGCGACCGACTGGGCCAAACATAATCTCCAATGCAACGGCCTCGCCCCCGGTTACTTCGCAACGGAAATGAACGCCGCCCTCGTGGCCGACGAGGATTTCACCGCCTGGCTCGAAAAACGTACCCCCGCCGGCCGCTGGGGCCAGGTCGAGGAACTCATCGGCGCCGCCGTCTTCCTTGCCTCGGACGCCTCAAGTTTCGTCAACGGTCATGTGCTCTATGTCGATGGAGGCATGACCGCCTCTGTCTGACCCCTTGAACTGCCCTCAATACATGAATATAAAAACATATGTTCATGCGTTGAGGGCCATATGCTGACAGCCGAACAGGCTACCGAACTCGGAGAAATGTTCCGCCTGCTCGGAGATCCGAACCGGCTCCGCATGGCCGCCCTCTGCCTTGAACGCCCTATGAACGTGGGAGAACTCACCGAAGCCCTGGGCCTCACACAATCATTGGTCTCACATCACCTCCGCCTGCTGCGTGGCGCACGCCTCCTCAAAAGCGATCGCCAGGGCAGGCAGATTTTCTACCGCCTGCCAGACTGCCACGTCCGGCAGATGCTGACCAACATGATCGACCACGTCTCCGAACCGCATGATGCGGAAGGCCACCTCGTCAAAGGAAAACCATCATGAGCACCACAGAAACCGTCAAATGTGCCTGCCCTGACTGTATCTGCACAGTGGACGCCTCCAAAGGCATCCGGCAGGACGGAAAGCTCTACTGCGCCGAAAACTGCGCCTCTCACCACAAGGACGGCTCAGGCTGCCACCACCACGGCTGCACCTGCCACGGCTGAACCAAGCCCGGCCCGCCGCCCCATATCGGCGTGCGGGTCACCCTGCTCAGGCGCAATCAGCTTTTCACACCCCTCCCCCATAGTGCTACCCAACCACGCCCATCCCCATTCAGAAAACCGATTCCCGCACGAAAGCCGCCACCACAGCCTCGCACAACACCCGCTCCTCCACCCCGAACCGCCCTTCCATAGGGCTGTCAATGTCCAGAACACCCATCACCCGTCCCTCCCACATCAACGGCACCACAATTTCGGACCGGGACGCCGCATCGCAGGCAATATGCCCGGGAAATGCATGGACATCCGGAACCACCACCGTCTCCCCCGATCGCGCCGCTGTCCCACATACCCCACGCCCCAGCGCAATCCGCGTGCAGGCCACCTTTCCCTGAAACGGCCCCAGCACCAATTCATTCTGTTTCAAAAAATAAAATCCGGCCCAATTGATCCGTTCCAGTCCCCCGAACAGAACAGCCGCAATGTTGGCCGCATTTGCTACCGGGTCACGCTCCCCGGCCAAAACAGCCTCTATGGCAGAGAGAATATCATCCAGGGTCTGGGGCTGTGAAATCTCGAACATACCCCACTGTGACACTCCGGCACGTCACGGACAATCCATGTGAAAGCGCGATTTAATCACGCTTAAATTTCCTGGCACGCCAAGCGCCATTCAGTTCCTGGACCAACGCCTCATCGTCGCCATCCCGGCCAGGTAGCGTCACCTGAAGGACTGAACCTGCCGCTCATCTCCCTCGGCACCAAAAGCCTTTACGACCTGATCTGCTCCTACACCATCGCGGCCGGCATGCCCGCCGTGGCCCACAGCACGAACGTCTCCTCCACAATGACCGAAGACGAAGGCGTCCGGGTCGATTTCGCCCCCGGCAACTTGCCTCCCCAGCGGGCGCACCCAGCTACAAGCCGATCTTCTGGAAGCCGCCCACCGAAGCTGCAACGCCCTCTACCCGGACAAATTCGATGATCAGCGCTCCATCGAGGATTGCGAAACCGAAGCCGTCGCCAACGCCCAACACGAAGTCAGCGCCTGGCGCAAAAGCAACCTACTCAGGTCGTCAGGAAATAACCCGGCTCACCCCTCCGGCTGGTCACTCCCTTCCACCAGCCGACTCGCCAGATCGCCGCTCTCCCCTACCAGACCACGCGCGAAATCCTGCGCCGAGAACGGCCGCAGATCCTCGGCCTTCTCCCCAACCCCCACCATATGCACCGGCAGCCGGAACGCATCCGCCAGCGCCACGACGATCCCACCCCGCGCGGACCCGTCCAGCTTCGTCACCACCAGCCCGGTCACGTTCACCAGCTCCCGGAACACCCGCACCTGCTCCATCGCATTCTGGCCCGTCGTCGCATCCAGAACCAGCAGCACGGAATGCGGCGCCGTCTCGTCGAACTTCCGCATGACACGGATGATCTTCGCCAGCTCCTCCATCAGCGCGCCCTTGTTGTGCAAGCGCCCCGCCGTATCGATCAGCAACAGGTCCGCCCCCTCCGCCGTCGCCCGCTTCAGCCCGTCGAACGCCAGCCCCGCCGAATCCGCCTCAGGCTTCCCGGCAATCACCACAGACCCGGTCCGCTGCCCCCAGACCTGCAACTGCTCCACCGCCGCCGCCCGGAACGTGTCCCCGGCCACCATCATCACCTTTTTGCCCTGCTCCCCATACAGCCGGGCCATCTTGCCAATCGTCGTCGTCTTGCCGGTCCCGTTCACCCCCACCATCAGCACGACATGCGGCTTCTTCGCAGGGTCAGGCTCGAACGGCACCGCCACGGGCTTCAACACCGCCGCGATCTCCGTCGCCAGAGCCTCACGAATCTCGTCGGTCGTCACGTCGCGCCCGAACTTGCTGTCCCGAAACCCCTCGATCACACGCCCCGCCACCGCAGGCCCCAGATCCGCGCTGATCAGCGCATCCTCCAGATCCTCCAGCGCGGATTCATCCAGATGACGATGATTGATCGCCGCATTGAGCTTCTGGGTGGAGCGCGACAGCCCCTGACGCAATCGGGAAAAGAAACCAGCCATCTAGGCGATCTCGGCCAGCAGCGCGCCGCCGTCAAGGCTTTCCGGATCGAACCCCAGAATCCGCGCCCGATAAATCCGCCCACGTCCCTCCGCTACCGGTTCCCGCAGCCGCACCGAAGCAAAATGTTCCGAATGCCCGAAATCCGCCCCCTCCAGCAAAACCTCCACCTTCCGCCCGATCAAACCACCCAGATACCCGCGCCGCGCCTCCACCCCCGCGGCACGCAACGCCCCGGCCCGCGCCTGCCGCACCGCATTCGGCACATTCGGCATCCGCGCCGCCGGCGTCCCGGGCCGCTCGCTATATGGAAACACATGCAGAAACCCGATCCCCTGCGCCCGAATCAGCTCAAGCGTCTCCTCATGCTGCCCGTCCGTCTCGGTCGGAAACCCCGCGATCAGATCGGCCCCCAGCCCGATCTCCGGCCGCAGCGCCCGCGCCCGCCCGATCACCGAAACCACGTCCTCCACCAGATGCCGCCGCTTCATCCGCTTCAACACCAGATCAGACCCCGCTTGAAGCGAGAGATGCAGATATGGCGTCAGACGCGGCTCCTCGCCCAGCAACCGCCAGATATCCTCGTCAATCACCGCCGGATCGATGGAAGACAGCCGTAACCGGGGCAAGTCCGGCACCAGCGCCAGCAACCGCCTGCACAACTGCCCCAGACGCGGCCGCCCTGGCAGATCTCCACCCCAGGATGCAATATCCACCCCCGTCAGCACGATCTCCCGATATCCCGCCGCCACCAGCGCCCGCGCCTGCTCCACCACCGCTCCCACCGGCACGGAACGGGACGGCCCCCGCCCATACGGAATGATGCAGAAGGTGCAGCGATGGTCGCACCCCTGCTGCACCTGCAAGAACGCCCGCGCATGACCCGCAAATTCCGTCACCAGATGCGCGGCCGTCTCCCGCGCCGCCATGATGTCCGATACCGCATGGCCGCCCCCGAGCGCCTCTCCCCGCCAACTCTCCGCCCGCAGCTTCTCCTCATTGCCCAGAACCCGCACCACCCCGGGCAGATCCGCCCATCTCTCCGGCGCGATCTGCGCCGCGCACCCCGTCACCACGATTCGCGCATCCGGCCGGTCCCGATGCGCCCGCCGGATCGCCTGCCGCGCCTGCCGCTCAGCGCTCTGCGTCACCGCACAGGTATTGACGATCACCACATCGTCCAGCCCCTGCGCATGATCCCGCATCACCTCACTCTCATACAGGTTGAGCCGACAACCGAACGTCAGCAGCTCCGGCGCGCTCATCCCTGATAAATACCCGCGAACACCGGCTCCGCAGGCCCACTCATCAGCACGTGCCCGTCCTCACGCCACACAATCCTCAACACCCCCCCATCCATCTCCACGACGCACGCCCGGTCCAGCACCCCCTGCCGAACCCCGTTCACCACCGCCGCACACGCGCCGGACCCGCAGGCCAGCGTCAACCCGGCTCCACGCTCCCAGACCCGCAACCGAATATCGGCCCGTCCCCGCACCCAAGCAAAGCCGATATTCGCACGTTCCGGAAACAACGGATCATGCTCCAGTGCCGGACCCGCTTCCATCGGATCCAGCGTCCCCGTCACGAAAAACGTCGCATGGGGATTGCCCATCGAACACGCCCCCGGCCCGCCTGGCAAATCCAGACGCACCGTGTCACAGGCCCGTGCCAGCGGTACATCCCGCCAACCCAGACGCGGCGCGCCCATATCCACCGTCACACACGCACCATCCACCACCGCAGGCAGAATCCCACCACGCGTCTGCAACACGACCTCCCCGCGCCCCGTCTCAAGGCTCACCAGCCGCGCCACACACCGGGACGCATTCCCGCACGCCCCCGCTTCAGATCCGTCAGCATTGAAGAACAGAATCTTCACATCCGCATGAGGCCCATCCGGCGCACGCAGCAGCACAAGCTGATCGCACCCCACCCCGAAATGCCGGTCGCACAAGCCGCGAATCCGCGCTTCCGTCAAATCCAGCGCCCCGGAACGCTCATCCAGAACGACGAAATCGTTCCCAAGCCCCTGCCATTTATGAAACCGAATCTCCATCGCGGCCTTATAGCCTCCCAATCAGGCCATCGCACCCGCAAATGCAGTGGCCTTCTTCACCTTGGACATGACCGCAGAAAGGTTTCGTTAACTTTTCAGCACTAACTGTCAAAAAACTTTGGTTATCGCGCCGGTCACAGCCGCTGCTATGGCCACCGCCGTGCCGATACGAGGTCCATTCCATCATGTTGCTCACCCCCCGCGCCTCTCGGGCGCCTTCGCTGTTCTGGGCCATCCCGAACCAGCCGAATACCATCCACCCCGATATCCTCGCCGAAAAGCTGCAAGGCTCCGGCGCCGGCATTGCCCTGCATGACGACAGTTCCACCCCCCGGCATGGCACCACCTCCACGGTGCCGCGCCTGCATCTTCGGAAATCCACGCAGGACGGCCTGATCGCCATACGCCCGGATGGAACACGGCGCCCTGTCCTTCCGGATAGCCTCCCCTCCTCCCTGACCGCCCTTCCCGCACGCTCCGGCTATGCCGTCATGCTCGATATCGTCATGGGCAAGAGCACCGAAGCTGCATGGGAAAGCATGGAAACCCTTATCGAACAGGGTCTGCCCGCCAAAATCGCCGCCTCGGCCCTGATCGGCACCGCATCGGACATCGCCCGCCGCGTGGAAGACTACCGCGCCCTCGGCGTGACCGAGATCATCCTCACAGCCCCACAGGACCGCGCGCCGTATGATGCCGTCCGGCGGGATCTGATGCCGCTCCTCCGCCTCACGGGCGACCGCGCCTCACGGCTCGGCTCACTGGAACCCTGCTACCCGTTGGCGGATCTCGTACCCTGCGGCCAGCCTTGGCACGGCGCGCCTCTCTGAACTTGACACATCCTGCCGCGCCTCCCATCTCCGGCGCGGTTCGGCCCGAGGTCGAATAGTCCCCTTTTCGTACTTCGGAAGACATCAGCATGAGCCAGTCCCTGGAAGGCTTCCACCCCGCCGCCTTCACCCGCGCCAATAACGAGCCTGACGCCATCTTCTTCGCCCAGCGCCAGCCCGATACGCTGATGGACATGGGCGCGCGCACCGCCGTCACCGCCCTCTATCGCACCGCCCTCCCCGAGGCTGGCACGATCCTCGATCTCATGTCCGGCGCCTTCAGCCACTATCCGGACGATATCCCGTTCGAAAAGATCACCGGCCTCGGCATCAATCTCGCCACCCTGGAAGCCAATTCACGTCTGACCGAACGCCTGGTCCACGATCTCAATACCACCCCAGCTCTCCCCTTCGAGGATGGCACCTTCGATGCCGTCACCCTCTGCGACGGCTTCGCCTACCTCACCGCCCCGCTCACCGTCCTTCAGGAAATCACCCGCGTCCTGCGTCCTGGCGGCTCGCTGGTCGTCACGTTCTCGGATAATTTCCACGGCCCCAAGGCCGTCGCCATGTGGCAGGCTCTCGAAGCCGCGGATCGTATCCGCCTCCTCAGCGCCCTCATGGCTCGCGCAGATTTGATCGATCTGGACACCGGCGAAGTCACCCCTCCAGAAGACCTTACCGCTTGGAAAGACAGCGTCTACGCCATTATCGGCCGCAAATCCCAGGCCGAATGAGCGTTTGTGACGAAACTCGACATTTCATCCTCGCGGCTTGAAATCGCCCCACAAAACGCCTCAACTCGAAAGACGAACTGGCGTTGATCCCAATGTCACTTCCCAGACTCAGAAGCAGGAGAGCCATCATGGCCTGGAACACCCCCAAAATCACCGAAGTCCCGCTGGGCGCCGAAATCAACACCTATGTTTGCGGCGAAAAGAAATAATTCTTCCCGCTCGATCGCCCGGTTCTAACAACTCTGGCATGAACCGGGCGATCTCCCGTCTGGACACAAAGCCGTCCGGGCGTCACACCCTCTCCCCATGATCCAGATCGTCGTTCTCGGAAGCGCCGCAGGTGGCGGCTTCCCCCAGTGGAACTCGAACGCACCCGGTTGCCGTCGCGCCCGTGCTCATGATCCGGCTGCCCTTCCACGCACACAGGCATCTCTCGCCATCAGCGCCGATGGCCGAAACTGGTTCCTGCTCAACGCCTCCCCGGATCTCCGCGCCCAGATCAACGCTACTCCGGAACTCCATCCTAACGGCACACTCCGTTCCTCCCCCATTCAGGGCGTTCTCCTCACCGGCGGCGAAGTCGATACCATCACCGGCCTTCTCACCCTGCGCGAACGCCAGCCCCTCGGCCTTTACGCAACCCGTCCCACGCTGGACCTGCTGGACGCCAACCCGATCTTCGAAGTGCTGAATCGCGAAGTCGTCACCCGCAACACCCTCACGCTCAATCACCCTATCCCCCTTCCCTTGACAGACGGCCAGACCAGCGGCCTCACCGCCACCGCCTTCGCCGTCCCCGGCAAAGCCCCCCTCTACGCCGAAAATGCAGCCAACCCCACCGCACAAGGCGAGGACGGTGAAACCATCGGCCTCGACATCACGGACGGCACGCATCACCTTCTCTACATCCCCGGCTGCGCCATCATGACAGACGCCCTCATCGCGCGCGCCCATCAGGCTGACGCCCTCTTCTTCGATGCCACCCTCTGGCACGACGCGGAAATGATTGAAGCCGGTCTAGGCCAGAAAACCGGCCGCCGCATGGGCCATATGTCAGTCAGCGGCCCCGGCGGCGTTCTAGACACCTTCAAGACACACCGAACGCCACGCAAGATCCTGATTCACATCAACAATTCCAACCCCATTCTTCTCGCGGACAGCCCCGAAAGCGCCCAGGTCGAAGCCGCCGGCTGGCAAGTCGCCGAAGATGGATTGAGACTTACCCTATGACCAACTCCCCCTACACCCCGGATCAACTCGAAGCCCGTCTCCGCGACATAGGGGCCGAGCGGTATCACAACCGTCATCCCTTCCACCGCAAACTGCATGACGGCCAGCTCACCAAAGGCCAGGTCCAGGCCTGGGCGCTCAACCGCTATTATTATCAGGCCTCCATCCCGGCCAAGGACGCCACCCTGCTGGCCCGCCTCCCCACCGCCGAACTCCGTCGCGAATGGCGCCGCCGCCTCGAAGACCATGACGGAGATGCCCCCAACACCGGCGGCGTCGCCCGCTGGCTCGCCCTCACGGACGGCCTCGGCCTGGACCGCACCTACGTTCAGTCGCTGGACGGCCTCCTCCCCGCCACCCGCTTCGCCGTGGACGCCTACATCCACTTCGTGCGGGACCAGTCCATTCTCGACGCCATCGCCTCCTCCCTGACGGAACTCTTCTCCCCCACTATCATCAGCGAACGCGTCTCGGGCATGTTGCGGCACTACGATTTTATCTCCGAAAACACCCTCGCCTATTTCACCCCCCGCCTGACGCAAGCCCCGCGCGACTCCGATTTCGCCCTCGATTACGTCAGAACACACGCCACGACGCCCGCTCTCCAGAACGGCGTCATCCGTGCCCTCGAATTCAAATGCGCCGTCCTCTGGACCATGCTGGACGCCCTCGAACACGCCTATGTCGAAGGTCATCCCCCGCCGGGCGTCTTCCTGCCATGAGCAGCCTCACCGAAACCGCCATCCTCCGCTTCACCCGGGGCCACCGCCTCCAGCACGACAGAACGCGCAATCTCTGGCTCATCCAGGCCCCGGAAAAGGCCTTCGTGGCGGACCCGGTCGCTGCCGCCATCCTGCAACAGATCGACGGGCAACGCACCCTCGCCAACATCATCGACGATCTCGCCACAACCTACGACGCCCCCCGAGCCGCCATCGCCGCCGACGTCCACACCATGCTGGCCAACCTGATGGCCCAGAAAGTACTGACGGCATGACCCACCCAACACCCCCCATGAGCCTGCTGGCAGAACTGACCCACCGCTGCCCCCTCGCCTGCCCCTACTGCTCGAACCCCATCACACTGGACCGCCGACAGGACGAACTGGAAACCACAGACTGGCTCCGAATCCTCGATGAAGCCGCCGAGATCGGCATCCTTCAAGCCCATTTCTCCGGCGGCGAACCCATGGCCCGCCCGGACCTGCCGGAACTGATCGCCTACGCTAACCGGCGTAACCTCTATACAAATCTCATCACCTCCGGCGTCCTGCTGGACCAGTCGCGCTTCAACGCCCTGCGCGACGCCGGGCTGGACCATGTCCAGCTCTCCTTCCAGGACGTGGAAACGGAAGGCGCGGAACGCATCGGCCATCTGCGCGGCGCCCAGCAAAGGAAACTCGCCGCCGCCCGCATCATCGCCGATGACGGCATGCCCCTAACATTCAACTTCGTCATTCATCACGAAAACGTCGCCCGCATCCCCGCCATGCTCGCCCTCGCCCATGAATACGGCGCAGGACGGGTCGAAATCGCTCACACGCAATACTACGGATGGGGTCTCCGGAACCGGGCCGCGCTCCTGCCGACACGCGCGCAACTGGACCGCTCCGTACAGGACATCGAAACCGCACGACAGCACTACGGAAATACCCTCACAATCGACTTCGTCACCCCGGATTACCATCTGGACCGCCCCAAACCCTGCATGGGAGGCTGGGGCCAGCGCTTCCTCAACATCACCCCCTCCGGCCGCGTCCTGCCCTGCCACGCGGCAGAAACTCTCCCCGGCATGGAATTCCCGAACGCCAGAAACCAGTCACTCGAAACCATCTGGAACACCTCTCCCCTGTTCCAGCTTTATCGCGGCACGGACTGGATGCCCGAACCCTGCCAATCCTGTGATCGCAAGGAGATCGACTGGGGCGGTTGCCGCTGTCAGGCCCTGGCCCTGACCGGAAACGCCACCAACACAGACCCTGTCTGCGGGCTTTCACCCCATCACCATGTCGTCACGGACTCCCTGAACCGCAATGAACGCCCGGAATTGCAGTTCCGTCACTTCTGAAACCCGGTCCCATTATCAAGACAGCGGTTTTTCTGGCGTTCCGCTCCAGTTTTCTCTATGCAGCGCGTTCACACAGTCCCGAACCCTGCCGAAACGCGGTCTCACACTCCGCCGGGCGCCGTTCGCCTCTCCAAAGATCGAGTCTCGCCTCAATGCCTTTTCCAGAAGTCGCCCCACCCCTGCAACGCGCGCTCACCGCACGCGGTTACGAGGAGCCAACACCGGTCCAGGCCGCAGTGCTCAAGCCGGGGCTGGAATCGCGCGACCTGCTGGTCTCCGCCCAGACCGGCTCGGGAAAAACGGTCGCGTTCGGCCTCGCCGTCGCACCGACTCTTCTGGAAGACGCCGAACGCTTCGCCCCCGCCGAACGCCCCCTCGCCCTGGTCATCGCCCCGACCCGCGAACTGGCCATGCAGGTCCAGACCGAACTCTCCTGGCTCTACGCCGAAACCGGCGCACGCATCGTCACCTGCATCGGCGGCACGGATGCGCGCCGTGAAGCCCGCGCCCTCAATCAGGGTGCCCATATCGTCGTCGGTACCCCCGGCCGTCTGTGCGACCATCTTTCCCGCGGCGCGCTGAACCTCTCCAGCGCCCGCGCCGTCGTGCTGGACGAAGCCGATGAAATGCTCGATCTCGGCTTCCGTGAGGAACTCGAAAAACTGCTGGACGCCGCACCAGCCGAACGGCGGACACTGCTGTTCTCCGCCACCATCGCGCGCGAAATCGTCAACATGGCCCGACGTTTCCAGAACGATGCGGAACGGATCGACACCGCCAGCGGCGCGAAACAGCACGTCGATATCACCCACCGCTGCGTCCTCACCGCCCCCAACGAAGTCGGTCGCGGTCTGGTCAATATCCTGCGCTACTACGAAAGCCCGACGGCGATGGTGTTCTGCAACACCCGCATCCTGGTCGGGCAGGTGCAGGCCGCCCTGCTCGAACGTGGTTTCGCATCTGTCGCCATCTCCGGCGAAATGGGCCAGAACGAGCGCAGCCGCGCCATCGAGAGCCTCCGCTCCGGGCAGGCCCGCGTCTGCGTCGCAACCGACGTCGCCGCCCGCGGTATCGACATCCCTGCCCTCAGCCTCGTCATCCACGCCAGCCTCCCCAGCGAGGCCGCCGCTTTCCTACATCGTTCAGGCCGCACCGGGCGCGCAGGGCGCAAGGGCACCAGCGTCCTCATGGTGCCGGTCAGCCAGCGCCGCCGTGCCGAACGCCTGCTCGCGAATGCCCGCATCCAGGCTGAATGGGGCTCGGTCCCGACTGCCGAGGAAATTCGCAAGCAGGACGCCGAACGGCTGCTCAGCGACCCGGCACTTACCGAAGCCACGGATACACATGACGAACTGATCGCTCGCCTGACCGAAACGCACGATGCCGCCCATCTGGCAGCCGCGCTGGTCGGCATGTATCGCGCCCGTCTGCCGCAGGTGGAAGACGTTCGCCCGATCAGCGTCGAACAGCCGAAACGCGGCTCCTACGCCGATCGCCCCGAACGCTCGGACCGCCCAAATCGCGCCGATCGCCCGGAACGTCCCGCCCGCGAGCCCATGGCCGGTGCCTGGTATCGCCTCAGCGTCGGCCGGGAAGAACGTGCCGACCCCAAATGGCTCGTCCCGCTGATCTGCCGTCTCGGCGGCGTCAAGAAACGGGAAATCGGGTCCATCCGGATCGAGGGCGATCACTCCCTGTTCCAGATCACCGAGGAAAGTGTCTCGAAGTTCAACGCCTGCATCGCCGCAATGGACGCCGATGAGGTCCAGATCGAAGCCTCCGCCGCTCCTGCAGGTGGCGCTTCCCGTCCGCCTCGCAGCGGTCGGCCCGGCGGCCCCCCAGGCGGTTTTTCCGGCCCGCGCGGCCCTCGTGGTGATCGCCCCGCGAAAAGCGGCAAGCCCTTCAAAAAGGCTGCCTCATCGCGCAAACGCAAAACGGATCATAGTTGATCCCTCACGTCTCACCCACCGCGCGGCATGGCTGGCCGGGCGGTGGGAGCAGGCGTTTCTGACGGCAACAGCCGGTGCGCATCCAGATTGGCCCGTTGCTGGGTCGTCAGAAGATGCGTCCGTGCCCGGTGCAACTGGTCGGCGCCATGCAGCCGCTCCACATGCGCATCCCGCGCCTCGTCCAACTGCGAAATCTGCGCCTTTTGCACGTCGATCTGACGCGACAGCGCTGACCGCTTCGCCCCGTTCGCCCCAGCATATCGCTTCTGCAACGCTGTCAGACGCTCGCGTCCCTTTTCCAACGCACGCTCGTGTTCGTGGGAATACGCCGTTTTCGAAGCCTGCTGCCGGGCGCAATAATCCTGCAAGGCATGCGTCGACGGCGGCAAGGCCCCTGGCTCCTGCATCTGCGCGCAATCCATCGTGCTCGCCGGAGCCGTCTGGCCAAGCGCCAGATGCGGCACCACAAAAATCGTGGCCGCGGCCACGGGCTTCATAAACCGGTGCATAATTTCTCCTGCATGAAAGGGCCTTTCCTGAACATTCTCAAGGTGCCGAACCAGCCCTGAGGGCCGTCATCGCCTCTTTCAGATGCGCCATGGTCTCCGGCGTCGGTTCGGGAGGATGAGGGTCCATACCCTCAAGGTGATGAATAACAGCCTCCAGCACCACAAGCCGCGCGAACCATTTATGGTCCGAAGGCACGACATACCAGGGCGCCTCAGGTTGCGCCGTTGCTGCAATGGCTTCCTCGAAAACCGTCTGATACCGATCCCAGAACCCACGCTCCCCCAGATCGCTCGCCTCGAACTTCCACCGCTTTTCAGGCCGCTCCAGACGCGCCAACAAACGTTTACGCTGCTCTTCCGCCGAAATATGCAGCAGCATCTTCACCGTCACGATATTCTGCCGTGCCAGATAAGACTCGAAATTGCGGATATCCTCATATCGCCCATCCCAGAAAGCCGGCGTATCCGGGTTTCCCTGTACATCCGCGCGCCGCACCTGCCTGGGATGTACCCTCAGCACCATCACATCTTCATAATGGCTCCGGTTGAAAATCCCGATCCGGCCACGCGATGGCACGGCCTGATGAATCCGCCAGAGAAAATCATGCTCAAGCTCGGTTTCGCTCGGCCGCTTGAACGCCGTCGCCACAACCCCCTGCGGCGCTATACCGGAAAAAACCTGCCGCGCCACCCCATCCTTGCCGGACGTGTCCATCCCCTGCAACACAACCAGCACAGCACGCCGATGCTCGGCATACAGTCGCTCCTGCAACTCGGCCAACCGTTTTCGACGCGCGGCCAGAAGCGCCACCCCCTCCTTCTTGGAGAGGCCGCCTTTCTGCGCGGGAGGATGGTCAGACAGGCAAAACGCACCACCATGATCCACCCGAAACCGCGCCAGCAGGGCGCGGCGCTCTTCTCGTTTCACGAGATGATCAGATATCGCCCAAAGTCCGATCGACCGCCAATCCGGCGGACGCCTGACACAACGGCATCATCTCAATGTAATTGACGTTTACATGAAGCGGCAGATTCACCAGCCAGGACACCGTTTCGGCAATGTCGTCCGGCGTCAAAGGCACGGTATCCTTGTAGACATCCGCCGCCTTGGCATCATCCCCAAATCGGACATTGCTGAATTCGCTCCCCCCACACAGCCCCGGCGCGATCACGGTGGCGCGGATCTTGGTGCCCAGCAGGTCACACCGCAAACTCTGCATGAACTGCTTCACGAACGCCTTCGTCCCGCAATACACATTGCCCCCGAAATAAGGATAGACCCCGGCCGTCGAGCCCAGCGTCATGATATACCCACGGTTGCGTGCCACCATCCCCGGAAGCAGCGCATGAGTCAGTTCGGCAACCCCCGAAATATTCGTCGCGATCATGGTCTGCCAGTCCTTGATCTTGACCTCCTGAGCCTTCCCCAGCCCCAACGCCAATCCGGCGTTGTTGATCAGAACATCGATCTCACGCCACCCCTCCGGCAAAGCCCTCGGCAATGCCTCGATCGCCGCGGACTCCGTCATATCGAGCTGGAATGGAAGAAGCGCATCCCCAAGCTCCTTCGCCAACGCATCGAGCCGCTCCTGACGACGCCCGGTAGCAATCACCCGATGGCCTTCCCTGACCAGCCGTGTCGCGATCGCATGTCCAAATCCCGCCGTGGCGCCCGTCACCAGAACTACACCCATGATACCCGCTCCCTCTTGTGGCATGTCCAATACGAATTCGACCTTAGATCGCCGGAACACCTCCGCCAAGGGTTGCAAAATATTGACCAATCCCCTCATCGTACCCCATGCCGATCAATAAACCCGCCGCCAACTCCGGCCTGCCAGGCGTCCCTCACGATCACCTGACCGAGCATCTGACCGGGCAACTGCTCATCGCCAGCCCCACCCTGTCCGACTCTCTCTTCGCCCAGACCGTCATCTATCTCTGCGCCCATTCCCCGGAAGACGGGGCCATGGGGCTGATCGTCAATCGCCGTCTCTCACAACCCTCCCTGGAGGAATTGCTCAGCCAACTGGACATCGGCCCCAACCCCCCGACCCGGCGCATCAGCCTCTGCCAGGGCGGTCCCGTCGATCAGGGCCGGGGCTTCATCCTTCATTCCTCCGACTGGAGCGACAACGGAAGTCTCAATGTCGATAACGAAACGATGCTGACGGCCAGTCTGGAGGCCCTGCGTGAAATCGCCGCTGGCAACGGCCCCCGCAATGCCCTGCTGGCGCTCGGTCACACAGCCTGGGAGGCCGGACAGCTCGAAGAAGAAATGATCCGGGACAATGCCTGGCTCGTCGCCCCCGCGACGGAAGCGCTCGTTTTCGGCCCTGAGCATACCCTCAAATGGCGCCGCGCACTCGCCACCATCAATCTCGATCCGCTCACCCTGCCCGACGCCGTCGGCCACGCCTAGCCGACCGTCAGTTTGCCAATCTCACGATCATGCCGGGCGCACCCGGAAGGCGTAATCCGATAGCGTCCATCAACATCACGGGCAAAACCCATCCGGCATAACCGTTCGAGACACGGCTCATCACGCAGCCCATGAGGCCGCCCAGCATCCTGCGTCAGAAGCAGACGATGCAACGCCGAACGACAACAGGTCTCAAGATAAGGCTCGTCCCACATACGCATCGCGTTTAAACCGCATACCGACATCCTTACAAGCGACGTTCTGACACAGCCCGCGCCATCACCCGGCTCAGGAACTTCTTAACCCCTCCAGCAATGAGGCACCAGACCCGCATGACCAAACTCGCAGCCCTCGCCACACCGCTTCTCCACCGCCTCGCGCCCGAAACCGCGCATGAAGTCGCCATTCACAGCCTCAACTGGGGCCTCGGCGGCAAGTCCCGAAAAGACGTCCCCGAACTCAGCGTCCGCGCGATAGGCCTCCGCTTCCCAAATCCCATCGGCCTTGCCGCCGGATTCGATAAGGACGCACGCGCCATCCGCCCCCTCGCCCATCTCGGCTTCGGCGCGATCGAAGCCGGCACCGTGACGCCACGCCCCCAACCGGGCAATCCTGCTCCCCGTCTGTTCCGCCTCGAAGAGGACGGGGCCATCATCAACCGGATGGGCTTCAACGGCGGCGGTATCGACCGTTTCTGCCGCCGTCTGGCCCGCCTCTATCGCCCGACGCCCGGCAGCGGTCGCGTTCGTGGCGCAGGCGTGCCTCTGGGCGCCAATCTCGGCATCAACAAATCCGGCGCTGATCCATTGCGGGATTACCCGGAACTCGTATCCCGCGTATCCCCCTACGTCGACTACATCACCATCAACCTGTCCTCCCCCAACACACCCGGACTACGCGACCTGCAAAGCGCGGGAACATTGCGTGAGATCCTGGACGCCATCACCGCCCGCACCCCACAACGCCCCCCCCTGCTCATCAAACTTTCCCCCGATCTCGACGCGGAGTCCATCGCCCCCATCGTCGAAGCCGCCATCGCAGGCGGGGCGAACGGGCTGATTCTGACGAACACCACCCTGGCCCGCCCGGCGTCCCTGAAAAGCCCAGATGCCAACGAAACCGGCGGCCTGTCCGGGCGTCCTCTGGCCATCGCCTCACGGAGCATGCTGCGTCATGTGGCGGCCATTGCCGATGGCCGCCTGACACTCATCTCCTGCGGCGGCATCGAGACCGGAACGGAGATCCTGCAACGCATCCAGGACGGTGCGGATCTCGTCCAGATCTACAGCGCCTTCGTCCTGCAAGGCACCGGCATCCTCACCCGCCTGAAACAGGAACTCCGCACCGCCATGCGAAACGCAGGTTTCGAGACGCTGGCAGACGCCAAGGACACAACACGTCATCCCGTGACTTAAACCTCCTACAGGCTCACTCGTTGAAACCCGATCAAGCGCCGGTGCGGCCGTCCCATCTTCGGAGTTTCAATGACCACGCGTTTTCATATCGCCCGCATTATGGCCAATGGCAGCTTGATCGCACGGCTCGCGCTGATAATCGGCTGCCTCGGCACGACATCCGTCCATGCCGCCGCCCCACTCACCCCTGCGCAGGCCGCCGATATCAACAGCGAAACAGCCGACACCATGCAAGGGTTCGGCTGGCACAATGCTGAAACGGGCATCCGAAAACAGCTTCTGGACATACAGGGCACCATCAAATCGCTCTACGGCACATTGACCACGCCGAACGCTGCTATCGGAACAGACGCCTACAACGATCTGCTGCGTCGTGCCCAGGCCATTGAACAGAACGCGCACACGCTCGCCGGCCAGATCCAGTCCTATGAGACCGTCTACAGCGCTTTCCTCAACGTCGTCGGCAAAACCGCCGTCACAGGCGAGGACGCATCCGTCACACAACAACGCATCAGGATTCTTGCCGGCATACAGGACATCCAATCCTCCCTGATGCGCGCCAAACTGGCCGAACTTCAGGCACACCAACTCGTTCTGGGCGTGCAGGCACAGGCCGAGAAACTGCATCAGGCTCAAATCTCGCGCCGTACGCCCTCCCCATTCTCACCACTGTTCTGGACGACGCTTCAACACGAAGGGCCTCAAAACTGGAACACACTCCTCACCTTCCCCTCCCCTGACTCTACCCCCGTCACACAACCATATTCCCATTACGATCGCTGGGCATTGCTGATTGCCTTCACGATCACCCTGGCCGGCCTTCTGATCCTCCCACGCCTTACCATCAAACCCATTGCCCGGCTCATGGCACGACTCAGCCGCCGCCTGGCACGCCGCGGCCCGCCCCAGCCACAGGATGGCCCAGACCAGACCAGTCTGGCCAATGCCATCCCGATCGCAGCCGTCAATGGCGGGGTAACACTTCTCCTTGTCTCCCTTCTTTGGTGGCTGGTCACAACCGCGCTTGGCCTCGCTTCATGGACCATCGCGGGACCACTCACCGAGAGCTTCAGCGGCGCGTGGTTCCTGTGCGGACTGCTCGCCGGGGTCGGCACGGTCATGCAACCCTCGGCTTCTCCCGTTGAAGAAACCGACCCCGTTGCGCGCGTATGGCCACGCGGCCTGCACTGGTGGCTCAGTGCAACCGTCCTGATCCAGTGCCTTCTGCAATATCTGCGACAGGAAAGCGGTATCGGCCTGCTGACACTGGAAGCTATGGAAGCCGTGTTCACGCTTGTCGTCGCGTGGTCGGCAAGATCCGGTGCCATGCGGCTTGGCATCCCGCTTCCTACGCAGTCAGCAGAAGACGCCCATAGTTTTCATCAGGCCCAGCAACCGTCCTTTCTCGCCCCCCTGCGCGCCATCCTGACTATCGTGGCACTGCTTTGCACCATCGCCATTGCACTCGGCTATCTGTCTCTGGCCTATGCGACGGTAAACTGGCTCCTGTCCGTCGGTGTCGGTCTGGCCCTGACCCTGATGCTGGCCGTCACCCTGCGCAAGGCGCTCGACGTAGCCCTGGCCCCTACGGGCGTAATCGGCAGCCATCTTGCATCGCTCGGCGCGCAGTCCCGGTATCTGTCCCAAATTTCGGTTCTGATCTCCGGCGCGGGCAATCTGCTCCTGCTGACATTCCTCGCCTCGATCGCCATGGCAAATGGCTCCTTCGATCCGCTCGCCGTGCTGGACAATCTGCAACAGCTCTTCATCGGCAAGACCATCGGCGGCATCTCCATCTCTCTGGATACGGTCATCGGCTGTATATTGACCATCCTGTTCGGCCGTTATGCGATCCAGATCATCTGCCGCTGGATGCGCGAGCGCCTGTTCCCCACTACGCAGCTCGATATCGGCGCACAAACCTCCATCCTGAGCATATTTACCTACGTAAGCTGGATTCTGCTTTTCCTCACCGTTCTTTCAGAGGCCGGACTGACGATCAAGAACCTTGCCTGGGTCGTAAGCGCCCTCTCTGTCGGTATCGGCTTCGGCCTGCAATCCATCGTTCAGAATTTCGTATCCGGCATCATCCTGCTGGCTGAACGCCCGGTCCGGGTAGGAGATATGGTCGAAATCGGCGGCAATCAGGGCGACATCCGCCGCATCAGCGTCCGCTCCACCGAACTCGGCATGGCGGACGGCTCCACCATGATCGTGCCGAACTCCCAGTTCATCACATCAAGCGTCCGCAACGCCACACTCGGCGGCGGAGCCGGCAAAATCTCCATCGCTTTCACCATGCCAGCCGAAACGGACATGGAACGCGCCAGAACACTGCTCTTCGACGTATTGAAACAACGAGCGGATGTCATGATGAACCCGGCCCCCACACTCAATGTCACCGCGCTGTCCGACACCAGCGTCACAATCGCCCTCTCGGTTCAGATCGTCTCTTCACGTGCGGCAACCGCCGTTCGGAGTGGTATCGTCATGGACGCGCATGATGCCTTCACAAAGCAGAACATCGCACTCGCAACCGCCTGACAGCCATTCGCCCTACTTTAAACCAAAGGCTCGACGGCTTCATCAAATGGGGGCTAGCATCAAAACAGGGCCACGCAACTGGCGTGGCTTTCCTTTGAATTCAGGCGACAGCCCCCATGCGATCCCCTGTCGATGACGTTCCCACTGGCACGATCCTGCATTTGCGGGTCAGATCGCGCATGGTTTCGGAGGCCGATGCCGCCTGTTATCTCGGCATTCCGAAACGCCGCCTGAAATTGCTGCGAATCGCCGGAACCGGCCCCAGCCTACAAACAACCGGGAAAAAACCGACATTCCGAATCGAGGATCTCGATACCTATTGCAGCGCTCTCTATGAGAAAGCAGGCCTCTCAGCCATGGAACATGCACGTCACCGACAAATCCTCGTGGCCATGCATGAAGAAAAAAATGGTTCAGAAACCCATCCCGAACAGACTCTTCCCTTCATGATGCTTGCCACCCAGGCCGATCTCATAAGCCACGGCATTTTCTTCGTCCTGAAAGCAATGGCATTGTTCGGTCTGATTATGTTGTGTATTTCCTCGTCTCCACTATTGAAGACGCATTTTGGATAATTTTGGAAACGGTGTCATCTCCACATTTATTAGGACAATCAGGAACTCCATATGAAGATCGCCGTAGTCGCCATCATTCGTGATGAAGCGGCAGACATTCTCTCCTGGATCGGTTGGTACCGGGCCCAAGGCGTCGATACAGTCATCATTTTCGATGACGGCTCAACCGATGGAACCGACATCCTGATCGAAAACGCAGGCAAGTGCTTCGATGTCCGGCTTTTCAAGGTCAAGCCGGACCAAAATTTCTATACCGTCAGGCAGGAACTGACCTATCGCCACGCCTTACAGACTTTCCGTGACGAGTTCGACTGGATTGGTTTTCTGGATGCCGATGAATATGTGGCTGTCTATAAAGAAGGCGGTTTGCGTGCCTTACTGGCTGATACAGATCCAACCGTCGGCACACTTGCCATAAACTGGTGCAATTACGGCAGCTCCAACCACGTCACAAAACCCGTACAACCCAACTATCTGGCGTTCGAATATCACTATCGTCCGGAAGAACGCATCAATCATCACGTCAAATCATTCATCAGGCCCTCATGCTGGACCGGATCCTGGAGAAACGTTCACGCCTTCGATACGGGCCAATGGCGTTGCGTCAATCCGGAGATGCAGGACGTTGTCTGGTCAGACACATTCGGCATAACGGCTACCGCACCGTCCTGGACGGTCGCAAAAATCATGCACTATCAGATCAGAAGCATGGAGCATTATGTCGAGCGGATCAAAAAACGGCCTGACATCTCAGAAAGCGTCCAGGCATGGATCAATGCCGACCACAACGATGTTCTCGATACGCGCCCGCAGCTCTATGCCTCGGAAATTGATCACTGGCTTGGTGACGTTGTCCAGCAGACGGGCGTCAGGATCATCAGCAATATCCGTTCCCCTCACGATGTTCTGACACCTCCGCCCATACAGGAAGTCCATCTGAAGCTCGTAACCATCGAACGTGCCGACGGCGGTTATATTCACGAGAAGGACAATGACCACGATGAACAGAACGAGCCGGAAGAAGCCCGTCTCCTAGGATTGCTGACGCCCGACAACACGTTGTTTCTGTTCAGGACAGACGGCAGAATTCCAAAAATCAGCTACGAGACTCGGCACTCCCCTTTCCTGACTTATCGGGTCATTCCCCGCTCCCGGGGCATTGCTCTTCAGCATACGAGAACCAAACGTTTCGTAACCGCTCTCCCCGAGGAGCATGGCGGCGACCTTTTCGTCAATCGCACCACCGCGCAGGGCTGGGAAGAATTTCACCTGCACGACATAACGGCACATACCCTTGGACAAACAATTTTCCAAACAGAGACCTTCAGACTTCTCGCGCGTGCCCTGACCGCGCCCATCACTCTTGATGCCATCCGCCATCTATCAGGCGCTGGTATCATGGAAACAAACAGGCTCCTGCCTGTACTGGCAGCATTCCTGAAACCTGAAGAACAGAAGATACTATACGCAGCGTTTGGAGGAGCCGCCAAATACGTGTTTTGATGATATACTCTGCTCTGCTCGCAATTTCATTTCGGAAAACCCTGTTGCAAAGGGTTTTTCGTATGATCCAGGCCGCTAACGCAAAGCGGACCGATCCATCAGAAGCCCTGTGACAAACCGCTTGAAAGGCGACAACCCATCCGCGATCCGTAACCCTGTCCGACGCAATGCCAGAACCGGGCCAATATCGCGCGTATAAACGCTCGCAATCCCATTCGTCGCAGCAAAAAGCGGCACCGTCTCCTGCCGAAATCGGCGTTCAAACCGTCGTAAGGCAGCCGGATCACCCGGATCGCCGCTCCCATTTACGATCATCCGGGTCAATATATCCTGACCCTTGATGCCAAGATTGAACCCGTGCGCCGTGATCGGATGCATCCCGACCGCAGCATCTCCCACCAGCGCCACACGATCCGTCTGAAACCGATGCGCGAAAACCGTCTTCAATGGGTATATCCGTCGCTGGCTCAAAAGCTGAACCGCACTCAGGCGGCCCTTGAGACGCTCAGTAACATCCGTCTCGAAAGCTGTCGGCTCAAGCCGCTGAAGCCGTGCGGCCTCTTCGGCTTCAACGGTCAACACCAGAGACGATCGATGCCCTCCCCCTTCCCGCGCGACGTCATCATCCGCCACCGGCAGAAGCGCCACCGTCTGCCCTTCATCAAACCACTGCAAAGCCACCTGCCCATGCGGCTCCGCATGACGCAAACGACAGACCAGAATAGATCGCTCAAAATCATGCACGATCGCACCGATCCCGAGCATCTCCCGAACAGCGGAGAATCTCCCATCCGCCACAACAAGCAGACGGCAGGTAACGACGGTTCCATCATCACACGTGACGGACGCAAACTGCTTTCCGGATCGACACGTCGTAATCGTTCGCTCTGTCAGAACAGTAATCCGTGCCTGCGCACACACCGCCTGGTACAACGCCGCACGAATCAGATGATTTGGAACGAGCACACCCAGCGCATCCACACCCTCACCTGATCGGTCGGGCGTAGCAAACAACAGCGGGTTACTACCTCCCGCTCCCGTCTCGATACGAGCCGTCTTCAATGGCGATCTGTCCGCAACAGGAATACGCGCCCACACACCAAACCGCTCAAGCCAGTTGATGGAATGATGCGTCAGCGCGATCTCCCGGCCATCAAAATCCGGTTGTTCCAGCACGCGCTCAGACGCACGTTCCAGAAGCGTGACGTCATATCCCCGCGCCGCAAACGACAGGGCTGCCGCAAGCCCGGCAGGTCCACCCCCCGCAACGACGATGTCACAATGCCGTGTCGTCATCAGCGATCCACACCGAACTGAAGCGGCTCTCCACGCCAGATACCCGTATAATCCGTAATATCTCCACGCTTGCCGCTCGCGGGTTTCTCAGGCGTTCCGACAAACAGAAAACCCAACAATTTATGCGGCCTTTCAAATCCCAATGCCGCCGCCACAGCAGGGTCTTTCGCAACATCCCCGGAAACCCAGACACCGCCGAACCCGGAAAAATGCAGCGCATTCAGCACGTTCATCGCTGCGGCCGATACCGCCGCCTCCTGTTCCCACACAGGGATCTTGTTGTCAGGTCTTACATGCATGCCCAACGCAATCGTCATGGGCGTTTCCCCGAATCGACGTCTGCGCTTCTCAAGCTTCTTTTCGGGCACATCCGGATCGCGCGTCATCATTCCACGAACGACAAGATCCACAAATGCTTCCCGATGTTTGCCCTTGATGATCGCATAACGCCATGGCCGCAATTTGCCATGATCCGGCGCACGCATGGCTGCCGCCAGAATTGCCTCAAGCTGCTCTCCCTTCGGAGCCGGCTCGACAAGAGAATCACACGACGCGCGCGTCAGCAGGAGATCAAGCGCGGGATTGGGTACGGAAAGCTTGGTCATGACGCCTTACATGACGCGTCACAGCGCCCGCGCCAACCCCCGCCCTCGCGATATCACGTTACCCAGTGGCCGACCGGCGTAGGCTTCATTATAGTGCCATTCCATGTCAGACCCACGCCGCGCCGAACGCCATCGCGTCACCAGCGAAACCGATATCACCATCACCCTTGACCTCGACGGCACCGGCACGTCGCAGATCGACAGTGGCATCGGCTTCTTCGATCATATGCTGACAGCCCTGTCCAAGCATGGGCTGCTGGATCTCGACATCCATGCCAAGGGCGACCTGCATATCGACGGCCATCATACCGTGGAGGATATCGGTATCGCTCTCGGCGAAGCCTTCCGCCACGCCATCGGAGACAAACGCGGCATCGTGCGATTCGGCCACGCCCTCGTCCCGCTCGACGAAGCGCTCTGCGAAGCCGTGGTAGATATTTCCGGCCGCCCCTACCTGGCTTGGGGCGTCACTTTCCCCCGCGAACGAATCGGCGCAATCGATACGGAACTGTTCGAGGAATTCTTCCGCGCCTTCGCCATGAGCGCCATGATCACCCTGCACCTCACCACCAAGGCAGGACGCAACGCCCACCACATCGCCGAAAGCACCTTCAAAGCCTTCGCCCGTGCTCTACGTATGGCCATTTCGGCCGACCCACGGATGGAAAACACCATTCCCTCAACCAAGGGCGTGCTGTGAAACTCTATATCTCCATGTTCAGGTCCGGCCAGCCGCCCACACTGATCAAACAGGGTCTCTCATGGCGCGTCCTGATCTTCGGCTGGATCGGTCTCCTTCTTCACGGCGCCTGGATCAGCGGCCTGATCGCAGGGGCCGCAAGCCTTTTGTGCGGGCTTTCGGTCCACGGTGGCACAGCGATCGCCCTTACCCTCGCCACACATCTCGGGCTGGCAACATTCACTTCTGAACTGCGCATCTGGGAATGTCGGCTCGGCGGCGCAACGCCAGGGCCTACCATTGCCGCCACCACTCGCGATGCAGCTTTCCAGAGATTATGCGATCAGCACCCAACGATCGTCCAGCCCGCCAGGGCTGCCGCATGAAGACCACACGCTCCATCGTCATCGTCGATTACGACGGCGGCAATCTCGCCTCCGCCGCTCAGGCGGCCACACGCGCGGCCGAGAATTGCGGCATGAACGCTACCATCACCATCAGCGGAGATCCGGAAACCGTCCGGTCAGCCGGCCATCTCATCCTGCCCGGACAAGGCGCCTATGCAGACTGCATGAGAGGTCTACACACACCTCTGCGGCAGGCCCTGGAGGATGCAACCGCCCAGGGGACGCCTTTCCTCGGCATTTGCGTCGGTATGCAGCTCATGTCGCAATATGGTCTCGAACATGGGCGCACCGAAGGCCTCGGCTGGATTCAGGGTCATATCGCCCCTATGGCCGAAGCTTCGACCGCCGGTCTTCGTCTGCCTCACATGGGCTGGAATCGTCTCGAATTTCACCGTCCACATCCCATCACGGAAAATCTTCCCGTCGAGGCACACGGCTATTTCGTGCATTCCTATGCACTCCATGATGCTGATCCGGAAGACCTGCTGGCGACGGCCTCCTATGGCGGTGCCGTCCCTGCGATCGTGGCGCGCGGCAACCGTTGCGGTACCCAGTTCCACGTTGAAAAAAGCCAGCGTATCGGGCTTCAGATCATGGCCAATTTCCTGCGCTGGAACGGGCAAGACCCAAGAACATGCTCATGACACGGAAAATCCATATCGAACGGCTGACACGACTGAACGAGGATGATCTCGAAGCCCTTTGTGAAGTCACTTCCGCATCCATCATAGACGGCGGCGGCTTTGGCTGGCTCCACGTGCCAACCCGTCACGATCTGGAACGTCACCTGACCGGACTCCTGCTGGTGCCTGAGCGCAGCCTGTTCGTCGTCAGACAGGAAGGCGTCATCGTCGGCGCCGCACAGATGATCCGTCCCCCACGCAGCAACGAGGCGCAAGCCGCCAATGCCCAGCTCGCCGGATTCTACGTCGCCCCCTACGCCCGCCGCCAGGGCTTGGCCCGCGCCTTGGTCGAGGCCGTCCTCAAAGCCGCCAGAAATACCGGCTGCCGTATCCTGAACTGCGACGTCCGGGAAACCCAGCACGCCGCCATAAACCTGTTCAAATCTTTCGGCTTCGAACACTGGGGAACCCACCCGTATTACGCCCGCGCCCAGGGCAAGACTATTCGCGGCTTCCATTTCACACTGCGTCTCGGTGACATCCCACCAACCCTGGATGCAGCAGCCCGCCCAAAACCAGAGACTCCATCCATGACCGTCCCAGCACCCAGACTCATCCTTTATCCCGCTATCGATCTCAAGGACGGTGCCTGCGTCCGTCTCAAACGCGGCGAAATGGACGACGCTACACATTACTCGGACGATCCGGGCGCACAGGCCCGCAGCTTCGTCGATGCAGGCTGCGAACGCTTGCACGTTGTCGATCTCAACGGCGCATTCGCCGGTCGGTCCACGAACAGCGATGCCATTCGCTCAATTATCGCCAACGCCCATGTCCCCGTGCAGCTCGGTGGCGGCCTGCGGGATATGGCTGCCATCACGAACTGGCTGGAAGCCGGGATTGACCGTGTGATTCTGGGATCCGTCGCCGTCAAGGATCCGGAACTGGTCCGTCAGGCCGCCCGTGCCTATCCCGGCCGTATCGTTGCCGGAATCGATGCGCGTCAAGGCCAGGTCGCAACGGAAGGCTGGGCCGAAACCTCGGAAATGAAAGCGACGGACCTGGCGCTCCGCATGCAGGATGCCGGCGTCGCAGCCATCATTTTCACCGAAATCAGCCGGGATGGCATGTTGAGCGGTCTCGACCTCGAACAAACCACGGCACTCGCCAATACCGTCTCCATCCCGGTCATCGCCAGCGGCGGTGTGGGAACGCTGGCCCATCTTACGGCCTTGCGCGATGCCGCAAGAGAAGCCCCCGGCATCTCCGGCGTAATCGTAGGACGTGCCCTGTATGATGGGCGAATCTCCCTCGCGGAAGCTCTGACGGCACTTCAGACATGCTGAAAATCCGTGTCATTCCATGCTTGGACGTCAAGGATGGGCGTGTCGTCAAGGGCGTCAACTTCGTCTCCCTGCGCGATGCCGGCGATCCGGTAGAACAGGCAGCCATCTATGACGCCTCCGGTGCCGACGAACTGACATTCCTCGACATCACGGCAAGCGTCGAAAACCGTGACACCATCCTGGACGTCGTCAGCCGTACAGCCTCCAAGGTGTTCCTGCCCCTCACCGTTGGTGGCGGCGTACGTGCCGTCGAGGACATTCGCAAACTCCTGCTTGCCGGCGCTGATAAATGCGCGATGAACTCCGCAGCCATCGTAAGGCCGGATCTTGTCAACGAATCTGCCCTCAAATTCGGTAGTCAATGCATTGTCGTCGCCATCGACGCCCGCTCCAACGGCCATGGCGGCTGGGAAGTCTATACGAAGGGCGGTCGCCAGCCGACCGGTATCGACGCAGTCGCATGGGCCTGCGAAGCGCAGGAACGAGGTGCCGGTGAAATCCTCCTCACCAGCATGGATCGGGACGGGACTGGTAAGGGTTTCGATCTGAACCTGCTGAGCGCCGTCTGTTCGGCAGTCACAATTCCAGTCGTTGCCTCGGGAGGCGTCGGGGAAATTTCACACTTCGTCGAAGGTGCTCGCATTGGTGCAAGCGGCCTCCTTGCGGCAAGCGTTTTTCATTTTGGTCAGTTCAAGATCAATGCCGTTAAAAAAGAACTTCATGACGCCGGAATTCCCGTTCGGCTGGGTGATTGAAACAAGGAGAAACAACTTGGCAAAATCTGTGAAACAGTCCGGATCATCACGCTCCGGCTCTAAAAAAGAAACACTCAAAAAGGCAGTTCAAAAAAAGACCTTGAAGAAGACGCCGCAAAAAACCACCCCCCAGGATGCACCAGAGGGAGGCCTTAACGCATCGATCCTCGACCGGCTTTATGACACTGTGATTGCCAGGCAAGGCACCGATCCATCCATCAGCCACTCCGCACGCCTCTTATCGCGGGGACGTCGAAAAATCGCCCAGAAATTCGGGGAAGAAGCCGTCGAATGTCTGATTGAGGCCGTTGCAGGCAATCCACGCGAATTGATCGGCGAAAGCGCCGATGTCCTTTATCACCTGATTGTCCTATGGGTCGATTCCGGAATTCATCCTGATGACGTCTGGAACGAACTCAAACGGCGCGAAGGAACAAGCGGCATTGCTGAAAAAGCATCCCGTCCCCGCATGGAGACTGCATAATGCCTGAACATGGTCTCCCTCCCTATGACGACAATAATATTTTCGCGCGCATTCTTCGCGGAGAAATTCCCTGTCAGCGGGTCTTTGAAAACGAATACGTACTCGCATTCCATGACATTGCCCCTAGAGCGCCTGTCCATATTCTGGTCATTCCCAAAGGTCGTTACGTCTCTTACGCAGATTTCAGCCAGAACGCCTCACCCATAGAAATTACAGGCTTCACGCGCGCGCTCGGCAACTTGGCAAAGGTGCTAGGACTGGAACAGACTGGCTACCGACTCATCAGCAATATGGGTCAAGATGCAGGCCAGGAAGTCCCGCATTTTCATATCCATCTCTTCGGCGGCAAAAATCTCGGCCCTCTACTTTCCTGACAAGAAAAAGGTTGCCAATCCCATAACAATCCCCTAGGAACGCCTTCGCCTCGTCCCATTCGTCTAGAGGCCTAGGACACCGCCCTCTCACGGCGGCAACAGGGGTTCGAATCCCCTATGGGACGCCAATCTTTCCAATGACTTAGCAATCATAAAGCGAAACGATTGACCGTTTTTGGGCCCACCTTGGGCCCATCGCCAAAAAAGACGATAAGCACATGGTCCCAATGGGCCCATGAAAAGGCTATGCTGGGCCCAGGCGAGGCTCACTATGAAAGACCGAATCACTTCTGCCAAAATCGATCCTGCGACAGGCCGTTCCCTCCCAGCAGGCGTGGAGTATCGCGGCAAGGGCCAGTATCGGGCCCGCAAGCGCATTGCAGGCGGAGAGCGGATCCATCAAACCTTCTCCTCGGCTAAACTCGCCCGGCGCTGGCTGGACACGACGTCCGCCAAGCTGGAACTCGGGCAGTTTCAGGATACCCGTCCTCTGGAACGCCAGACCGTCCATGAACTGGTCGACCGCTATGTGCGTGAGGAAATGCAGACACGGGACAATGATCGCAAAGGTCACATTCCCTCCATTCTGCAAGACGAGATCGCACAGCTGGCAATGGTCGATCTGACCCCGACAACAGTCCGTGGCTTCCGGGATCGGCTGGCTGAGAAATATAGCGGCGCTACAGTCGTCAAACGCCTCAACCTGCTCGCCGCGATCTGCCAGCATGCGATTGCAGAGTGGGACGTTCCCTTCGCGAAGAACCCGGCCGCCGCGACGGCGGTCAAACGGCCGGCAGGCGCTGATAAAAAACGCAACCGACGCCTCGTCGGCGACGAATACGAACGTCTTTTGGAGGTCATGGCTAAGTCACCCTGGCCCGATGATGTCGCTTTTGTGCGTTTCGCCATCGAACAGGGAACGCGACGGGAAGAAGCCCTAGCCCTGCGTTGGCGCGACATCGATTTCGAACGGCACGCCCTGTCTTTCGGGAAAACGAAAACAATGCATCGCGCTGTTGAGCGCGGCCCGGAAATCCGTCCGCTGACACCCGGGGCTGCCCGTCTGCTGCGGGAGCTTCAGGCACAACGCAAATCCGCCCGGCCGGGAGATCTCGTCTTTGATATTGGGAGCAAGGATGCTTTTTCAGTCCGGTTCGGACGGATGTCGAAGAAAGCTGGCCTTCGGGACCTCACCTTCCATGACCTTCGACATGAGGCGACAAGCCGCCTCGCACGGATTTACACGAACCCGCTCGAACTCCGCCGTGTGACAGGTCATAAGGATATCAAATCCCTTGACCGTTACTACCAACCCCACACGGAAGATCTGGCCGCCAAAGCCATCGCATATGAGAAGCGTAACTCTGCCGATAAAGACTAGCGTTTCCGTCAGGCTGTCAGAAATGACAGCCTGATCAGAGCCACAAGCAACAGAGCAGCGATCACAAGCCAAAAACTGAAATCCAAACTGAATACCAGACTCTTTCCGCGCGCCCGCCGCTTTTTGCGGAGCTGTTTTCTCTCGGTCTCGAGGAGCTTCCGCTCAAGGAAATCATCAAGCGCAGCCACCGGAAAACACCGCACCCGACCGATTTTCACCGACTGGATTCCCAAGGTATCGTGCTGGTTCCGTAGTGTTCCTTCAGCCAAACCGATATACGCTGCTGCTGCCGCGTAACGTAACGCTCCACGAGACTCTCTTGCTACAGCTTCGCTTTTAACCGCTGACATGATGCATATCCTCCGGTTTTAAGAGCCCGGTCGAGCATATGGGCCGGCAAGGTAGTGCTTTCAGATCCCCGTCATCCGTCTTTGTCCTGGACATCGTCACAACCTCCATTAGGGAAAGCTGACTTCAATCGATGCTCGGGGCCTGAGCATCGAATCACTTACCAAGTTCCTAGTTACAATCAGGGTATGAGACATTCCTGGAACGACAAGACGGTTTTTTCGCAATTTTTGACATCGTCCGGCTACGCTCCGAATACCGAAACTGACGTCTTGCACTAACATTCCTGGCGCGGGAGTTCCGTTTCCACTCATCCCGCGCCTCAGACATCGGCCCTTGTCCTTATAGCGACATCTCACTGTCCTTCCCGTTTTCGGCAAGGCGTTCGACTAGCGACCGGCACAGCCCCTGCAGGTCTTCCGGCCGGGCCAGCAGATCGAGGAAGATACAAACCGGGGTGATACCCACACGACGGTAAAAAGCCTCCCGTCGCTCGAACCGCTCCAGTCCCCGGCGCTCATGATCGTTGCGGGTGATGCGGTTCACACCGCAGCAGCCGATCACCTCGATGAAGCAGGTGGCATCCCGACGTCGCAGCGTCAGATCCGCTTTCTCGGGCCCCACATCAGCCATGATCGGCTGGTGAAGATCAATCTCCATATCCTGATGTTTGAGAGAATCCAGTATCTGATACACGATGCGTTCAGGCAGGGATTCCAGCGCCTTTCCATCCGAAGCTGTGGTTCCCGTGGGCGGCAGATCAGGCCAACGAGCCCTTGCCTGGGTATCAACGCGGGCCCAGTCCCGCTGGCCGGATTCTCCAATAAAGACCAGATGCTGACCGGCGGGGCCGAGATACCGGCAGATGGCCTCACTTGGTGGGGCACCGAGAGCACGGGCCAGGTCCCGATAGGTGATCAGATCAGCTTCGGTGGGGTGAAAACGGGACGTCGTGCCATCGTCTGAAGAGAGAAACATTCTTTATTTTCCTGATGAAATGAGAACAGGCGCGATATGAGCGCGCCTGTTAATGGAAGAAAGGGATATGAGTGAGGAGGAGTGCGTCAGTCGCAGCCGGAGCTTTCGCCATCCAGAACCTTGCTGGTCACGCACCGGACCTTGCGCCCGATCATGCGGGTCAGGATAACGACGCCTTCTAGGATGCGGTCGTCCGTATTGCCCTCGAGCGATTGGCTTATGGCGAAGTCAAGCAGCCGATGCAGTGCTACAAGCTGCATAAGATCCGCCTCTACAGCGGAAGAAGTAGTTGTATGATCAGACATTGATGTTCTCGTTTGGAAGTATTGCGGGACGAGGAACCCACACGCCAAAAATCGATACCAGATCGGAAAAGAACAAAATCCTTTGGGGAAATTGGGGTGTGAAAGCCTGTTTGGAAAGTCGCTGAAGTGTGATTCAAGCTCTGGATGTGGACGCCGGAGCAGAGAGGCCGCATGGCCAGGATTACCCGCAAGACGAAGCGTTATCCGTCTGACATGACGGAGGA
>Ga0157365_10000081_pt1 | contig 46345 bp, 43 predicted proteins | sample AttsexASBM3_FD_111478 | JGI IMG/M metagenome (GOLD analysis project Ga0157365, IMG submission 111478) | Fungus gardens microbial communities from leaf cutter ant in Ribeirão Preto, State of São Paulo, Brazil - Atta sexdens ASBM3 | ecosystem: Host-associated > Fungi > Mycelium > Unclassified ...
CCAGTCTATCAGGGAATGTGTGGTTGAAAAAGCGCCATTTTCAGTTCAGGTTGCGCGTCGCAAGCCAGCAGAGCAGGGAGCCTGCCACCACCATCGCCACGCCTTGCCAGAACGCGATGCCCGGCGCGAGGCCAAGCCACAGGCTCGCCAGCAGCGCCGAGAGCACCGGCGTGAAGTAAGACGCGGTGGCGAGCAGCGTCATATTGCCGTGCTGAATACTGTAGTTCCAGGCAGCGTAAGCGGTCGCGGTGGAAAGGCCCATAAAGAGCAGTTGCGCGACGGCGGGCGCAGAGGGCTGCATCGGCGGTTGGGGCGACAGCGCGTAATTCAGCCACAGCGCTGCGGCGGTGGCGCAGAAAAAGAGCGCCACGCCGCTCTGGCCATTGCTCCAGCGGCGGGTCAGGTTGCAGTAGAGCGCCCAGACGAGGGCGCCCGTGAAGGCGAGCGTATAGGCGACCGGGTTATCCCGCACGTTGTGCCAGAGCTGCGCGGGCGACCAGTCGCCGTCGCCTTTGAGCACCTGGAACACGCCCGCGATGGCGAGCAGCAGCCCTGGCCAGAGCCAGACGCGGCAGCGCTGGCCGTTAATGAGCACCGCCAGCAGCACCGTCAGGCTCGGCCAGAGATAGTTAATCATCCCAAGTTCCAGCGACTGCGCGCGGGTATGCGCAAGACCGATCGCCAGCGCAAGGCAGATTTCATAACCCACAAACAGCAGCCCGCCGATAACGAGATAGCGGCGCGACAGGCGTTGTGGGTGAATCAAACCGGGTGACACCATCAGGCAGAGCGCGCTGACGGTATAGATAAGCGCCGCGCCGCCCACCGGGCCGAACGCTTCGCTGATGCTGCGAAGCAACCCGACGGACGTGCTCCAGAGCAGAATGGCCGCAAGGCCCGGCAGCGTGGCGCGCTGCGTTGAAACCGACATACGTCATCCGTGAAAAAAGCGCGGTAGCGCGAAAATGAAGATCAAGCGGGGTAACACGCCCCGGCGGGGCGTGTCAAAAGCGCGATTATTGCTTCCAGAAGTCGTCGAAAATGGTGATCGGCGGGCGACGTTTGTGCTCGGTTTTCACATACCAGCCGTCGATAATCTGGCTGATTTTCTCGTCGATCGGTTTGCCTTCCAGATAGTCATCGATGTTGTCATAGGTGACGCCCAGCGCCACTTCATCCGGCAGGGACGGACGATCGTCTTCGAGGTCGGCGGTCGGCACTTTCAGATAGAGATGCTCCGGGCAGCCGAGCGTTTTCAGCAGCAGTTTGCCCTGACGCTTGTTGAGGCGGAACAGCGGGTTGATATCGGTGCCGCCATCGCCGTATTTGGTGAAGAAGCCGGTCACCGCTTCGGCCGCATGGTCGGTGCCGACCACCACGCCTTTGGTCATCCCGGCGATGCTGTACTGCGCTTTCATACGCTCGCGCGCTTTTTCGTTGCCGCGCACGAAATCGCTCAGCTCAATGCCCGCTTCGCGCAGCGCTTTCTCGCTCGCCAGCACGGCTTCTTTGATGTTAACGGTCAGCACTTTGTCCGGCTGGATGAACGCCAGCGCGTCCTGACAATCTTTTTCATCAAACTGTACGCCGAAGGGCAGACGCACCGCGATAAACTGATAGCTCTGGTCGCCGGTTTCATCACGCAGTTCACTGATGGCAAGCTGGCTCAGTTTGCCGGCGAGCGTGGAGTCCTGACCGCCGCTGATGCCGAGCACCAGGGTTTTCAGAAACGGATACGTTTTCAGGTAGGACTTCAGAAAATCGACGCTGCGACGGATCTCTTCACTGGCGTCAATCTGCGGTTTCACCCCAAGCGCCTGAATAATTTCGTGTTGCAATGCCATTTACCCCTCCAGTCTTGTTCGCCTGCAACGCGCAGGCATTGAAACAGTGATTTGTTAAAGCTAACCCGTTGTGGGCAAAACGACAAGTCACCGACGCCCGGTGCGCCGTCCGGCGGCGCGAACGCCGATTTCTGCGTCATTCGCCGCCCTGCGGGAAATTTTCTTAATTTGTGCGCGTTTTGGGTAACAGGTTGAAAAAATGCCTTTTATATTCCAGGCTTATTCACACACGCTGAAAAAAAGAGGATGACACAATGAACAAGAAGTTTGCAGGATTTCTGAGCGCAGCGGCTGTTATGACCATGCTGGCAGGGTGTACCGCTTACGATCGCACGACCGATCAGTTTACCCAGCCGGTGGTTAAAGATGTGAAAAAAGGCATGAGCCGTCAGCAGGTTATGCAGATTGCGGGTAAACCGTCTTCTGAAGTGACCATGATCCACGCGCGCGGCACCTGCCAGACCTATATTCTGGGCAGCCGCAACGGCAAAACCGAAACCTATTTCGTCGCGCTGGACGAAACCGGTCATGTGCTGAATTCCGGCTACCAGACGTGTGCCGAGTACGATACCGACCCGCAGGCGCCGAAGCAGTAATTTGCCTCGCGGGCAAAGAAACCGGCTCCGGCCGGTTTTTTTGCGCCTGCGTTTTGTGCCGGGCAAAGCCCTAAAAAAAACGCCGCATGACGCGGCGTTTGGTTTTTGCAGAACGGTTACGCCGGAATGGCGGCTACTTTCGGCGTGCGCGCCCAGACGCGATGGCAGGCGAGCTGGTGGATAAAGTCATCCATAAAGCTGCCCGAGGCGTCGTCGGCTTCCACAATGCCTTCCTCGCCGGTGTCCGGCACGTTCAGGCGGCTTTTCAGCCCGCGCGCGTCGCCCATCAGGCCGATAGCCTTCAGGTGCTTGTAGGCCTCCAGCAGGTAGTACACCGCATCGCCGTTGTCGGCAAGCGCGCTCGCCGCGCCGCCCGGCACCAGCACGGCGTCAACCGTGACCGACGGCGAGCCTGCGAAGGTACCTGCCACGTCCAGTTGCGAGCCATCGTCCGCCGTCACGCTGCCCATGCGGCTGTAGAGCAGTTTGGCGTGTACGCCGTGCGACTTCAGCGCCTGCAACATAGCGAGCAGATTGGCGGATTTCACCTGGTCATTCAGCAACACCGCCACCACGCGGCCTTTCACGGTGCCGCCCGGCACCGCGTACAGGCTCAGCGACGGATCTTTCTTCAGCCCGTTGACGTCTTTTGGCGGCGCGACGTGCATCTGCTCCTCGGTGAGCGTAATGCCAAGATTGTTCGCGACCGGGTGCGCCAGCGAGATATCGATATGGCAGAGGTGATCCACCACGCGCTCGCGGATGTAGCTGCGCACGACTTTGCTGAGTTCAAAGCTGAACGCGTCGATGATATGACGCTGCTCAACTGGCGTCTGGCTCTGCCAGAAGAGGCGCGGCTGGGAATAATATTCACCGAATGACGGGCTGCGCTCGCGGATTTTATGGCCTTCGACGCGCACCTGATGGCTCTCAAACCCGCCGGCCTTCGGCGCAGGCGGCGTCTCACGCGGCCAGTTGTCATTAATCGAGTTCGGCTCGTAGTTGGCCGGATTGGTGTCGATATCCATCCGGTGCATGCCGTCGCGCTGGAAATTATGGTACGGGCAGGTCGGGCGGTTAATCGGGATCTCGTGGAAGTTCGGCCCGCCGAGGCGGCTTATCTGGGTGTCGGTGTAGGAGAACAGACGCCCCTGCAACAGCGGATCGTTAGAGAAATCGAGCCCCGGCACAATATGCCCCGGATGGAACGCCGCCTGTTCGTTTTCCGCAAAGAAGTTATCCGGGTTGCGGTTCAGCACCATTTTGCCGACCAGCTGCACCGGCACCAGCTCTTCCGGGATAAGCTTGGTGGCGTCCAGCAGGTCGAAGTCGAATTTAAACTCATCTTCTTCCGGGATGAGCTGCACGCCGAGCTCATATTCCGGGTAGTCGCCTGCCTCGATGGATTCCCACAGATCGCGGCGGTGGAAGTCCGGGTCACGGCCGGTCAGCTTCTGGGACTCATCCCAGATAAGCGACGCTTTGCCCGCGACCGGTTTCCAGTGGAAGCGCACGAACGTGCCTTTCCCTTCGGCATTGATAAAGCGGAAGGTATGGATGCCGAAGCCTTCCATGGTGCGGTAGCTGCGCGGGATGCCGCGATCGGACATCGCCCACATCACGTTATGCAGCGTCTCAGGTTGCAGCGACACGTAATCCCAGAAAGTGTCGTGGGCGCTCTGGCCCTGCGGCACGGCCCAGTGCGGCTCCGGCTTCACGGCGTGGACGAAGTCCGGGAATTTATGGGCGTCCTGAATGAAAAAGACCGGCGTGTTGTTGCCCACCAGGTCGAAAATCCCTTCTTCGGTATAGAACTTGGTGGCGAAGCCACGGATATCGCGTACCGTATCCGCCGAGCCCGCGCCGCCCTGGACGGTTGAGAAACGCACAAACACCGGCGTGATTTTTTGTGGATCGCTTAAAAACGCGGCCTTGGTGATGTCGCTCAGGCTTTTGTAAGGCTGGAAATAGCCGTGCGCGGCAGAGCCGCGGGCGTGAACGATGCGCTCAGGAATGCGTTCGTGGTCGAAGTGGGTGATTTTTTCACGCAGGATAAAATCTTCCAGCAGCGTCGGGCCGCGGGCGCCCGCGCGCAGCGAGTTCTGATCGTCGGCGATGCGCACGCCCTGGTTGGTGGTCAGCGCCTCGTGCTCGCCGCCCTTGCGGAAGGTCTCCAGCGCGCCGAGCTTATCGTTAGTCACCTGCGGGGCCTTCAGGCTGCCCGGCGCGGTCGGCTGCTCGCCCGGCGGCGTCGGTGCCGGAGAAGGGCGGTGGGAACCGTCATCCGGTGCCAGCGATCCCATTCCCGGCTGGGACGACCGCGCGTCATGGAACGGCGCTTCGTGGTTAGGGCGTTTCTCATCATTCGACATTGAACTCGTCTCCTTTCCTTTTTCTTAAGCAGTCGGATGACTGCATGAAATGTAAGGTAACTATAGAACAGGCCTGAAGTTCTTGCGGAAAAGGCAACGGCTTAAAAACCGGCAAATGAACGGCGCAGCGCACGCAGGATGCGACGCAACGCGCCGCGATCCGCTATCATAGTGGTTTATCTTTTGTTTTCAGCCAGTGAATCCGACGCTTATGAAACCACTTCGTCATCAGAATCGTCCCGTTATCAGCTATGTTCCCCGCGTGGAGCCGGCGCCGCCGGATCATGCGGACCGCATGGAGGGCTTTGACGATGTCTGGGTGCTGAAGGGCAAGTATGTGGCGTTTGTGATGTCCGGGGATCGTTTTCGTCGCTCGCCCGCGTTCAGCTCGCCCGAAGCCGCCCAGCGCTGGGCCAATCAGCTTAAACAGGATGAGGTTTGACGCCCACGCGACGCGCTAATAGCGATGCCGCGTGCAATTCGCGCCTGAGCCATTGCCTGTCATATCTGTTAATAAAAAAAGCCCGCCGCCGTGCGGGCTTTTTTGTGGCCTGAATGCGCGCTCCGGGCATAAAAAAACCGGCCACAGGGCCGGTTTTTGCGGGTCTGTCGATGAGGCGATTAACGGTGCGCCAGTTCGGCTTCGTCATCGCTGTTCAGGATAGTTTTATCCGTCTGCTTCAGCCACTGGCTGGTGAGCGTACCTGCCGTCATGGAGCCGCTGACGTTAAGCGCGGTACGGCCCATATCGATAAGCGGTTCAACGGAAATCAGCAGCGCCACCAGAGTGACTGGCAGGCCCATTGCCGGGAGCACGATCAGCGCCGCGAAGGTCGCGCCGCCGCCAACACCCGCCACCCCTGCGGAGCTTAAGGTCACGATGCCGACGAGCGTCGCAATCCACACCGGATCGAGCGGGTTGATGCCGACGGTCGGGGCAACCATCACCGCCAGCATGGTCGGGTAGAGACCCGCACAGCCGTTCTGACCGATGGTCGCGCCAAAGGACGCCGCGAAGGAGGCGATAGACTCCGGCACGCCGAGGCGACGGGTCTGCGCTTCAACGTTCAGCGGAATGCTGGCGGCGCTGGAGCGGCTGGTAAAGGCGAAGGTCAGTACCGGCCAGACTTTACGGAAGTAGCGCAGCGGGCTGACGCCATTCACCGCGAGCAGCACGCCGTGCACCACGAACATGATGCCGAGGCCGAGGTAAGAGGCGACCACAAAACTGCCGAGCTTGATGATGTCCTGCAGGTTAGAGCCCGCCACGACTTTGGTCATCAGCGCCAGCACGCCATACGGGGTCAGCTGCATAACCAGACGCACCAGCTTCATCACCCAGCTTTGCAGGATGTCGATAGCCGCCAGCACGCGCTCGCCTTTCGGCGCGTCGTCTTTCAGCAGTTTCAGTGCCGCCACGCCCAGGAAGGCCGCGAAAATCACCACGCTGATGATAGAGGTCGGGCTCGCGCCGGTGAGATCGGCAAACGGGTTTTTCGGCACGAAGGAGAGCAGCAGTTGCGGCACGGTGAGGTCGGCGACTTTACCGGCATAGTTGGTCTGAATGGCGTTCAGACGCGCGGTTTCCGCGCTGCCCTGCACCAGACCTTCCGCCGTCAGGCCGAAAAGGTTGGTCACCAGCACGCCGACCAGGGCGGCGATAAGCGTGGTGAACAGCAGCGTGCCGATGGTCAGGACGCTGATTTTACCCAGTGAAGAGGCGTTATGCAGACGCGCCACGGCGCTCAGGATCATCGCAAACACCAGCGGCATGACGATCATCTGCAGCAGCTGCACATAGCCGTTGCCGACAATGTTGAACCACTGGATGGAGGTTTTCAGCGTCTCGCTGTCAGAGCCATAAATGGTGTGCAGCGCGAGCCCGAAGACCACGCCCATCGCCAGACCGAGTAATACTTTTTTCGCAAGACTCCACTGGGTGTGGCGCGTGCGCGCCAGCAACAGCAGCAGAACCACGAACGCGATAACGTTCGCTATCAGTGGAAGATTCATCCCCGTTCTCCTGATTTTTTTATAACCAGCATGGCCGAAATGGCATGCCTTTATGCCGCAAAGGGTATCAGAATCAAAACAGAGGGCCTTATATCCAAATGGAATGGGTTATATCAAAACGCAATTTCAGTTTATTTACTGTTCCATCTGGTGATGAATAAAGCGATTGAAGGTGTTTTGCAGCGAGTTGATCGCGGCCGACGACCATTTCATCGCGCTGCTGTCGGTCATGCTTTGCGGCATCCAGACGGCCCAGACGAACAGCGCCATGCACAGCACTCGCTCCAGCTGATTGCCCTTTTGCGGATAGAGCAGCGGCAGGCGGAAACGCCAGCGGCAGGGCCACAGCAGCGGCACGCCAGCGGGCGTTATCATATCGGCGAGAATATGGCTCAGGTAACCGAGCACCAGCCCCTGCAACGCGTCGGCGGGCAGTATCCACGACTCCGGGACTTTTAACAGAAACAGCGTCAACCCGCCAAAGACCGCCAGCAGGCTATGTGTGAAGCCCCGGTGGCCGAACATGCGCGCCACGGGCTTTGAGATCCATTTTAGCCGCTGCCCGAGAAAAGACTTCGGGTGATCGATATCCGGCAGCAGGCAGGTGAGAATGGCGGAAGGGATAATATGCCACCAGTCGCCCTGCGCCAGCACAGGGGTCAGCTCGGCATTTTTAGCAAATACCGCGCAGGCTATAGAAAAAAGCAGGTGGCCTTCCGCCGTCATGATGAAACCCTGTAACTGTCAATCTATCCAGTATAGGGTTTTTATACAGTAGAGAAAAGTGGTGACGGTGTAACACTTTGTCACCGCAGGCCGCGTGACGCCTCGTTTCGCCGCTAGCGGGCGAGCCAGCCGCCGTCCACCGCCAGGGTGTAGCCATTAACATAATCCGACGCCGCCGAGGCGAGAAAAATCACCGGCCCCTGTAAATCCTCGGGTTTCCCCCAGCGGCCCGCCGGTATGCGCGCGAGAATTTCCTCATTGCGTTCAGCGTCTTCGCGCAGCGCCTGGGTGTTATTGGTCGCCATATAGCCTGGCGCAATGCCGTTGACGTTAATGCCAAAAGGCGCCCATTCGTTGGCGAGCAGGCGGGTGAGGCCGAGCACGCCGCTCTTCGACGCGGTGTAAGAGGGCACGCGAATGCCGCCCTGGAACGAGAGCATCGAGGCGACGTTAATGATTTTGCCGCCGCAGCCCTGGGCGATGAACTGTTTCGCGACCGCCTGCGAGAGGAAAAAGAGCGCCTTGAGATTGAGATCCATCACCGCATCCCAGTCCTGCTCGCTGAAATTCAGCGCGTCTTCGCGGCGGATGATGCCGGCGTTATTCACCAGAATATCGACCCGGCCCAGCGCATCGATGGTTTGCGTGACGAGCGCCTGCGGCGGCGCGCTGGCTAAATCCGCCTCGATGGCGACGAAGCGGCGGCCAAGCGCGTGCACTTTGGCGGCGGTCTCCCGCGCCGGGCGGCGGCTGACGCCCGCGATATCGCACCCGGCGGCGGCAAGCCCCAACGCCATGCCCTGTCCGAGACCCGTATTGCATCCGGTCACCATCGCCACTTTTCCGGCAAGCGAGAATTTCTCCAGCATCATCCGTTCCTCTTTGGCTCATCTGTGCGGCGCAGGGACATCTCCCTTTCGCATTCACAGCAATGATAGGAGGCGGCGAACGAAAAGACAAAGCTAAATGAAACTGCGTTTTAAAAATATGACGGCGAGCGGTTTTCAGGAGAGCGGGGAAGACAAACCGCCGCCGGAGGGCGGCGGTCAACACGCGGTTAGCCGAGCAGATGCCAGGGTTCAAGCTCGGTCAGAGAATGAAGCCGCACGTTCGCCAGCGCCCAGCGCGCGTCGCTGCGGTTCTCTTCGGCGGGTACGACAATAGAGCGCATCCGCGCCGCTTTGGTGGCGACCATACCGTTGACGGAGTCTTCAAGCGTGACGCAGCAGAGCGGATCGACGCCGAGCTTCGCCGCGGCGTCCAGATAGACCTGCGGGTGCGGCTTGCTGTAGGGCAGATGTTCGGCGGAGGCGAGCGCGTCAAACGATTCGCGCAGCCCGAAGAGCGTGAGCACGCGCTCCAGCATATGCAGCGGCGAGGCGGACGCGAGACCCACTTTCAGCCCCTGCGCTTTGCACAGCGCAATGGCATCCGCCACGCCCGGCAGTAGCGGGCGTTTTTCTTCCACCAGCGTCATGGCGCGGGTGATAATGCGCTGTGTGACTTCCGCCACCGACGGGCCATTCCACGGCTGCTGCGCGAACCATAGCTCAACCACCAGATCGATACGCAGCCCCAGCGTGTCGGGCAGCTCATGGCGGCGGGAGGTGTCGACGCCAAGCGTCGCCATCACTCCCAGCTCCGCCTGATCCCAGAGCGGCTCGGAATCGATCAGTAAACCATCCATATCAAAAATTGCGGCGAGGATCTGTCGCGGTGAAGACATCGTCTGTCACTCCTTATTTTTTCGCGGGAAAGGGTAATCAATAGCCGTAAATGCGCGTTATGGCTACTGCTTTCCGGTTCCATGCCGGAAAGTTCAGGCGTAAAGGCGCTTCACAGGGTAAACTTAGGCCAGTCTTTCGCGTCGCTATCAAGGGGAAAGCATGACGTATCAACAAGCTGGACGCATTGGTGTCTTAAAACGCATTGCCGGATGGGTGATTTTTATTCCTGCCACGCTCTCGACGATTATCTCCGTACTGAAGTTCATGTATGAGCACAGCGAGAAACAGCCAGGCATCAACGCCGTGATGCTGGATTTCGCGCATGTGATGATTGAGATGGTGCGTTTTAACACGCCGTTCCTGAATCTGTTCTGGTACAACTCGCCGCAGCCCGATTTCGCGCGTCACGCCAATATCGGTTTCTGGGTTATTTATCTGCTGATTTTTGTCGGCCTGGCGTTGCAGGCCTCCGGCGCGCGCATGTGCCGTCAGGCGCGTTTCCTGCGCGAACATGTCGAAGATAGCCTGATCCTTGAGCGCGCCAAAGGCGATGACGGGCTCACCCGCGAGGCGTTCGAGTCGCGCATCGTGGTGCCGCGCCACACGGTTTTCCTGCAAATTTTCCCGCTCTATGTCCTGCCGGTGATTGTGCTGGTGCTGGGCTATCTGTTCTTTTCCCTGCTTGGGTTCCTGTAAACGCTGACGCGCGCCCGGGGCGCGCGTTCATCACGCGTTTAATACCTGCGTCAGCGCTTTTTGCGCCGCGGCCAGATGCGGGCCGCCGAAGAGCGTCGCGCGGTTAAGCAGCGTGTAGAGCTGATAGAGCGGCTGGCGCGCCAGAAAGCCCGCTGGCAGCGGCAGGACCGACTGATAGCCGTCATAAATTTGCGGCGGCTGTTCCGGGTGCAGCGGCAGCATCGCCAGATCGCACTCGCGATCGCCCCAGTAACAGGCCGGGTCGAAAATATACGGCCCCTCAGGCCCCAGCGCGCAGTTGCCGGACCACAAATCGCCGTGCAGTAACGAAGGCGCGGGCTGGTGGGAGACGAGCTGCTGATGCACGACATCGACGATACGGTCGATATCGCCGAACTCCAGGCCCTTTTCCGCCGCCAGCTCAAGCTGCCAGCCGATACGCTGTTCGGCGAAAAAACTCGCCCAGCGGCGCTGCCAGGCGTTGGGCTGCGGGGTGGTGGAGAGCGTGTTGTCGTAATCGAGACCGTACTGCGGCTGTTCGCTCCACTGGTGCAGGCGCGCCAGCTGCTGGCCGAGCAGAAAGGCGTTGTGGGCGTCGAGCGGTTTCGGGGGCAGGTATTCGAGCAGTAAAAAACTGTATTCGCGCTCGCTGCCGACGCCAATCACTTCCGGCACCGTGACCGTTTTACTGCGCGCCAGCAGGCTTAGCTGATCGGCCTCCGCGGTGAAACAGGGGAGCAGCGTCACATCGTCGCATTTGACGAAAATATCGCGCCCGGCCCAGTGGATACGCCACGCGGCATGGATCTCACCGCCCGGCAGTTCGGTTCGCTGGCTGATTTCACCGGCGCCCAGCTGTTCGTTTAACAAACGCGTAATGGCATGCCACATGATGTCTCTCCCAGGTTTCCCGTCAGGACGTTCAGCTTAGCGCGCCCGCGCGCCGGATAATCTGCGCGGGCGCACAACCAGGCGTGCGCGAAGGCGTTATACGGCGTCGTTGTCGCGCAGCCAGGCTTCAAACGTGGTGACGCTCACCTGCGGTTTCTGGTCGAGCGCCGCTTCGCCAAGCCCCTGTGCGAGGTCGTGCACCTCGTCCTGACTGAGCGCGCTCACCAGCCCGAAGGTGTTGGTGCCGAGCTCGTGGATTTTCCCGTCATCATCGGCGAGCGTCAGCAGAAAACCGCCGCGCGTCAGGTGATTATTAAGCTCGTTAATGTCGGTCAGGCTTTTTTCATGAAACGTGATGGTGACGACATAGCGGGTGACTTCTCCATTACTCATGGCGTACCTCTTTGTCAGTAGTGGAAGGCCAGCCCGGAGACTGACCGGAATGTTAGTGTTTGAGCCAGTGGTAGATGCGGTCGGTGTTTTCCTGCGAGCAGAGTCGCGTGCCCTGGTTGATGGTGGCGGCACTGCCGGCGGCCACGCCGTAACGCACCATATCCAGCAGCGGGGCGTCCTGCGCGAGCCGCAGCGTCATGGCGCCAACCATGCTGTCGCCCGCGCCGACGGTGCTCTGGCTTTTCATTGGCGGCGGCACGACCTGCACGCAGTCGCTGCCGTCCACGCCGAGCGCGCCCTGCGGCCCCAGCGAGACCACCACGCGGCGGGCTTTGCCCTGCTGGACGAGTTCCATGGCGGCCTGACGCACGTCATCCGGCGCGTCGAGAGAACGTTTCACCAGCGCCGCCAGCTCTTTCTGATTCGGTTTTACCAGCTCGATATCGCCCACGTCCAGCGCGGCGGCCAGCGCGTCGCCGGAGCTGTCGACAATCAGGCGAATACCTTTCTGGCGGGCCGCTTTGATCAGTTGCTGGAGTTTTTCCACGCCGACGCCAGGCGGCAGGCTGCCGCTTATCACCAGGATCGCACCGGTTTCGATCGCCAGCACTTTTTCTTCGAGCTGGCGCAGTTCGTCATCGTTCAGCGCCGCGCCCGGCATCACAAAACGGTACTGCTCGCCGGTCGATTCCACATGCACATGAAGATTCTGACGCGTCCAGTCGCGGGCGGAGATGGTTTCCACCGCGACCTGTTCATCATGTAGCAGCGAGACCAGATGCTCGCCGGTGGCGCCACCCGCCGGGAAGAGGGCGGTCGCGCTGCCGCCCAGGTGAACAATCGCGCGCGCGACGTTAATACCGCCGCCGCCCGGCTCAAACACCGGTGCGCTACAGCGCAGCTTCCCTTCAGGATAGATTTGCGGCGTGAGCGTGGCGCTGTCGAGCGAGGGCGCCAGCGTAAGCGTATAAATACGGACCATATCGCCTCCATTTTTAAAAGCTGCCCTAAGCGTAGCATCCGTCAGCCAGACGGTGGATGAATAACGTGCTGATTTTGCCTATATCCCGATTTTAATCGGTGCCTTTCCTTTATAAATAAAAAGCTATTTTTCGGAGTACGCTTATTCTTAAATGTCGAAAGGAATTCATTGCTAAGCCACAGGGCTCTTTTTATAATTCGTTACCTTTCTGTGGGCGGATTTTATTGATCCAGAGAAAAAGTTACGGGACCGTAATGGTCCTTTTTTTTGTTGTATGGACCTGAAAATCAACATGAAGCTTTTTAAGACAGTACCCCTGGCAATGCTGCTGGCGGGTGGCGCGCTGCTGAGCCAGCACGCGATGGCTGATAATTCCGTTTTTACTGTCATGGACGATCCTTCCACCGCGAAAAAACCGTTCGAAGGTAATTTGAACGCAGGTTACCTGGCGCAAACCGGCAATACCAAAAGTTCTTCCTTAACGGCTGACAGCAACCTGACCTGGTATGGCCAGACCACCGCATGGTCGCTGTGGGGCAACGCCAGCAACACCTCTTCTAACGACGAACGCTCCTCCGAGAAATACGCGGCTGGCGGACGTAGCCGTGTGAACGTGACCGATTATGACTATCTGTTTGGTCAGGCAAGCTGGCTGACGGACCGGTATAACGGTTATCGCGAGCGCGACGTGGCGACACTCGGTTACGGTCGCCAGTTCCTGAACGGCCCGGTTCACAGCCTGCGCTTTGAATTCGGTCCGGGTATTCGTTATGACGAGTACACTAACGGCGAAACCAAAACCCAGGGCCTGGGCTATGCGTCTGGTATCTATACCTGGCAGCTGACCGACAACGCTAAATTCACCCAGGGTGTTTCCGTGTTCGGCTCCGATGATACTAACGTCAACTCCGAAACGGCGCTGGATGTGGCTATCAACGAGCACTTTGGTCTGAAAGTCGCCTACAACGTGACCTGGAACTCCAGCCCGCCGTCGACGGCGCCGGATCACACCGATACCCGCACCTCTGTAACGCTGGGTTACCGCATGTAAGGCGCTTCGCGCATTATGCTAAAGGCTGGCGCTGCCAGCCTTTTTTATGCCTCGCTTTTCTCCGCTTTCTTGCCGCGTCGTCTGCCGGGTTTTTAGCATTGCGTGTCTTTTAAGCAGCATCGCTGTTTTTGATTAATCTTTTCTTATTCAACGTATTGCCAGCCATTTCAGTTTCTTTGAAATCTCCCGACAAATAATTTGACTGTTGGAAAGTGTGATCTGGATCTACCATTCGCATACCGGTGGTGAATAAAACGCCATCCCTTTTTTATGCTGCAATAAAGAGATAATAAAGATGAATACCATCAAAACTACTGCTGCCGCGCTGACGCTGAGCGTGCTTTCCTTCAGCGCCTTTGCTGCTCCGACTACCGTGAATGCAAAAGATGCCGCCCCGTATGCCGGATGGCGCGTAAGTGATATCGAAGCGGGCTCGATGCTCCAGCCGGGCGCGTCATCGACGGGTCAGTCAATGAATGACGCGTTTAACGCGCAAACCCTGGTGGCGGGCGACTGGTCCTGACGGACCCGCATTTTCCACGCCCGCACTAAAAACCGGATCCCGCGATCCGGTTTTTTTATTCCCTCCCGCTCACGCCTTTCTTTTATGGCTGCGCTCTTGCTCATTACTCAGAAGCCGCTTGCGTTCATTCTGATAAAAATACCGCGCTGCGCCTGCGTATTTCGCGGTTCTCACGGCGCTCAGGCTGGCTGTAAAAATATCCCCATATGAACCAGGCATTTTCATCTGGCATTGATTAGTTGCCTAATTAAATATGCCGATTTACGCATCATAAACGCGATAAAATAAACGTGTGAAGTTGATCACGAATTTATTCGCTGTTAGGGTAAAGAAGAGTCAGGCATCTGAAAACGCAGGTAAGCACATTCAGATGTGTCATTACTAACGGCGGGAAGAGATCCTGCTACGCTCTTAAAGGAAGTCTTAGAAAGATAAGCCTTCTTTATCGCGAAGGAAGCGGACTGTGGGTGGTAAGTGGCGCTTTTGCCACCTCCCGAGTCAAAGAGCGAATTCAATGAGGATGGATATGAAGCTTAAAAGAAAAAAAGTAGAACCGATCTCTCTGAGTGACGTCACGATTATTGATGATGCAAAACTTCGTAAAGCGATTACCGCAGCGTCGCTCGGTAATGCCATGGAGTGGTTTGATTTCGGCGTGTATGGCTTTGTAGCTTATGCGCTAGGCAAAGTCTTTTTCCCGGATGCTAACCCCAGCGTGCAGATGATCGCCGCGCTGGCGACGTTTTCGGTTCCCTTTCTTATCCGTCCGCTTGGCGGGCTGTTCTTCGGTATGCTCGGCGATAAATATGGTCGCCAGAAAATCCTCGCTATCACCATTGTAATTATGTCCGTCAGTACATTCTGTATCGGGCTTATTCCGTCGTACGCGACGATTGGCATCTGGGCGCCGATCCTGTTGTTGCTATGTAAAATGGCGCAGGGGTTCTCGGTCGGGGGCGAATATACCGGCGCGTCGATTTTCGTCGCGGAATATTCCCCTGACCGTAAGCGTGGTTTTATGGGCAGCTGGCTGGATTTCGGCTCTATCGCGGGCTTCGTGCTTGGCGCGGGCGTCGTGGTGCTGATTTCCGCCATCATGGGCGAAGATAACTTCCTGAGCTGGGGCTGGCGTCTGCCGTTCTTCCTGGCCTTGCCGCTCGGCCTGATTGGGCTCTATCTGCGCCACGCGCTGGAAGAAACCCCGGCGTTCCAGCAGCATGTCGATAAGCTGGAGCAGGGCGATCGCGAAGGCCTGCAGCACGGCCCGCGAGTCTCCTTTAAAGAGATTGCGACGAAACACTGGCGCAGCCTGCTGGCGTGTATCGGTCTGGTGATTTCCACCAACGTGACCTATTACATGCTGCTCACTTACATGCCGAGCTATCTGTCGCATAATCTGCACTATTCAGAAGCGCATGGTGTGCTGATTATTATCGCGATTATGATCGGTATGCTGTTTGTGCAGCCGGTGATGGGCCTGCTGAGTGACCGCTTTGGCCGCCGTCCGTTTGTGATTTTCGGTAGCGTCGCGCTGCTGGTGCTGGCAATCCCGGCTTTTATCCTGATTAACAGTAACGTGCTTGGCCTGATTTTCTCCGGCCTGCTGATGCTGGCGGTGATCCTGAACTGCTTTACCGGCGTGATGGCCTCGTCGCTGCCTGCGATGTTCCCGACGCATATTCGCTACAGTGCGCTGGCGAGCGCCTTTAACATTTCCGTACTGATCGCCGGTCTGACGCCGACCGTGGCGGCCTGGCTGGTGGAAGGCACCGAAAACCTGATGATGCCGGCGTATTATCTGATGGTTGTCGCGGTCGTCGGCCTGATCACCGGCTTCTCCATGAAAGAGACCGCAAACCGTCCGCTGAAAGGCGCGACGCCTGCGGCATCGGATATCCAGGAGGCCCGCGAGATCCTGCGTGAGCATCACGACAATATCGAACAGAAAATTGAAGATATTGATAAAGAGATTGCCGAGTTGCAGGAAAAACGCACCCGTCTCGTCGATCAGCATCCACGTATTAATCAGTAATCCAAAGCCCCTTCGGGGGCTTTTCTTTTTTGCGCTCACCGAGACGGCGCGCTTTCACAGGGTTTCCTGCCTGTCTTTTTCTCCATATCATTACAGCGTTTCAGCGTGGCGTTAGCGCTTTATCCCCAGAAAAATCTTAATCGCTTGATTCTCTCGCGCAGATTGTGAATGATTGCCGCAAGCACACCGGCAATGAATAACAATGAAAAGAACATTTATTATCTGCTGCTTTTACATCAGCAGCTTAGGAACCGCCTGCGCTGTGGTTCAGGGGCGCGAATATAATACGTGGTATGAAAAAGACGCAGTCTTGTATGACATGACGCAAACCCCGGAGGGCAGCCCCGTGATGCTGAGCATCTCGCAGGCGGGTCGTCACTCGGCCAATATGGTTATCTCGTCACTGACCGTCGGGAAATGCCCGGCACAGGCGAGAACGCTCGAAATTAATAATGACATCGTCCCTGCTGAATATGTCTGTACTGAGCATGGCGGCGACAGAGTTGAGCATTATCTGATTCGGGATGCTGACAGGGTCAATGCGCTCGTGACAACGCTGCGTTCAGATTTTACGCTGATGAGCCAGCGGGAAACCAAAATCTGGGCGGCGAATATTAAAACGCCGAAATTCGGGATGACACCGCGTCTGTGAGTGTTAAATCGTGCATGCAAAGCGCATGGCTTTTTACACTTTGTAAAATAAATAATACAGAGAATATACGGCGAGGATTTGCGTAAAGGTGACATAAAATACTGCTTATGAATAATATGGCAGTGATTGTCACGGTTTATGAAATTGAGTTCAGTTTTGCCGTGGAGAGAAGAAAATGGAGAAAGCCAATAATGAACAAAATTTCTACGCTGATGTTAAGTCTGCTGGCTGCCGGGTGCATTTCTACCAGCGCATATGCGGGTAAAAAACCGGCTGAAAATATCGCGCCTTATCCGGCGGCCGAAAAAGGCATGGTCCGTCAGGTTATTCAGTTGCCGGAGCGCCCGGATGAATCGTCTTATAAAGTCGAGCTGATGGTCGGGCAAACGCTCGATGTTGACTGCAATAAACATCAGCTGGGCGGAAAATTCGAGCGCAAGACGCTGGAAGGCTGGGGATATGACTATTACGTTTTTGAGCCCGCGAAAAACGCTGATGGCTCCGTGATGTTCACCTCAACGATGATGGCGTGCCCGGACGGCAAAAAAGAGAAGAAATTCGTGACGGCAAACCTCGGTGATGCCGGGATGCTGAACTACAACAGCAAACTGCCGGTGGTGGTGTATACCCCGAAAAATATCGACGTGAAATATCGTCTCTGGAAAGCAGAAGAGACCTTCAGCATGGCGGCGAAGCAATAAAGCTGCATAAAGGATTTTCTTAACATCAGGCCGTCGAATATCCGACGGCCTTTTTTGTTATCTGTCGTGCGCCACGCCTGGGCGTTTATCCCTCAAGCCAACCCGATATTCATGACTGAGTCAATCGCCTGTCGTTGTATGGATGATTTACCCCCTCAACAGCCCTACCAGAATTGGCGTGAAAACCCGTTTGAAGGCGTGCGGTAAATTATTTACGCTCGCCATGTTTTCTTTATCCGGCGGGCAGCGCGCTGATTATGGTGCTCTGCGCCCTGAATCCTGCGTTCGCGGGCAAAAGCCGTGCGTTTGCAAACCAGTGAAGGTCACAACATGAATAGTAGCCAATACCTCTGGGAAGCCTTAAACAGCCCGCTTGTTAGTAAGTTCGTTCTGGTGCTGCTTATTGCGCTCTGTTGCTACGATGTGCTGCGAAAGAGAAGAAAAAAACAGCAGCAGCGTGCCGGTGTTATTGTGGACGCCGACGCACGGGAGCGGCACGAATGGCGCTATGCCCGCCGCGCGCTGAAGGGCGTGCAGATAATCCTTCTCGGCTGGTTTTTGTGGACGCTCATCAGGGCGCTGTTAGCGTAATGTCAGCACGGCTGACAGGGTTTTATTCATCCTTTTATCAACGTCTGCGCGCCAGGGTTTACCATGAAAACTGTTTTCTCCGTGCTTAATGACACTCATATCAATGCCTGCGCGCACCTGTATTGTAAGGTCTATCAGGAAGCGCCGTGGTTCGAAACATCTGAACTAAAGCCCATTATCCATTTTATTCAGGAGCACCTGCGAAATAACTTTTTCAGAGGTTACGTTGCGTGTTGTGACGAGAATATCGTGGCGGTCAGTATCGGTTTCAGAAAGCCGTGGCCGGGCGGGGTTGAATATTATATTGACGAGTTTTTCGTCGATCCGGCTTATCAGGGAAAGGGCGTCGGGTCACAGCTAATGGATTTCATTAAAGCGCAGTCTGTAAACGAGGGGCTGAACGCGATTCTTCTCAATACCCATAAAGGTTATCCCTCTGATTTCTTCTACAGGAAAAATGGCTTCGACGAGCATCAGGGGCTCATTATTCTCTCCACAATGCTTGAGTGATTTCAGCGGTTAGCGCGTATTTCCTGAACGGATATCAGCATAACGCGCCAGCATTACATTGCACCGCCCGCTATTTTTTAATTGCAGGACGGTTATCTCTTTAAGGCCTGCTCCGTGGCCAACGTGTTCAGAACCGTCTTAAGCCAGTCGGTCGCGCCTCGCTTACCGCTTCGTTGATGCGAATAAATTTTCACTTCAAACGACGGGATGTGGAACGGTAATTCAAACAGCCTGATAGCTAATGCCGGGATCAGCTTCTGCGCGGCAAAGCGGGGAAGCGCCATGAGCAAATCGCTTTCTGCGACGATGAACGGCGCGCTCAGCATCGAAGGCGTTTTAATCGCTATCTGGCGTGTGCACCCCATCTGCTCAAGCTGAACATCAAGCACACCGCGCTCCTCATTCCAGGGCGTCACTACCAAATGTCTGGCAGCCAGATACTCCTCAAGCGTAAGCCCGGTTCTGCGCGCATTGCTGATAACGACATAGTCATCTTCGAGCCAGCTGATCTCCTCCAGCTCGGGATGGCGGATATCCTCCGGTGCGCTGAACCCCAGCGCCAGATCCATTTCGCCCGCCAGCAGTTCATTGAGCGCCGGACTGTGCGGTAAATACCGTAACTCAAAACGCAGGCCGGGCGCCTGGCACTGCAGCCGGTGCATCAGAGCCGGGAAAATACAAAACGCGGTGAAGTCGGTGATGGCAATCTTTAAACATTCGGTACTGCTGAGAGGATCAAACTCGGGCGGCGGAGTCAGTTGCTCATCGAGAAATTTCAGTGCCGACGCCACAGAGGGCGCGAGCTCCGTCGCGTAGACGCTGGGGCACATCCGGTGGCCTTCCCGGTAAAAGAGAGGGTCATTGAGCGTCACGCGCAGTCGCGACAGCGCGTGACTCAGCGCTGAGGTACTCATCGCAAGCTCATCGGCTGCCTTACGAACGGAGCGGTGGCGATAGATAGCGTCAAAAACAGGCAACAGGTTTAAATCCAGTCGCCTTAAAGTGGGATGCATAATATTCATCATTGCGTGATTTCATTGCACTTAATTCTTCGGACATTACCCCTTATGCTTAGCGCCATCAATATCTGTCCATGATGAGATAACAGGAAAAGCAATGAGCTACACGATTCGCCCGGCGCGCCCGGAAGATGCATCGGCCATTTACGAGATGATTTATGAACTGGCGGTGTATGAGAAAGCTCCGCAGGAAGTGGTCACCACGCCAGACGAGATCCGGGACACGCTCTTTGGCGCAGACAGCAAAACGGAAGCGCTCATCTGCGAGGCGGAAGGGAAAGCCGTAGGATATGCCGTTTTCTTTACCAGCTATTCCACCTGGCTTGGGCGTAACGGCATTTATATGGAAGATTTGTATGTCTCCCCGGCGTTTCGCGGCCAGGGGGCGGGGAGAGCCCTGCTAAAAAGCATCGCCCAGTGTGCTGTGAAAAGGCAGTGCGGCCGTCTTGAATGGAGCGTGCTGGACTGGAATCAGCCCGCGATTGATTTTTATCTGAGCATTGGCGCGGCGCCGCAATCGGAGTGGATACGCTATCGCCTTGACGGTGACGCGCTGTTGCAGTTTGCCGGGTAAAAAGCGCCTGTTGTCGCTTATGTGCGATGCCTGGTAGCGTCGGGCATCGCGGCCAGGACTTCATGGTCATCCGGGCGTGGATAGCTTTATCCATTTTATTAGTGTTACCATAGTGATAGACGCAAAGCGTAACGTTATACGAAAAGGCTTGGCGTACCAAAGTGTGTACCAATTTGGCGAGTGTTGGTCAGATGGCTACATAACTTATTGAGTTAAAACTACTTTTTAAATCATATGTGATCTTGCGTGTGGGTCACCACTGTGAATAAGGATTTATAATGCCTGTTATTACGCTTCCTGATGGCAGCCAACGCCATTACGACCATGCTGTCAGCCCCATGGATGTTGCCCTGGATATCGGTCCGGGCCTCGCGAAAGCCTGTATCGCAGGCCGCGTGAATGGCGAGCTGGTTGATGCTACCGATATTATCGACCAGGACGCTCAGCTCGCGATCGTGACCGCGAAAGATGAGGACGGTCTGGAAATCATCCGTCACTCCTGCGCGCACCTGTTGGGTCATGCTATCAAACAGCTGTGGCCGCATACCAAAATGGCGATCGGTCCGGTTATCGACAACGGTTTCTACTACGATGTCGACCTTGACCATACCCTGACTCAGGAAGATATCGACGCCCTCGAAAAGCGTATGCACGAGCTGGCGGAGTCCAATTACGACGTCATCAAGAAAAAAGTGAGCTGGCAGGAAGCGCGCGAAACGTTTGTGAGCCGCGGTGAAAGCTACAAAGTCGCGATTCTTGATGAAAATATTTCCCGTGACGACAAACCGGGTCTGTATCACCACGAAGAATACGTCGATATGTGCCGCGGTCCGCACGTGCCGAACATGCGCTTCTGCCATCATTTCAAACTGATGAAAACCGCAGGCGCTTACTGGCGCGGCGACAGCAGCAACAAAATGCTGCAGCGCATCTACGGTACGGCCTGGGCGGATAAAAAAGCGCTGAATGCCTATCTCCAGCGCCTGGAAGAGGCCGCGAAACGCGACCACCGTAAAATCGGCAAGCAGCTTGACCTGTACCACATGCAGGAAGAGGCGCCGGGCATGGTGTTCTGGCATAACGACGGCTGGACGATTTTCCGCGAGCTGGAAACGTTTGTCCGCTCCAAGCTGAAAGAGTATCAGTACCAGGAAGTTAAAGGTCCGTTCATGATGGACCGCGTGCTGTGGGAAAAAACCGGTCACTGGGATAACTACAAAGACGCGATGTTCACCACTTCTTCAGAGAACCGTGAATATTGCATCAAACCCATGAACTGCCCGGGCCACGTGCAAATCTTCAATCAGGGTCTAAAATCATACCGCGACCTGCCACTGCGTATGGCTGAGTTCGGTAGCTGCCACCGTAATGAGCCCTCGGGCGCGCTGCATGGCCTGATGCGCGTACGCGGCTTCACGCAGGATGACGCCCACGTCTTCTGTACCGAAGAGCAGGTGCGCGACGAAGTGAACAGCTGTATTCGCATGGTTTATGACATGTACAGCACCTTCGGTTTTGAAAAAATTGTGGTAAAACTCTCCACTCGTCCGGAAAAACGCATCGGTACGGACGAAATGTGGGACCGCGCGGAAGCCGACCTGGCCGTCGCGCTGGAAGAAAACAACATCCCGTTTGAGTATCAGCCGGGCGAGGGCGCATTTTATGGCCCGAAAATCGAGTTTACGCTCTACGACTGCCTCGATCGCGCATGGCAGTGTGGCACCGTTCAGCTCGATTTCTCCCTGCCGTCGCGCCTGAGCGCCTCTTACGTGGGTGAAAACAACGAGCGTCAGGTGCCGGTGATGATTCACCGCGCGATTCTGGGCTCAATGGAACGCTTTATCGGTATCCTGACCGAAGAGTTCGCCGGGTTCTTCCCGACGTGGCTCGCACCGGTACAGGTCGTGGTGATGAATATCACCGATTCGCAGTCTGAATACGTTAACGAATTGACCCGTAAACTACAAAATGCTGGCATTCGTGTAAAAGCAGACTTGAGAAACGAGAAGATTGGCTTTAAAATCCGCGAGCATACTTTACGTCGTGTCCCGTACATGTTGGTTTGTGGCGATAAAGAGGTCGAAGCAGGCAAAGTGGCCGTTCGTACCCGCCGTGGTAAAGACCTCGGTAGCCTGGATGTCAACGACGTAATAGAAAAGCTGCAGCAAGAGATTCGCAGCCGCAGTCTTCAACAACTGGAGGAATAAGGTATTAAAGGCGGAAAACGAGTTCAAACGGCACGTCCGAATCGTATCAATGGCGAGATTCGCGCCCAGGAAGTTCGCTTAACAGGTCTGGAAGGTGAGCAACTGGGGATTGTGAGTCTGAGAGAAGCTATCGAAAAGGCTGAAGAAGCTGGAGTAGATTTAGTTGAAATCAGCCCTAACGCCGAGCCGCCAGTTTGTCGTATTATGGACTACGGCAAGTTCCTTTATGAAAAGAGTAAGTCTTCTAAGGAACAGAAGAAGAAGCAAAAAGTTATCCAGGTGAAGGAAATTAAATTCCGTCCTGGTACAGATGAAGGCGACTATCAGGTAAAACTCCGCAGCCTGATTCGCTTTCTCGAAGAAGGCGATAAGGCCAAGATCACGCTCCGCTTCCGCGGTCGTGAGATGGCCCACCAGCAAATCGGTATGGAAGTGCTTAACCGCGTGAAAGAAGATTTGCAAGAACTGGCAGTAGTCGAATCCTTCCCAACGAAGATCGAAGGCCGCCAGATGATCATGGTGCTCGCTCCTAAGAAGAAACAGTAAGGCCTTCAAGTAGCATTGTCTGTGGAGCCTTTGGGCTTCACAGATTTTGTTCGCCTACGTTTCGTTTAATTAACAATGCGAAGTGGATGTAATTAAGATGCCAAAAATTAAGACCGTACGCGGTGCTGCTAAGCGCTTCAAAAAAACCGGTAAAGGTGGTTTTAAGCACAAGCACGCTAACCTGCGTCATATTCTGACCAAAAAAGCGACTAAGCGTAAACGTCACCTGCGCCCGAAAGCCATGGTTTCCAAAGGCGATCTGGGTCTGGTCATCGCGTGCCTGCCGTACGCATAAGCCGTTTATCTTTTAACTTTTTTACAGAATAGAAACAGGAGAGCACTATGGCTCGCGTAAAACGTGGTGTGATTGCACGTGCACGTCATAAGAAAATTTTGAAACAAGCTAAAGGCTACTACGGTGCGCGTTCACGCGTATACCGCGTTGCCTTCCAGGCTGTTATCAAAGCAGGTCAGTACGCTTACCGTGACCGTCGTCAACGTAAGCGTCAGTTCCGTCAACTGTGGATTGCGCGTATCAACGCAGCAGCACGTCAGAACGGTATTTCTTACAGCAAATTCATCAACGGCCTGAAAAAAGCCTCTGTTGAAATCGACCGTAAGATCCTGGCTGACATCGCCGTATTCGACAAAGTGGCATTCACTGCCCTGGTTGAAAAAGCGAAAGCAGCTCTGGCGTAAGCCAGTTGAAAGAGGGAGCTTGTCTCCCTCTTTTAATTTGTGCCATATCAATCTGTTGACATTTTTACTGGCGGGCTTTTCAATAGAGCTATTCGCCATCAAGCCTCAGGGTAACGCAAGCATGAACGCTGCCATTTTCCGCTTCTTTTTTTACTTTAGCGCCTGAATCAGAGGGGCTTTGCGCGTAAGAAAAGAAACGGAAAATCGACGCCAGAAGCCTCCATCAGGAGGCTTTTTTTATATCTGCCGTTTATGGGTCTGTTTCAAGTGGCAGGCGACAGAACGCGCTGCCGTTTCAGGCAAGCGCCGGGCGTGTCACCTGAAACAGAAGAATAACAAGACAGAGTTCAACAAACCGGCGCAAGCGCCGAATAACGAGGAAAACCATGCCACATCTCGCAGATCTGGTTGCCAGTGCAAAGGCGGCCATAACCAGCGCCCAGGATGTTGCCGCGTTAGATAACGTACGCGTCGAATATTTAGGGAAAAAAGGGCATCTGACCCTTCAGATGACCACCCTGCGCGAGCTGCCGCCAGAAGAGCGTCCAGCCGCGGGCGCGGTTATCAACGAAGCCAAAGAGCAGGTTCAGCAGGCGCTGAACGCGCGTAAAAACGAACTGGAAAGCGCGGCGCTGAACGCGCGTCTCGCGGCGGAAACCATCGACGTTTCGCTTCCTGGCCGTCGTGTTGAGAATGGCGGTCTGCATCCGGTCACCCGCACCATCGACCGTATCGAAAACTTCTTCGGCGAACTCGGTTTTACCGTGGCGACTGGCCCGGAAATTGAAGACGACTACCATAACTTCGATGCGCTGAATATTCCGGGTCACCACCCGGCGCGTGCGGACCACGACACCTTCTGGTTCGACGCGACGCGCCTGCTGCGCACCCAGACCTCCGGCGTGCAGATCCGCACCATGAAAAACCAGCAGCCGCCTATCCGCATCATCGCGCCGGGCCGTGTGTATCGTAACGACTACGATCAGACCCACACCCCGATGTTCCATCAGATGGAAGGGCTGATTGTCGATAAAAACATCAGCTTCACCAATCTTAAAGGCACGCTGCACGACTTCCTGCGTAACTTCTTTGAAGAAGATCTGCAGATTCGTTTCCGTCCGTCTTACTTCCCGTTTACTGAGCCTTCCGCAGAAGTGGACGTGATGGGTAAAAACGGCAAGTGGCTGGAAGTGCTGGGCTGCGGCATGGTACACCCGAACGTGCTGCGTAACGTCGGCATCGATCCGGAAGTTTACTCCGGCTTCGCTTTCGGTATGGGCATGGAGCGTCTCACCATGCTGCGCTACGGCGTGACCGATCTACGCGCTTTCTTCGAAAACGATCTGCGTTTCCTCAAACAGTTTAAATAAGGGCAGGACAGAACAATGAAATTTAGCGAACTGTGGTTACGCGAGTGGGTAAACCCGGCCCTTGACAGCGATGCGCTGGCGAATCAAATCACCATGGCGGGCCTGGAAGTTGACGGCGTTGAGCCGGTCGCAGGCGCGTTTCACGGCGTGGTCGTGGGCGAAGTGGTGGAGTGCGGCCAGCATCCGAACGCCGACAAACTGCGCGTCACCAAAGTGAACGTCGGCGGCGATCGCCTGCTCGACATCGTCTGCGGCGCGCCGAACTGCCGCCAGGGCCTCAAAGTGGCGGTGGCGACCGTTGGTGCAGTACTGCCGGGCGATTTTAAAATCAAAGCGGCGAAACTGCGCGGCGAGCCGTCTGAAGGCATGCTGTGCTCTTTCTCCGAGCTTGGCATTTCCGACGACCATAACGGCATTATCGAATTGCCGGCAGACGCGCCCGTCGGCACTGACATCCGCGATTATCTGAAGCTTGACGATAACACCATCGAAATCAGCGTTACCCCGAACCGTGCCGACTGCCTCGGTATTATCGGCGTGGCGCGCGATGTCGCGGTGTTGAACGCGCAGACCCTGAACGCGCCGGCCATCGCGCCGGTCGCGGCGACCATCAACGACACGCTGCCGATTCAGGTTGACGCCGCTGATGCCTGCCCGCGTTACCTGGGCCGCGTTGTGAAAGGCATCGACGTGACCGCGCCGACCCCGCTGTGGATGCGTGAAAAACTGCGCCGCTGCGGTATCCGCTCTATCGACGCCGTGGTTGACGTCACCAACTACGTCCTGCTTGAGCTGGGTCAGCCGATGCACGCCTTCGACCTTGACCGCATCGATGGCGGCATCGTGGTGCGCATGGCGAAAGAGGGCGAGACGCTGACGCTGCTCGACGGCAATGAAGCGACGCTGAACGCCGATACGCTGGTCATCGCGGACCATAACAAAGCGCTCGCGATGGGCGGTATTTTTGGCGGCGAACACTCCGGTGTGAACGGCGAAACCCGCAATGTGCTGCTGGAGTGCGCGTTCTTCGCGCCGCTCGCCATCACCGGTCGCGCGCGTCGTCACGGCCTGCATACCGATGCCTCTCACCGCTACGAGCGCGGCGTCGACCCGCAACTGCAATTCCAGGCGATGGAGCGCGCGACGCGTCTGCTGCTGGACATCTGCGGCGGTGAAGCCGGTCCGGTTATCGATGTGACCAGCGAAGCGAACCTGCCAGCGCGTGCCACGATCACACTGCGTCGCAGCAAGCTCGATCGTCTGATCGGCCATCACATCGCTGATGCGCAGGTTACGGATATCCTCACGCGTCTGGGTTGCCAGGTGACGCAAGGGCAGGGCGAGTGGCAGGCCGTCGCGCCGTCATGGCGTTTTGACATCGCTATCGAAGAAGATCTGGTGGAAGAAGTGGCCCGCGTCTACGGCTACGACAACATCCCGAACGAGCCGGTACAGGCGTCGCTGGTGATGGGCGACCACCGTGAAGCGAATCTTTCGCTCAAGCGCGTGAAAACCCTGCTCAACGATCATGGCTACCAGGAAGTGATCACCTACAGCTTCGTCGATCCTAAAGTGCAACAGCTGCTGCATCCGGGCGAAGAGGCGCTGATCCTGCCAAGTCCTATCTCCAGCGAAATGTCGGCGATGCGCCTCTCGCTCCTGACCGGTCTGCTCACCACGGTGGTTTATAACCAGAACCGTCAGCAGAGCCGCGCGCGCATCTTTGAAGCGGGCCTGCGCTTTGTACCTGATACGCAGGCAGACCTCGGCATTCGTCAGGATCTTATGCTGGCGGGCGCGCTGTGCGGCAACCGTTATGAAGAGCACTGGGATCTGGCGAAAGGCGGCGTTGACTTCTACGATTTGAAAGGGACGCTGGAGTCGGTTCTGGAACTTACCGGTAAATTATCTGAAATTGAGTTCCGTGCAGAAGCCAATCCGGCCTTGCATCCTGGTCAAAGTGCTGCCATTTATTTACATGGCGAACACATTGGTTTTATTGGCGTTGTGCATCCTGAGCTTGAGCGCAAGCTCGACCTGAACGGCCGCACCGTGGTGTTTGAGCTGCTCTGGAGCAAGGTGGCCGACCGTGTCGTACCGCAGGCGCAGGAGGTTTCCCGCTTCCCGGCGAACCGCCGCGACATCGCGGTTGTGGTGGCGGAAAACGTACCGGCAGCAGATATTTTGGCCGAGTGTAAGAAAGTTGGCGCAAATCAGGTAGTTGGCGTAAACTTATTTGACGTGTACCGCGGTAAGGGTGTTGCGGAGGGTTATAAGAGCCTTGCCATCAGCCTGATCCTTCAGGATACCGGCCGTACACTCGAAGAAGACGAGATTGCCGCTACTGTTGCGAAATGTGTAACGGCACTAGAAGAGCGATTCCAGGCATCATTGAGGGATTGAACCTATGGCGCTTACAAAAGCTGAAATGTCAGAATATCTGTTTGATAAGCTTGGGCTTAGCAAGCGGGATGCCAAAGAGCTGGTAGAGCTGTTTTTCGAAGAGATCCGTCGTGCTCTGGAAAACGGTGAGCAGGTAAAACTCTCCGGTTTCGGTAATTTTGACCTGCGTGATAAGAACCAACGTCCCGGACGCAACCCGAAAACCGGTGAAGATATTCCCATTACGGCTCGCCGTGTGGTTACCTTCCGCCCGGGGCAGAAGTTGAAAAGTCGCGTTGAGAACGCTACGCCGAAAGAAAGCTAATCTGACATGACCAAAAAGGCCGCATCGCGCGGCCTTTTTTCTTTGCCCTGCGTAAAGCGAGCCGTAAAATCAAAGGCATGAAATCTCAACTGGCCTCACTTCCCCTCTGTATTCGCACCCAACGTCGCCGCGAAAAACGCGTGCTGGCGGCGCTGTCGCTTGCGCTCGCGCTGGCCATCGTCGTCAGTCTCTGCGCGGGCGATATCTGGCTCTGGCCGTCTGCATGGACTGGCGAGGCGGGAAGGCTGTTCGTCTGGCAAATTCGTCTGCCGCGCACGCTCGCGGTGGTGCTGGTCGGCGCGGCGCTGGCGCTGTGCGGCGCCATGATGCAGGCGCTCTTTGAAAACCCGCTGGCGGAGCCGGGCCTGCTTGGCGTTTCCAACGGCGCGGGCGTTGGGCTGGTGGCGGCGGTGATGCTGGGCGGCGGCGCGCTGCCGGGCTGGGCGCTCGGGCTGTGCGCTATCGCAGGCGCGCTTATCGCCACGCTTATCCTGCTGTATTTTGCAAGACGTCATCTCTCCACCAGTCGGCTGCTGCTCGCGGGCGTCGCGCTCGGCATCGTCTGCAGCGCGCTGATGACCTGGGCGGTCTACTTTTCAACGAGTCTCGATCTGCGCCAGCTGATGTACTGGATGATGGGCGGCTTCGGCGGCGTCGACTGGCAGCAGGGCTGGCTGATGCTGGCGCTCCTGCCGGCGCTGGCGTGGGGCGGCCTGCAGGCGCCTGCGCTCAACCGGCTGGCGCTTGGCGAAACGTCCGCGCGCCAGCTCGGCCTGCCGGTCTGGCTGTGGCGCAATCTGCTGGTCATCGCCACCGGCTGGCTCGCAGGCGTCAGCGTGGCGCTGGCGGGCGCTATCGGTTTCGTCGGCTTAGTGGTGCCGCATGTGCTGCGCCTGTGCGGCATCGCTGATTATCGCGCGCTGCTGCCTGCCGCGATGCTCGCAGGCGGCGGCGTGCTGCTGGTCGCCGATATCCTCGCGCGCCTGACGCTGACGGCGGCGGAATTGCCCATCGGCGTGGTGACTGCCACCCTGGGCGCGCCGGTCTTTATCTGGCTATTATTAAGGGCCGGACGCTAGTTCCATAACACCATCCTTTTAAGGGGAAGCTATGCAACACGACATTCTGAATACCGAAGTGACCACCATTGACGGTGAAACCATTTCGCTTGAGCAGTTCAAAGGTAAAGTGCTGCTTATCGTCAACGTCGCCTCGAAGTGCGGCCTCACGCCGCAGTACGAACAGCTGGAAAATATTCATAAGGCGTGGGAGCCGTCCGGCTTCCGCGTGCTCGGCTTCCCGTGCAACCAGTTTCTGGGCCAGGAGCCGGGCAGCGAAGAAGAGATCAAAACCTTCTGCAGCACCACGTATGGCGTCACATTCCCGATGTTCAGCAAAATCGACGTCAACGGCGAAAACCGTCATCCGCTGTATCAGAAGCTGATCGCCGCCGCGCCGAAAGCCGTCGCGCCGGAGCAGAGCGGTTTCTATGAGCGTATGGCGAGTAAAGGCCGCGCGCCGCTCTACCCGGACGACATCCTGTGGAACTTCGAGAAATTCCTCGTGGGCCGCGACGGGCACGTTATCCAGCGCTTCTCGCCGGATATGACGCCGGAAGATCCTATCGTCATGGAAGCCATTAAGCTGGCGCTGGCGAAATAATGTCGGTACTGATGCAGCTGTGCGACGTCGCGGTGGGTACCCGTCTGGGGCCTGTCACCGCGACGCTTGAGGCGGGCGATATTGTCCATCTCGTCGGCCCCAACGGGGCGGGAAAAAGCACGCTGCTGCATCGTATGGCGGGCCTGGCGGATGGCCCCGGCGCCATTTGCTTTGAGGGCAAACCGCTCGCGTCCTTCAGCGCCGCCGCGCTCGCCCGCAAGCGGGCGTATCTCTCCCAGCAGCAAACGCCGCCGTTCCCCATGCCAGTCTGGCACTACCTGACGCTCCACGGCGGCGCGCAGTGCGGCGCGGCGCTGGAAGAGGTGGCGCACGGCCTGATGCTCGACGACAAACTGACGCGCCCGGTGAATACGCTCTCGGGCGGCGAATGGCAGCGCGTGCGTCTCGCCGCCGTGATAATCCAGATTCACCCGCGTAATCACGCTGAGGGCAGGGTGCTTATCCTCGATGAGCCAATGAACAGCCTCGACGTCGCGCAGCAGGCGGCGCTGGACCGGCTGCTGTTTACGCTCCCGCAGGCGGGTATCGCGGTCGTGATGAGCAGCCACGATCTTAACCATACGCTGCGCCACGCGCGTCGCGTCTGGCTGCTGCGGGAAGGCAAACTACTGGCCTACGGCCCGCGTGACGACGTCATGACGCCTGCGCGGCTCGGCGAGGCCTACGGACTGCCGTTTCGCCGGTTGCAGGTCGCCGGTCACAGCATGCTGATTAATCCCCTCTGAACGCGGCCATCTTGCCAGCCGACGCGGCTGCCGCTACATTAGCGAAAAATCATAAGGCCAGAGGATTTGCCTGAAAAATGCGGCTATGGATCTTACTTGTTGCGACGCTGCTGCTGGCGGGATGTAGCTCCCACCGCGCGCCGCCGCCCAATGCGCGACTTTCCGACTCCATCACCGTGATTGCCGAACTCAACGATCAGCTGAATCACTGGTACGGCACGCCATACCGCTACGGCGGCATGAGCCGCGGCGGGGTGGATTGTTCCGGCTTCGTGATGATGACCTTCCGCGATCGTTTTTCGCTGAGGCTGCCGCGTGAGACGCGCGAGCAGGCCGAAATTGGCACGGAAATCGATAAAGACGATCTGCTGCCGGGCGATTTAGTCTTTTTCAAAACCGGCTCCGGGCAGAATGGTCTGCATGTCGGCATTTATGACACCGATAACCAGTTTATCCACGCCTCAACGAGCCGCGGCGTGATGCGCTCTTCGCTTGATAACGTCTACTGGCGCAAAAAATTCTGGCAGGCGCGCCGCATCTAGCCGTAGCCCGTCGCGGCGCGACGGGTTTTCTTTTCTCTGTGTTTCCCGACTGTTTTTAGCCTTTCTGCGAGGCCGCTCACGCCTGAATGCGGGGTCGGCCTTCTATAGTCTGCTTTATGAGAGCGCTCTCATAATCAGTCAATGGCAACGACAGGAGAAAAGCATGACCGGACGCACCCTGAAAATCGCGATTATCGGCGGCGGCAGCAGCTACACGCCGGAACTGGTAGAAGGCCTGATTGCCCGCAAAGAGGCCATCGCGCTGCATGAGCTGGCGCTGGTGGATATCGAGCCGGGGCGCGAAAAAGTAGACATCATCGCGGGCCTGACCCGCCGGATGCTCGACAAAAACGGGCTGGCGCACGTGCGCGTATCCGTGCACTTCACGCCGGATGAGGCGATTCGCGGCGCGAGCTTTGTGCTGACGCAGCTGCGCGTCGGTCAGCTGCCCGCCCGCGCCGCCGATGAGCGTCTGGGGCTGAAGTATGGGCTGATAGGCCAGGAGACGACCGGCGTCGGCGGGTTCGCCAAGGCGCTGCGCACGATCCCGGTGATGCTCGACATCGCCCGCAAAGTGGAGGCGCTGGCACCGCAGGCCTGGATAATCAACTTCACCAACCCGGCGGCCATCGTCACCGAGGCGGTGCAGCGCCACAGCAAGGCGAAAATCATCGGGCTGTGCAACGTGCCGGTCACCATGCATCACATGATTGCCGCCATGCTCGGCGAGCCGTCGCAGGAGGTGGCGCTGCGCTTCGCCGGGCTGAATCATATGGTATGGGTGCATCAGGTAACGGTGCGTGGCGAAGACCGCACACAGGCGGTGCTCGATAAGCTCTGCGACGGGGCCACGCTGACGATGAATAATATCCAGGAAGCTCCGTGGCCCGCGCCGCTGCTGCGCGCGCTGGGCGCTATTCCGTGCCCGTACCACCGCTATTTCTACTTAAGCCGCCAGATGCTGAAAGAAGAGGTCGAGGCGGCGCGCGGTCGCGGCACCCGCGCCGAACAGGTTATGGCCGTCGAGCGTGAGCTGTTTGCGTGCTATCAGGACCCGCAGCTCGCGCACAAGCCGGAACAGCTCAGCTTTCGCGGCGGCGCGTTCTACTCGCAGGTGGCGCTGGAGCTCATCGATGCTATCCACAACCATCGCGGCGCGACGCTTGTCGTTAATACCGCCAACCGGGGCGCGATCCACGGCCTGCCGGACGACGGCGTGGTGGAAACCAACTGCGTAGTGGACGCCCAGGGCGCGCATCCGCTGGTGTTTGGCGCGCTGCCGCCAGCCATGCACGCGTTAACCACCCAGGTGAAAACTTACGAGCGGCTCACTATCAGGGCGGCGGTGGAGGGCGATCGCGAAAGCGGCCTGCTGGCGCTTATCACCAACCCGCTGGTGGGCGATGCGACGCTTGCACAGGCCCTGCTCGACGAGGTACTGGCGCAGAATCGCGACTACCTGCCGCAATTTCAGGGATAAGACCACCCGGCACGCTAATTTCGGATACTATCGGGGCGTCTCGTTGATAAAAGGGAGCGCCCGATGGTTACTCTGGAAGATGTCGCCGCCCACGCGGGCGTGTCCCGCGCCACCGTTTCCCGCGTGGTGAACGGCGACAGTAAAGTCAAACCGCACACCCGTGCGCGCGTTGAAGCTGCGATTCAGGCGCTCGGGTATGCGCCTCATCCGGCAGCGCGCGCGCTCGCCTCAAGCCAGAGCCACACCATCGGCCTTGTCACCACCTCTTATCGCGGCGGTTTTTTCGGCGCGATGATGGATGCCGTACAGAGCGAGGCGCAGCGCCACGGCAAACAGTTGCTGGTGACCCAGGGGCGCGACAGCGCGCAAAACGAACGCGATGCCATCACCCAGCTTTATAACCTGCGCTGCGACGGGCTGCTGCTGCATGTGCGAATGCTGGAGGATGACGCGCTGCGCGCGCTGGCGGCGGCGGGGCGGCGCTTTGTCGTGCTCGACCGTGAGGTGCCGGGGCTGGAATCGCGCTGCGTCGCTTTTGATCATCGTGCCGCCAGCGTTATGGCTACGCATTATCTCCTGGCGCGCGGGCATACGTCGGTAGCCTGTCTGCACGGCCGGCGGACACGCGCCTCCAGCCGCCTGCGGTTACAGGGCTTTCTTGACGCCATGCAGGCGGCAGGGCTCACGCCCGTTGCCTGTCTGGAGGCCGATTACTCGCTCCAGGGCGGCTACGCGCAGATGCAGGCGCTGCTCGCGAAGGCCACGCCGGGCGCCGTTTACTGTTGCAATGAAGAGATGGCGGTCGGCGCCATGCTCGCGATGAATGAACACGGCTTACGTATTGGTCAGGATATTTCGTGCGTCTGTTATGACAGCGGCGAGCGCGCCGATTTTGTTCGTCCACGACTGACCAGCGTCCACTTTCCAATTAGCGATATGGCCCGCTTCGGTGCGCGAAAATTACTGGACGACGCCTGTGAGCCGCAAATATTTATGCCGCAAATGATTGAGCGCGATTCTGTAAAGGATCTCGCAGGCGCTGGTGTCAAATGAAATACCAGGATAAGCTCTTTCTGTAAGGAGTATTCTGAAATTGGCACCGAAACGGCCAGAGAAATAGTTTAACAGAATCAACCTGGTTGCACGTGATAGTGACTTAATCCAGTATAGCGGGCTCCTATTAATAACGCGCAGGGCAGACAATATGATTGTTTCGCTCGATACACGGTATCAGTCTCATCTGCTGTTCGCCCCGACCGCCCATCCGTCAGGAGGGCTGCTGGGCATGGAAGTCATCGCCAATTTCACCAGCCTCAACGCGCAGGTGCGCTTTCCTACGGAATTTATTATCCCGCGTATTAATCCTGAAGAAAGATTAATGCTTTTCTACGAAAAAATAAGCTTGATCGAAAAGTGGCGCGAAGCATTTATTAAAAATTCACTTTTTGCGATGGTCAGCATTGATCATAAGATAGCCAATGCCATTTTATCGAGCCCGACGTTACGGGCTCGCCTCGCGCAATTACCGTTTCTTGAATTAGGTATTAATGAGAATTTTCCTGAACTTAATAAAGGTAAAGAAAATAAAACAATGTTTTCTTTGTCTCGTTATTTTCCGTTAATGCTCTGTAACTTTGGCGCCGGAGCGGCGACGGGCCGCGCCATTTTCGACGGGCTGTTCCGGCGCGTCACGCTCGATAAAACATTCGTACAGAAACGCCGCGCAGGCGGCATGTTTGAGCCTTTTATGTACGCTATCGCCAACCAGGTCGGGCCCTGTTGCCAGACGCTGATCCTGCCGGGCGTCGATAACGACGAGGCGCTGCGAGAGGCGCGCAGCCTCGGTTTTAACGGCGTGCAGGGAGCGCTGTGGCCCGCAATGGACGGCGAAACCCTCGTCCTGACCCTCGCATTGGCGCAATAACCTTAAACCTGGGCTGTGTTTAACCCCTCCATAACGCACTACACTTAGCGCAGGAGGAGCCATGAGCCAAAACCCCCATTTTACCGCTACCTGGCGCGACGAACTGCCAGGTTTTTATACCGAACTCACCCCCACGCCGCTCAGTAACAGCCGCCTGCTGTACCACAACGCGCCGCTGGCGCAGACGCTGGAACGGCCGCCAGCGCTGTTTGACTATCAGGGCCCGGCCGGCGTCTGGGGCGGCGAAACGCTGCTGCCCGGTATGGCGCCGCTGGCGCAGGTCTACAGCGGCCACCAGTTCGGCGTCTGGGCCGGTCAGCTCGGCGACGGCCGCGGCATTTTGCTCGGCGAGCAGCAGCTCAGCGATGGCCGTAAGTTTGACTGGCACCTGAAAGGCGCGGGGCTGACCCCGTACTCCCGCATGGGTGATGGCCGCGCGGTGCTGCGCTCCACGGTGCGCGAGTTTCTCGCCTCCGAGGCGATGCACGGCCTCGGCATTCCCACTACCCGCGCGCTCAGCATCGTCACCAGCGATACGCCGGTACGGCGCGAAACCATCGAGCGCGGCGCGATGTTAATGCGCATCGCCGAAAGCCACGTACGTTTCGGCCATTTCGAGCATTTTTACTATCGCCGCGAGCCGGAGCGGGTGCGCGAGCTGGCGCAGTACGTTATCGCGCACCACTTTGCGCATCTGGCGCAGGAGGAAGACCGCTTCGCGCTCTGGTTTGGCGAAGTGGTCACACGCACCGCGCATCTGATGGCGAGCTGGCAGTGCGTCGGTTTCGCCCACGGGGTAATGAACACCGATAACATGTCTGTCCTCGGGCTGACGATGGACTATGGCCCCTACGGTTTTCTCGACGACTACAATCCGGGCTTTATCTGCAACCACACTGACTATCAGGGCCGCTACGCGTTCGACAACCAGCCGGGCGTGGGGCTTTGGAATCTGCAACGCCTGGCGCAGGCGCTCTCGCCGATCATCCCGGCGGAGCGGCTCAACGCGCTGCTGGATGAGTACCAGCCCGCGCTGCTGCGCGAGTGGGGCCGGCAGATGCGCGCGAAGCTCGGCTTCACCGTCGAGAAAGAGGGCGACAACGACTATCTGCGCGAGTTACTGACGCTAATGGCGCGTGAAGGTAGCGACTACACGCGCACCTTCCGCATGTTGAGCATGACGGAGCAGAGCTCGGCGGCCTCGTCGCTGCGCGATGAATTTATCGACCGCGCCACCTTTGACGCCTGGTTTGCGCGCTATCGCGCGCGGTTGCAGGAAGAGGGCGTGGAGGATGACGCGCGCCAGCAACTGATGAAATCCGTTAACCCCGCGCTGGTGCTGCGCAACTGGCTCGCCCAGCGCGCCATAGAGGCGGCGGAGCGCGACGACGCGAGCGAGTTGTCGCGCCTGCTCGACGCGCTGCGTAACCCCTTCGCCGATCGCGACGATGACTATACGCATCGCCCGCCGGACTGGGGCAAACATCTCGAAGTGAGCTGTTCAAGCTAGGCGCAAAAAAGGGAAACCCGTGGGTTTCCCTTTTTATTTCGCGCTGAAAGGCACTGCGCTCAGAGGCGACTTTCAACCGCGTCGGCAAGGCGCGCCAGCAGCGTTTCGCTGTCATCCCAGCTAAGGCACGGGTCGGTAATCGACTGGCCGTAAGTGAGCGGCGTGCCGGGGACGATTTTCTGGGTGCCTTCGGCGATAAAGCTCTCCACCATCACGCCCGCCACCTGGGTAGAGCCCGCGCGGATCTGCTGGCAGATGTCGTCGCAGACGTCGAGCTGACGCCGGTGCTGCTTCTGGCAGTTGCCGTGGCTGAAATCCACCACCAGCCGCTCCGGCAGATTGAATTCGCGCAGCGCCAGACAGGCCTCGTTAATAGCCTGGGCGTGGTAGTTCGGCGTTTTGCCGCCGCGCATGATCACATGACCGTACGGGTTGCCGCTGGTCTGGTAAATCGTCATCCGGCCATGTTTATCGGGCGAGAGGAACATATGGCTGGTACGCGCCGCGCGAATGGCGTCCACCGCGATACGGGTGTTGCCGTCGGTGCCGTTTTTAAAGCCCACCGGGCAGGAGAGCGCGGAGGCCATTTCGCGGTGGATCTGGCTCTCGGTCGTGCGCGCGCCGATAGCGCCCCAACTGATGAGATCGGAAATATACTGCCCGACCACCATATCGAGGAACTCGGTGGCGGTCGGCACGCCCAGCGCGTTGACCTCCAGCAGCAGGCGACGCGCCTGTTCAATGCCGTGGTTCACGCGGTAGCTGCCGTTAAGATCGGGGTCGGAAATCAGCCCCTTCCAGCCGACCACGGTGCGCGGTTTTTCAAAATAGGTACGCATCACGATTTCAAGGCGGGCGTCATATTTATCCCGCAGCTGCGCCAGGCGGCCTGCGTAATCGACCGCCGCGCGGGTGTCGTGAATCGAGCAGGGGCCGATAATCACCAGCAGGCGTTGATCGTCGCCGTTAAGGATTTTTTCAATACGGCGGCGGGCGTCAAGCACATGGCCTGCGACCGCCTCCGTGACGGGATAGCGCGCGGCAAGCTCAGCCGGGGTTACCAGGCTGTCGATGCGCGCCGTACGAAGTTCATCGGTTTTGATCATGGGTGTCTCAGAATCTGTTGCTTCATCGGCATCAGCGCCGGAAGTGATGGGCATCACGATAAACCAATCCGCCCTGAATTCAAGGCGATTAAAGGATTCATCAGGTCATATGACGCCACCGTAACACAGATTATCGCACCTTTGTACTAGTTTATCAGTACATGCGGCGGCTGAGTCCCATGATGTCGAGGATTTTGGTGGCTATCTCTTCTACCGAATAGTTAGTGCTGTTGAGGTAGGGGATCTGGTGTTTGCGATAGAGCGCTTCGACTTCGGCTACTTCGAGACGACACTGGCGCAGCGAGGCGTAACGGCTGTTTTCGCGGCGCTCTTCACGGATGGCCGCCAGACGCTCCGGGTTAATCGTCAGGCCGAACAGCTTATGCTGGAGCGGGCGCAGCGCCGCCGGGAGGTTCAGGTTATCCATGTCGTCGGCAATAAAGGGGTAATTGGCGGCCCGGATACCGAACTGCATCGCCAGATAGAGGCTGGTGGGCGTTTTACCGCAGCGCGACACGCCAAGCAGGATCACCTGCGCCTGGTCGAGGTTACGCATGGAGATGCCGTCATCGTGGGCCAGCGTGTAGTCGATAGCCGCGATGCGCGCGTCATATTTGATGAGATTGGCCGGGTTAAGGCCGTGAGTGCGGTGGGCCACCGGCGTCGGGTCGAGCCGTAACTCATCCTGAAGCGGCGCCACCAGCGCCTGGACAATATCCTGACAAAAGCCCTGGCTTTGCAGAATAATCTCGCGCACCTCGGGCAGTACGATGGAGTAGAACACCAGCGGGCGCACGCCGCTCTGCTGGTAGATGGCGTCAATCTGCTCCTTCACCGCTCTGGCGCGGCTTTCGTTTTCGACAAACGGCAGGGTAATGCTGTTGATGCTGACCGGGAATTGCGACATCACTGCATGGCCTAATACCTCGGCGGTGATCGCGGTCCCGTCGGAAATATAAAATACCTGGCGATCGACAACATTATCCATTGTACCGGTCCTTAATTCAGGTTGAGCATCATCTCAAGCATAAAATAATGCCTGAGTACGCGGCATGGCATTTCTCTCATTTTTGAAAGTGAAACGCTGTTTTTATTTTTAATGAAAGGTGCGTTTCACTTCATGAATATCACTGTAAATCATAGATCAAAACAGTAATCGAGCCTAATCAATCGGTTACGAAAAGCAGAATTTGTCTGAAAATTTGAATTTTTCAATTTGCTTGAACGATTCACCGTTTTTCGCGACGCCTTTTCTATGCCAGGCTAAAACAGCTGTCAGGTGTTTCTTAATCCCGTTCATATATCATAAAAGGATTGCTTCGATGTCCAACAATGGCTCGTCATCGCTCATACTTTGGTATAACCAGCTCGGCATGAATGATGTAGACAGAGTTGGGGGCAAAAACGCCTCCCTCGGTGAAATGATTACTAACCTCTCCGGTATGGGCGTGTCTGTGCCAAACGGGTTTGCGACCACCGCCGAGGCGTTTAATCAGTTCCTCGAAAGCCGTGGCGTTAACCAGCGTATCTATGAACTGCTGGATAAAACCGATATCGACGACGTGACTGAACTGGCGAAAGCCGGCTCGCAGATCCGCCAGTGGATAGTCGACACGCCCTTCCAGCCGGAACTGGAGCAGGCTATTCGCGACGCCTATGCTCAGCTCTCTGCCGATGACGCCGAAGCCTCCTTTGCGGTGCGCTCCTCCGCCACCGCCGAAGATATGCCGGACGCCTCGTTCGCCGGCCAGCAGGAAACTTTCCTTAACGTGCAGGGCATCGATGCCGTGATGGTGGCGGTGAAGCACGTCTTCGCCTCGCTGTTTAACGACCGCGCCATCTCCTACCGCGTGCATCAGGGTTACGATCACCGCGGCGTGGCGCTCTCCGCAGGCGTGCAGCGCATGGTGCGCTCCGATCTCGCCGCCTCAGGCGTGATGTTCTCCATCGATACCGAATCGGGCTTCGACCAGGTGGTGTTTATCACCGCGGCGTATGGCCTCGGCGAAATGGTCGTGCAGGGCGCGGTCAACCCGGACGAATTCTATGTCCACAAACCGGGTCTGGCGGAAGGCCGTCCGGCGATCGTGCGCCGTACCATGGGGTCGAAAAAAATTCGCATGGTATATGCCGATACCCAGGAGCACGGCAAGCAGGTGCGCATTGAGGATGTGCCGCAGTCCGATCGCGACCAGTTCTGTATCACGCCAGAAGAGGTGCAGGAGCTGGCGAAACAGGCGGTGCAGATTGAGAAACACTACGGCCGTCCGATGGACATTGAGTGGGCGAAAGACGGCCACACCGGCAAACTGTTTATCGTGCAGGCGCGCCCGGAAACCGTGCGCTCGCGCGGCCAGGTGATGGAGCGCTACACGCTGCATTCACAGGGCAAAGTGGTGGCCGAAGGCCGCGCTATCGGTCATCGCATCGGCGCGGGCACGGTGAAAGTTATCCACGACATCAGCGAGATGAACCGCATTCAGCCGGGCGACGTGCTGGTCACCGACATGACCGACCCGGACTGGGAGCCTATTATGAAAAAGGCCGCGGCCATTGTGACCAATCGCGGCGGGCGCACCTGTCATGCGGCGATCATCGCCCGTGAGCTCGGCATTCCGGCGGTCGTCGGCTGCGGCGACGCCACCGAGCGCATTAAAGACGACGAAAAAGTCACCGTCTCCTGCGCCGAAGGGGACACCGGCTATGTCTACGCCGATCTGCTGGATTTCAGCGTAAAAAGCTCAAGTGTTGATACCATGCCGGATCTGCCGCTCAAGGTGATGATGAACGTCGGCAACCCGGACCGCGCGTTCGACTTCGCCTGCCTGCCGAACGAAGGCGTGGGCCTGGCGCGTCTCGAATTTATCATCAACCGTATGATTGGCGTGCACCCGCGCGCGCTGCTGGAGTTCGACCAGCAGGAGCCCGCGCTGCAAAACCAGATCCGCGAGATGATGAAGGGCTTCGACAGCCCGGTAGAATTCTACGTGGGCCGCCTGACCGAAGGCATCGCGACGCTCGGCGCGGCCTTCTGGCCGAAGCGCGTTATCGTGCGTCTGTCTGATTTTAAATCTAACGAATACGCCAACCTGGTGGGCGGGGAGCGGTACGAGCCGCATGAAGAGAACCCGATGCTCGGCTTCCGTGGCGCGGGGCGTTATGTGGCCGACAGCTTCCGCGACTGCTTCGCGCTGGAGTGCGAAGCGGTGAAACGCGTGCGTAACGAGATGGGCCTTACGAACGTTGAAATCATGATCCCGTTCGTGCGTACCGTGGATCAGGCCAAAGCGGTCGTGGACGAGCTGGCGCGTCAGGGGCTTAAGCGCGGCGAGAATGGGCTGAAAGTGATTATGATGTGCGAAATCCCGTCCAACGCGCTGCTGGCCGAGCAGTTCCTTGAGCATTTCGACGGCTTCTCGATTGGCTCCAACGACATGACGCAGCTCGCGCTCGGCCTCGACCGCGACTCCGGCGTCGTGTCCGAGCTGTTCGACGAGCGCAACGACGCCGTGAAAGCGCTGCTCTCCATGGCTATTCGCGCTGCGAAAAAGCAGGGCAAATATGTCGGCATCTGCGGTCAGGGCCCGTCGGATCACGAGGATTTCGCGGCCTGGTTAATGGAAGAGGGGATCGATTCCCTCTCACTTAACCCCGATACCGTGGTGCAGACCTGGTTAAGCCTGGCCGAGCTTAAAAAATAAGTGCGATATATTTAAAAACCCGCCGGAAGGCGGGTTTTTTATTTTCAGCGGGTAATTTGCACCGCATCACAAATACGGGAAAAAGCAAAAAATCATAAACTGGCTGTGGATTTCTGCAATTGTTGGGGGGCGGCGCGTTCACAATACTTAGGCCTGATATCGCACCCGTGGTTTGCGTGCGAGACAACACGCTTTCTAACGTTGATAAGGCCAATAATAATGAACCTCACCTCTGCTCTTACGACAAAAGATAAAATAGGCTACGGCTTAGGCGATATGGCGAGCGCGCTGGTCTGGCAAACCGCGACGCTATTTCTCGCCTATTTTTATACCGATGTTTTCGGGCTGCCTGCGGCTATTATGGGCACCATGTTTTTACTGGTCAGGGCGGTGGACGCGTTTGTCGACCCGTGCATCGGCGCGCTGGTGGACCGCACCCGTACCCGCTATGGCCGCTTCCGTCCCTGGCTGCTGTGGTTCGCCATTCCTTTCGGCGTCAGCTGTCTCATCACCTTCTATGTGCCTCAGGCGGGCGAAACCACGAAAATCGTATACGCCTGCGTCACTTACAGTATTCTGAGCCTCGTGTATTCCGCCATTAACGTGCCGTATTGCGCGATGCCCGGCTCGCTGACGATGGATCCGCGCGAGCGCCATTCGCTGCAATCCTGGCGCTTCGGGCTTTCCTTTATTGGCGGGCTTATCGTTACCGTGATTGCGCTGCCGATGGTCGACTGGCTCGGCAGCGGCAACGCCCAGAAGGGCTATTTCTACGCGATGGGCCTGATGGGCGCGCTTGGCGTGGTGCTGTTCTTCTGCTGCTTTTTCATGACCCGCGAGCGTTATCTGCCGGCCAATGACGCCAACAGTTCAATGCTCAAAGATTTAAAACTGCTGGCGGCCAACAGCCAGTGGCGCATCATTTTCCTGTTTAATATTTTATTATTAACCGCCGTCGTCACGCGCGGCTCCGCGACAATGTATTACGTTAAGTATGTTCTGCTGCGCCCGGACCTGGTGTTTGTATTTATTGTCTCCGGCATGGTGGCGAATCTTACCGGTGCGTTATTATCTGAGCGTCTGCTCGGGAAATATGACCGCGTGCGCTCCTACCAGTGGACCATTATTAGCTTTGTCGTGCTCGCCGCGCTCATCTTCTTTATTCCCCCAACCGCCGTCTGGTTAATATTCGCCATCAATATCGTCTTCAGCTTTATTCAGAACCTCACGACGCCGCTGCAATGGACCATGTTTTCCGACGTGGTGGATTATGAAGAGCACCGCAGCGGACGCCGCCTCGACGGCCTGGTCTTCTCCACCGCGCTGTTCGCCATCAAGCTCGGGCTGGCGCTCGGCGGCGCGGTCGTGGGCTGGATCCTCGGCATGGTCGATTACCTGCCAAACCAGGCCACGCAAAGCGCCAGCGTGCTGACCACCATTAACGCGCTGTTCACGCTTATCCCCTGCGCGCTGTTCTTACTGATGGCGCTGCTGCTCTGCTTCTATAAGCTCAGCAGCCGCCGCGTGGCCGCCATCGCCGCGGAGCTGGTGCAAAAGCGCCAGGTGCGCGAAGACACCGCCTCACTCAAGCCTGCCATTCAGGAGTAACCGATGACTATCTATAAGGACCCAACCCGTCCGGTGGCTGAACGCGTCGCCGATTTACTCGCCCGCATGACGCCGGAGGAGAAATTCGCCCAGATGCACGCTTACTGGCTGGTGCTGTCGCCGGAGGGCGATCACCGGGAGCGAACCGATTTGAGCGATGAGTTTTCCGGCGCGACCCAGCAGGCGGCGCTGACCGAACGTCTGAAACGCGGCGCGGGGCAGATAACCCGCCCGCTCGGCACCCATATCGTCGCGCCGCGGGAGGGCGTACGCGCCGCCAACCGTCTGCAGAAAATGCTGGTGGAAGAGACGCGGCTCGGCATTCCCGCCATGTTCCATGAAGAGTGCCTGGTGGGGCTGCTATGCAAAGACGCGACGCTGTTTCCGTCGTCGCTCAACTACGGTTCCACCTGGGATCCGCAACTGGTGGAGCAGGCCGCGCAGGCTATCGGACGTGAAGCGCGCGCCGTCGGCTGTCATCAGGGCCTCGCGCCGGTGCTGGATGTGTCGCGCGACGTGCGCTGGGGCCGCACGGAAGAAACCTTTGGCGAAGATCCGTGGCTGGTGGGCGTGATGGCGACCCGCTACGTGAAAGGGCTACAGGGGCCGCAGCGGGATCTGCTGGCGACCCTTAAGCACTACGTCGGCCACTCGTTCAGCGAAGGCGCGCGCAACCATGCGCCGGTGCACCTCGGCTTTTGCGAACTCAACGACACCTTCCTGCTGCCGTTTGAAATGGCGGTGAAGCTGGCGCACGCGGGCTCGGTGATGCCTGCGTATCACGATATCGATAACGTGCCGACCCACGCCGATGATTTCCTCCTCACACAAGTATTGCGCGAACAGTGGGGCTTTGACGGCATTATCGTCGCGGACTACGGTGGCGTAAGCCTGCTGCATCAGCACCACGGCGTGGCGCAGGACGCGGCGCACTCGGCGGCGCTGGCCTTTAATGCGGGGCTGGATATCGAACTGCCGAAAGACGACTGCGCGCGCCATCTGGCGCAGGCGCTGGCGCGCGGACTTATCACGATGGAAAAAGTGGATGAAATTGTGGCGCGCGTGCTGAGCGAAAAGTTCCGCCTCGGACTGTTTGAACAGCCGTATGCCGATGAGAACGCCATTACGCTGCAAAGCGACGAGACGCGCCGCATCGCCCGCGAGGTGGCGGCGCGTTCCCTGACGCTGCTTGAGAATAACGGCGTGCTGCCGCTTCAGGGGACGCCGCGCGTGGCGGTAGTCGGGCCGACGGCGGACGATCCGCTGGCGCTGCTGAGCGGCTACAGCTTCCCGGTGCATCTCATCATCAGCGATATGCTGGAGCAGACAAGCCAGGTGACGACGCCGCTTGCCGCGCTGCGCGAACAGCTCGGCGGCGCGCTCGCGGGCTATGCCAAAGGCTGTCATATCATTGAGAAACGCATGGCGGGCGCGCCGGTGTTCCCCGGCGACAGCGGCGAAAAACCGATGCAGCAGTCGCCGGTCTCAGACGATGTGTCGCTCATCCCGGATGCGGTGGCGCTCGCCGGACAAAGCGACGTGGTGCTGGCGTTTGTTGGCGATCTCTCCGGGCTGTTCCAGAGCGGCACCGTGGGCGAAGGCTCAGACACCGACAGCCTGCAACTGCCAGGCGTGCAGCAACAGCTGCTGGAGGCGCTGGTGGAAACGGGTAAGCCGGTCGTGGTAGTGATGACCGGCGGTCGGCCTTATCACCTGGGCGGGCTGGAGTCGCGCGTCGCGGCGTGGGTGATGGCCTGGGCGCCGGGGCAGGAGGGCGGACACGCGATTGCAGATCTGCTGACCGGCAAAGCGGAACCGCAGGGCCGGTTAGTGGTGTCGGTGCCGAAAAGCGCAGGCGCGATGCCGTACTACTACAACCATAAGCTCAAAAGCGGCGGCACGCCTTACGCGTTTCACTTCGGCTCACGCTACCCGTTCGGCTACGGCAAAACCTGGACCGAATTCCGCTATGGCGCGCTGGACATCGCCCAGGCGCGCGTGCCGATGACCGGCGAGGTGGAGGTATCAGTCACCGTCACTAACAGCGGCGCGCAGGCGGGCAGCGAGGTGGTACAGCTGTATGTGCACGATAAAGTGGCCTCAATGGTGCGCCCGGTGCAGGAGCTGAAAGCCTTCGGGCGCGTTACGCTTGCCCCTGGCGCCAGCGCGCGCGTCACGTTCCGCGTGCCGGTCGATATGCTCAGTTTCACGCGCCGTGATGGCGCACGCATTGTCGAGCCTGGCGAGTTTGACATTCGCGTCGGGGCCAACAGCGGCGATATTCGCAGTCGCGGCACCGTTATTGTGGAAGGCGAAACCCAGGTGCTGGGAAATAGCTGGCGGATGCTGAGCGAGTGTCATGTTGAGCAATAAATAACCAGCCGAAGAATAAAAAAAAGCCCATCGTGGGAGATGGGCAAAGACTACACACAGCAATTCGTTGTTTCACTCAGGGGATTTCCATGTTTATAAATCAAGGCGTTGATTTATAACCGTGGATTAATAGTAGGCTTATCCCTTTTTAGCGTCGATCGGATTCGTCTCAATAGTTCAGCGTTAATGAATTATTAACGCGTCAAAGAACGGAATTTACGATAAATCACGGGTCTGACCAGTAGAGATGTCAAATAATTAATAAGTATTACTTAAGTAAAAGGCGGGTTTCCCCGCCTCAGTTTAATTTTTTACTTTTTCTTTATCGCTCTCTTCCAGCGCTTCGATCACAGTTTCCGAATTATCTTCCGGCAAGGGCGCTTCACGCACCCACACCGAGAAGAGTCGCCATGACACCGCCAGCAGCACCGGACCGATAAACAACCCAATCATTCCGAACGCGATAAGCCCGCCGATAACGCCCGACAGGATCAGTACCATCGGCAGATCCGCGCCCATGCGAATAAGCATCGGGCGAATGATGTTGTCGAGCGTGCCGACCACGGCGCTCCAGATAAGCAGCACGGTGCCCCAGGTGGCGTCGCCGCTCCAGTAGAGCCAGATAATCGCCGGCACCAGCACCGGCAGCGGGCCAAGCTGCACCAGGCAGCTAAAGATCATGACGACCGTCAGAAGCGTGGCGTAAGGGATGCCGGAAATCGCAAGGCCGATTCCGCCGAGCACGCCCTGAACCAGCGCCGTGACCACCACGCCGAGCGCCACGGCGCGGATCGCCTGACCTGCCAGCACCACCGCCGCGTCGCCGCGTTTCGAGGCAAGCCGGATAGCGAAGTGGCGAATGCCAAACGCCACCTGCTCGCCACGCCAGTAGAGCAGGGCGCTGAACAGCAGCATCAGGCCGCAGTGCATCAGCAGCCGCCCGATATGCGCCGCCTGGCCGATAAACCAGCCGGTCGTCGTGCCGAGATACGGGCGCACTTTCGCCATGATGGCCGAGCCGCCGCTCTCCACCAGATTGTGCCAGCCGAGATACAACTTATTGCCGACATACGGAATGCTGTTAAGCCACGCCAGTTCCGGGATAGTCATCTGGCCGGAAGTGAGCCAGTGAATAAACGGCGCGCTGTTATCCACGAGGCTGTTGACCAGCAGCGCCACCGGAATAACAAACAGCATGATGAGCATCAGAACCATCACCAGAACGGCCAGTGAGCGTCTGCCCCACAGCATTTTCTGCAGCCGCAGCAGCAGCGGCCAGGTGGCGATCACCACCGTGCCTGCCCAGGCGAACCCCAGAATAAAGGGCTGCACAATCCACAGGCAGGCGATGATCATGACCGAGAGAAACAACACGGACAGCAGAATTTGCGGCACGTCCATGGGCTGTCGAAGTTTTACCATAAACCACATTCACCTTTTGTCATACGCGTTACGCCCAAAGGGCGTTCCCGCCCCGGTCGGGGCGCTCTTATGATGAGTGATTTCCGGGCGTTTGAATAGCCGCCGCCCCGGCGCATTTCTGGCGGGCGTGACATATAAAAATGTGATACAACCTTGAATGCACAACGCAAACGATAACTTCCAACATCAAAATGTCAGGCAGGGTCAAGATCGATGATCCCACAAATTTCTCAGGCGCCAGGGCTGGTACAGACGGTGCTGAACTTTTTGCAGGCACTGGAGCAACAGGGTTTTACCGGCGATACCGCCACGAACTACGCCGATCGCCTCACGATGGCGACCGACAACAGTATCTACCAGCTCCTTCCCGATGCGGTGATTTTCCCCCGCTCCACCGCTGACGTCGCGCTGATGGCGCGCCTCGCCGCCGAACCCCGCTTTAAAACGCTGATCTTCACCCCGCGCGGCGGCGGCACCGGCACGAACGGCCAGTCCCTGAATCAGGGGATCGTGGTCGACATGTCGCGCTACATGAACCGCATTATCGAAATCAACCCGGAGCAGGGCTGGGTGCGGGTCGAGGCGGGGGTGATTAAAGATCAGCTCAACGACTACCTGAAGCCCTACGGCTACTTCTTCTCGCCGGAGCTCTCCACCAGCAACCGCGCCACGCTTGGCGGGATGATCAATACCGACGCCTCCGGGCAGGGCTCGCTGGTCTACGGTAAAACCTCCGATCACGTGCTCGGCGTGCGGGCGGTGCTGCTGGGCGGCGACATCCTTGACACTCAGGCGATGCCGACCGCGCTTGCCGAAGAGCTGGGCCGCGCGCAGACCACGCTCGGGCGC
>Ga0157365_10000082_pt1 | contig 46017 bp, 38 predicted proteins | sample AttsexASBM3_FD_111478 | JGI IMG/M metagenome (GOLD analysis project Ga0157365, IMG submission 111478) | Fungus gardens microbial communities from leaf cutter ant in Ribeirão Preto, State of São Paulo, Brazil - Atta sexdens ASBM3 | ecosystem: Host-associated > Fungi > Mycelium > Unclassified ...
CAGTCCGGCGGTCGCCACCGCGCTGTTTATGCTTTACTCGGCGCTCACCGGCTTAACGCTGTCATCGATATTCCTGGTGTATACCTACGCCTCTATCGCCAGCACGTTTGTGGTGACGGCCGGGATGTTTGGCGTGATGAGCCTGTATGGCTACACCACCAAACGCGATTTAAGCGGCTGGGGCAACATTCTGTTTATGGCGCTTATCGGGCTGATTATCGCCTCGCTGGTGAATTTCTGGCTTAAAAGCCCGGCCCTGATGTGGGCGGTGACCTATATCGGCGTTATCGTGTTTGTGGGCCTGACCGCGTATGACACCCAGAAGCTGAAAAGCCTGGGCGAGCAGATTGACGTCAGTGACCACGGGAACCTGCGGAAATATTCGATTCTCGGCGCGCTGACGCTGTACCTCGATTTTATCAACCTGTTCCTGATGCTGTTGCGTATTTTCGGCAACCGCCGCTAACGGCGCTTTACATTAAAAAAAAACCCTCTACGGAGGGTTTTTTTATGGGCGCTGAGGGATGGCGGGTGCGCTGATGCTTACCCGCCCTGCGGGTGACGTTGCGAGAGGTTTGCATGGCAGGTGCGCTGGCGCTTACCCGCCCTGCGGGGTGACGTTGCGTGAGGTTTGCATGGCGGGTGCGCTGAAGCTTACCCGCCCTGTGATGATGAGGTTAATGTTGATTAGTGTAGGGTGGGTAAGCGCAGCGCACCCACCATGACTCACAACCCCACCATGACTCACAACCCCACCAGTCACCCACACGCCCATCACTTCTCTTTCGCAAGCTTCAGCGATGACTCGCCGCTCTCCGCTGGCGCCTCGCCGGATCCTTGCGCCTTCGCGAGTTGCTTCTCGTTTTTGGCGCGCAGTTTCTTCGCGCGGCTCTCCAGCGCCAGATAGAACACGATAGCCAGCAGCAGCGGGGCGAAGAAATAGAGCATGCGGTAGGCAAGCAGCGCGGCGATAATCGCGCCGTGGCTGATATGCTCGCCGCCAAGCAGCGCGATAAACACCGCCTCCAGCACGCCGATGCCCGCCGGGATATGGATAATCACCCCGGCGATACTGCTCACCAGCAGCACGCCCAGCACGAAGAAATAATTAATCTCCTGGCCCAGCAGCAGCCAGATAATCGCGCCCATCGCCATCCAGTTGGCGCTGGAAATCACCATCTGGGCGATAGCGAATTTCCACGACGGCAGCACCAGCTTCTGGCCTTTGATGGTCACATGGCGGCGTTTGGCGAACGCGCAAAACCACATATACACCGCAATCACGGCGAGCAGCACCATGCCGATAATGCGCAGCGTCAGCTCGCTGATATACCAGTGCTCAGGCAGTTTCACCACGCCGAAGGTAAAAATCACGCCGCCCAGCAGGATATAACCGAGCCAGTTGGTGGTGATACTGAGCGAGAAAATGCGTGTGATAGTGCTGCCCGGCAGCCCCAGGCGCGAGTAAAGCCGGTAGCGCATCCCGACGCCGCCGACCCAGGTGCTGAGCGTCAGGTTGAACGCGTAACAAACGAACGACACCAGCATCACCTGCCGCTTAGCAAGCTTATGGCCGCAGTAGGCGCGGCCCAGCAGGTCATAACAGCCGTAAAGCAGATAACTGACGATAACCAGCGCCACCGAGATAAGCAGGGCGGTACGGTTATAGTTTTTAATAACCTTCCACACCTCTTCCCAGTCGACTTTCTGCGCATACATCACAATCAGCACGACGACGGCGATAAAAAACAGCCACGTCAGGATCTTCTTCGTCAGACGCCACTTCGGATGCGATTTCGCCATCAGGGCTTCACTCCTGGATTTTCAGTTTCCACCCGATCCTGGGTTTCGATTTCAGGTTGTACCGGCGGCGGCACCTGCGCGAGCTTCGGCGTATGGGCGGGCAGCCAGCCCACCATCGCCGGGAAGTGGCGCAGGAAGTGGAACACGATGACGCTCTTGGCGAGGTTCCACCAGGTGCGCTTTGGCATCATGCTCTCATCCACCTGTTTACAGTCTTCGCGGATGAGTCGCGTCAGGTTGTCGCGAAGCGTCTGGTTGAACTGCGTATCGTGAATGATCAGATTCGCCTCCAGATTCAGCGACAGACTCAGCGGGTCGAGGTTGCTGGAGCCCACCGTCGCCCAGTGATCGTCCATCAGCGCCACTTTGCCGTGCAGCGGACGGCGCAGATACTCGTAGACCTCAACGCCGCCCTTCACCAGATAGTTATAGAGCAGGCGCGCGCCTACCTTAACGATAGGCATATCCGGCTCACCCTGCACGATGAGCTTTACTTTCACGCCGCGGCGGGCGGCGTTGCGCATGGCGTGCAGCAGACGGTAGCCAGGGAAGAAATAGGCGTTGGCGATGATCACCTCTTTTTTGGCGTTCGCCAGCATCTTCAGGTAATGGCGCTCGATATCGTCGCGATGATCGTTATTATCGCGCCAGATAAACAGCGCCTGCGCCTCGCCGGGCATGGTGTTGTCCACCGCCTGCTGATAGTGGCGCTGCCACCAGCGGCTCACCTGTTCTTCGCCAAGATTGCGCAGGACGAACTGATAAATATCCTGCACCACCGGGCCTTCGACGCGCACCGCGTAATCCTGCTTCGCCTCCGGGCCGTAGTCGCTCATATGCTCGGCGGAGTAGTTAATGCCGCCGACGAACGCCACTTCGCCGTCGATCACCACGATTTTGCGGTGCATACGGCGGAACACATTCGTGCGCATGCCCAGCGTGCGCGGGCGCGGATCGTAATAGCGAAACTTCACGCCCGCCGAGGTGAGGGTGCCGACGAACTCATCGCTGAGATCCGGCGAGCCGTAGCCGTCCAGCAGCACCTCGACGCTGACGCCGCGCTGTGCGGCGCGCAGGATAACCTCGTGCAGCTGACGCCCGACGTTGTCGTCGAACCAGATAAAGGTTTCGAGAATGATTTTGCTGCGCGCGTTGTCTATCGCGTCAAACACGGCGGGATAAAATTCATCGCCGTTCTCTAACAGTTCAATACGGTTGCCGTCACGCCAGTTCGTTTTCATAGATGGATCTCCACTGCCAGCGGGGCATGGTCGGAAAGATGGCGCCAGTTACGCAGCGGCAGCGCGGTCGGCGCGCTCGCAGAGGCGTTTTTCACATAGATCCGGTCGAGACGCAGCAGCGGGAAGCTCACCGGGAAGGTCCGCGCCGGTCTTCCGTGGGCGCGGGTAAACACCTCGTCAAGCCCCGCCTGGGCGCGCAAAATGCGGTTCGCCTGCTGGCGCCAGTCGTTGAAATCGCCCGCGACCACCACCGGCTCGCCTTCCGGCAGGCTGTTAACCATATCGGCCAGTAGCGAGAGCTGGGCCCGGCGGTGCGCCTCTTTCAGCCCCAGATGAACGCAAATCACATGAATGGCTTTCGGAAAGCCGGGCGGGGTAATACGGCAGTGCAGCACGCCGCGCTTTTCGGTGCCGGGCACCGAGACGTCGCGGTTTTCGTAATGTTCAATCGGGTAGCGCGACAGGACGGCGTTGCCGTGATGCCCTTCCGGGTAGACGGCGTTGCGGCCGTAGGCGTAATCGCTCCACATCGTATCGGCCAGAAATTCATAGTGGGTGGTGTCCGGCCAGTTTTCCACGTGCAGCGGGTGAACTTCATGCGCGCCCATGACTTCCTGAAGACAGACGATATCCGCCGACACCGTGCGAACCGCGTCGCGCAGCTCCGGTAAAATAAAGCGTCGGTTAAAAGCGGTAAAACCCTTATGGGTGTTAATAGTCAAAACCTTCAATGAAAATCGCTGTGTATTATCTGCCATGTTTCCCCAGCCACTTCTTATTCTCCTGATGTCATTAAAGTGTAGTCCCAGTCACAAAAAGCGCCGGGGATACGGAATTTTCCGTAAACCAGGGTACTCTGAAGAATGAGTGAAAAATCCCACAGGAGTGCGGCCATGAAGTGGCAACAATATATTCGCGTGGCGACAGGCTTAAGCTGCTGGCAGATTATGCTGCATCTGGCGGTCGTAGCGCTGCTGGTGGTGGGCTGGATGAGCGGGACGCTGGTGAAAATCGGCCTGCTGTTATGTGCGCTGTATGCGCTGACCGTGCTGCTGATGCTGGCGTTTCAGCGCCACCATGACGGCGTCTGGCGCGAGGTGGGCGACTTTTTAGAAGAGCTCACCACCACCTGGTATTTCGGCACGGCGCTTATCGCGCTCTGGCTGCTCTCCCGCGTGCTGCACAACAACCTGCTGCTGGCGCTTGCGGGCGTCGTGATCCTCGCAGGCCCGGCGCTGCTCTCGCTGCTGGTCAAAGAGCGCAAGCGCGATTCAGCCCACTTTTCGTCGAAACATGGCATACGCCGATAACCCTGTCGTGGCCGCGATAACCAGCAGCGGCCACACGCTGCGCCAGATAATCTCCAGGCTGGCGTCCTTGAGATAAATCGCTTTGGTGATGTCGGTAAAGTGCCGGATCGGGTTAATCCACGTCAGGTTTTGCAGCCAGACCGGCATATTCTCCACCGGCGACACATACCCCGAGAGCAAAATCGCGGGCATCATAAAGACGAACACGCCGATAAACGCCTGCTGCTGGGTAGCGCAGAGCGCCGAAATGAGCAGCCCAAACCCCACCAGCGATAACCCGTAAATCACCATCGTGAAGTAAAACAGCGCCAGCGATCCGGCGAAGGGGATCTGATACCCCCAGATCCCAATGCCGAGCACGATGGTCGCCTGGAACGTGGCGACAACCAGCGCGGGCACCGCTTTGCCGACGAAAATCTGCCAGGTGGCGAGCGGCGACACCAGCAGCTGATCGAGCGTGCCCTGTTCGCGTTCGCGCGCCACCGATAATGACGTGACAATCATCACCCCGATAGTCGTTATCATCGCAATCAGCGACGGCACCACGAACCATTTGTAGTCGAGGTTCGGGTTATACCAGTTGCGCACCACCAGCTCGCTGTTATTAGGCGTTGCACGCCCGGCTAACAGCGCCTGCTGATACTCTTTGACTATCTGCTGAAGATAATTGGCGGCTATCTGGGCGCTGTTGGAGTTGCGCCCGTCGAGCAGGATTTGCAGCGTCGCGGGTTCGCCGCGCGCCAGCCTGCGGGAGAAATCCGCCGGAAAGTGGATAGCCAGCAGCGCCTGCTGCGCTTCAATCGTCGGCGCGATCGCCTGTTCACTGTTCAGCACCTTCACGTGGCTGAAGGCGCTGGCGCGGGCGAAGCGCTGGGTCAGCTCCACCGCATGCGCGCCGTTATCCTGGTTGTAAATCGCGATGGTGGCGTTGGTGACTTCCAGCGTCGCGGCGAACGGAAACAGCAGCACCTGCAACACCACGGGCAGGATCAGAATGGCGCGCGTCTGCGGCTCGCGCAGCAGCGACTGCAACTCTTTGCGAATAAGCGTCCATAAGCGGTGCCACATAGCGTCTCCTTAATCGAGCCGACGTTTAGTGTTAAGCCACGTCAGGCCGATAAACATCACGGCGGATACCAGCAGAAACAGCACGTTGATCAGCAGGACGCCGGGCAGGGTGCCTGCCAGAAACAGGCTTTGCAGCGTACTGACGAAATAGCGCGCCGGAATGACATACGTCACCGCGCGGATCGCGGCGGGCATACTGTCTATCTGGAAGATAAATCCGGAGAGCATCACCGAGGGCAGGAACGCCGCGTTCAGCGCCACCTGGGCGGCGTTAAACTGGTTGCGGGTGAGCGTTGAGATCAAAAGCCCCATGCCGAGCGTGCTGAGCAGAAACAGGCTGGAGATAAAAAACAGCGCCAGCAGCGAGCCGCGGTACGGCACGCCGAGAATAAACACCGACACCAGCATACAGAGCAGCATCGCCAGCATGCCGAGAAAATAGTAGGGGATAAGCTTGCACAGCAGCAGCTCGCCGCGCGTCACCTCGGTTGAGAGCAGCGCCTCCATCGTGCCGCGCTCCCACTCGCGCGCCACCACCAGCGAGGTGAGGATAGCCCCAATCACCGTCATGATAATGGTCACCGCGCCGGGAATGATAAAGTGCTGGCTAATGGCCGCCGGGTTAAACCAGTAGCGGAGCTGAACGTCAATCAGCGGTTCGAACGTCTCGCCGCGATCCGCCGCGCGCTGGGTCTGCCACAGCTGCCAGATGCCCTCCATATAGCCGCGCACGAAATTCGCCGTGTTCGGCTCGCTGCCGTCGGTGATCACCTGGATCGGCGCGCGCTCGCCTGGCCGCGCCATTTGCGCGGCGAAATCCACCGGGATAACCACCAGCCCGCGGATTTTCCCGGCCTGCATCAGGCTAATCAGCTGCGGGCGGTTGTCGCTGATGGTGGGCGCGATAAACGGCGAGGCGGTAATGGCGTGGGTGAAATCGAGCGCTTCTTCGCTGCGCTCCTCCAGCAATACGCCGACGTGCAGGCGGCTGGAGTCAAGGTTAATGCCATAGCCGAAGATAAACAGCAGCAGCAGGGGAATGACGAACGCAATAAGCCAGCTGCTCGGGTCGCGCAGGATCTGGCGCGTCTCTTTCACGCACAGCGCGCGCACGCGCCGCAGGTTCATCATTGCCGATGCTCCTTATCCCAGGCTTCAATCAGGCGGATAAACGCGTCTTCCATCGTCGGTTCGTCGTCACGCTCACGCGCCGCCTGGCGCTTTAAATCATCCGGCGTGCCGCTGGCGATAAGCTTGCCGTGGTAAACCAGCCCGATGCGGTCGCAGTACTCCGCCTCATCCATAAAGTGCGTGGTGACCATCACCGTCACCCCTTTTTCCGGCATGCTGTTGATGTGTCGCCAGAACTCGCGGCGGGTCAGCGGATCGACGCCGGATGTCGGTTCGTCGAGAAACAGAATGTCCGGCTCGTGCATCAGCGCGCAGGCCAGCGCCAGACGCTGCTTAAAGCCGAGCGGCAGCGCGTCCGTCGGCTGGCTGGCGATGCTGTTAAGCCCGAACGCCTCGCTCATGCGCGCTATTTTCTCCTGCTGCGACCGCCCGCGCAGCCCGTAGACGCCGGAGAAAAAGCGTAAGTTCTGCTCGACGGTCAGGTTGCCGTAGAGCGAGAATTTCTGCGCCATGTAGCCAAGCCGCTGGCGCGCCTTCCCGGAGTCGGTTTTTAAATCGAGCCCCAGCACCAGCGCCTGGCCGTCGCTCGGCTTCAGCAGGCCGCACATCATCTTGAACGTGGTGGATTTGCCCGCGCCGTTCGGCCCCAGCAGGCCAAAAATCTCGCCGCGCCGCACGGTGAAATTCACCCGATCGGTCGCCGTAAAATCGCCGAAGGTTTTGGTCAGTTCGCGCGCCTCAATAACCACATCGTCGCGGCTGCCGGGGATATCATGCAGGATGGCGCCGAGCGGCGATTCGCGCAGCGCAGCGCCGCCCGCCAGATCGATAAACGCGTCCTCGAAGCGCGGCGCGGTGTCGCGCAGCGTGGTGTCGGGCAGGGCATGAAGCGGGCCTGCGTCAGCGCCTTCTTTTACTATCACCCTTACCGCCGCGCCCTGAATGGTGGCGTCGCCCACGCCTGGCAGTTGCATCACCTCGCGCAGCAGCGCGCGGTTGTCGCCGCCACTGCGACGCAGCAGCAGGCTGCGGCCCGCCATTTTTTCGGTCAGCGCCTGCGGCGCGCCCTGATACAACAGCTCGCCTTCGTTCATCAGCAGCACCTCGCGGCACTGTTCGGCTTCGTCGAGATAAGAGGTGCTCCAGAGGATAAGCATCCCGTCGCCTGCCAGCGCGTGCACCATCTGCCACAGCTCACGGCGCGAAATCGGGTCGACCCCGACACCCGGTTCATCAAGCAGCAGCACTTTCGGCTGGCCCACCAGCGTACAGGCGAGCCCCAGCTTTTGCTTCATGCCGCCGGAGAGCTTACCCGCGAGCCGCCCGGTAAACGGGCCGAGCGCGGTGAATTCCAGCAGCCGCGCGAAGGTCTCCTGGCGCGCAGGGCCGGTGACGCTGCGCAAATCGGCATACAGGTTCAGGTTCTCCTGCACGGTGAGATCTTCATACAGCCCAAACTTTTGCGGCATATACCCGAGCACCGCATGCAGGGCATTTTCCTGGGTTATCGGATCAAGCCCCAGTACCCGCACGCGGCCTTCATCCGGGCGCATTAGCCCCGCGAGAATACGCATCAGCGTGGTTTTACCCGCGCCGTCCGGGCCCACCAGCCCGGTCACGCTGCCAGCCTGAACCGTCACGCTGAGCGGCGCGACGGCGGGCTTTGCGAGGCCCGCAAAGCGTTTGACCAGGCCATCGAGCACGATGCTGTCGTTAGCGGCTGCCATCCGCGGCCTCGTCGTGAAAACGTAGCGTCACCGGCATCCCCTGGCGCAGCGCGTCGTCGGCGTCGGTGACGATAATGCGCAGGCGGTAGACCAGATCGGTGCGCAGATCTTCGGTTTCGACGCTTTTAGGCGTGAACTCGGCGGTCGGCGACACAAAGCCGATTTTGCCGTGGTACGGCTTATCGGGGCGACTGTCGGTGTAGAGCAGCAGCTCGCGCCCCGGCGTGGCGCGGCCGAGGTTTGCTTCGTCAATATAGGCGCGCACCCAGACCGGGCGGGTCAGCGAGATGGTAAAAACGGTGCTGCCCGCGTTCAGCATCGCGCCCGGCTCGACGGCGCGCGTCAGCACGGTGCCGTCGGCGGGTGAGACGAGGCGCGCGTCTTCGGCGTCAAGCTGGGCCTGGGCGAGCTGGGCCTGCGCCTGTTCAAGGCTCGCCTGAGCCTGGGCGATTTCCTGCGGACGGTTGCCCGCGCGGTACTGGCTGAGCTTATCCTGGGCGGATTTCAGCTGCGCCTGCGCCTGATCGCGCGCGGAGCGGGCGTTCTCCAGATCGTTGGCGGAAACCACTTTAGTGCGCCACAGCCCCTGCTGGCGCTGGTAGAAGTTCTGCGCGTAGTCATAAGCGGCCTGCGCCTGACGCACCGCGGCGGCGGCCTGCGCTATCTCTTCATCGCGAAAGCCCGCCACCGTGAGCTCATACTTCGCCCGCGCGGCGGCCACGTTCGCTCCGGCCTGACGCAGCGCGTTTTGCAGCGGGGCCGGGTCGAGCTCGCCAAGCGGCTGCCCGGCGCGCACGGCGTCGCCCTCATCGACAGCAAGCGACGCCAGACGACCGCCCACGCGGAAACTGAGATTGACGGTGCGAATATCCACGTTGCCGTAAAGCGTCAGCGGCGTATGGCGGGCCGCATACCAGCGCCACCCGGCGACACCGGCGACTATCGCCGCCGCCAGCAGTATCAGCAGCACGAGGCGTTTTTTATTCATCACGAAAACTCCCTGAAAGACCCGCGAGGATCCAGTCGATATGCAGCGACACGACCCGGTAGATTTGCGCCGCTTTGTCGTCGTCAAACTGCTGCCAGCCTGCGCGCAGCAGGATGGTCTCGCGTCCGAGACGAAACGCGAGGATCTCGCCTATCAGCGCATGGGTATGCAGCACCGTGTCGGTGGCCTGCGGATCCGCGCCGGTCAGGCGGGCGATAAGCCGGGTAAAGTGGTGATGCAGCGGCGCTATCACCTGATCGTGGATCAGCTGATACGCAGGCGAAGGGGAGAGCTGCTCGCGGGAGATAAATTTGCTCAGGCTCAGCGTCTCGTCGGCGGTCATCAGCTGGATCATCTGGCGACAGGCGTCGTCTATCAGCGCGCGCAGCGCGCGCGCTTCGGGCTGCGGCTGGTTCAGCAGGGCTTCGGCGGCGGCGGCGTGCGGCGCAAAATGCGCATGGATAAAGTCGGCTATCCACTGTGCCGAGGCCATGTAGAGATCTTCTTTCGAGCCGAAATAGTAAGGGATCGCGGCAATGTTCTGCCCGGCGGCGGCGGCAATATCCCGCGTGGTGGCGTGCAGACCATATTCGCCGAACTGATTGATGGCGGCGCTGATGAGCTTCTCTTTGGCCTGTTCGCCGCGCGAAGTGGGCGGCGTGGTGGCGAGCGACATATCGATGCGGTCCATAAAGTTAATCAATCGATTGATTAACTTTATGGCTAAAAAGTGAGCCTGTCGAGGTCATAAACCCCCCAACAATGCCCCTGACGCGAGAATTTATGCGGTAGCTCACAAAAACTGTTACACTGCGCCTCTTAGCGACATTGTGGTTTGTGTCCCCTCTCCGGCCAGACGGCCATTAGACTCCCTGAAACTACACCCTTTGCGGTCGGGACGAGTCAGGAATAATTATGTCTTTTGATTCACTGGGCTTAAGCCCTGAGATCCTGCGCGCCATTGCCGAGCAGGGTTACAATGAACCGACTCCGATCCAGCGCCAGGCCGTTCCGGTTGTGCTTTCAGGCAAAGATTTGATGGCCAGTGCCCAGACCGGCACCGGCAAAACCGCAGGCTTCACGCTGCCGCTGTTGCAGCGCCTGACCACCAGTCAGCCGCACCCGCAGGGCCGTCGCCCGGTGCGCGCGCTGATCCTGACCCCGACGCGCGAACTGGCAGCCCAGGTGGGCGAGAACGTGCGCGAATACAGCAAATATCTCGATATCCGCTCGCTGGTGGTATTTGGCGGCGTGAGCATCAACCCGCAGATGATGAAACTGCGCGGCGGCGTGGATGTGCTTATCGCCACCCCTGGCCGTCTGCTGGATCTTGAACACCAGAACGCGGTGAAACTCGACCAGGTCGAAGTGCTGGTGCTCGACGAAGCCGACCGCATGCTCGACATGGGCTTTATTCACGACATTCGCCGCGTGCTGGCGAAGCTGCCGGCGAAGCGTCAGAACCTGCTGTTCTCCGCGACCTTCTCCGACGACATCAAAGCGCTGGCGGAAAAACTGCTGCGCAACCCGGAAGAAGTCGCTGTGGCGCGCCGCAACACCGCCTCCGGGCAGGTGACGCAGCATGTGCATTTCGTTGATAAAAAACGTAAGCGGGAACTGCTTTCTTACCTGATTGGCGATGGCAACTGGCAGCAGGTGCTGGTGTTTACCCGTACCAAGCATGGCGCTAACCATCTGGCCGAGCAGCTGAACAAAGACGGCATCACCGCCGCGGCTATCCACGGCAACAAGAGCCAGGGCGCCCGTACCCGCGCGCTGGCGGACTTCAAAACCGGCGGCATTCGCGTGCTGGTGGCGACCGATATCGCCGCGCGCGGTATTGATATCGAAGAGCTGCCGCATGTGGTGAACTATGAGCTGCCGAACGTGCCGGAAGATTACGTTCACCGTATCGGCCGTACCGGGCGCGCGGCCGCGACCGGCGAAGCGCTCTCGCTGGTGTGCGTCGATGAGCACAAACTGCTGCGCGATATCGAACGCGTGCTGAAGCGCGAAATTCCGCGCATGGCCATTCCGGGCTACGAGCCGGACCCGTCCATCCCGGCGGAGCCTATCGTTAACGGTCGCCAGAGCGGTCGTGGCGGACGTGGTGGTCAGGGCGGCGGCGGTCGCGGTCAGGGCCAGCCGCGTCGTCAGGATGGCGAAGGTAATCGTTCCTCTGGCGAGCGTTCGCGTCGTCAGGGTGGCGAAGGCAATCGTCCGTCAGGCGACCGTCCGCGTCGTCCGGGCGGCGAGAGCAACCGTCCGGCAGGCGCGAAGCCGCGCGCCCGTCGCGCGCCGCGTAAGGCGTCCGGGGAGTAATCCACCGACGTTGCCAGCGTATCAGGGTGGGTAAGCGTAAGCTTATCCACCTTTTTTTATGGCGCAGAGATGACGAGATGGCGGGTGCGCTGCGCTTACCCGCCCTACATCGCTGTCCGGCGCGTTAAAGCTGCTCGCCGTGGCTTGCGATCACCTGCTGATACCACGCGAAACTGCGCTTTTTGCGCCGCGCCAGGGTGCCGTTGCCGTCATTGTCTTTATCGACATAAACAAACCCGTAGCGCTTTTTCATCTCGCCCGTGCCGGCGCTGACGATATCGATGGGGCCCCACCAGGTGTAACCCATGATGTCGCAGCCATCCGCCACCGCCTCGGCCATCTGCTGGATGTGCGCGCGGCCATAGGCGATACGCGCCTCGTCGTTAAACTCACCGTGTTCATCGGCAATATCCTCGCCGCCGTAGCCATTCTCCACGATAAATAGCGGCTTCTCGTAACGGTCGCTAAGCTCGTTGCACACCAGCCGCAGCCCGACCGGGTCAATCGGCCAGCCCCACGCGGTCTTCTCCAGATACGGATTGTCATCGCCCATCGCGCCGCCGGTATCGACGCGCAGCTGCGCGCCCGCGCGGTGCAGCACGCTGCGATAATAGCTAAAGCCGAGATAATCCGACGGGTATTGCGCCAGCAGTTCGGTATCGCCGGGGTGAATATCCAGCGCAATTCCGTTATCGCGAAACAGCCGCCTGGCGTACGCCGGGTAGTGGCCGCGCATCATCACGTCAGCATAAAACAGCGAGCGGCGGCGCAGCTGGTACGTCCCGAATACGTCGTCCGGGTGGCAGGTCGCCGGGTAGACGGTGCTGAGCGACAGCATACAGCCGATTTTCGCCTGCGGGATAATCTCGTGGCACCGCTTATTGGCAAGCGCATTGGCGACAAACTGGTGATGGTTCGCCTGGTAAATCTCCTGCGCCGACGCGTCCGGGGCGACTGCGCCGGTCGCGAAGGGGATGCGGTTCATGTTGTTCAGCTCGTTAAAGGTCATCCAGTATTTGACCTTATGCTGATAGCGGCGAAACACCGTCTCGCAGTAGCGGGTAAAGAACGCGATAAGCGCGCGGTTCTTCCAGCCGCCGTACTCCTCAAACAGCGCCAGCGGCGTTTCGTAGTGAGAGAGCGTGACAACTGGCTCAATGCCATATTTCAGCAGCTCGTCAAACAGCGCGTCGTAGAACGCCAGCCCCGCCTCGTTCGGCTCTGTCTCATCGCCGCGCGGGAAAATACGCGACCAGGCAATCGAGGTGCGAAAACACTGAAAGCCCATTTCGGCGAACAGCGCCACATCTTCTTTATAGCGATGATAAAAATCGATGGCCTCGTGGCTTGCGTAATAGAGAGACGGATCGACCGCCGCGTCGTGTCTGCCGGAGATAATGCCGCCGCGCACCACGTCAGCGATGGACGGCCCTTTGCCGTCTTCATTCCACGCCCCTTCGGCCTGATTCGCGGCAATCGCGCCGCCCCATAAAAAGTGTTCCGGAAATGCTGCCATATCTGCTCCTTACTCGCTGAGATCCGCGCCGTTCGAGGCGATGACTTTTTTGTACCAGTGGAAACTCTTCTTGCGCGAGCGCGCCTGCGTGCCGTTGCCCATGTCGTCCTGGTCGACATAAATAAAACCGTAGCGTTTGGAGATCTGCGCGGTGCCGGCGCTCACCACATCAATCGGTCCCCACCAGGTGTATCCAAAGAGCTTCACGCCGTCGGCAATCGCCTCCTGCATCTGCCCGATATGCTGGCGCAGGTACTCAATGCGGTAGTCGTCGTTGATCGAGCCGTCCGGCGCGGGCGTATCCAGCGCGCCGAGGCCGTTTTCGGCGATAAACAGCGGCTTCTGGTAGCGGTCGTAAAGCTGGTTTAAGGCCAGGCGCAGCCCCTGCGGGTCAATCTGCCAGCCCCAGTCGCTCTGCGGCAGATACGGGTTGCGGATGCCGCCGGTAATCAGATTGCCGGTGACGCCTTCCAGCTGCTCCGGGTGCGCGCTGACGGTGCTCGACATGTAGTAGCTGAACGACACGTAATCGACCGGGTAGAGGCGCAAAATCTCGTCGTCGCCGACGGCTTTTTCGAGCCGGACGTTTTTCTCAGCGAACATCCGCTCGGTCCAGGCCGGGTAACAGCCGCGCGCCTGGACATCGCTGAAAAACAGCGAGACGCGCTGTTCTTCTTCACAGGCCTGTAAATCGTCGGGGTGGCAGGTGTGCGGGTAAAGCATCTGGTAACTTATCATGCAGCCCACCTGCGAGCCGGGGATTATCTCGTGGCACGCTTTGGTCGCGAGCGCGCTCGCCACAAACTGATGGTGCGCGCCCTGGTATTTTGCCTGTTCGAGATGCGGGTGATTTTCTTCAATCACCCCGACGCTGACGTACGGATGGTGCTTCACGCAGTTGATCTCGTTGAAGGTCATCCAGTATTTGACCTTCTTGCGATAGCGGGTGAAAACGGCGGTGGCGAAGCGCACGTAGAAATCCACCAGCTGGCGATTGGGCCAGCCGCCGTAGTCGGTCACCAGCGCGAGCGGCATCTCGTAGTGCGAGAGCGACACAATCGGCTCGATGTTGTGTTTTAACAGCGTGTCGAAGACGCGGTCGTAGAAGGCGAGGCCCGCTTCGTTCGGTTCGGTCTCGTCGCCGCGCGGGAAGATGCGCGTCCAGGCGATGGACATGCGAAAGCATTTAAAGCCCATCTCTGCGAACAGCGCGATATCCTCTTCATAGCGGTGATAGAAATCGTTGCCCTTGCGCTTGGGGTAGTACTTCGTGCTGGCCGGATCCTGCGCCTCGGCGACCTGACGATGAGTCATGCCGAGCCACTGATCGAGCCAGCGTTCTTTCGGCGTGCTGATGTCAAAGGTGTAGACGTCAGAGACCGACAACCCTTTGCCGTCGACGTTCCACGCGCCTTCAAGCTGGTTCGCGGCGGTCGCGCCGCCCCACAGGAAATCCTCAGGAAATGGTTTTGAAAAGGCCATAGCGTTCTCCCTTAAGCCGCCGCAGCGGTCAGTTTCAGAAAGGCTTCACGGGTTGCCACGTCGCCCTGTTTCAGCGGGCTGATATCGCCGTAGCAATCGGTATTGGTGACGATGACGATAACGCTCGGGTCGATGTTAAGCGCGGCGAGCGCACTGAGATCGAAGCTAATCAGCGGTTGCCCGGCCTCGACGAACTGGCCGTTCTCCACGTGGCGGGTAAAGTGCTGGCCGCCGAGCTTCACGGTGTCGATGCCGATATGGATCAGCACCTCGGCACCGTTGTCGCTCCTGAGCGTCAGGGCGTGATTGCTGTCGAACACGGATTCAATGCGCCCGTTGACCGGCGAGAGCAGCTCGCCGCTCTCGGGCATAATGGCGATGCCTTTGCCGAAGATTTCGTCGGCGAAGACCGGGTCGCTCAGGGCGGCGAGGGGCATAAGGCGTCCGCTGACCGGCGCGAAGAGTTGCTCCTCGCGGGCGAGCGCCACGGGGCTTAGCCCCGCCACGACCTCCGACGGCGCGGGGGTTTCTGCGGGCTCTTCAAAGCCCAGGAGGACCGTGACCAGCGCCGCCGTACAAAAAGCGATGGCGAGGCTCGCCAGCGCCCAGAGGAACGTGGGGCCGACCAGCGCCGGAATGCCGGGCAGACCGCTTAAGGCGAAGGCGTAGGTTTTTACGCCGAGCGCCATCGCGAACGCGCCGCCGCAGGCGCCGCCAATCAGCGCCGCGGCGAACGGGCGCTTAAAGCGGATATTGATGCCGTACATCGCGGGCTCGGTGATGCCCATCGCCGCGCTGAAGCTGGTGGAGAGCGCCAGCGTCTTGATTTTCTTATTCCGGGCGCGCAGGAACACGCCGAACGCCGCGCCCGCCTGGCCCATGTTGGCGACGTAAAAGAGAATTTTGAACGGGTCGTAGCCGAGCCGGCTGATGTTGTTAATCACGATCGGCACCAGCACATAGTGCATGCCGGTAATGATCATCAGCGACAGCGTGCCGCCGACGATCACGCCCGCAAGCCAGCCCATGTTCGCCACCAGCCAGATAATCCCGCCGGAGAGCGCGTTGCCAAAGAAAATCCCCGCCGGACCGATGGCGATAAGCGTCACCGGCGCGACGATAACGAGGCTCAGCAGCGGCACGAACATGGTTTTCAGCGCGGCAGGCATCACACGGTCGATAAAGCGCTCCACATAGCTCAGCAGCAAGACCGCCAGCAGAATCGGGATCACCGACGAGGCGTACGAGACGCTGGCGACCGGCACGCCGAGAAACGCGACCGGCGCGCCCGATTTCAGGAGCGTGGTGAGGGTAGGGTGAAACAGCGTGGCGGCGAGGGCGACGGCCACATAGGGGTTAGCGCCGAACTTGTTCCCGGCGCTGAAGGCGAGCACCAGCGGCATAAAGAAAAAGACGCCGTCGCTTATCGCCATCAGGATCTGGTATGTCGGGTTACTGTCCGCCACCCAGCCGAGCGCGAGGCAGAGCGACAGGACGCCCTTGAGGATACCGGCCCCGGCGATGGCCGGAATAATCGGCGAGAAAATGCCCGCTAACCCTTCCAGCACCACGGAGACCGGATTGCGGCGCTTCGGCGGCGCGGCGGCTTTTTTCGCCTCGAGGTTCGGCAACTGTGCCAGCACCGCCTGACAGAGCGGGGCGACCTCGTTGCCGATAATCACCTGAAACTGATCGCCGGACAGATTCACGCCCATGACGCCATCCAGGTTTTCCAGCGCGGTACGGTCGACCCGGTCGAGGTCCACCAGCGCGAAACGCAGGCGGGTAATGCAGTGGTAAAGCGAAATAATATTCGCCTCGCCGCCGAGATGGTCAATTATCTGGCGGGCGGTATGCGGGTAGTTCATGGCTATTCCTCTCCAGAATGAAACCCTGCGGTTTCATTAAACCGTCGCCGGTGAAAACACCGGCAGGTTGCTGCCTCTGGGGTTTGCCTGATTGAACAGTAACAAGCCTAAAGGGAATGCGCTAAACGATGAATAACGTTGTCGATATGCACCGTTAAATACAATTTTTCAGAATGCGTCATGGCATGGCGATAATTCTTTTCCACAAAGTCGCTAATGGCTTCGACGCACGCCACGGTATTTTTATACCGCTGTTGCACCATCGCGAATAATTCGTGGTCGTCGTTTTCCAGCCGCTGGCCCTCTATTACCCGCTGGGCGAAAAACTTCACGTGGGTAATAAAACGCTGGTAATTCAGCGACTGTTCATCCGGGCCGACGGCGAACCAGTACTTCACAATATTCTGGATCTGATAAATCAGCCGGGTGATGTCGTTAATTTTGCCTTTCGGATCGTTAAGCCCGGCGTTGACGATATGCAGCGCGATGCTGCACGCCTCGCTGTCCGGCATCAGCACGCCGGTGCGCGCGGCAATCAGCGCCAGCGCCTGACGCCCGATGGCGTATTCGTCCTGATAAAAATGACGCACTTCCCACTGTAGCGGGTTGGCTATCTCCTGGCCCTGCTGGCTGCGCGCGAGGGCGTAATAGAGGTGATCGGCGAGCGTCACATAAATGCCTTCGCTTAATTTCAGGCCCGGCGTCTGGCGCGCCAGCGCGACAATATCATCGGTAAGCTGGACGATTTCCACCGGTACTTCATCAAGCAGCACTTTAAATCGCGCGGAAACCGTGTCGTCATGCAGACGAAAGGTTTTCTCGACCTGACTTATTGCCACCGCTTCACCGACGTGGGCATTAAAACCGAGCCCCCTGCCGGTGACGATAACTTCCTGGCCGCGTTCGTCGACGGCGCTGACGACATTATTATTAAGGATTTGCTTAATGATCATCGCCGACTCCTGAAAGCAAAAACGGGCAAAACATAAATACAGGCACCAGGGAATGTCCCGGTGCTGCATTCAGGTTTTGCCCGCCGAACGGTAACAAGCGCAATGCAATATCAAAAAACCTAACACCCGCCTGGTATTCGGTCAATGAAGCGGCGGTGATTTCATTCCTGCCTGACGACGATTTGTGATCTGCCTGGCGCTTTGCCGCGCGCTGCCCCGGCAAAAAAAGGTTCAGCTGCCCCCTGAAAAGTGCCACAATAGTGGCTGTTTATACAGTGTTTCAGGGCTTCCGATGGCATTAACCGCCGCGCAGAAATCGCAAATCGCCGTCTGGTATAAGGCGCTCCAGCAGCAGATACCGGACTTCATTCCCCGCGCCCCGCAGCGGCAGATGATTGCCGAGGTGGCGAAAACCCTCGGCGGCGATGACGGACGGCATCTGGCTATCGAGGCGCCGACCGGTGTCGGCAAAACGCTCTCCTATCTGATTCCCGGCATCGCCATCGCCCGCGAAGAGCAGAAAACCCTGGTGGTGAGCACCGCCAACGTGGCGCTTCAGGATCAGATCTTCAGTAAAGATTTGCCGCTGCTGCGCAAAATTATCCCTGAGCTGCGTTTTACCGCCGCCTTTGGCCGCGGGCGTTACGTTTGCCCGCGCAACCTCGCGGCGCTCTCGACCGACAGCGCCTCGCAGGGCGATTTGCTGGCGTTTCTTGATGACGAACTGACGCCCAACAGCAAAGAAGAGCAGCAGCGCTGCGCGAAACTCAAAGCGGATCTCGACAGCTACAAGTGGGACGGCCTGCGCGACCATACCGATCAGGCGATTGACGATAAGCTCTGGGCGCGGCTCAGCACCGATAAAGCGAGCTGCCTTAACCGCAACTGCCACTACTACCGCGAATGCCCGTTCTTTGTGGCGCGCCGTGAGATTCAGGAGGCGGAAGTGGTGGTCGCCAACCATGCGCTGGTGATGGCGGCGCTGGAAAGCGAGTCGGTGCTGCCGGAGCCGAAACACCTGTTGCTGGTGCTGGATGAAGGCCATCATCTGCCGGATGTCGCGCGCGACGCGCTGGAGATGAGCGCCGATATCAGCGCCTCCTGGACGCGGTTGCAGCTCGATCTCTTCTGCAAGCTGGTCGCCACCTGCCTTGAGCAGTTCCGCCCGAAAACCGTGCCGCCGCTCGCCACACCGGAGCGGCTGAACAACCATTGCGAAGAGGTCTATGAGCTGATTGCCGCCATGAACCGCATTGTGGGGCTGCTGTTGCCGCCGGGGGAAGAGAGCGAGTTCCGCTTCCCGATGGGCGAATTGCCGCAGGAGGTGATGGAGATCTGCGAGCGGCTGGCGAAGCTTACCGAAAACCTGCGCGGCCTGGCGGAGCTCTTTTTAAACGATCTCAGCGAGAAAACCGGCAGCCACGACATTGTGCGTCTGCACCGCGCGCTGCTGCAGATGAACCGCGCGCTCGGCCACTTTGAAGCCCAGAGCAAACTCTGGCGGCTGGCGTCGCTGGCGCACGCCTCCGGCGCGCCGGTGTCCAAATGGGTGACGCGCGAAACCCGCGAGGGGCAGCCGCATATTTACTTCCACTGCGTCGGTATTCGCGTGAGCGATCAGCTTGAAAAGCTTATCTGGCGGCAGGTGCCGCACGTCGTTGTGACCTCCGCCACGCTGCGCTCGCTTAACAGCTTCGCGCGGTTGCAGGAGATGAGCGGCCTGCGCGACAAAGCGGGCGACCGCTTCGTGGCGCTCGACTCGCCGTTTAATCACGTTGCGCAGGGGAAAATCGTCATTCCGCGCCTGAAGCACGAGCCGCTCATGGAACATGAAGAGGCGCACCTCGCCGAGATGGCGGCCTATTTTCGCGAGGAATATAAAAAGGGCGAGCACAAGGGGATGCTGGTGCTGTTCGCCAGCAACCGCGCGATGCAGACCTTTTTGTCGTTTGTGCCGGATCTGCGTCTCGGCCTGCTGGTGCAGGGCGATCAGCCGCGCTACCGGCTGGTGGAGTTGCACCGTAAAAAGGTGGAGCAGGGCGAGGCGAGCGTGCTGGTGGGGCTACAGTCGTTCGCCGAGGGGCTTGACCTCAAAGGCGAGCTGTTAAGCCAGGTGCATATCCATAAAATCGCGTTTCCGCCCGTAGACAGCCCGGTCGTCGTGACGGAAGGCGAGTGGCTGAAAAGCCTTAAGCGCTATCCGTTTGAAGTGCAAAGCCTGCCCGCCGCCTCGTTCAACCTTATCCAGCAGGTGGGGCGGCTTATCCGCAGCCACAGCTGCTGGGGCGAGGTGGTGATTTATGACCGTCGCCTGCTGACCAAATCCTACGGCAAGCGGCTGCTGGACGCGCTGCCGGTGTTCGCGATTGAACAGCCCGAGGCGCCGGAAGCGGCCCAAAAAAAACCTCAGGCGAGGCGTGCGAGCACGACAAAACGTCATGGAAACGCAGGCGCGCGACGCGGCGCTACTCGTAAGTAAACGTCACCTGAACGGTGCTGATAAACGTGCCGCCTGTGACATTCCCTTTGGTTGCGACATAGCGCGCGGCGAGGGGGAGCGTTACGGTGCCGTCGCTGCTGTTGACGGGAGTGGTCAGTTGACTGCCCGTGCTGAGCGTTTTGCTGTGATCGCCTGAACTCAGCTCCAGGCCCACTCCGGTTCCCGTGCCGGTACTGGCGAAATAGTCAGGCGCATCGGTATCCGCCGTGCCGTTAAACGTGCTGGTCACCTGTGTCACAGAGGACGGACATTGCGACAGCGACAGTTCGAAATCTACCCAGTCGCCCGTTGCCCCCGCTTGCTGAAACTGACCTGACGTGGCCTCGCCCATCTCCACGCTGGCGCTTTTACTGCCGTTATCGACCATGCAGGTGGCGCCGACAATATTACCCGTCACGCGTATGGCGACTGAATCGGCACAGGCATTGTGAATAACGCCTGCCCATATAAGCAGAAGAAGAAACTTTTTCATTAGTGCGCAAACCTATTGATAAGCGATGGTTAGAATCACAGCCGCATTCGCACTCCCTGGCGTGACCTCCCGAGAGGTCTGGTAATAACGGATACCCGCCGGTAGGGTGAGCGTTTTATTGACGAGGGCTATCGGCGGATAATAACCAGAAAAAAAATCTATTGTGGTGTCATTAACCTGCATTTGAATGCCCAGCCCGGTAGCGCTGTCAGCGGTATCGTCAAGTTTCATGACGCTTTGCTGACCGTTAACCAGTCCCTCAGCACCATTAACGCGATACATAATGGAGGCATCCTCATCGCAATTAATATGTACATCAAAATTATTCCAGGCTGTCGTGGTGCCAGGCCCGGTAAATTGCGATGCAGGAATATCACCCAGATTGACCACTAAACTTTTAGGGTCAACAGAGCAGGAAACTTTAGTTGGAAATAAATAAGCGTTATAGTACGTGGTGCTATTATTAGCCAGCTTTTCTGCATTATATATTTTGAATGTAAAGCTGGTGTTAGGGCTGTTTAAATTTCCTTCGCCTTGCTGCTCTGCTGTTTTTATTAATGCAAGATGTGTCGATGTGGAAAATGATTTATTACTGTCGAGTGTATAGACAGGCGTGCCCCGTGAATCGCAGTTTTCGCCTTTTCCAGTGATCCGTTTCCATTTGTCGTTATATAATGCGACCCCAAGGCCTGGAATACCTGTGGCGTAAACGCCAGGCATCCCCGGCACTTCTTCACCCGAGCCGGTAAAGCAGGCAACCAGCACTTCACCGCTGCGATCTGATGTGCAGCTTACCATAAAATTCACTGCTCTTTCTGAGCCCGCAATAATTTCCCCAATATCTGTTGAGGTTGATATTTTTAGATTATATATGCTCTGAACACTTGGCAATTGCCTTGAGCTGCAGGACGCGTGCGCATGCGGAATAAATAAAATCCCTCCAGCCAGCAGACAAAGCGATAAAAAATAGCGAATGTATTTCATACTAATTCTCCGGCGCTGTAAATTAAGAACATGGCGCAGTGACGGTTATGATGGCGCTGCCCTGAGATTTCTCCGGCAGAGGATAGTGCGCGCTGCAATGCTGGTTTGCCGCATTGCCCCAGGAGGCGGTTAACAGCGCGCCGGGTTGCAGGCCGGTCAGGTAAACCTGGCCGTTATCGCCCACGATGGACGCGTCGCTTTGCTCGCCGTTCGCCACTGAGGCGCCAAACGGTACGGGACGCCCGTCAGCGCGCAGGAGAGTCATCAGCACGCGGTTGCCCACATGCGCATCGAAGCGAGCGCGCACTACCGCACCCCTGGTCGGTGTGACGGTTTTTGCGGCATAGGTAACATCCGCACCGTCCGGAAGCGTCTCGGTATCCAGCGTAATGCTGTTACGCCGCCAGGGGCTGGTGTTAGGCACAATAGCGTAGCCACGGAAATCGGTTTTAATGCCGTTCTGATTTGCGATAGCGGTACCGCTGACGCCAGGCACTTCCACCAGCGCGAGAGTTTCGCCCAGCGGTTGTCCCAGCGTAACGCCATGACGATGCGCGATAATACCGCCGCTCACGCCGTAGTTAATCTGCCGCTGAGTATGATCCTGCGAATAACCGGCGCTCAGTTCACCATACGTACCCCGGTAATCGGCGTTCAGCGTCGTGGCGTTATTGTTCCCGTCACGGCTGATGCTCTGCTGAATGCCCCAGTTCAGGTTATTATCTGCAAGCGCCGCGCCGTTCAGGCCGAGCGTCTGGACGCTGCCTTCTTCGCTGTTGTTCAGGCTATAGCTGGCCCAGGTATTGCTCATCCATCCGTCTAACGGCACAGAAACGCTAAGAGAGAAGCGCTGCTCGTGATTTTTTGCGGCGCGACTGTCATCAAGCGCCTGCGTATTCTCGTTAAGGCTGTAGTTAAAACCGAAGCTTATCCCGTGCCAGCTATTGCTGTAGCCTGCGCCGATTGAAGTCTGCGTCTGCGCGTTATCCCAGTATTTTTCTTTTATAAGGCTCAGATTGAGCGAGCCCAGGGCGTCGCCAAGATTCTGATTAAGCGTTATCTCCTGGCGGCTTCGCCGTCTGTCCGACGTGTCCCACAAGTCGTCGCGGCGGTAAGAGTCCATGTTCTCCTGGAGCGTATAAAATCCGTCGCTGTTGTAGCGATAGCCCGCCACTGCCAGCGTTGTGTTTGTGCTGGCGATATTTTTACTGTAACGCACACGCCATGAGCGGCCAGTCTGCGCTTCGCCCCGAAAGGGTTGCGACTTTGCCGAGGTGACATCCACGGAAAGGGCGCCCCAGTCACCCAGGTTTTTGCCAGCGCCCAGCGCCAGCGCCCGGTAATACGGGCTGTACTGCACGCCGCCATAGGCCGTAAAGCCATCCCGCATCCCGTAGATGGCGGCGCTTTGTATAAAGGGCGTTTGGGCCACGTCATCATCGTAAGCGCGATACTTCCCGCCCGTCAGGCTGTACTTGAGGCGGCCTTCACGTTGTAAGACCGGTACGGAGGCGTAGGGCACGACGAAATGCTGCTCGCTGCCGTCCGTTTCTTTAACCGTCACGCTAAGGTCGCCGCTGCTGCCGGAGGGGTAGATATCCCGGATTTCAAACGCACCAGGAGCGACGGTATTCTGATAAATCATGTAGCCATTCTGGCGGATGGTTATCAGCGCATTACTGTTTGCTATCCCGCGTACCACGGGCGCATAGCCACGTTCACTGTCCGGCAACATGTCATCGTCCGAGGCGATTTGAATGCCAGTAAAAGAGATGCTGTCAAAGACATCTGCCGGCGAACTGCTCTGACCCAGCACCAGTTCGCTGCCGATCTGGCGTAAGTCGCGTTGCAGATAGGTATAAACGGGCGAAAAGTCAGCTTCCATTTGCGCACCGTTGCGGCTGCGGCTCCACGTTGAGTAGTTACGAAGCCGCCATGCGCCTATATTGAAACCGGGGCGCAGGTTAAGGTAATCATTCTCGCTTTCCTCTCTGCCTTGTTCCTGCGGTTTAATTTGACTGCCGGAATAGCTGTAATTAAGGAGCAGTGCGGTGATCCCCTCATCGAATTCCTCCGGGGGGATCGCGCCACGAGCCATCTGGCTCATCGCGCTTTGCGGAATACTCAGCAAGAGTTGCTGACGGTTCGCGATAAAAGTGGCGCTGGCGGCAGGGATAGCGCTGAGCGTGGCGCAGCCATCGCGCTCCGTAAGCTCCCTGAATTTTTCCGTCGCCACGCCAGCGCTTTTCAGCACGCTGATACTCAGACAGGGCGCGAGAATGGCGTTGCCGCTGGCATCTTTATCGAGAAAAAACGTGACGTCACGGTTACCGATATTTTGGTTATTGACCAGAATGTCGACATGATATTTTCCAGGCGCCAGGCCGGGGCCTTTTTCATAAAGAGAAAGATCCGGTCGTTCCTGAGTCTGTTCGCCATCGTCTAACAGCGCCGGGTTGAAATAATCGTCGCCCCAGGCCTGCCCTGTTGATAACCCCAGCGACAGGCACTGTAAAGCAATCAGCAGGGCCAGATGGCGAATGCGGTTTTTCTTCATTCGTCTGGCATTATTGAGTGACATTATTCATCCCCGGATAAACAATTTTATTCTCAGGACAGTGAATTAAGAGGCAGTGTTTAAAACGCGGTTTTCCATTCTTTGCTGATGCTGCCGTAGTCGTTTATGATTTTCCAGGACACGGTATTGCCTGAAATCGTCGCAGGTATCTCAAAGCGTGTTTCGCTTTTTGGCGCAGCATAACCAATTTTCGGTAATGTCTTCCCACCCAGCGTAATAGACTGGAAATTCATATAATAGGGAGAGGTATTATTCACTATCAGGGTATTGCCGTTGCGACGCCACTGTAAATGATTTGCCGCTTCCTCTGGCTTGCCGGTAATAGCTGCCGGACGGTAAATTAATTTAATGCGAGTTTTAATCGCTATCTGTAGGGTATTTTGATCCTGTTTCTTCGCGGTGGAAGGAATGGATTTAACGTTGAGCCAGTAAAGCGATTCGCGGTCCTGCGGTAAAGACGCGCCAGTAAACATCACGCGCAGTATGTTATCCTGCCTCGCATTAAGACGAAACAGCGGCGGCGTCACCAGAAAAGGCGCTTTGCTGCCGTCGGTCGTCTCCACCGAACTCTGAATCAGATAGTTAATATCATCGGAGTTAGAGACAATGAGTGAACTTTCTTTTTTATCGCCCGGATAAATCAGGCGAGTGCCGCCAACGACGACACCAGCCTGAGCCACAGAGGTCGCCATTAATAAGGCGGTGAGGATAATGAATTTACGCATAATGATCTCTTCTTAATAGCGGGATATTAGCTCCCCGGCGACAGCTAATATCCCGGGGAGGGTTAGTTATAAGTAACCGTAAAGGTTGAGGTCGAATCCGCTTTTCCAGCCGTCACCGTGGCCGCCGTCTGGATATAACGCGCGCCAAAGGCAAGGTCGTTTGTCTCAGTACCGGATTTCAGCGTGTATTCAGAAGAAGCGGTATAGAGATCCAGCGGTGAGCCGGAGGCGTCGAGCAACTGAATGCCCACACCACTGGCTACGCCGGTGCCGCTGGACAACGCCAGCACTTTGTTATTGTCATCGCTCGCGTTGCCGCCAAACGTAACGGAAGCGGCGGTCACGGCGGCCGGGCAGTTTTTAAGCTGTAACGCAAAGCTTGTTGGGGTCGCCGTTGAGCCAACACCGCTAAATACCGTTTTGGAAATTTTACCTAAATCGACCTGGAGCGGACTGCTCAGGCTATTTACTACTTCACAGGCAGAATCCAGGATTTCGCCGGTAAAATTCACCTGTCCTTCCCCGGTCGATGCAGCCCAGGTAAAAGAAGAGCAACCCGCAATGGCGGCGATGGCGGTACTGAACACTATTTTTTTCATCATTCATCCTGTTTAAGGTTGAAAAGGAAGCCTTAAATAATTAAGGCGTTAATAAGAACGATGAAAAATATGCGCCTGATGTGTTGAATGCTCCAGTTATGAACACTTAACTATTCTTTTAGTGAATTAATACATTAAAAAACTTCGTCAGAATTATGCGTTAACGCGGCGGGGCTGGTATGGCGACAGCGGTGCCAGGTGCTTGTCACCCATGAGTTTTAACTTGTATTGTGCATTGAGAAAGGTCGTCGCCACGGCGCAGGAAAAGGGCGACGCATCGCAGAGAATGAGCTATCGCGGCTATGATGAAAGCCGTCAGAGAGGAGAGAAAAATGGACTATCGTGCGATCGTCAAAGAGATTGGTCGGGGGAAAAACCATGCGCGTGACCTGGACCGGGATACCGCACGGTCTCTCTACGCGCATATGCTGGATGGCGACGTGCCGGAGCTGGAGATGGGCGCCATCCTGATTGCGCTGCGTATTAAAGGCGAAGGCGAGGCGGAGATGCGCGGATTTTACGACGCGATGCAGCAGCATACCCTGCGTCTCACGCCGCCGGTGGCGAAGCCGATGCCGGTGGTTATTCCCAGCTATAACGGCGCGCGCAAGCAGGCGAACCTGACGCCGCTGCTGGCGCTGCTGCTAAGCCGCCTCGGCTTTCCGGTGCTGGTGCACGGCGTGAGCGACGATCCGACACGCGTGCTGACCGAAACCATCTTCACACTGATGGGCATTACGCCGACGCGGCTCGCGGGCCAGGCGCAGGCGAAGCTGGACGGGCGCGACCCGGTGTATGTTCCCGTCGGCGCGCTCTGTCCGCCGCTCGAAAACCAGCTGGCGATGCGCTGGCGGCTTGGGGTGCGCAACAGCGCCCATACGCTTGCCAAGCTGGCGACGCCGTTTGGCGAAGCCGAGGCGCTGCGGCTTTCCAGCGTCTCGCACCCGGAATATGTCAGCAAAGTGGGGCAATTTTTTACGGATATCGGCGGGCGCGGATTGCTGATGCACGGCACTGAAGGCGAGGTGTACGCCAATCCGCAGCGCTGCCCGCAAATCGCGCTTATCGACGCGCACGGCACGCGCATTCTGGCCGAGCGGCAGAGCGAGGCGGCGTCTGCGCCGGTCGCGCTGCCAGAGGCGAAGGATCCGGAAGTGACCGCCCGCTGGACTGAGCGTTGCCTCTCCGGGCTTGAACCGGTGCCGGAATCGCTGAAAACCCAGATGGCGTGCGTGCTGGTCGCAAGCGGCGAGGCGGAAGATATTCCGGCGGCGCTGGCCCGTATTGCGCAGACGTTTTGACATAAAAAAGCCCGCAGCATCCGCCGCGGGCAAAAAGGGTAACAAAGGGTCAGTTAAGGGTAATGAGGGTCGTGAGTGGCGTAGGGCAATCAGTTATAGATAACCGCGGTGCCGCTTGCCAGATCGCTGGTGCGCGCCGAGGTGATGCTGTATGCCTTCGCGCCTGCCGCGTCGGCTTTGGCCGCCAGGCTGTCGTTCAGTTCGTCAAGGGTGCGTGCGCCCTGCACGGATACGACGCCGATTTTGTTCAGGCCCTGCGCCTGCGCCGGGCTGACCTGCTCTGCCGCACCGGCGGCAAAGGAGAAGGCGGAAAGGGTAAGGGCGGCTACAGCATATTTGATGGCTTTCATAGTGATTCTCTCGCAGTTTGTTCTGTTAAATACGGTTTGTTCCGTTGATGTGATGATTGTCACATTCAGCGGCAGAATATAAAACCGAAGAGAATTGACAGCCTTATTCTAAAAATTTGAATGTAATATAAGCGTTTGAATTTAAATGAGATAAAAGCTTCGGCCCACGCTTCTTTACAGGCCCTTACCGTCCCGTTTTTTAAGGGCACAAATCGACACATCGAAACGGTAAAAGCGTGTATAGGGGGAAGCGCGCTAGCGTAGCTGGCTGTCTTTGGAGCCGCGGCGGTTATAGAGAGAGTAACGCTGGCGGTGCTCATCTTCTTTTTGCTGGCAGTTCACGCACAGGCGTACGCCCGGGATAGCCCTGCGGCGCGCCTCAGGGATAGGCTCATCGCACATCTCGCAGAATTCCAGACTTTCGCCTGTCGGCAGGTCGCGTCGCGCCCGCGCCACGGCGTCTTCAACGGTGCTGTCAATCTGATCCTGAACTGCGCCGTCGTTTGCCCAACCTGAAGCCATAGGGACCTCCTGAATGGTTAAACACAGGGGTAATTATAGCAAAAAAGGGGGCGACCTGCCGGGAGAGAGCCCGCCGCAGCGGGCTTTGGCGCGCTTAACGGGCGTCCGGGCGCACCAGATCGAAGCGCTGCGCCTCGTCAATGCCGTAGTAGGCGCTCGGGCCGCCCGCGCGCAGGATGGGCTGCGCTTTCGCGGTCTGGTAGATGCCGTCTTCCAGCAGCGACTCGTCAATATGCACGGCCACCACTTCGCCTAACACCAGCCAGGTGTCAATCAGCGCGCCGCTGGCGGCCGTCAGCTGAATACACTGCGTGAGGCGGCACTCGAAGTTAACCGGGCTTTCGGCGACGCGCGGCGCGCTCACCACCCGCGACGGCGCGGCGGTCAGGCCCGCGCGGATAAACTCATCTTCGCCATGGGGCAGGGAGGCGGAGGTTTCGTTCATCGCCACCGCCAGCCCGCGCGTGGCGAGGTTCCAGACGAATTCTTTGGTGTCGGCGATATTGCTCACGCTGTCTTTCCAGCCGTTGCTGGAAAAACCGATAATCGGCGGGCGATAGTTAAAGCAGTTAAAGAAGCTGTAGGGCGCGAGATTGCGGCGGCCTTCGGCGTCCTGCGAGGCTATCCAGCCGATAGGGCGCGGGCCGATGATGGCGTTCAGCGGATCGTGCGGCAAACCGTGGCCGCGAGCCGGTTCGTAGTAGTAATGCATAGCGGTCTCCCTGGGCAAAAAAACTATCATAGCCGTCGCGGTAAATTTTGCCGCGCTTATTTACCGTGGGCGGGTCAGCGGGTATTGTACGCGCCCACACAGGAGGAAGCCGATGAACCGCAAACCGGGCCTGCACCCACGTAACCGCCACCACAGCCGCTATGATTTCGACGCGCTGACCCAGCGCTGTCCGGCGCTTGGCGCCTATGTTCGCCTCTCGCCCGCCGGCGAGCCGACCATCGATTTCGCCGATCCGCTGGCGGTGAAAACCCTCAACCAGGCACTGCTCGCGCACTTTTACGGCGTGCAGCAGTGGGATATTCCTCACGGCTTCCTCTGCCCGCCGGTGCCGGGCCGCGCGGACTATGTGCACCATCTGGCGGATCTGCTGGCCGAGGGCAACGGCGGCGCGGTGCCTGCGCAGGCGAGCGTGCTGGATATCGGCGTCGGGGCCAACTGTATTTATCCGCTGATAGGCCAGCATGAATATGGCTGGCGGTTTACCGGCACCGACACCAGCGAAGAGGCTATCCGCAGCGCGAGCGCGATTATCGACGCCAATCCGGGGCTCAACCGCGCTATCCGCCTGCGCCGCCAGAAAAACCCCGACGCGATTTTCAACGGCGTCATTCATAAGAATGAGCGCTACGACGCCACGCTCTGCAACCCGCCGTTCCATGATTCCGCCGACGCTGCCAGCGCCGGTAACGCGCGCAAACGTCGCAATCTCGGGCTTGCGGCTGACAGCGGGCTCAATTTCGGCGGCCAGCAGCAGGAGCTGTGGTGCGAGGGCGGCGAAGTCGGCTTTATCACCCGCATGATTGACGAGAGCACGCTGTTCGCCCGCCAGGTACTGTGGTTTACCACGCTGGTGTCGAAGGGCGATAACCTGCCGCAGCTTTACCGGGCGCTTGAACAGGCGGGCGCGGTGAAAGTGGTCAAAAAAGAGATGGCCCAGGGCCAGAAGCAAAGCCGTTTTATCGCCTGGAGCTTTATGGATACGGCCCAGCGCGAACGCTGGGCCCAGAACCGCCCGCGGTGATCACACCGTCGGGTTGGCGGGCGGCAGAGCGCCGCCTGCGGCCGCCTGCGCCTCGGCGGCGGCCGCGACGTCCGGCATCGGCTGCATCACCTGCACCGTCTGCACCGGCGGGCGAATGCCTGCCAGATCGAAGTGTTTTTTCACCATGCCGTCGAGCGCGAAACGCACCGTCCACTGCTTCAGCGGCTGAGTGGTGAAGGTGACGCGGATCGTAAAGGCGGTATTGGTCAGCCCCACAATGCCCACCACGTTCGGCTCGCCGATCACCAGCATCCGGATATCTTCCTGCTCCATCAGTTCGTCCACGGCGGCACGCAGCGCGCGGTTGGCTTTATCGGTATCCTCAAAGCGGTCAACGTCATAGTTCGCCACAAAAGAGCCGATGCCGCGCACGAAGTTGGCGAAGGTCGTTATCGATGACCACGGAATGATGTGGTACGCGCCGGTATCCTGACGCACGCCCACCGAGCGGATCGACATGCGCTCCACGGTGCCGGTCAGCGGGCCTATCGTCACCAGGTCGCCGGTGTTCATGCCATTCTCAAACTGAATAAAAATGCCGGTGATGATGTCTTTCACCAGCGTCTGCGAGCCGAACGACACCGCAAGGCCCAGCGCGCCCGCGCCCGCCAGCAGCGGCGCGATATTCACGCCTATCTCCGAGAGCACAATCATCACCGTGATGGTGCTGATAATGACCGCCAGCGCGTTGCGAAACAGCGTCAGCAGCGTGCGGGTGCGCGCGCTCGGCATCGGCCGGCCGTGGATATCAGACGCGAGGCGGCTCTCAATCAGGCTCGCCAGCACCGTCCAGCCGACGGCGGAGAAGAACAGGATAAGCGAAATGCGAATCAGGATATCCACGGTTTTCTCGCCCGCGCCCACGGTGAGCCAGGCCCAGAAATCAAACAGCCCCCAGGCGTTCATCAGCAACATGACCGACACGCACACCGTGAGAATGCGCGCCAGCTTCAGCGACACCGAAATCCAGCCGTTGAGGCGCTTTTGCAGCTCCGGGTAGTTGCGCTGCACCGGCGGGGAGAGCGTGATGGTTTTACTCAGCCAGCGGGTGAAGACGCCGCAGATAAACGCCGCGACGCTGACGATGGCGAGCGTTTTTAACGACGCGCCCATCATAAACTTCAGGCTGTTGCCCGGATCAAAGAGCGAGAAGAAAAACAGCACGATGAAGTAGGCGCTCGCGAGCCAGTGCCAGACCAGCGCAAAGGCGCGGATAAACAGGCTGAAGAAGGCGAGCGAACGGTCCGCAAGGCGCGTCAGCCCGGCCGTGATGGTGCGCTTGTTGTGGTAAATCAGGTACAGCGCCCAGCCGGTCATGGTCAGCATAATAATGACGTTCGCCAGCGCGCCCACCTGCACGTTGACCTGGGCGGAGATAATCGGCACCGCCACCAGCAGGCCATAGCCTATCAGGCTGCTGAGCCCGCTTAAGCGCAGATGCCAGTAACGCGCGCTCGCGTCGCTGATGACAAAGGGGCGCAGCGACGGGAAGCGCGGGGAGAAGATAAGCCGCAGAATGGCCTTAAAGAACTCGATAAGCGCGAAGGCGTTGAGGAACAGCCCCTGCTGGCGGGCAATGGTGCGGCTGCCCGCGCTCATCATCTCGATGGCCATCTGGCCGACAAACAGCGTCAGGGCCAGCAGCGCGAGGTCGATAATAAACGCGAGGATGATCATCAGCGGCAGCTGTACCCAGCTTGCGCGGTTGATGTTTTTACGCCGTCCCCACTGGCCCATTTTGCGATACAGCGGAATGGCGCAGGCGCGCACCGCGAAGTAAAACAGAAACACCGAGACCGCGAGCAGGGTGAAGTGCGTCAGCGCGTTGAAGAAGGTTTTCTCATTAAAGACTTTATGCGGCGCGCTGGTGATGTTGCGGTGCAGCTGCGCGAAACGTCCGGCAAGTTCGCCGCCATAGTGGCGCGTCACTTCGGTGACGTTCTCCAGCACCGTTTTATCTTCTTCCTCGGCGACCGGCGGTTTAATGACGGGCGTGGGCTGGTCTGCGGGCGTGGCGGCGGCCTGTCGCAGTTGCTCAATGAGGGCTTTGCGGGAAGCGTCGTTTTCCAGCACGTCCGCGAGCGCCGCGTAAGCCGCTTTCTTTGTCTGCGCGTCAGGCTCTGCGGGTGGCGCCTCGCTTTTTTGTGTGGTCGAGGCGGCAACCGCCGCGGCGGGCAGGCTCACCGCCTGGGTTGGGACGCTAAACAGGCTGACGAGCAGCAGCAAAATCCACGGCACGGTCTCCTCCGGATGAGAAAGTGACACAAAGAGGTAAGTATAGTGCCCGGATAAGCGAAGCCCGGAAAAGGGGAGTATTCCTGAGTGGGTTTAATGTAACCGTTGGATTCAGAGCCCACGGGTTCACCATCTACGCGGCGCAGGACATGGGTTCGGAGCATGGGATGTGGAAACATGGTGGGTGCGCTTCGCTTACCCACCCTACACTGTTACACAATTATGCGTAGGGCGGGTAAGCGAAGCGCACCCACCTGAAAGGCAGCAACCCCACCGCGACGCCAATAAAAAACCCTCTCCGGGGAGAGGGTTTGCACAGGGCGGAACCTTACGAGACGTGCTGCAAAAACTCCTGCAAGCGCGGGCTTGGCGGGTTCTCGATCAGCGCCTGCGGGTTGCCATCTTCGGCGATGCGGCCTTTGTCGATAAAGATCAGGCGCGAGGCCACTTTCTCGGCAAAACCGATTTCGTGGGTCACGATAACCATCGTCATGCCTTCCTCGGCCAGATCCTGCATCACTTTTAACACCTCGTGGCGCAGCTCCGGGTCAAGCGCGGAGGTCGGCTCATCAAACAGCATCATCTTCGGCTTCACCGCCAGCGCGCGGGCAATCGCCACGCGCTGCTGCTGGCCGCCGGAAAGCTCGGACGGATAGTGATGGCCGCGCTCGGCAAGCCCCACTTTCGCCAGCAGCGCCTTCGCCAGTTTCTCGGCCTCCGCTTTGCTGGCGCCGCGTACGCGAATCGGCCCGAACATCACGTTTTCCAGCGCCGTCAGGTGCGGAAAGAGGTAGAACTGCTGGAACACCATGCCCGCTTCCTGGCGGATCAGGCGCTCATCGACTTTCGGATCGTTCACTTTCAGGCCATCGACAATCAGATCGCCGCTGGTGATGTCTTCCAGCTTGTTGATGCAGCGCAGTAGCGTCGATTTCCCGGAGCCGGACGGCCCGATAATCACGACGACTTCGCCCTGGTTAATCTTTAAATCGATATTGTGCAGCACCTGGGTTTGACCAAAATGCTTGGAGACGTTTTTAAATTCAATCACAGGATTTTCATCCTTTTTTCCAGACGACGCAGAACAAAGCTCAGAACGAGAGTAATGATCAGATAAATCACCGCAACGGCGCTCCAGATCTCAAGCGCGCGGAAGTTGCCCGCGATGATCTCCTGGCCCTGACGGGTCAGCTCGGCGACGCCGATAACGATAAACAGCGAGGTGTCTTTAATGCTGATGATCCACTGGTTGCCGAGCGGCGGCAGCATACGACGCAGCGCCAGCGGCAGGATCACGTGGCGGATGGTTTCACGGGTCGACAGCCCCAGCGCCAGGCCCGCTTCGCGAAAGCCTTTGTGGATAGAGAGCACCGCGCCGCGGGTGATTTCCGCGATATACGCGCCGGAGTTGATCATGATGGTGACCACCGCCGCGGTGAACGGGTCGATGCGTAAATCGTTAAACGCCATCGGCAGGGCGAAGTAGATAAACATCACCTGCACGACAATCGGGGTGCCGCGGATGATTTCGATAAAAACCAGCGCGATGTGATTGGCAATCCAGCCGCCAAACGAGCGGGCGAAACCGGCCACCAGACCGATTATCAGACCGCCGACCAGACCGAGGACCGAAATCCACAAGGTCATTTTGGCGCCTTCAAGCAAGAGGGGAATGGCAGGCCAGATGGCGCTCCAGTCAAACTGCATGATGATTTCCTGTGTTACCGTGGTTCAAAAATAGCAGGGGCGAAGGCCGCCCCTGACAGGTGTTAACTGCTTATTAAGAATTATTATTTTGGCTCAGTGCCGAACCATTTTTTGTAGATTTCGTTATAGGTGCCGTTCTCTTTCAGGGTTTTCAGCGCGCCGTTCACTTTCGTGCGCAGGTCGTCGCTGCCTTTCGGGAACGCGATACCGTACTGCTGGCCTGCCAGAGAGTCGCCTACCGCTTTGAACTGGCCGTTGCCTGCGGTTTTGATGAAGTACAGGATGTTCGGCGTGTCGTGCAGCACAGCGTCAGCACGGTTGGTGCCAAGCTCCATGTACGCGTTGTCGATGTTCGGGAACTGGCGCAGATCTTTGGTTTTGATGTTCGCTTTCGCGTAATCCACGGAGCCGGTGCCGCTCTTCACCGCGACGACTTTACCGTCGAGATCCTTCACGCTTTTCACGTCGTTGTTGTTCGCTTTTACCATCACCAGCAGGCCGCTGTTGTAGTAGCCGTCGGAGAAGTCGATGGCTTTTTTACGTTCGTCGGTGATGGTGATACCGGCCAGCGCCAGGTCAACGTTTTTGGTTTGCAGCGCCGGAATGATGCCGCTGAAATCCATCGGTTTTAAGGTGTAGTCGAGCTTCAGCTCTTTGGCGATAGCGGCCCACAGGTCGACGTCGAAGCCGACATACTTATCGCCTTGTTTAAATTCGAAGGGAACAAACGCGGTGTCGGTTGCTACAACCAGCTTATCCGCCGCCTGAGAAGAGACCGCAAAGGCCAGAGTCAGGGCTGCCAGGGAAACTTTAAAAACAGACTTCATAGCATTTCCTTTATTTATCCGCGGGGCGATCCCCGATAAGAACGTAGCGCTGCATGAAAAAATCATGCCAGTTTTACAACCCGCTGTTTTCAAAGGCAAGACAAAAGTCCGCTTGCACAATTTGCGCGCTTTTCACACAGCGATGCACCACCATGGCGCACCAAAACAGTGCGTTACGCTCAGCAGTCGGGTGAATAGCCTTTTTAGCCTGAAAACCGGTGATAAAACAATCTTTCATTAACGATTGTGTGAGGGAATTATTACAAAGAGATAACGTTTGCAGGAGGAAAGAGGGATGAAGTGCCCTGTTTTAGTGCAAAGCCCCCTCCGGGGAGGAGAGGGCCTGATAAGTTAAGCGTCAGGTACGTGAGCCGCTTATTCGATGTTCGACTCGATAAACCACAGGAATTTATCCAGGTCGCGGGACGCGGCGGTAAAGATATCCGCCGTGTCTTCGTCGGTGGTTTCGCTGATAGCTTTACGCACATCGTTAGCCACGACAGCGTAGCGGTCCGCCAGCGCTTTCAGGTGCTCCTGAACGCTGTGGATATCGAGCGGATAGCTTTTCAGCGGCGTTTTGCTGTTGATCACCTGCGTGGTGCCAAGCGCTACGCCGCCAAGCTGTACGGCACGTTCAGCGATGGTGTCCATGTGGCCGGTGAGGGCGGTACGGAAGCCGTCCAGCATTTCATGCACGCCAATGAAGTTCGCGCCGCGCATGTTCCAGTGCGCCTGTTTAGTAATCAGCGACAAGTCAATGAAATTAACCACCTGGCGGTTCAGCAGCTCGATGGTGGCCTTTTTGTCGCTGTCTGCTACATCGTTGCGGGTGTAGAGCAGGTCGGAAGCCTTTGTTTTAACCAGTTTAGCGGTACCCATAATTTCATATCCTCTTGATGATTGTGTCCCAGGAAATTACGGAATTAAGTATAGCACCGGGTCTGAAGTTTGCTGCCGGGGCTGTGCCTATCAGATTAATAGCGAAGGGTGAGTTGCATCATAAAAGTCTTTATGAACAGTGGGATGGCTAATTTTGTAAGTATTTTTATAGCGCCTAAATTAACACTTTTGTCATCAAGAACGGCCCGCGCGATTATTTTAAAAGAGAATGCGTCGCAACGCGGAAATATCTGAAACTGGCAGGGAATAAATATTCTGGCACGGTATCAACCGTGCCGGGAAATAGTAATAAGGCTTAATCAATGTCGAGGCTTTTTAACTGCGTTTCACGTCTGAGCGTCAGCGTCGATCCGATGGAGGCGATGATAATCGACAGCAATGCCAGCCACTGCACGAGCGTCAGCGTTTCGCCAAGAAACAGCATGCCGGAAAAGGCGGCAAGCGCAGGCTCCATACTCATTAGCGTGCCGAAGGTTCGCGTGGGCAGGCGCGTAAGCGCGGTCATCTCCAGCGAATAGGGAAGGGCAGTGGAGAGCACGGCGATGCCAAGGCCGAGCGGCAGCACAGACCAGTGCCAGAGCGCGTCGCCCGCGGCAATCGCGCCGATGGGTACAAAAACTATCGCGGCAATGAACGAGCCGAGCGCGACGGTTGCCGGGCCGTGCTCCGCCCCCGCTTTTTGGCCGGCGATAATATAGACCGCCCAGCAGACGCCCGCGCCCAGCGCGCAGGCGGCGCCGAACGGATCGACATGCGTAACGTCCTGGCCGAGCGGCAGCAGGAACCATAACCCCAGCACGGCGAGGATGACCCAGAGGAAATCCACCGGGCGGCGCGAGCCGAACAGCGCTACCGCGAGCGGGCCGGTAAACTCCAGCGCGACGGCGATGCCGAGCGGCACGGTGCGAATCGACAAATAAAAGAGATAGTTCATCGCGCCAAGCGCCAGCCCGTAAACCAGCAGCGGCATCCGCTGGCTGCGGGTAAAGCGCAGCCGCCAGGGCTTAAATACCACGGCCAGAATAAGCGTGCCGAGCGCCAGACGCAGCGCTGTCACGCCGGGCGCGCCCACCAGTGGGAAGAGGGATTTGGCGAGCGACGCGCCGCTTTGAATAGAGGCCATGGCGATGATCAGCACCACCACGGGCAGCCAGAGGGGAGTTTTACGGGATAACGTCGGCATCCTGCGCACCTGCAAAAGTTAACGATAAGTAAACGCGATAGCTTACTGTATTTACCTGCCGGGTGGTTGAGCAATCATTGAAAAACGCACCGGGAATAGCGGTTATCATACGAGTGTTAGCGCAAAAAACGCGCAGTCGCGTTTAGGAATTATCCGGATGCAGGTGCGCGCTGGCAGAGGCCATAATCTTTGCCGCCCGTTAAAATCCAGTGTTTTTAGCAGGATAGACGCAGGCGGAAACGTTCTGTTACAGGAAAGACTGGGTTAGACAACGTGAACAACAAAGAGTTTCCTGCTGGGTTTTGATATATTTAAATCTTAGGACTTACTTGAAGCACATTTGAGGTGGTTATGAAAAAAATTGCATGTCTTTCAGCACTGGCTTGTGTTCTGGCCGTTTCCGCAGGTTCTGCTGTTGCTGGCACCGCTACCGTTACCGGTGGCTACGCTCAGAGCGACGCGCAGGGCGTGATGAACAAAATGAACGGTTTCAACCTGAAATACCGCTATGAGTTCGACGACACCAACCCGCTGGGCGTGATCAGCTCCTTTACTTACACCGAAAAAGATCGCACCGAAGACGGCATCTACAACAAAGGCCAGTACTACGGCATCACCGCAGGTCCGGCTTACCGTCTGAACGACTGGGCGAGCATCTACGGCGTAGTAGGTGTTGGCTACGGTAAAGCTCAGGCTACCGCTGACGGCGACAAAGCTGATACCAGCGATTACGGCTTCTCCTACGGCGCAGGCCTGCAGTTCAACCCGGTTCAGGACGTTGCCCTGGACTTCTCCTACGAGCAGAGCCGCATCCGTAACACCGACGTTGGCACCTGGATCGCAGGCGTGGGTTACCGCTTCTAATCACTCCGGTGATAAAAAATCCGCCCTCGGGCGGATTTTTTTTATCTGCGTATCGCCTCAGCGCGTGCGCGTCTCGAAAAGATCGGAACCCAGGTGATCATAGCTCACCTTATTGAGTTTAAAGTTGGTCACGTAAACCGGCCCCGCCTTTTGCCCGGAAACAAATTTATATTTCGGCGCTATCTCTTTGACTTTAATCCCCGTCCACTGTGCAAAAAAGCTCAGGAAATCATTGGCTGAGCGGCGTGCTTTAATCACGCGGTGCGCTTTATCGTCACTCGACAACACCATAAACGGCACCTGGAAATTTTGCTGAAATTTATCGTCATGCGCCAGGTACTGCACCGCCTTGCCACGCTCTTTAAAGGCGAGGCCGTGGTCGGAGAAATAGACCAGCGAGAAGCTCTGACCGCTGTTTTGCAACTGCTGGTAAAGCTGGCTTAACAGGTCATCGGTCTGACGAATGCTGTAGAGGTAGCATGACGTCTCTTTCGACTGCACGAAGGTTTCATATTTGCCCTGCGTGCGATCGCACGCCTGCGGATGCGAGCCCATCAGATGCAGCACGATAAGCTGCGGCTGCGGGCGCTGCGTCGCCAGCACCTGGGCGGTCATCTTCAGCAGGGCCTCGTCGCGGGTATTTTTATCCGCCTCGAAATCGCCGCTTTTTAAGAACTGCACTTCATCGGCGCGCCGGGCGATACTCGCAATCGCCGTGTCATATTCGCCAATCTGCCCCTGATTGGAGAACCACCAGGTCTGGAAACCGGCGCGGTTGGCGAGCGTGACGAAGTTATCCTGATACTGCGGCTGATTATCCACCACCCGGTTGAGCGTCAGGCCGAGCGATTTCTGCGTCGAGCCGCTGGCGGCGATGTAATCGGTAAAGAGATAGCCGTTAACGCGGCTGGCGAACGGGCTGTTATCCCAGTGACCGCCGAAGGCGCCCACCGCGTCGCGGCGCACGCTTTCGCCGATCACCACCACATAGGTGTGATATTTCGGCGCAACCGCGAGCACATTCCACGAATCTTTGATTTTCGAGAGCGCCTCCATGCGTTGCTGTTCATCCAGCACCTCATGGTTATTCACCACCACATCTTTCACGAAACGAAACACCGGGTAGCCGCTGTCTTTCAGCGCAAACACGCCGCCGTAAAGCTGGTTCTGCACGGGGGTGACGAAAAAGCTCACGACGCTTATGGCAAGGCAAAGGCTGTCGAACGGCTGCCAGCGGCGTGCTGCGGCGGGCGTGCGGCGCAGCGCGATAATGCCGAGCGTAAAAATAAACAGCGACACCAGATAGCTGTACCACGGGAAAATGGTCAGCAGCTCCGTCGACTCTTCCATATTGGTGGCGTGCAGCGCCAGCAGCGTGTTGAAGTTCGGCGCGCCGTAGGTCTGGCCGAACGGGAAATAGAGCCCGGCCACCAGGGTGCAGACCGCCAGCAGACCTTTTTGCACGCGCGGCGCGCTTTTCCACAGCAGCAGCAGCACGCAGCAAAAGGCGACGGCGTACAGCAGGCTGAATTCATAACCCAGAGCGACATTAATTAATAACGATTGCAGAAAATAGAAGCCAATCCACGGATCGAGAGCGATGCCGCGTGCAGCAAGAGTATTTTTGAGCGTTAGATTCATAGTACGGATTCAACGAAACGCCATGCGCAAACCCTGGCGTCAAAGGTATTCGCCCGCCAGACGAGTGCTGGACCAGAAGGGAGAGGGATCCGCATTCGGGGTCGTCGTAAGGGCAGGGCTGCAAGAAGATAGAGCCGCGCGGCAATAATAGCAACGGGGGGATATCAACTAGTTTGCGAGAAAGGCTGCAAATATTGCTAAAAGAAGCGGTAAAGCCAACGTGAGGAGCGCCAGGGCTCAGAATAACGCAGAATAATGAAGAAAAAATGACAAACGCCGGGGGCAGCAGGCCGGTTATTTCTGCCCGAGATCATCCTGCCCCGGCTGGGGTTTAGGGTTAAACATATCGCACAGCATATTCAGCAGCCGCAGCCGCACCTGAAAAGGGGAGTGAGTAAACACGCGCATACACCTCATTACTTCGTTCATACCACACCTCCGCGTCTTAGCCCGAAAACCGCATGGCTGTTCGCATTACATACAGATATAGCACAGGCTATGTTGTATAGCTATGGCTAACACGTTAATTTTTTGTGCTCGCACCGCTGTGGTTTACAATGGCCCGCAAAACAGCGTTAACCGTATCGCGCCACTGTAATGAGGAAGCATAATGAGCCGTCAGGCAGGTAAGCAGAGCAGCATGAAAGTGACGCAGCTGGTCAATGTCGAAGAGCATGTCGAAGGGTTTCGCCAGGTGCGTGAAGCCCACCGCCGCGAGCTTATCGACGACTACGTCGAACTGATTTCCGATCTCATTCGAGAGGTGGGCGAAGCGCGTCAGGTGGATATGGCCGCGCGTCTTGGCGTGTCGCAGCCCACCGTCGCTAAAATGCTCAAGCGTCTCGCGACCGTCGGCCTGATTGAGCAGATCCCCTGGCGCGGCGTATTTTTAACGCCGGAAGGCGAAAAGCTGGCGCAGCAGAGCCGCGAGCGTCACCAGATTGTCGAAAACTTTCTGCTGGCGCTGGGCGTTAACCCCGATACCGCCCGTCGCGATGCCGAAGGGATGGAGCACCACGTCAGCGAAGAGACGCTTGCCGTCTTTCGTCGTTTCAGCCAGCAAAACGGGTTTGAATAATCATGTTACGTCGCCTCGCGCGTCCTTTTCTTCACGACCGGTTTTTCCAGCTTTTACTGATAACCGGCGCGATACTCTGCTTTTTTGTGCCGTTCGCGCCGCGCGAGTGGCCGCAGGCCGTTGACTGGCGCACCATCATTACCCTTGCCGGGCTGATGATGCTGACGAAAGGCGTGGAGCTGAGCGGCTATTTCGACGTGCTGGGCCGCCGCCTGGTGCGCCGCTTCACCACAGAGCGCAGCCTGGCGCTGTTTCTGGTCTGCGCCGCCGCGCTTCTCTCGACCTTTTTAACCAACGACGTGGCGCTGTTTATCGTGGTGCCGCTGACGCTGACGCTTAAAAAACTCTGCGCCATTCCGGTCAACCGCCTCATTATCTTTGAAGCGCTGGCGGTGAACGCCGGTTCGCTGCTCACACCCATCGGCAACCCGCAAAATATCCTGCTGTGGGGCCGCTCCGGTCTCGCGTTCGGGGAATTCATTCTGCATATGGCGCCGCTCGCGCTGGCGCTGATGGCGAGCCTGCTGGTGCTCTGCTGGTTTTGCTTCCCAGCGAAAGCGCTGCATTACCAGTCGCACGATAAAGCGCACGACTGGCAGCCGCGCCTGGTCTGGTGCTGTCTCGCGCTTTATATCGTGTTCTTAACCGCGCTGGAGCTGGAATTCGCGCTGTGGGGACTGGCGCTGGTGGCCGTCGGGTTTTTACTGCTGGCGCGCCGGGTGCTGATTAGCATCGACTGGAGCCTGCTGCTGGTCTTCGTGGCGATGTTTATTGATGTGCATCTGCTGACGCAACTGCCCGCGCTCACCGCCAGCCTGCATCACGTCGCGCAGCTGCCGCCGGCGGGGCTTTACGCGCTCGGCATTGGGCTGTCGCAGTTTATCAGCAACGTGCCCGCGACCATTTTGCTGCTCAATTACGTGCCGCCGACCACGCTGCTCGCCTGGGCGGTTAACATCGGCGGATTCGGGCTGCTGCCCGGCTCGCTTGCCAATCTCATCGCGCTGCGGATGGCCGCCGATCGCCGCATCTGGTGGCGCTTTCATCTCTACTCGTTGCCGCTGCTTATCTGGTCGGCCGTGGTGGGTTATGCACTGCTGTGGGGACTCTTTCTCAGATAATGCTAATTTGTCAGTTTTTCCTGGCAAATGTATAGACTGCTCCTAAGTTTAGTAAACGGTATTTTGTGATGTTTTTAACTTACAGGACTGTTGCTGAACTATGGCGGAAAATCACAATAACAACGCTGACGAAGAGAAACGTCAGGAGCAGGGCGACGATACCAGCAAAGGCAAGGATAACGGCAAGGCGCAAGGTGAAACGCGCAAGCGCCCCGGCAAGAAACCGCTGATTATTCTCGGCGTCGTGGTCATTATTATGGTGATTGGCGCGCTTATCTGGTGGCTGATGACCCGCAATCTCGAAACCACCGACGATGCCTTTATTGAAGGCGATGCCGTCACCGTCGCGCCGAAAGTGGCGGGCTACGTCACCGAACTGCGCGTTAAAGATAACCAGCGGGTGAAAAAAGGCGACCTGCTGGTGGTTATCGACCCGCGTGACGCCACCGCCCAGCGCGACCAGGCCCGCGCGCAGCTCTCGCTGGCGCAGTCGCAATTGCATCAGGCGCAGGCGCAGCTGGCGCTTGCCAAAGTGCAATACCCGGCCCAGCGCGATCAGGCGAAAGCGCAGGTGCTGCGCGCCGAGGCAGAGCTTGCCAACGCGCGCGCCGAATATCAGCGCCAGCGCGGCGTTGACCCTCGCGCCACCTCAAAACAAAACATCGACGCCGCCAGCGCCCAGCTGCGCAGCGCCGAGGCGGGGCTTGCCAATGCGAAAGCGCAGCTGGAAGTCGCCGAACAGGTGCAGCTGCAAATCCGTCAGCAGGAAACCAACGTCGAAGCCCGCGAAAGCCAGGTCGCCCAGGCGCGCGCGCAGTTACAGACGGCCGAGCTGAATCTTTCCTATACCGAAGTCCGCGCGCCGTTTGACGGCTTCGTCACCAAACGCAACGTCCAGAACGGCACGCTGGTGCAGGCGGGCAGCGCGCTCTTCTCGCTGGTGTCGCCCGAGATTTGGGTGGTGGCGAACTTCAAAGAGTCGCAGCTTGAGCGTATGCGCCCTGGCGATAAAGTCGCGGTTTCCGTAGACGCGTTCCCGGATCTCGAACTCGAAGGCCATGTGGAGAGCATCCAGCAGGGCAGCGGTTCGCGCTTCTCGGCGTTTCCGGCGGAAAACGCCACCGGCAACTTTGTGAAAATCGTCCAGCGCGTGCCGGTGAAAATCGTTATCGATAAAGGGCTTGAGCACTGGGACCAGCCGCTGCCGCTCGGGCTGTCGGTCGAGCCTGAGGTGACGGTGGAATGAGCGAGCAGGCCCACAGCGGCTGGCGCCCGGCCAGCAACCCCTGGTCCGTCGCGATAGTCGTTACTATCGCGGTGTTTATGGAAATTCTCGACACCACGATTGTTAACGTGGCGCTGCCGCACATCGCCGGTTCGCTGTCGTCGAGCTATTCCGAATCGACGTGGGTCCTGACGTCTTATCTGGTGGCAAACGGCATCGTGCTGCCGCTGTCGGCGTTTTTCAGCCGCCTGTTCGGGCGCAAACAGTTTTTCCTGATTTGCATCGTGATGTTTACCGTCTGCTCGTTCCTCTGCGGTATCGCCACAGAGCTGTGGCAAATCATCCTGTTTCGTATCCTGCAGGGCTTTTTCGGCGGCGGCCTGCAGCCGACGCAGCAGTCGGTACTGCTCGATTACTTCAAGCCGGAAGATCGCGGCAAGGCATTCGGGCTGTCGTCGATAGCGATTATCGTCGCGCCGGTGCTCGGCCCGACGCTCGGCGGCTGGATAACCGATAACTACTCCTGGCGCTGGGTTTTCTTCATCAATATCCCGGTCGGGATCGTCTGCGTGCTGGCGGTTTACCAGCTGCTGGAAGATCCGCCGTGGGAGAAAAAATCAGAAGAGAAAATCCCCGTGGACTGGACCGGCATCGGGCTTATCGCGCTCGGGCTCGGCTGTTTGCAGGTAATGCTCGACCGCGGCGAAGACGAGGACTGGTTCGCCTCTGATTTCATCCGCACCTTCGCGGTGCTGACATTTATCGGCATCATCGGCGCGATTTACTGGCTTATCTACACCCGTCGCCCGGTGGTGGATCTGCACTGCGTGCGCGATAAAAACTTTGCGGTTTCCAGCGTGTTAATGGCGGGCATGGCGCTCATCCTCTACGGCAGCTCGGTGGTTATCCCACAGCTCGCGCAGCAGGATCTCGGCTATACCGCCACCTGGTCGGGGCTTATCCTCTCGCCCGGCGCGGTGCTGATCGTCTTTACTATCCCGATAGTCCTGAAGCTGATGCCGCTGGTGCAGACGCGCTGGATAATTGCGTTCGGCTTTTTGTGCCTCGGCGTGTCGTTTTTCTGGTCGCGCAACCTGGTGCCTAACGTCGATTTTGAAACGCTGGTGCTGATGCGCAGCGCGCAGTCGATCGGGCTCGGCTTTCTGTTTGTGCCGCTCACGACCATTGCGTTTATCACCATTCCCCAGCGGCTGAACGCCGACGCGGCGGCGCTCTTTACTATGTTTCGCAACGTGGCCGGGTCGATAGGCATTTCGCTCTCCACCGCCGCCATCACCGAGCGCGCGCAGGTGCAGAGCGCCCATCTCAGCACGCATATGACGCCGTTTGACGAACAGTTCCAGCAGGCGGTACGCAGCGGCGCCGAGGCGGTGCGAAACTTCACGGCGCAGCTTGGCGACCCGACCGGCATCGCCACCGGGCAGCTCTATAAAACGATGATTGCCCAGTCGCGCATCCTCGCTTACGTCGATGTGTTCACGATGCTGAGCGTGGTGGCGATTTTACTGATTCCGTTTTGTTTACTGCTTTCGCCGATTAAGAGCGAAGGCTCCGCAGGAGCACATTGATATGTACGGAAGAGTGACCTTCCCCCTGAGTCTGACGGCGCTGGCGCTGCTGCTGGCCGGCTGCGCGGTCGGTCCGGATTATCGCGCGCCCGAGCCCGTGACGCCGGGCGCTTTTGGCGAAACCGCCCGGCAGAATGCGTCGGATGTCGCCTCAAAAGCGCGCAGCACCGCGCCCGACCCGCGCTGGTGGCGCACGTTTAACTCGCCGCAGCTCGACAGCCTGATTGAGCGCGCCATCGCCGGTAACTTATCGCTCCAGCAAACCGTGCTGCGTATCGCTGGCGCCCGCGAGCAGATAAACCAGGCGGGCGGCGCGTTTTTCCCGGCGGTGAACGGCAACGTGCGCGCCACGCGCCAGCAGCTTGGGCTGGAAGGCGAGCTGAAATCGCATGACGTTTATGGCCAGCTTGACGCGGTCGACCCGCAAATCAGCTCCGCGCTCGGCCCGCTGACGCAGCCGATTAACCTTTACCAGGGCAGTTTTGACGCGCAGTGGGAAATCGACCTGTGGGGCAAAGTGCGCCGTCAGGTCGAGGCGGCGGACGCGCAGCAGAAGGCGGCGATTGAGCAGCGCAACGACGCGCTGGTCTCGCTGGAGGCTGAAGTGGCGCGCGCCTGGCTACAACTGCGCGGCGCGCAGAGTATTCTCGCGACGATGAATGAACAGATAGCCTCGGCGCAACAGACGCTGGAGCTGACCGAAAGCCGCCAGCGCAGCGGGCTATCGCCGCAGCTGGATGTGGAAAACGCCCGCGCGCAGCTCGGCACGTTGCAGGCGCAGCTGCCGCAGTATCAGGCGCAGGAGCGCCAGGCGATGAACGGGCTGGCGGTGCTGCTCGGCAAACCGCCCGGCGCGCTCGATGCCGAACTGCGCGCGGCGCAGCCGCTGCCAAACCTGCCGGATATTGTGCCGGTCGGTATTCCGTCGACGCTCGCGCGTCGTCGCCCGGACGTGCGCGAAGCGGAGGCCAGACTGCATGCGGCGACCGCGCAAATTGGCGTGTCGGTGGCGCAGCTCTTCCCGAGCCTGTCGCTCTCCGGTCAGTTTGGCATGCGCAACAGCGAAACCGACTACCTCACCGACTGGAGCAGCCACTTTTACAGCTTCGGCCCGCAGGTCTCCATTCCCATCTTCCAGGGCGGGCGGCTGGTCTCCAGCGTGAAGCTCGCGCGGGCGGAGCAGGGCGCGGCGGCGTTGCAGTATCGCCAGACGGTACTGACGGCATTAAGCGATGTGGAAAACGCGCTGGTGAGCTATCGCACCGACCAGCAGCGCGAGGCGGGGCTTGAGAAAACCCTCGACGCGCTGCAAACCTCGTTCGATCTGGCAAGCGACAGCTATCGCAAAGGCATCGCCACCTTCATCGATGTGCTCGACGCCCAGCGCCAGCTGGCGCAGGCCGAGCAGCAGCGCGCGCAGGCGCGGGTGCAGAGCAGCCTCGATCTCGTCGCGCTCTACAAAGCGCTGGGCGGCGGCTGGGAGCCGTATCAGAACGTGCGGCTGCCAGACTACGACGTCTTCGGGCCCGCGCCGCGCGGTTAAGGGCGTTTCGGACAATAAAAAACCCCGCGGGCAGCGATGCGCGCGGGGTTTTTTGAGAGTACCGACGATCAGTTCAGACGGACCGGCATCCCGGAACGGTTCTGCACCGCCTGCTCCACGACGTTCTGATCGACATCGCTCTGGCTGGTCACCGCTGTAACCGCTTTGGTCAGCGTGATCGGCACGATTTCGTTGTTGTTGATCTGATCTTCGCTGGTCGAGAGCGGGTTATGCACCTCGATGTAGCGGCTGCCATCCGGCTCGGTAGTCGCTTTCACCGGCTCGCTGACGAACTGCACGCGGGTGCCGACCGGGACGTTCTGGAACAGGAACTTAATGTCCTCGTTACGCAGACGCACGCAGCCGTGGCTTACGCGCAGGCCGATACCGAAGTTGGCGTTGGTGCCGTGGATAGCGTAAAGACGACCGATGTAAAGCGCGTACAGGCCCATCGGGTTATCCGGGCCTGCTGGTACAACAGGCGGCAGCGGCTCGCCTGCGGCGGCGTACTCCGCGTGCATCTTCGCCGTCGGCGTCCAGGTCGGGCCCGCTTTTTTGCGTTCTACTTTGGTCACCCAGTTGATCGGCGTGTCTTTACCGAGCTGGCCGATACCGATCGGCAGCACGATCACCGTGTTGGTGCCTTTCGGATAGTAGTAGAGGCGCATCTCCGCACTGTTAATCACAATCCCTTCATGAACGGTATCCGGCAGGATCAGCTGCTGCGGAACGTTCATTACCGTGCCGCCTTTCGGCAGGTAAGCATCGATGCCCGGGTTGGCTTCCAGCATGTTGGACAGGCCCATCTGATATTCAGCGGCGTAATATTCCAGAGGCTGCGTATTGCCCTCCGGGATAGTGACAACCTGGTTCTGACCAATCAAACGGC
>Ga0157365_10000083_pt1 | contig 45980 bp, 42 predicted proteins | sample AttsexASBM3_FD_111478 | JGI IMG/M metagenome (GOLD analysis project Ga0157365, IMG submission 111478) | Fungus gardens microbial communities from leaf cutter ant in Ribeirão Preto, State of São Paulo, Brazil - Atta sexdens ASBM3 | ecosystem: Host-associated > Fungi > Mycelium > Unclassified ...
CTGACGCTCTCCTATCTGGGCGCCGAGCGCGCTATCCCGAACTACAACGTGATGGGTCTGGCGAAAGCGTCTCTGGAAGCGAACGTGCGCTACATGGCGAACGCGATGGGCCCGGAAGGCGTGCGCGTTAACGCCATCTCCGCAGGCCCGATCCGCACCCTGGCGGCGTCCGGCATTAAAGATTTCCGTAAGATGCTGGCGCACTGCGAAGCGGTCACCCCGATCCGCCGCACCGTCACCATCGAAGACGTGGGTAACTCCGCCGCATTCCTGTGTTCCGACCTCTCCGGCGGCATCACTGGCGAAGTGGTACACGTTGACGGCGGCTTCAGCATCGCCGCGATGAACGAGCTGGAACTGAAATAATCTCCCGCTTTCTCGCACAAGGGCAGGTTTTCAACCTGCCCTTTTTATTTATGCCTTTCTGATATTTGTTATCACCGAACAATCTTTTATCGCTGTGACGTGTTACGCCAGGATAGTCATGCATGACCTGCCCGGCGCCGCGTATTGTTTCCGCCGTTCCGGGCGCTCATTTTCAGACAAGGAACGACCATGGAACAACGCCGCCTTACCGGCAAAAGCCACTGGTATCATGAAACCCAGTCCAGCCTCTGTCCGGCAGATCCGCTGCCGTTAGTTCCCGAAGCCGCGAAGGTGGAGGACCGTTTTCTGCTCGACCTGCCGCTGGACGACGAACAACGCGCGGCACACGCGCCGTGGTGCGAAGCTGCCCGCGCGCTCATTCCGTCGCTGCTGCCTGTGAAGCACCCCGTTACCCGACTGCATACGCTCAGTGTTTATGACCGCCTCAGCACCGCGCTTACGGCGGCGCAGGTCTATGGCGTACAGCGGTTGTGCAACCACTACGCCGCGCGTCTGGCGCCGGAGCCGGGGCCCGACTCATCGCGCGAAAGTAACCGCCGCCTGACCCAGCACACCCAGACCGCCCGCCAGCTGGCGAGCTCGCCGACGCTGATTGACAGCGCCGCCCGCGCGCAGCTGGAAGACGCGGGCCTGTCGGTGCATGACATCGTTACCTTTACCCAGATTATCGGTTTTGTGGGCTTCCAGGCCCGCGCGGTGGCGCTGTTGCAGGCGCAACCCGGCCAGCCCGCGCGCTGGCTGCCGGGCATCGACATGCAGCAGGACGCGCCCGCCGCAGCGTTTGCCGCGCCTGAACCGCGCTGGCTGCCGGATCTGCCGACGCTCGAAATGGGCTGGGCGAGCGCCGAACAGCAGGCGGCGTATAATGCCGCGCTCGACGAGCCGCTGCTGCAACCGATGCTGTCGCTGCTGGTGCACGACGCCGCAGCGCTCCAGGGGCTCCCGGCGCTGCTTAACGCCCTGCGCGCAGAGACAAACGAACAGGACGTGGCGCTGGTGGCCATGCTCAGCGCGCGCATCAACGGCAGCAGCAGCTGTTTTGACGAGGCCGCCCGCCGCTGGCGCGGTGAGCCCAATCTTCCGGACGCGATGCGCAACGGCGAGCGGGCGCTGCTCGCCTGGAGCCACCATCATCCGCGCGAGCGCGCCATTATTCAGGCGATGCAGACGCTCACCCGCGCGCCTGCGCGTTTCAGCCATACGCAGTTGCAACCGCTCGTGGAGGCAGGCGTTGACGCCAACGCGGCGGTGCGCCTGCTCGCCTGTGGCAGTCTCTGCGGCTGGGTGAACCGTCTGCGTCTCGCCCTTGGCGTAACGGCGTAGCGCCGCATGTGCCGAAAGAGCGCTTGCCGGGAGGCGCGCAATCGCGTAAAACTGTCAGCCGCTCTTTTGGCCACGAAAATTCGACACTATGTTTCAGGATAACCCGCTGCTTGCGCAGCTTAAACAGCAACTGCATTCCCAGACGCCGCGCGCCGAAGGGGTAGTAAAAGCCACGGAAAAAGGTTTTGGTTTCCTTGAGGTTGACGCGCAGAAAAGCTACTTCATTCCGCCTCCGCAGATGAAGAAAGTGATGCACGGCGATCGCGTCATTGCCGTTATCCATACGGAAAAGGAAAAAGAATCCGCCGAGCCCGAAGAGCTTATCGAACCCTTCCTGACCCGCTTTGTGGGCCGGGTGCAAAAGAAAGACGACCGTCTCTCTATCGTCCCCGATCATCCTCTGCTGAAAGACGCTATTCCGTGCCGTGCTGAACGCGGCGTCAGCCACGATTTCCAGAGCGGCGACTGGGCGGTGGCTGAAATGCGTCGTCACCCGCTGAAAGGCGATCGCGGCTTTTACGCCGAGCTGACCCAGTTCATTACCTTCGGCGATGACCATTTCGTCCCGTGGTGGGTAACGCTTGCTCGCCACAACCTTGAGCGCGAAGCGCCGGACGGCGTGGCGACGGAGATGCTGGATGAAAACCTGACGCGTGAAGATCTGACCACGCTCGATTTCGTCACCATCGACAGCGCCAGCACCGAAGATATGGACGATGCGCTGTATGTCGAAACGCTGGATGGCGACCGCCTGCAACTGACCGTCGCGATTGCCGACCCGACGGCGTGGATTGCCGAAGGCAGCAAGCTCGACAATATCGCCAAAGTGCGCGCGTTCACCAACTACCTGCCGGGCTTTAACATCCCGATGCTGCCGCGCGAACTCTCCGACGATCTCTGCTCGCTGCGCGAAGGCGTGGCGCGCCCGGCGCTGGTCTGCCGCATGATTATCGACGCGCAGGGCGCTATCAGCGACGAGATTCAGTTCTTCGCCGCGACCATCGAATCCAAAGCCAAGCTGGCGTATGACGACGTTTCCAACTGGCTGGAAGAAAAAGGCGACTGGCAGCCGGCGAGCGACGCGATTGCCGCGCAGATCCGTCTGTTGCAGCAGGTTTGTCAGCGCCGCAGCGCCTGGCGTACCGAACACGCGCTGGTATTTAAAGACCGCCCGGACTACCGCTTTGTGCTGGGCGAAAAAGGCGAAGTGCTGGATATCGTCGCCGAGCCGCGCCGTATCGCCAATCGTATCGTGGAAGAGTCCATGATTGCCGCGAACATCTGCGCCGCGCGCGTGCTGCGCGATAAGCTGGGCTTTGGCGTGTATAACGTCCATGCGGGCTTCGACCCGGCCAGCACCGAACAGCTGGCGACGCTGCTGCAAAGTCACGGTATGCATGTGGACGCCAACGACGTGCTGACCCTGCCGGGCTTCTGCAAACTGCGCCGCGAGCTGGACGCGCAGCCATCTGGCTTCCTCGACAGCCGCATCCGCCGCTTCCAGTCGTTTGCTGAAATCAGCACCGAGCCGGGCCCGCACTTCGGCCTGGGCCTGGAAGCTTACGCCACCTGGACCTCGCCTATCCGTAAATATGGCGATATGGTCAACCATCGTCTGCTGAAGGCGATTATCAAAGGCGAAAGCGCGCAGCGTCCGCAGGAAGCGTCCACCGTACAGATGGCGGAACGTCGTCGTCTCAACCGCATGGCGGAGCGCGACGTGGGCGACTGGCTGTATGCCCGTTTCCTGAAAGACAAAGCGGGCACCGACACGCGCTTCGCGGCGGAAATCATCGACGTCAGCCGTGGCGGTATGCGCGTGCGTCTGGTGGATAACGGCGCGGTCGCGTTTATTCCGGCCCCCTTCCTGCACGCGGTGCGCGATGAACTGGCGTGCAGCCAGGAAAACGGCACCGTGCAGATCAAAGGCGAAACCGTCTATAAAGTGACTGATGTTATCGACGTGACCATCGCCGAAGTGCGTATGGAAACCCGCAGCGTGATCGCACGCCCGGTTGCCTGACCCTCCACTCCCCGGCCCCGCCGGGGAGTTTTTCTTCTCTCCCGCCTCGTCTTTTCCATTGTGTGAGCGCGCACATTTTTCCCGTCTTACTTGGGCATTTTTTCAAAAAACGATCACACTAACATTGTGCGTTGTAATTTAACGTCTTGAGAATTAAGCGAAATGGTCATGGCGATGGCGGATTATTCGCCTTCGCTGACAATATATTCCCGTAAAAACAAACGTTTTGCCTGTAATTGCCGGCTGAGTCCGGCTGTGCCGTTGCGTCGTAGCGTTCGCGTCGCGCCTGGGGTGGGTTCGGGAGAGAGCATGAAAGACGACCTGGAGAATAATCTGCTGTACCGCTATTCCGGCGCCGCCAGCCCTTTCTGGCGTCTGCCGCTGGACAGCAACGCCTTACAGCTCGCCACCAGCGAAGCGGCGGCCACCAGCCATGTGGTGCCGCTGACGCCGGAGCAGGCGGCGCAGATCCGCACGATGGGAGTGATCACCTCAAGCGTCACGCTGTCGCTGTCGCTGTTTGGCGAACTGGTGCCGGTGCATCTGGTGGGCCGTAAAGTCTCCCGCAAGGAGTGGGCTGGCACGGCATCAGCATGGAACGACACGACGTCGGTGGCGCGCGATCTGGTGCAGGGACTGTCGTTTGCCGAGCAGGTGGTTTCCGAAGCGAATTCGGTGATTGTGATCCTCGATCGCCACGGCAATATTCAGCGTTTTAACCGCCTGAGCGAAGAATATACCGGCCTCAAAGAGCAGGAAGTCATCGGGCAGAACGTTTTCAAGCTCTTTATGACACCCGCGGAGGCGGCCGCGTCGCGCCGCAATATCACCGGTTTTTTTCGCAACGGCAGCTCCTATGAGGTCGAGCGCTGGGTGAAAACCCGCAAAGGCCAGCGTCTTTTTCTGTTTCGCAATAAATTCGTGCACAGCGGCAGCGGTCGCAACGAAATTTTCCTGATCTGCTCCGGTACGGATATCACCGAGGAGCGCCGTGCCCAGGAGCGCCTGCGCACGCTTGCCAATACCGACGCTATCACCGGCCTGCCAAACCGTAACGCCATCCACGAGATGATAAGCAACGCCATCGCCAGCCGCGGCGAAAGCCAGGTCGGCGTGGTCTATCTCGATCTGGATAATTTCAAAAAAGTGAACGACGCCTACGGACATATGTTCGGCGATCAACTGCTCCAGGCGGTGTCGCTGGCGATTTTAAGCTGTCTTGAAAAAGACCAGGTGCTGGCGCGTCTTGGCGGCGACGAGTTTATCGTGCTCGCGACCGACACCTCGCAGGCCGCGCTGGAGGCGATGTCATCGCGTATCATCACCCGGCTCAAACATCCGTTTCGCATTGGTCTTATTGAAGTCTATACCGGTTGTTCACTCGGCATCGCGCTGGCGCCGCAGCATGGCGATGACCGCGAAAGCGTTATCCGCAACGCCGACACGGCAATGTATACCGCCAAAGAGAACGGGCGCGGCAAGTTCTGCGTTTTTTGCCCGGAGATGAATCAGCGGGTGTTTGAATACCTCTGGCTTGATACCAACCTGCGCAAGGCGCTGGAGAAAAACCAGCTGGTTATTCACTACCAGCCCAAAATGACGGCGCAGGGCGAGGTGCACAGCCTGGAGGCGCTGGTACGCTGGCAGTCGCCGGAGCGCGGGCTCATCCCGCCGCTCGATTTTATCGCGTATGCCGAGGAGTCGGGGCTTATCGTGCCGCTCGGGCGCTGGGTCATGCTGGACGTGGTGCGCCAGGTGGCAAAATGGCGCGAGCAAGGCATCATGCTGCGCGTCGCGGTGAACGTCTCCGCCCGTCAGCTGGCTGACCAGACGCTGATAAGCGATCTGCGCCAGGCGCTCGCCGATCTTAACTTCACCCAAAGCCCTATTGATGTGGAAATCACCGAAAGCTGTCTTATCGAAAACGCCGATCTGGCGCTGTCTGTCATTAACGAATTCAGCACACTGGGCGCCGAAGTGCATCTGGATGATTTCGGGACCGGTTATTCGTCGCTCTCGCAGCTGGCGCGCTTCCCGCTTGACGCCATTAAGCTCGACCAGAGCTTTGTGCGCGATATTCATAAGCAGCCGGTGTCGCAGTCGCTGGTGCGCGCCATCGTCGCCGTCGCGCAGGCGCTGGATTTGCAGGTGATCGCCGAAGGGGTCGAGAGCGAAGAAGAAGATGCGTTTCTGACGCAAAACGGCGTCGACCAGCGTCAGGGATTTCTGTTCGCAAAACCGATGACGCCCGTCGCGCTGGCACGCTGGTATCAGCATTACCGGGCAGGAAAACAGACGCCGTGAACGGCGTCTGCGGGGGCCGTTAGCCTGCTTTACGCAGGGCCGCAGCCGTATGGCGATTTTGCAACTGGATCAGGCGCTCCATGTAGCCGACATCCTTGGGCTCCAGGCTGAACGCCGCGTCCACCCAGTCTTCGGTAATTTCCATCAGTTCATGGCGTGAGAGCCGCAGCACGCGCTGGCGCGCGCGAAGCATCGCCCTCACCCCGTTGAGCCGTGGCTTCAGGGTGTCGATGAACGTGCGCGTCGCGACAAACCCCTGGCCGGGCTCAAACAGTTGATCCACCAGCCCCTGCGGGTGATACCACTCGGCGGTATGCGATTCGCCCTGATAAATCAGCTCCTCGGCAAGCCGCATCCCGGCGCGGCGCGTCACCAGCGAATAGCCGCCCATGCCGGGAAAGAGATTAAAGGCGATTTCCGGGAAGCCCATTCGCGCGTCGCGCTGGGCCAGCACGAAATGGTGCGCCAGCGCCGCCTCGAAGCCGCCGCCGAGCGCGCTGCCTTCCACCATCGCAAGGCTGATGGCGCCGCAGTCAAAGCCGCGCGAGGCGGCGTGTACGCAGTCCACGCAGGCGCGCGCATAGGCGCGCAGCGCTTCGCGTTTGCCGTTGCGGATGCAGTCGACGAAAAACTGCAAATCGCCGCCGGTGTTGTACATGCCGGGGACCAGCGAGCCGGTGACCCAAAAATCCACCGTCAGCCCGGCCTCCTGCACCAGATAGCTGAGGTTCATTATCTCTTCGATAAGGGCATGATTAAAACAAGGGCGCGGCTGAGCCCGCAACATCATCCAGATAATGTGGCGTTCTTCCTCGTAAAACCCGGAAAGTTGAGTAAAACGCGCGGCATCGGTAAAGAGTTTGCAGGTCGATTGATTGAAAACTGTCATAGTCTTTCCTCATGTAAGTGAACGCGTTATGCGCAGGATCAGACTAATTCACGGCAGCTTTGCGCACGGGACGACCGGCTGTTTTATAACCATTATTTATCTTTTAAAGCGAAATGATTGATTATTGAGGGGTATTAAGGCGGCGCGCAGCTTCTCTTTACGACCGCTTTTCTGCATGATGTCCCGAGTACCGACCGTAAAAAGGAAGCACTATGCCGACAGTAAATCCGCAGCAGCTGGCTGACCGTATCGATACCGTTCTGGATATTCTGGTGGCGGGCGATTATCACTCCGCCATTCATAACCTGGAAATTCTGAAGGCGGAACTGCTGGCGCAGAGCCAGCAGGGAGAAGAACCGGGGGATAAAAAAGAGAAGGCGCCCTGGGAGATCTGACGCCTTAACGGGCTTACAGGCTGTGCGTGCCGAACGCCTGATGCCACTCGCGCCCGAACCCGTCCACCGCCGCCGCGACGGCGGGCGTATTCAGGAGCTGCCCTGCGACATCCAGCGGCAGCGTTATCGACTCGCACCCGGCGAGCAGACAGCCGAGCGCCTGCTGCGGCGTGCGAAAGCTTGCCGCCAGGAGTTTTGCCTGCGGCGCATGCAGCGTTAACAGCTGTTGCAGCGCGCGCACCGTCGCCACGCCATCGCCGCCCTGCGCATCCAGACGATTCACGTAAGGCGCGACATACTCTGCCCCCGCCAGCGCCGCCATCAGCCCCTGCGCCGCGCCATACACGGCGGTGCCGAGCAGCGCAATGCCGGACGGTTTAAGGATTTTCATCGCGGCGAGCCCCTCTTCCGTCACCGGAATTTTCACCACGACGCCCGGCACCCGCTGCGTCAGTAATTCCGCCTCGCGCGCCATATCCGCCGCATTCACCGCAACAACCTGCGCGAACAGTTTGCCTTCGCCGTTCATCGCATCCTGCAAGGCGGGCAGCAGATCCCAGAGTTTCACGCCCGCGCGCGCCACGATAGACGGATTGGTGGTGACGCCCTGCAGCGGCAGGATGCGGGCCAGACGTTTGACGGCCGCGACGTCCGCGGTGTCGAGATACAGTTCCATAACGACTCCTGAATTGACCAAGTTAACACTGCCGCCATCTTAAATGAGCCAGTGAAGATAAAGCTGATCGCCATCAATAAAACTTTCATTCGAAAGTAAGATTATTTTCGTAAGAAAGCTAACGAGCGCGACGACTATGATTTTTAATCTACAACGCTACTCCACCCATGATGGCCCCGGCATCCGCACCGTGGTCTTCCTGAAAGGCTGCTCGCTCGGCTGCCGCTGGTGTCAGAACCCGGAAAGCCGACGCCGCGAGCGCGACGTGCTGTTTGATGAACGCCTCTGTCTCAGCGGCTGCGATCTCTGTCAAAAGGCGTGCCCGCAGGCGATTCGCCGCGAGGCCGACGCGCTGGTGATTGACCGCGCGGCGCTTAATGACGCCGCGCTTGAAGCGCTCACCGACTGCTGCCCTACCCAGGCGCTGACCGTATGCGGTGAAACCCAAAGCGTCGAGTCGATTATGGAAACCGTGCTGCGCGACCGCCCGTTCTATGCGCGCAGCGGCGGCGGCATCACGCTCTCCGGCGGCGAACCCTTTATGCAGCCTGAAATGGCGCAGGCGCTGTTGCAGCGCAGTCGCGAAGCCGGCATTCACACCGCCGTCGAATCCTGCCTGCATGTGCCGTGGAAATATATCGCCCCATCGCTGCCGTACCTCGATCTGTTGCTGGCCGATTTAAAACATGTCGACCCGCAACGCTTTCACACCTGGACTGACGGCAGCGCCGAACGGGTGCTGGATAATTTCCGCAGGCTCGCCGCGGCGGGCGTGGAGATGACGATCCGCGTTCCGCTGATCCCTGGTTTTAACGCCGATGAGGCGTCCATCCGCGCCATTACAGATTTCGCCGCCGATGAAGCGCGCGTTAAAAGCATCCATTTTCTGCCCTACCACACCCTGGGCATCAACAAGTACCGCCTGCTGGACTGGCCCTATCTGGCACCTGCGACGCCGCTCGACGAACCGGCGCTGCTGACGTTCGCCGAAGATTACGCCCGCCAGAAAGGACTCACCGCCTGGATAAGAGGATAACCATCATGACTGAACTGAATCTCGATTTCCTTCCCGAGCGCATCAAAGCCCATAAAGCGGCGCTGGTGCAAATCGTCCGCCCGCCGGTCTGCACCGAGCGCGCGCAGCATTACACCCATATTTACCAGACCCATCAGGATAAGCCGCTGCCGGTACGCCGCGCGCTGGCGCTGGCGCACCATCTGGCGAACCGCACAATTTGGATCAAGCACGACGAGCTTATCGTCGGCAACCAGGCAAGCCAGGTGCGCGCCGCGCCGTTTTTCCCGGAATATACCGTCAGCTGGATTGAAAAAGAGATTGACGATCTGGCCGACCGCCCCGGCGCCGGGTTCTCGGTAAGCGCCGAAGATAAAGCCGTCATGCATAACGTCTGCCCGTGGTGGCGCGGCCAGACCGTGCAGGATCGCTGCTACGGCATGTTTACCGACGAACAAAAAGGGCTGCTGGCGTCCGGCATTATCAAAGCCGAAGGCAATATGACGTCAGGCGACGCGCATCTGGCGGTGAATTTCCCGCTACTGCTGGAAAAAGGCCTCGACGGCCTGCGTGCGAAAGTGGCAGAGCGCCGCGCGCGTCTGATGCTGACCGATCAGGGTGACCTGCATAAAGAACAGTTTCTGAAGGCTATCGACATTACGTTCAGCGCGCTGAGCGAACACATCCTGCGCTACGCCGCGCTGGCGTCGCGTATGGCGCAGGAAGAGCCACGCCCGGCCCGTCGCGACGAGCTGCTGGCGATTGCCGCCAACTGCGAGCATATCGCGCACCAGCCGCCCGCCTCGTTCTGGCAGGCCCTGCAACTCTGCTATTTCGTGCAATTAGTGTTGCAGATTGAGTCCAACGGCCACTCCGTTTCCTTCGGGCGTCTCGACCAGTATCTTTATCCGTGGTATCGCCGCGATGTCGAACTGGAGCAGACGCTTGAACGTGAGCGCGCCATTGAACTGCTGCAAAGCTGCTGGCTGAAGCTGCTGGAGGTCAACAAAATTCGCTCCGGCTCGCACTCTAAAGCCTCGGCGGGCAGCCCGCTCTACCAGAACGTGACTATTGGCGGCCAGCGCCTGCAAAATGGCGAGCCGGTGGATGCCGTCAACCCGCTCTCCTGGGCTGTGCTGGAGTCGTGCGGTCGCCTGCGTTCCACGCAACCGAACCTGAGCGTGCGCTACCACGCCGGGATGAGCAATGATTTCCTCGACGCCTGCGTGCAGGTGATCCGCTGCGGTTTCGGCATGCCCGCGTTTAATAATGATGAAATCGTCATCGACGAGTTTATTAACCTTGGAGTGAGCCGCGAAGATGCGTATGACTATGCGGCGATTGGCTGCATCGAAACGGCGGTCGGCGGCAAATGGGGCTACCGCTGCACGGGAATGAGCTTTATTAACTTCGCCCGCGTGATGCTGGCGGCGCTGGAAGGCGGTCGCGACGCCACCACCGGCGACACCTTTCTGGCGCAGGAGCACGCGCTCTCTGCGGGCAACTTCGGCAGCTTTGATGAGGTAATGAATGCCTGGGACAACCAGATCCGCTACTACACCCGCAAATCGATTGAAATCGAGTGCGTGGTGGACACGGTGCTGGAGGAGAACGCGCACGATATTCTCTGCTCGGCGCTGGTTGATGACTGCATTGAGCGCGGTAAGAGTATTAAACAGGGCGGCGCGAAATATGACTGGGTTTCAGGCTTGCAGGTGGGCATCGCCAATCTTGGCAACAGCCTCGCCGCCGTGCGCAAACTGGTGTTCGAACAGGCCGTGGTGACGCAGCAGCAACTCGCAAAGGCGCTGGAGGACGACTTCTCAGGCCTCACCGGCGAGCAGCTGCGCCAGCGGCTTATCAACAGCGCGCCGAAATATGGCAACGACGATGATGATGTCGATCTGCTGCTGGCGCGCGCGTATCAGACTTACATCGACGAGCTGAAGCAGTACCATAACACGCGCTTCGGACGCGGCCCGATTGGCGGCACCTATTACGCCGGGACGTCGTCTATCTCCGCCAACGTGCCGTTTGGCGCGGCGACGATGGCGACGCCGGACGGACGCAAAGCCAGAACACCGCTCGCGGAAGGCGCAAGCCCGGCGTCCGGTACGGACCGACTGGGGCCGACCGCGGTGATTAACTCGGTCGGGAAACTGCCCGTGGCGAAAATTCTTGGCGGCGTGTTGTTGAATCAGAAGCTTAACCCGTCCACACTGGATAACTTACGCGATCGCCAGAAACTGATGCAGATGCTGCGCACTTTCTTTGAAGTGCATAAGGGATGGCACGTTCAGTACAATATTGTGTCGCGTGAAACCCTGCTGGACGCCAAAGCGCACCCGGATAACTACCGCGATCTGGTGGTGCGCGTGGCGGGTTACTCCGCGTTCTTTACGGCCTTATCCCCTGACGCACAGGATGATATTATCGCCCGTACCGAACATACGCTTTAAATGAAACCGCGGCGGCGTCACGCACGCCGCCGCGCATAACGATGCAGATATGAACTCCCGACAACAAATTATTTTACAGATGGTGATTGACCACGGCCGCATGAGCGTGGCGGATCTCGCGAAAACGACCGGCGTCTCTGAAGTCACCATTCGTCAGGATCTGAACCTTCTTGAAAAGCAGAGCTATCTGCGCCGCACCCACGGTTTCGCCGTCCCGCTTGACAGCGACGACGTTGAAACCCGCATGATGAATAATTTCGCGCTGAAGCGGCGTCTCGCCGATTTCGCCTGCTCGCTGGTGAATGATGGCGAAACGGTGTTTATCGAAAACGGCAGCACCAATGCCCTGCTGGCACGCGCGCTGGCGGAGCAAAAAAAGATAACGCTTATCACCGTCAGCAGCTTCATCGCGCATCTGCTGAAAGAAACCTCCTGTGAGATAATCCTGCTCGGCGGGATCTATCAGAAGAAAAGCGAAACGATGGTCGGCCCACTGACGCGGCAGTACATTTCGCAGGTGCATTTCAGCAAAGCGTTTATCGGCATTGATGGCTGGTCGCCCGACACGGGCTTTACCGGTCGCGACATGATGCGCGCGGACGTGGTCAACGCCGTGCTGGAAAAAGGCAGCGAGGCGATTGTTCTCACGGACAGCAGTAAATTTGGCACGGTGCATCCGTATACGCTCGGCCCGGCATCATGCTTTAGCCGTGTTATCACCGATGATAACCTCAAAGACAGCGCTCGCGACGCCCTCAGCGCCTCTGGCCTGACGCTTGATATCCTGTCGCCTTTCCCTGCCTGACCTTCCCTGTTTAAAAAAACACCGGCGCGCGGTTTCAGGCGCGCCTTCGCTTGAGACTATTCTCAGCGCCAATTAAGACTTTTTACCTGTCTGAATTCGCTTAAGAAATTAAAATTACCTTAGCGATATTACTGAGTGTTGATTGTCACCTGCGTGATTCTTTATTCCGTATCGCTGCACCGTTTCACGGGCTGGCGCTTTAAGCTGTGATTTAGCCACTATACTTAAAGTGAAAAGCCTTTCCGTGAATCAATTATTCAGGAGAAAGTATTATGTCATTAAATTACAAAAAAGTAGCCACGGCACTGCTGGCCGTTACTCTGGTAGCTTCTCTGAGCGCATGCTCGAACTGGTCCAAACGCGACCGTAACACCGCTATCGGCGCGGGTGCAGGTGCAATCGGCGGCTCCGTGCTGACCAATGGCAGCGCGCTCGGTACCCTCGGCGGCGCAGCGGTAGGCGGGATTATCGGTCACCAGGTTCATTAATCAGTGGCCCGCAAAAGCATAACGCTTTGACGTATTACTCGCATCACCGAATAATTACAGGTCTGGCTATACCGCAGTAAACATAAAAAAATAGCCACGGCGTTTTCGCCGTGGCTGAAAATTATCCGCCCGCGAGTTTAACTTTCATTCCTTTGGCCTCAAGCAGGCTTTTAATTAATTCCCGTTTGTCGCCCTGAATTTCAATCACGCCCTCTTTGACCGCGCCGCCACAACCGCATTTTTTCTTGAGTTCGGCGGCAAGCGTATTCAGCGTGGCGTCGTCTGCGTCTATGCCGGTGATAAGGCACACGCCCTTTCCTTTACGTCCGCTGGTCTGGCGCTGGATACGCACCACGCCGTCGCCTTTCGGGCGCGCGGGCGCGGCTTTCGGCTCATCGATACGGCCGGTTTCTGTGGAGTACACCAGACGGCTATTGTTATCGTTCATTATCCCTCCTGCTTCAGAGACGCCAGAATATCGCGCAGCGCCTGCGAGGGATCCGCCGCGCGGGTAATGGGGCGCCCGATAACCATATAGTCAACGCCCGCCTGCTGCGCCTCGGCAGGGGTCATGATACGGCGCTGATCGCCTGCGTCGCTGCCCGCCGGACGAATACCAGGCGTGACCAGTTTGAAATCCTGGCCAAATGCCGCTTTAAAGCGCACCGCCTCATGCGCGGAGCAGACCACGCCGTCGAGACCACACTGCTGCGTGAGGCGCGCCAGACGCTCCGCCTGCTCGGCCGGGCTGAGCGTAATACCGAGCCCCTGCAGATCGTCGGCTTCCATGCTGGTTAAGACGGTAACGGCAATCAGCAGCGGCGCGTCCTGGCCAAAAGACGCCAGCGCCTCTTTCGCCGCGGTCATCATGCGCGCCCCGCCGCCTGCATGGACGTTCACCATCCAGACGCCAAGCTCCGCCGCCGCCGCAACGGCGCGCGCGGTGGTGTTCGGGATATCGTGAAATTTCAGGTCGAGGAAGACGTCAAAGCCGCGCGCGATGAGGTCACGCACCAGTTGCGGGCCGAAGAGCGTAAACATCTCTTTGCCGACTTTCAGGCGGCAGTCACGCGGATCGATGCCATCCACGAAGGCCAGCGCGCTGTCGCGGTTGTCATAATCGAGGGCGACAACCACGGGGGAATGGGTAACAGAATGAGAGGAGGATGCAATTAACGTCATGACCAGACCTTCTGACAGGCGCACCGGCGCGGCGCGAAGTTGATAAACGGCAAGCATTCTACCCGCCGACCGCCCAAATTTACAGGCCAGATCGCCCTGCCTGACCTGCTGTTGCTCCATGAGTGCGCTGACGCCCGCGCATACGGGTTACATCTAAAAGTATGTTGTAACTAAAAATCCCGTAAAACGTAACTGCCGCGAACGAGTCGCGGCAGGCGTGATTTATCGACAGGGTTACTGGCCGTCGAGGCCCCGAATAGGTTTGATGGTGGACCAGGCGCGACACGACGGGCAGTGCCAGTAGAGCGTAAAGGCGGTGAATCCACACTTCTGGCAGCGATAGCGCGGCTTGGTGCGCACCTGCTCGCCCACCATATCGCGCAGCACCATCAGGCTCTCTTTCGCGCGCCCTTCTTCTGCTTCGTGGAGATGGTAATCCATCAGCCGGTGGAACACGCGCATCGTCGGGTGGCGTTGCAGCTGACGAGTGATATAAACCTGCGCGCTGTCAGCGCCCTCGCGCTGCTCCAGCACCTGGGCAAGCATCAATTCCGCTTCCGCGCCGGTGTTCTCCTCCACGCAACGCCTCAGGAATTCCGCCCACTCGTCCGGTTTATTAAGCTGCTGGTAGCAGACCTGCAGCATTTCCAGCGTTTCGCTCACCAGCTCGCGATCCTGCCCGATAACCTTTTCGAGCATCTCCACCGCGCGGGCGTAATCGCCGCGGGCCATAAAAATACGGCCCATCATAATGGACACACGGGCGCTGTTGCGGTCCGCCGCCGCGCCCCTTTTCAGCAGCGACATGGCGCGATCCATGTCTTCGTTGCTCATCGCCTGGAGCGCCAGCTCGCAGTAAAAATGCGCGATTTCGACGCGCTGATGTTCTTTGCCAAGCTTTACCAACCGCTCGGCGACATCGATGGCTTTCTGCCAGTCGCTGGTGGCCTGATAAATTTGCAGCAGCTGTTGAAGCGCGCTGATGCGAAAATCGGTTTCATCCACCAGCTGGTTGAACATATCTTCAGCGCGGTCGTAGAGCCCGGCGGCCATATAGTCGCGGCCAAGCTGCTGCACCGCCAGCAGGCGCTGGTCGTAGGTAAGCGACGCGCTTTCCATCAGTGACTGGTGAATACGAATGGCCCGGTCTACCTCGCCGCGCGAGCGGAAAAGGTTACCAAGCGTCAGGTGGGCTTCCACGGTGCCGGTATCTTCCTTGAGCATTTCAAGAAACAGGTCAACCGCTTTATCCTGCTGGTTAGAGAGCAAAAAGTTGACGCCCGCAACGTAATCGCGCGAGAGTCGATTCGCTTCCTGCTCTTTATCCTGTTGCGCACTTCTGCGGCCCATATACCAGCCATACGCAGCGGCGACAGGCAACAGCAGAAACAACAACTCCAGCATAGAGGGTTAATCCTTAACAGCAGGCGCGACGGCGCTGGCAGAGGCCGGCTCCGCAGGCGTCAGCTGCTGCTCAAGGCGTTTCACTTTACGTTCGGCGCGCGCCAGCTGCAGGCGAACGCGCAGCCAGAACAGCCCGCAGATGATCCAGCCGATGATAAAACCGGCGCCGAAGAGCGTCGCCAGCAGCGTGGAGATACGATAGTCGCCCTGCGCCAGCAGGAAGTTAAACGTGACCTGTTGATCGTTTTGCGCGCCCAGCGTGACAGACACGACGAAAATGGCTAATACCAGTAAAAAAATAATCAGATATTTCACATGACATCCCGTATGTGTTTTGTGCGACCCATGTCCCGGCCACGGCTTACCGCGCTATACGTTATCATTTCCACCCGTTGCGTGAAATGATAAAGCGCCAGGACATCCCTTATAAATAGGGGCGTTACGGCGAAACTCAAGGCGCCGTCACTGTTCTGTATCGCGCCGGGCGATTTCCACCTTTTCTTCCACCGGCGGCGTCAGCGGCCCGCAGAGGCGTTGCGCAAGCCAGGCGGCAATCGTTACCAGCAGCCAGGAGAGCAGCGTCGCCACAACCAGATCGCGCGGCCAGTGCATGCCGAGCAGCATCCGGCTGCCCATCACGCCGATAGCCCACACGGTCAGAACAGCCAGCGTCCAGGTGCGCCGACGCGGCCAGAGCAGCCCGAAACCGAGCATCGCCCAGCTCGCCGCAAACATCGTGTGTCCCGACGGGAACGCAAAACCGGTCTCTTTTTGCCAGTGCTTACGCAGCCAGCCCGGAATATCGGTTTCGTTCTGCAGTTGTGCTTTGACCAGCTCGCCCCGCGCCTTGCGCTTTAAATTGTAGAAGTCGTCGACCGGGATGTTACGGTTTTTTTCAAGCCAGATAACGAACGGCCGCGGCTCCTGAACTTTTTCTTTAATCAGCGACTTAGACCACTGCCCGGCCATGATGACAAGGCCTAAGATAGCAAACAGCATCAGCGCCGGGCGCAGACGAAACCGCAGACACCACAAAAACCAGCCGCACAGCAAAACGTGAGTAATGATGCCCCAGGGCTGGGTGACGGTTTCCGTCATCCAGAACAGCATTTTAAGCCACAGCGAACCGCCGCCCGGTTGCCACTGCCAGCCTGATATCCAGACGGTCAGCGGCATAATCAGCAGCAGCGCGGCGCCGACCGCGGTACGTTTTGCAATTGCCAGCATGTTCTCTCCTTTTTCCTGAAGTCCTTCAAGAATAACCGAAAATCGCGCCCTGCAGGATAGTCAGCTATTGATATGATTGCTCAACAGCGCACGTCTTAGTGAGGCGAAGGGTGGCGGGATGTGGCAAAATAGACAGTAACAACAGAAAGCCAACAGACTGGCAGGCGCCTGCGGGCGTCATTATATCCGGAGAATCACATGCAGCTTAAACGTGTGGCAGAAGCCAAACTGCCAACCCCCTGGGGCGATTTCCTGATGGTGGGTTTTGAAGAACTGGCAACCGGACAGGATCACGTGGCCCTGGTATTTGGCGATATTTCCGGCGCTGAGCCGGTGCTCGCCCGCGTGCATTCTGAGTGTCTGACCGGCGATGCGCTGTTCAGCCTGCGTTGCGACTGCGGCTTCCAGCTTGAAGCGGCGCTGTCGCACATCGCCGAAGCCGGGCGCGGCGTGCTGCTCTACCATCGCCAGGAGGGCCGCAATATCGGCCTGCTGAATAAAATTCGCGCCTATGCGTTGCAGGATCAGGGCTACGATACGGTGGAAGCCAACCATCAGCTCGGTTTCGCGGCCGATGAACGCGACTTCACGCTGTGTGCGGATATGTTCAAGCTGCTGGGCGTCGATGAAGTGCGTCTGCTGACCAATAACCCGCGCAAAGTGGACATTCTTACCGAGGCGGGCATTAATATCGTCGAGCGCGTGCCGCTGATTGTCGGGCGCAACCCGAAAAACGCGCATTACCTCGATACCAAAGCCGCCAAAATGGGGCATCTGCTCTCCGGTCAGTAACCGGTGTCGTAAAAAAGGCCTGCGATTGCAGGCCTTTTTGTTTCTGCCGCGCCGCGTTAGCGCAGCATATTACGGATAACGTAGTGCAGGATGCCGTCGTTACGGTAATAGGTCATCTCATTACCGGTATCAATACGACAGCGGCATTCCAGCACCTCGCGACTACCGTCGGCGCGGGTGAGCGTGACCGGTACGGTCGCGCCCGGCGTGAGCGACTGTAAATCGCCGATATCCAGCGTCTCATCGCCCGAGAGTCCCAGCGTTTTACGCGTCACGCTCTGCGGGAATTCCAGCGGCAGGATCCCCATCCCAATCAGGTTAGAGCGGTGAATACGCTCGAACGATTCGGCGATCACCACGCGTACGCCCAGCAGACGCGGGCCCTTAGCTGCCCAGTCGCGGCTGGAGCCGGAGCCGTATTCTTTACCGGCAATAACCGCAAGCGGCGTCCCCTGCTGCTGATAACGCATGGCGGCATCGTAAATCGACATCACTTCGTTGCCCGGGATCAGACGCGTCATCCCGCCTTCGACGCCCGGCACCATTTCGTTGCGAATGCGGATATTCGCAAACGTGCCGCGCATCATCACCTCATGGTTGCCGCGTCGCGAGCCATAGGAGTTAAAATCCGCGCGCTCGACGCCGTGGCTTTGCAGATAACGCCCGGCGGGGCTGTCCGCTTTAATGCTGCCGGCAGGCGAGATATGGTCCGTGGTCACGGAGTCGCCCAGCATCGCGAGAATGCGCGCGCCGTGGATATCCTGCACGGGCGCAGGTTCGGCGAGCATCTCATTAAAAAACGGCGAGAGGCGAATATAGGTGGAGTCGTTCTGCCAGTCGTAGGTGTCTGACGCCTCGACCTGAATCGAGCGCCACTCCTCCGTTCCTTCGAACACTTCCGCATACTCTTTGCGGAACATATCGGTGGAGACTTCCTGCACGGCCTGCGCGATCTCCTGGCCGGTCGGCCAGATATCCTTCAGGTACACCGGGTCGCCTTTACGGTCATGACCAAGCGGATCCGTCGCCAGATTAATGTTCATGTTCCCGGCCAGCGCATAGGCGACGACCAGCGGCGGTGACGCCAGCCAGTTGGTTTTAACGAGCGGATGAATGCGACCTTCGAAGTTACGGTTGCCCGAAAGCACTGCGCCGACCGTCAAATCGCCTTTCTTGATTGCCTGTTCAATAGGCTCAGGCAGTGGGCCGGAGTTACCGATACAGGTGGTACAGCCGTAGCCCACGAGGTTAAAACCAAGTTCATCGAGCCACGGCGTAAGCTTCGCATGCGCCAGATAATCGGAAACCACTTTCGAGCCCGGCGCCAGCGACGCTTTTACCCACGGCTGACGTTTAAGGCCGAGCTTCACCGCCTTTTTGGCGAGCAGCCCGGCGGCCATCAGCACGCTCGGGTTTGAGGTATTGGTACACGACGTGATAGCGGCAATGACCACCGCGCCGTCCGGCAGTTCATACTGATGCCCGTTCAGCGTATAGCCAATGGAATGCAGATCTTTTTTAGGCGAGTTGACTTCCAGTTCGGTGCTGGCGGCAAACGCTTTTGGCACATCACCCAGGCTGACGCGATCCTGAGGACGTTTCGGCCCGGCGATGCTCGCTTCAACGGTGCCCATGTCCAGCTCAAGCGTACTGGTGAAGACCGGCTCATCGCCAGGGTTGCGCCACATGCCCTGCGCTTTGGCATAGGCTTCTACCAGCGCCACCTGCTCTTCGCTGCGCCCGCTCAGGCGCAGATAGCCGAGCGTGACGTCATCAATCGGGAAGAAGCCACAGGTCGCGCCATACTCGGGCGCCATGTTAGCGATTGTGGCGCGGTCCGCCAGCGGCAGCGTATCCAGGCCATCGCCAAAGAATTCGACGAATTTCCCGACCACGCCATGTTTACGCAGCATCTGCGTGACGGTCAGCACCAGGTCGGTGGCGGTAATGCCTTCGCTGAGCTTACCGGTAAGGCGAAAGCCCACGACATCCGGGATAAGCATGGAGACCGGCTGTCCGAGCATCGCCGCCTCCGCTTCGATACCGCCCACACCCCAGCCGAGCACGCCCAGGCCATTGATCATCGTCGTATGGGAGTCGGTACCGACCAGCGTATCGGGATACGCGACCATCGCGCCATCCTGAAGCTCGCTCCAGACGGCTTTACCGAGATATTCGAGGTTAACCTGGTGACAGATGCCGGTGCCTGGCGGCACAACGCTGAAGCGGCTGAACGCCTGCTGGCCCCAGCGCAGAAACGCGTAACGTTCGTGGTTGCGCTCCATTTCGAGGCGCACATTCTCTTCGAACGCATTATCGTCGCCGAAATGGTCCACGGTCACCGAGTGGTCGATAACCAGATCCACCGGCGAAAGCGGATTCACTTTGGAGACGTCGCCACCGAGACGTTTCACCGCCTCGCGCATGGCGGCGAGGTCCACCACTGCGGGCACGCCGGTAAAGTCCTGCATTAGGACACGCGCCGGGCGATACGCAATTTCGCGGTCAGCGTGCGCATGTTCAAGCCAGCCCGCCAACGCCTGGATATCTTCCAGGGTGACAGTCTCGCCATCCTGCCAGCGCAGCAGGTTCTCCAGCAGAACTTTTAACGATTTGGGTAACCGCGCGATATCGCCCAGCTCCCGGGCGGCTTTCGGCAGGCTGTAATAGTGATAGGTTTTATCCTGCGCCTGTAAAGTATCCTTGCTGGCTTCGCGTAGGGTCGACGACATAGCTCCTCCTTCAGTCCTGAGATAGCGATGCCCCGATTGTTATCAGGGTCTGTATTAAAGATAACACAAACATGTCGTAACGATTTGATAACAACCCGAATCGCTAAAAGTGAGGAGACGCTGAGGGGGAAAAGCAACGCGCCCGGCGAGAGCCAGGCGCGGAGTGATCAGTGAGCAAGCATCCAGACAAGCTGACACCAGAACAAGGAGGAAACCGTAAATACGCCAATCCATGACCAGTATTTGAGCGTGAGCTGATTATTCATACCTGTTACACCAATAATTAAAACCGTTGATCCATCTGGCGTTTGCCAGCGTTGTAAAGATTGCTGTGTGTAATTTTCCTCGCTGCGTTAACAACGAGAACAGATAAATTTAGGTTAAATGAAATTCTTGTTTTTTATTATCAACGCCAGTTAGCGTTTATTGTTTTTGTGATCTTGTTCCGCAAATAAAGCGATAAAATCTTGTTGCTCTTTTGTTAGCTTCCAACCCGCCGGAAGGGTCATAAAACCCCCTTTCGGGTCGTTTTGGTGCCTGTCATCTGGTTGACATATTGGCGAACGAGTGAAAGCCTGCTGTTGTAAAGCCATGCTTAACCCCAAAAGGTCCATACCAGAAGCGCAATCCCAATCCAGAACAGGGTTGAGATGCCGAACACCGCCAGCCACGCTTTACGCTTAAGATCAGGATCTCTTTGCGATTCGTCGCTTTCTGATGGCATTGCTAACCTCGTACAATCGACATTGCTTATCATATCGTCACCAAACAATTGGCAGAAGTAATCATCAGTTGAGATAAATCCTAAAGAATATCCAGCGAAAAATCCAGCACCTTTACGATCATTTTTCGAGAAAATATTCAATCTTTTGACGTGAAATAAATTATTGAAGTTGTGAATTTGCGTAGCTGAGAATTATTTCCTACTTTTGTCGTGACGAGACGACACCTTACCCTTACTGTTAATAAGGAATAGTGCAGTAATAATTTCACTTAGTGCGAATGATTATGTTTTTGAATTGAATAAAGGCGGATTAAAGAGGCGTACCTTTGCACCAGTGAAAAGGTACGCGCAGGAATTATTTGGCGGGTAATTTAATATCTTTAAACATCGCTTCAATATCTTCATTCGAGCGCAACGCCACCGCGGCGTCCACGACATCACGCGTCAGATGCGGCGCGAAACGCTGAATAAAATCATACATGTAGCTGCGCAGGAACGTGCTGCGGCGAAAACCTATCTTGGTAGTGCTGTGGCTAAAAATGTCGTGCGCGTCAAGACGCACCAGGTCAGGATCAGAGACCGGATCCACCGCCATGCTGGCAATCACCCCTACCCCTAACCCGAGCCGCACGTAAGTTTTAATCACATCCGCATCGGTAGCCGTGAATACAATACGCGGCGTCAGCCCCGCGCGGTTAAAAGCGGTATCGAGTTCCGAACGCCCCGTAAAGCCGAACGTGTATGTCACCAGCGGATATTGCGCCAGCTCCTCAATATTCACGCTCTCTTTTGATGCCAGCGGATGATCGGGCGTGACGACGATAGAGCGGTTCCAGTGATAGCACGGCAGCATCACCAGATCGTCATAGAGGTGCAGCGCTTCGGTGGCGATAGCGAAATCGGCATTGCCTTTAGAGACGGCCTCGGCGATTTGCGTCGGCGAGCCCTGATGCATATGCAGCGAGACGCGCGGATAACGCTCAATAAAGCCTTTGATTACGCCCGGGAGCGCGTAACGCGCCTGCGTGTGCGTGGTGGCGACATAGAGTGAACCTTTGTCCGGCCAGGTATGCTCGCCCGCCACCGATTTAATGGCGTCAACTTTTGAGAGGACTTCGCGGGCGATGCGGATAATCTCCTGACCTGCGGGCGTCACCTGGGTAAGGTGTTTGCCGCTACGGGCGAAAATCTGAATACCCAGTTCATCTTCCAGCATACGCACCTGTTTACTGATGCCGGGCTGAGACGTATAAAGCCCTTCCGCTGTAGATGAAACATTCAGGTTATGGTTCACCACCTCAACGATATAGCGCAACTGCTGTAGTTTCATGACCGACCATCCAGAATCAGAGATGCCTGTGACGCAGGCTTAAGACGATTTCATAATAAGAAAGGAAGATACTATAACCACTATATCATTTATAGCTTCTGTGTATAGTTCATCAAAAAAAATAATAAGCTTGTTATAAAAGCAAAAAGGCCAGCTTTCGCTGGCCTTTGCATGAAGTAACACGAGGCTTACTTTTTGCCTTCCGCCCACTTACCGTCAACGTAAAACGCGGACCAGCCGGTAGCTTTGCCGTCTTTCTCAGACGCCACATATTGCTGTTTCGTTTTACGGCTGAAACGAACCACGGCCGGGTTGCCTTCCGGATCCTGCGCAGGCGCATCGGCCAGGTAACGCAGTTTTTCCGGGAGACGATCGCGGAAGCGTTGCAGTTCTTCCACCAGCGGCGCGCGGGTTTCACGCGATTTCGGGAACGTATTAGCGGCGAGGAACACGCCAGCCGCGCCATCACGCAGGACAAAATACGCGTCGGACTTCTCGCACGGCAGCTCAGGCAGCGGCACCGGATCTTCTTTCGGCGGCGCGACTTCGCCGTTACGCAGGATCTTACGCGTGTTTTTGCACTCGTCGTTGGTGCACGCCATGTACTTGCCGAAACGCCCCATTTTCAGGTGCATTTCAGATCCGCACTTCTCGCACTCCACGACCGGGCCATCATAGCCTTTGATGCGGAACTCGCCCTCTTCGACTTCGTAGCCGTCGCAGGTCGGGTTATTACCGCAGACATGCAGCTTGCGCTTCGGATCGATAAGGTAGCTGTCCATCGCCGTGCCGCACTTCTGGCAGCGACGTTTGGCACGCAGCGCGTTGGTTTCCGCGTCGTCGCCTTCCAGCACGTTCAGCACTTCGTTTTCCGGCACCAGGTTAATGGTGGTTTTGCAGCGCTCTTTCGGTGACAGCGCATAGCCAGAACAGCCGAGGAACACGCCAGTGCTCGCGGTGCGGATACCCATCGGACGGCCGCAGGTCGGGCAATCGATGCTGGTCAGCACCATCTGATTCGGGCGCATACCGCCTTCTTCAGGGTCTTTTTCCGCCGTATCGAGCTGTTTGGTGAAGTCGTCAAAGAAGGCGTCCAGCACCGCGCGCCATTCGGCTTCGTGCTTGGCAACCTGATCGAGCGAATCTTCCATCTGCGCCGTGAAGTCGAAATTCATCAGCTCAGGGAAATTTTCTTCCAGACGATCGGTGACGATTTCGCCCATCTTTTCTGCGTAGAAACGACGGTTTTCCACACGCACATAACCGCGATCCTGAATAGTCGAGATAATGGATGCGTAAGTGGAAGGACGGCCGATACCGCGTTTTTCCAGCTCTTTTACCAGCGAGGCTTCGCTGAAGCGCGCTGGCGGCTTGGTGAAGTGCTGCGCAGGCGTCAGCTCCAGCAGCGACAGTTTATCGCCCTGATTCACCGCTGGCAGAATACGGTCTTCATCGCCTTTACGCAGCGCTGGCATCACTTTCGTCCAGCCGTCAAAGCGCAAAATACGCCCGCGCGCTTTAAGGCGGAAATCGCCCGCCGCGACGGTCAGCGTCGTGGAATCATACTGCGCCGGCGTCATCTGGCAGGCGACAAACTGACGCCAGATCAGCTGATACAGCTTCTGCGCGTCGTTTTCCATATCCTTCAGCGACTCCGCCAGCACCGTGACGTCCGAGGGACGAATCGCTTCGTGCGCTTCCTGGGAGTTCTCTTTGCTTGCGTACTGGTTCGGGTTCTCCGGCAGGTATTTCTTGCCGAACTCCTCGCCGATGTAGCCGCGCACCATGCTCACTGCGTCCTGACTCAGGTTGGTGGAGTCGGTACGCATATAAGTGATGTAACCTGCCTCATAGAGACGCTGCGCCATCATCATGGTTTTCTTCACGCCAAAACCAAGACGGGTGCTTGCCGCCTGCTGAAGCGTGGAGGTAATAAACGGCGCGCCAGGTTTGCTGCTGGTCGGCTTATCTTCACGCTCGACAACCTGGTAGCTGGCCGCTTTAAGCAGCGCCACCGCCGCTTCGGTATCCTGACGGTTGACCGGGCGGAAAGGTTTATCTTTATGATGCGTGACCTGAACGCTCAGCTGATCGCTTTTTGGCGTTCCCAGCAGCGCATCCACTTCCCAGAACTCTTCCGGCACGAAGGCTTTGATTTCACGCTCGCGCTCGACCACCAGACGCACCGCCACGGACTGCACGCGGCCTGCGGACAACCCACGGGCGATTTTCTTCCACAGCAGCGGAGAAACCATATACCCCACGACGCGGTCCATAAAACGGCGCGCCTGCTGGGCATTAACACGATCGATATTCAGTTCGCCCGGTTTTTCAAATGCCTGCTGAATCGCATTTTTGGTAATTTCGTTAAATACGACGCGACTGTAGCGCGTTTCGTCGCCGCCGATCACTTCCCGCAGGTGCCAGGCGATGGCTTCCCCTTCGCGGTCAAGGTCGGTTGCGAGATAGATGTGGTCCGCTTTTTCAGCGAGTGATTTCAGCTCGGAAACCACTTTTTCTTTGCCGGGCAGCACTTCATATTGCGCCTCCCAGTTGTGCCAGGGGTCAACGCCCATGCGGTTGACTAACGCGCCACGCTCATCTTTTTTGACTTTTTTGGCCGTTTTTGTGGCGGCGGATTCAGCGCTTTTTTTAGGGGCGGAGCCACTGGTCGGCAAATCCCGGATGTGACCGACGCTGGATTTCACCACGTAGTCTTTACCGAGATATTTGTTGATCGTTTTGGCTTTTGCCGGGGACTCAACGATGACGAGAGCTTTACCCATATTCACCTTTACCTGATTTGATTCTTCCAGAATACGTCGCACGTTGATTCACCGTCTCTGGTGACAAGCCTCGTATATTGTGGCCGCCCCAAAGGTTATCAACCCCTTAATCCATCACCCGGCGCGGTTTACGCTATGACAGGTGGTTGAGTCGTCAGGTTTTATCGTTCAAATGCGTTACAGCACGACGGAAGTTCGGTCGAATGTCAAGCAATTCTGTTGCCAGATTTGCGAAAGCGTCACACTCTACCTGATAAAATTCGTTACGCAACTTTATTAGCATCCAAAAGTGATTAACGCCACCACTACGCCTTACGTAAAACCCCTTTGAACAGCAGGGAAAATTTGCTCATCATGCCCGGCGGGTCGTACACTATCACCCTGTTTGTAAGGAGATGATTATGCAAAATATAACTCAACCGATTGACCGCGATTCTCTGCTGGCGCAGGCCAATAAAATGATCCGTGAACATGAAGACTATATTGTCGGCATGGAGGCCACTGACGTTGAGCAAAAAAATGGCGTGCTCGTCTTTCGCGGCGAATATTTTATGGATGAGCAGGGTTTACCGACCGCCAAAACCACAGCCGTCTTTAATATGTTTAAATATCTGGCCCACCAGCTTTCCGAGAAATATCATCTGCTGCCCTGAGTGCGGAGTTACGCGGATTACGCGTCTTCCCTGCGCCCAGAAAAAAGCGAGGTTAAAAACCTCGCTTTTTATTTGGCTCAGAGCAGCGGCTTCTGCCCGCGCTGCCACCAGCGCAGTAGCAGACGATCGAGGCTTTGCGCCGCACTGCCGGTAAAACGGTCCATCAGGCGTTTACGCTGCATATAGCGCAGGCTGACCACATCGCGCTCTTGCATACGGGCGATGATGAGATCGTCACTGGTGCTAATCTCATCCACCAGGCCTTTCTCCTGCGCCTGCACACCGTACCAGTGCTCGCCGGTCGCCACGGCGTCAATGTCCAGCGACGGACGCATGCTGTGAACAAACCCTTTAAAGAGCTGATGCGTCTCGTTGAGATCTTCGCGGAACTTCTCACGCCCTTCCTCGGTGTTTTCACCCAGCAGCGTCAGGGTACGTTTGTACTGCCCTGCGGTGTGCAGTTCGATGTCGATATCGTTGCGTTTCAGGAGCCGGTTAAAGTTCGGGATCTGCGCTACCACGCCGATAGAGCCGATAATAGCGAACGGCGCCGCCACGATGTTATTCGCGACACAGGCCATCATATACCCGCCGCTGGCGGCCACTTTATCCACGGCGACCGTGAGCGGGATCTGGCGCTCGCGCAGGCGCTGTAATTGCGATGCGGCAAGCCCGTAACCGTGTACCACACCGCCGGGGCTTTCCAGGCGCAGCAGCACTTCATCCTGCGGTTTGGCGACGGCCAGCACCGCCGTAACCTCTTCACGCAGCGCGCTCACTTCATGGGCATCAATACTGCCTTTGAAATCGAGCACGTAAAGCGTCGGTTTGCCCGCAGGCGCCGCTTCGCCGCGCTTCGCGCGCGCTTTGGCGGCTTTCGCCTCCTGCTTGTTTTTCTTTTTCTGATTCTTATGCCACTGCTTGTGCTGATGAGGATCAAGCAGCGCGGCGGCGACCTCTTCCTTCATCTCTTTATACTCTTCGCCAAGGCGCGTTACGCGCAGCTCACCGCGCTGCGCCTTTTTACGCTGCGTCAGGTTGGCGATAAGCGTGATAACGATGGCAATCGCCACCACCACCGTAACGATTTTTGCTAAAAACAGCCCATACTCTGCAAATAAATTCACTTCTCCACCTTTATATTCAGGCATGACTCGGGCGTTAGTGTAACTGAGCCCCGCCCCGGCGTCTTGTAACAAAGCGAAACTGTGCGAGACGTCTCGACGAAGATTTCTTTAACGATGAAACAGTTGCAAATAAGCGTCGCGCGGCATAACCGTCCGGCTGCCTGATTGAAATAGACGGTAGATTAAGGCATAAAGCGTTTTTACCTGATGCGACGCGAAACCCGGCGGCACGCCGTTTCGCCCCCGGCAAGGAGAGACCCGTGCACTATCAACCCCAACGCGATCTGCTGCAAAACCGAATCATTTTAGTCACCGGCGCCAGCGACGGCATTGGCCGCGAAGCGGCGCTGACCTACGCGCGCTACGGCGCGCACGTCTTGCTGCTTGGCCGCAGCGAAGCGAAACTGCGCGATGTCGCCCGTGAAATTGACGATGAGGCGCTGGCGCCGGCGCACTGGTTTACCCTTGATTACGCCACCGCGACGCCCGATGAGTGCCAGCGCCTCGCGCAGGCAATAAGCGAACGAGTGCCCCGCCTCGATGGCGTGTTGCATAACGCGGGCGTGCTCGGAGAGATTGTGCCGATGGACAAGCAGAGCCCTGACGTCTGGAGCGAGGTGATGCAGGTGAATGTCAACGTCACCTTCTTTTTAACGCAGGCGCTCCTGCCGCTGCTGTTGAAATCGGAAGCCGGTTCGCTGGTCTTTACCACTTCAAGCGTCGGCCGCCAGGGACGCGCAAACTGGGGCGCATACGCCGTCTCGAAATTCGCGACGGAAGGCATGATGCAGGTGCTGGCGGAAGAGTACCAGAGCCGTCATTTGCGCGTGAACTGCATCAATCCTGGGGGAACTCGCACCAAAATGCGCGCCAGCGCCTTCCCGACGGAAGACCCGGATAAGCTCAAGACGCCCGCCGACCTGATGCCGCTCTATCTGTGGCTAATGGGCGATGACAGCCGCCGTAAGACCGGCATCAGCTTTGATGCCCAGCCAGGCCGCAAACCGGGGATAGCCGAATGAGCGATGAACGTTACCAGCAGCGCCAGCAGCGCGTGAAAGAGAAAGTCGAGGCGCGAGTCGCCGCAGCCCAGGAAGAGCGCGGTATTGTTATTGTCTTTACCGGCAACGGCAAAGGCAAAACCACCGCGGCCTTCGGCACCGCGACGCGCGCGGTCGGCCACGGCAAGAAAGCGGCGGTCATACAATTTATCAAAGGCGACTGGCCGAATGGCGAGCGTAATTTGCTGGAGCCGCACGGCGTGGAGTTTCAGGTGATGGCGACCGGTTTTACCTGGGACACCCAGAACCGCGAAAGCGACACGGCGGCCTGCCAGGCCGTCTGGCAGCACGGCAAACGGATGCTGGCCGACGCCTCACTCGATCTTGTCGTGCTCGATGAGCTCACTTATATGGTGGCTTATGATTATCTTGCGCTGGACGAGGTGCTGACGGCGCTGCGCGAGCGCCCGACGCACCAGACGGTGATCATCACCGGGCGCGGTTGTCACCGCGATATTCTGGAATTTGCCGACACGGTCAGTGAACTGCGCCCCGTGAAGCATGCGTTTGACGCGGGTATCAAGGCGCAAATCGGCATTGACTATTAGCCGTACCGTCAGTGACGCCATAAAAAAACGCCCTCATCAGAGGGCGTTTTTGTTAGTTCCCGCGACCACCGCCGGAGCGACGGTTGCCGCCGCCAGGACGACCGCCGCCGGTCGGGCGTGCCGCGCCGCCAGCGCGAGCGTTACCGCCCGCACGCGCATTACCGCCGGAACGCGGGGCGTTGCCGCTACGGGTATTGTCCGTCGGACGAGCGCTGCCTGTCGGACGCGCAGCACCGCCAGCGCGCTGCGCGTTGCCGCTACGGGTGTTCTCCGCCGGACGCGCGGCGCCTGCTTGTCCCTGACGCGCAGGCGCGCCCTGACGTGAAGCGCCTGCCGTCTGGCTGTGACGCTTCACGGCGCGACGAATTTGATTCGCCTTCATACGACGACGATCTTTTTCCACCGCCACTTTGCTCGCGGTTTCAGGCGTGAGGCCCACCAGCTCGCGCAGGTAGTTGGTCTGCGCGAGATCAAGCTCCGTCCAGCCGCCGCGCGGCAGGCCTTTCGGCAGCGGGATGTCGCCGTAGCGCACGCGAATAAGGCGGCTCACCTGGACGCCGACGGCCTCCCACAGACGACGCACCTCGCGGTTGCGTCCTTCGGTCAGGGTCACGTTATACCACTGGTTGATACCTTCGCCGCCGCTAAAACGGATGGTTTTAAACGCCGCCGGGCCATCTTCAAGCTGAACGCCGCGCGCCAGCTCGCGAACTTTCGCGTCATCCACCTGGCCGAAAACGCGCACCGCGTACTCGCGCTCCACTTCCTGGCTCGGGTGCATCAGGCGGTTCGCCAGCTCACCGTCGGTGGTGAACAGCAGCAGGCCGCAGGTATTGACGTCAAGACGCCCTACCGCAATCCAGCGCGCGCCGCGCAGTTTCGGCAGACGATCGAAAACGGTCGGACGGCCTTCCGGATCGCTGCGCGTACACAGCTCGCCTTCCGGTTTGTAATAGGCCAGTACGCGGCAGATCTGCTCTACGGATTCTTTTACCGAGATGAGATGGCCGTCGATACGGATTTTCAGCGCAGGCGTGACTTCAACGCGATCGCCTAAGGTGGCGATTTTGCCATCGACACTGACGCGACCGGCTTCGATCATGGCTTCGATTTCACGGCGGGAGCCATGACCGGCTCGCGCCAGCACTTTCTGTAACTTTTCGCTCATGGAGCTTCCTTCAGGTGTCGCCTTCCCAGGCGTCGAACAGGATAACCGGGCTGGGGCGCGCCAGCGTCTGGCCGCACCCCGGTGTCATGCCTGCTGTTTCAGGCCGCCCGATTTGAGGTCGCGTAGTATAGCGGTAAGCACTCTCACAGGAAAGGCTTAACGTCCCCTACGCCTTCACGCAGCACGACCGGCGCGTCGTCCGTCAGGTCAACGACCGTGGTAGGCTGCTGGCCGAGATAACCGCCGTGAATAATCAGGTCAACCTGCTTCTCCAGACGGTCTTTGATTTCATCGGGATCGGACTCGGTAAAATCGCTCCCTGGCAGCATCAGCGAGGTCGACAGCATCGGCTCGTCAAGCGCCTCCAGCAGCGCCAGCGCAATCGGGTTAGACGGCACGCGAAGCCCGATGGTTTTACGTTTCTCCTGCAAAAGACGGCGCGGCACCTCTTTGGTGCCCTTGAGGATAAACGTGTAGTTGCCCGGCGTGTTGTTCTTGATAAGGCGAAACGCCACGTTGTCGACATAGGAATAGGTCGACAGCTCCGAGAGATCCCGGCACATCAAGGTAAAGTTATGGCCGTCCGGCAGGTCGCGGATGCGACAGATGCGCTCCATCGCGCCTTTATCTTCAAGCTTACAGCCGAGCGCGTAACCGGAGTCGGTCGGATACACGATAACGCCGCCCTTACGCACAATCTCCACCGCCTGTTTGATAAGACGCGGCTGCGGATTATCCGGATGGATATAGAAAAACTGACTCATACTGCCCCCTCTTTACTCAGTTCCGGCGACCAGCGGTGCCAGACGGGCGTTAACCCCTCCGGCAGCCACAGCCTGCGGCCCAGCTCAATCCACGGGCACGGCTGATGAAAATCCGACCCCTGCGACGCCAGCAGACCAAACTGCCCGGCGTAGCTCGCCAGCTGGTTGCGCTCGTTGGGCGCCTGCTGGCACTGGGCGACTTCCATGGCGTCGCCGCCCGCTTGCGCAAAAGCGTTCAGCAGGCGCTTTAGCCATTTCGCGCTGAGCTGATAACGGCCCGGATGCGCGACAACCGCCTGTCCGCCAGAATGATGAATTACATCAATAGCTTGTTCTATTGTACACCACTGGGGCGGAACATAACCGGTTTTCCCGCGCGCCAGATAGTGTTTAAAGACATCCGCCATATTATTGGCGCGCCCGTCTTCGATGAGAAAACGCGCAAAGTGACCGCGCGTGACGACACCGCCATCCGCGAGACGGCGCGCGCCTTCAAGCGCGCCTGGAATACGCGCCTTTTCCAGACGCTCGGCTATCAATTCAGCGCGCTGGGTGCGTCGCTGCGCCTGGCCTTCCAGAAACGCGACCATCGCCGGATGGGCGATGTCGATACCCAGGCCGACGATATGAATTTCATGATTTTCCCAGAGCGTGGAGATCTCAACGCCGTCGATAAGGCGCAGCGCCAGCCCGGCGCGGGCGATTTCCTGATGCGCAGCGGGCAGACCGGCCGTGGTGTCGTGGTCGGTGATAGCCAGCGTATGAATGCCCATTTCAACGGCGCGATGCACCAGTTGCGCGGGCGTCAGCAGGCCGTCGGATGCCGTGGTATGGCTGTGCAGGTCGTAAATAATCGCTAATTCAGGTTCGCTCAAAACGGCTCCAGTGGCTAAGGTCTTTTATATCGTCCTGTTCATCATAACGGTTTGTGCAAATTATCAAAAATCAGTGTTGACAATCTCGCCATGAACCAGTTAACTAGTACGCAAGTTCACACAAAGAAGGTATCTGCAAATGACTCATCATTTCTCTCTGCATGGCTGGTGGCGTACCTCCTGATCCCGGGCGGTGTATTCACGTATGCGCAAGCAATCAGATACCAGGCCCGCTCATTGCGGGCTTTTTTTTGAACACAAAACAGAGATGCAGACCATGCAAACAGACAAACCGGCACTCGAACTTCTTACCTGCGACGGCCTTTATCGCGAAAACCCGACCGCCGTCTTCCACCAGCTTTGCGGCGCGCGCCCTGCGACGCTGCTGCTGGAATCCGCGGATATCGACAGCAAGGACGATCTCAAAAGCCTGCTGCTGGTCGACAGCGCCCTGCGCATTACCGCTAACGGTGACACTGTCACGATTGAAGCCCTGAGCGCTAACGGCGCGTCGCTGCTCTCACTGCTGGATAATGCGCTGCCGGAGACGATCGCGGTCGAAACCCGCCCGCAGGGCCGCACGTTGCGCTTTCCGCCGGTGAGCGCGCTGCTGGATGAAGACGCGCGCCTCTGTTCGCTGTCAGTGTTTGACGCCTTCCGCCTGTTGCAGGGGCTCGTCACCCTGCCGGACGCCGAGCGCGAGGCGATGTTCTTCGGCGGGCTGTTCGCGTACGACCTGGTCGCTGGTTTTGAAGATTTACCGCCGCTGACGCACGCTAACAGCTGCCCGGATTACTGCTTTTACCTTGCCGAAACCCTGTTGATTATCGATCACCAGACGCGCACCACGCGCATTCAGGCGAGCCTGTTTACGCCGGACGCCGCAGAAAAAGCGCGCCTGAATGAGCGTCTTGCGCAGATCCAGCTGCAACTGCAGGAGCCGCCCGCGCCGCTGCCGGTGGAAACGGTGTCGCAGATGCGCTGCGAATGCAGCCAGAGCGATGACGAATACGGCGCGGTGGTGCGCGAGATGCAAAAAGCGATTCGCGCCGGGGAGATTTTCCAGGTGGTGCCGTCGCGCCGCTTCAGTCTGCCCTGCCCGTCGCCGCTCGCGGCCTACGACACGTTGAAGCGAAGCAACCCGAGCCCGTATATGTTTTTTATGCAGGACAGCGAGTTCGCGTTGTTCGGCGCCTCGCCGGAAAGCTCACTGAAATATGACGGCGTCTCGCGCCAGATTGAGATTTACCCCATCGCTGGCACGCGCCCGCGTGGCCGTCGCGCCGACGGCTCGCTGGACCGTGACCTCGACAGCCGCATCGAACTTGAGATGCGCACCGACCATAAAGAACTCTCAGAACACCTGATGCTGGTGGATCTGGCGCGCAACGATCTGGCCCGGATCTGTACGCCGGGCAGCCGTTACGTGGCGGATTTAACCAAAGTGGACCGCTACTCGTTCGTGATGCACCTGGTGTCCCGCGTGGTGGGCGAGCTGCGTCGCGATCTCGATGTGCTGCACGCCTATCGCGCCTGTATGAATATGGGCACGCTGAGCGGCGCGCCGAAAGTGCGCGCGATGCAGCTTATCGCCGCGGCGGAAGGCCAGCGCCGCGGGAGCTACGGCGGCGCAGTGGGCTACTTCACCGGCCACGGCGATCTCGATACCTGCATCGTTATCCGCTCCGCCTGGGTGGAAAACGGCATCGCCACGGTGCAGGCGGGCGCGGGCGTCGTGCTCGACTCTGTTCCGCAATCCGAAGCTGACGAAACCCGCAACAAAGCCCGCGCGGTACTGCGCGCCATCGCCGCTGCCCATCACGCACAGGAGACTTTCTGATGGCCGACATTCTGCTTCTCGATAATATCGACTCTTTTACTTACAACCTGGCGGACCAGCTGCGCGCGAACGGTCATAACGTGGTTATCTACCGCAACCATATTCCGGCGCAGACGCTGATTGAACGTCTCGCCACTATGCACAACCCGGTGCTGATGCTCTCGCCTGGCCCCGGCGCGCCGTCCGAGGCGGGCTGCATGCCGGAGCTGTTGACCCGCCTGCGCGGCAAGCTGCCGATTATTGGCATTTGCCTCGGCCATCAGGCAATCGTTGAGGCCTACGGCGGTTACGTCGGCCAGGCAGGCGAGATCCTGCACGGCAAGGCGTCGAGCATTGAGCATGACGGCCAGGCGATGTTCAGCGGCCTGATGAACCCGCTACCGGTGGCGCGCTACCACTCGCTGGTGGGCAGCGATATCCCGGCGGGGCTGACGGTGAACGCGCATTTCAACGGGATGGTGATGGCGGTGCGTCACGACGCCGATCGCGTCTGCGGCTTTCAGTTTCACCCGGAATCGATTCTCACCACCCAGGGCGCCCGCCTGCTGGAGCAGACGCTCGCCTGGGCGCTGACCCGCGCTGAACAACAAAACAGCGTGCAGCCGATCCTGGAAAAACTCTACCAGGCCGAAGTCCTGAGCCGCGAAGAGAGCCACCAGCTGTTTAGCGCCGTGGTTCGCGGCGAGCTGAAACCCGAACAGCTGGCCGCCGCGCTGGTGAGTATGAAAGTGCGCGGCGAGCATCCGGTGGAAATCGCCGGCGCCGCCAGCGCGCTGCTGGAGAACGCCGCGCCGTTCCCGCGCCCGGATTATGCCTTTGCCGATATCGTCGGCACCGGCGGCGATGGCAGCAACAGCATTAATATTTCCACCGCCAGCGCGTTTGTCGCGGCGGCGGTGGGGCTGAAAGTCGCTAAACATGGCAACCGCAGCGTTTCCAGCCGTTCCGGCTCGTCCGATCTCCTTGCCGCGTTCGGGATTAATCTGGAGATGAAAGCCGAGGCCTCGCGCCAGGCGCTGGACGAACTGGGCGTTTGCTTCCTGTTCGCGCCGAAATACCACACCGGCTTTCGTCACGCCATGCCGGTGCGTCAGCAGCTGAAAACGCGCACGCTGTTTAACGTGCTCGGGCCGCTGATTAATCCTGCGCATCCGCCGCTGGCGCTGATTGGCGTCTACAGCCCGGAGCTGGTGCTGCCCATCGCTGAAACCCTGCGCGTGCTGGGCTATCAGCGCGCGGCAGTGGTGCACAGCGGCGGGATGGACGAGGTGTCGCTGCACGCCCCGACGCAGGTTGCGGAGCTGCGCGACGGCGAGATCCACACCTACCAGCTCACCGCCGTCGATTTCGGCCTTGCGCCTTATGAGCAGGCTGAGCTCGCAGGCGGCACGCCGGAAGAAAACCGTGACATTCTGAGCCGCCTGTTACAAGGTAAAGGCGAGCGCGCGCACGAGGCCGCCGTGGCCGCCAACGTCGCCATGCTGATGCGTTTGCACGGCGAGGAAGATTTACAGGTCAACGCGCGCAAAGTGCTGGAGGTGCTGCGAAGCGGCGCCGCTTATGACCGTGTTACCGCACTGGCAGCAAGAGGATAAGAGATGGAAACCGTTTTAGCGAAAATCGTCGCGGATAAAGCGCTCTGGGTGGAGGCCCGCAAGGCACAGCAGCCGCTGGCGAGCTTTCAGAATGAGATAGTGCCGAGCGCGCGCCGCTTTTATGACGCGCTGCAGGGTGCCCGCACCGCGTTTATCCTGGAGTGCAAAAAAGCCTCGCCGTCGAAAGGCGTGATCCGCGAAGACTTCGACCCGGCGCGCATCGCGGCCGTCTATAAGCATCACGCGTCGGCCATTTCCGTGCTGACCGACGAGAAATATTTTCAGGGCAGCGTTGAGTTTCTGCCCATCGTCAGCGCTATCGCCCACCAGCCGGTGCTGTGCAAAGATTTTATTATCGACCCGTACCAGATTTATCTGGCGCGCTTTTACCAGGCCGATGCCTGCCTGCTGATGCTCTCGGTGCTGGACGACGACCAGTATCGCCAGCTCGCGGCGGTGGCCCACAGCCTGACCATGGGCGTGCTGACCGAAGTCAGTAATGAAGAGGAGCTGGAGCGCGCCATTCGCCTTGAGGCGAAAGTGGTCGGCATCAACAACCGCGACCTGCGCGATCTCTCCATCGATCTTAACCGCACCCGCGAACTGGCGCCGCGTTTAGGCCACGGCGTAACGGTGATTAGCGAATCCGGCATCCATACTTACGGCCAGGTGCGCGAGTTGAGCCGTTTCGCCAACGGGTTTCTGATTGGGTCGGCGCTGATGGAGCATGACGATTTAGAAACTGCCGTGCGTCAGGTGCTGCTTGGCGAAAACAAAGTCTGCGGGCTGACCCGCCCGCAGGACGCGCAAAGCGCCTGGGAGGCGGGCGCGGTCTTCGGCGGGCTGATTTTTGTGCCGTCGTCCCCGCGCGCCGTGACCGATGAACAGGCCCGCGCGGTGATTGACGCCGCCCCGCTGCGCTATGTCGGCGTGTTCCGCGACGCGCCGCTGGATGACGTCGCAGCGAAGGCGCAGCAATTCGCGCTCAGCGCCGTTCAGCTGCACGGCGACGAAGATCAGACCTATATCAGCGCGCTGCGCGCGAGCCTCCCGGCAACGACCGCTATCTGGAAAGCGCAGAGCGTCAGCCATGCGCTCCCGGCGCGTAATCTGCAGTATGTCGACCGTTACGTGCTGGATAACGGCCAGGGCGGCAGCGGCGTCCAGTTCGACTGGTCGCTGCTCGAAGGGCAGTCGCTTAATGACGTCATGCTGGCGGGCGGGCTTGGTGCGGATAACTGCGTACAGGCCGCACAGCTCGGCTGCGCAGGACTCGATTTTAACTCCGGGGTGGAGAGCGCGCCGGGCATTAAAGACAGCGACAAACTGGCGGCGGTATTCAGAACCCTGCGGGCTTACTAAGGAAGAAGATGATGAGCACACTGTTAAACCCTTATTTTGGCGAATTCGGCGGCATGTATGTGCCGCAGATCCTGATGCCCGCGCTGCGCCAGCTGGAAGAGGCGTTTGTCAGCGCCCAGAGCGACGCGGAATTTCAGGCGCAATTTACCGACTTGCTGAAAAACTATGCCGGTCGCCCGACGGCGCTGACCAAATGCCAGAACCTCACCGAAGGCACCCGCACCACGCTGTACCTCAAGCGTGAAGATCTGCTGCACGGCGGCGCGCATAAAACCAACCAGGTGCTGGGCCAGGCGCTCCTTGCCAAACGCATGGGCAAAACTGAAATCATCGCCGAGACCGGCGCAGGCCAGCATGGCGTGGCTTCGGCGCTCGCAAGCGCCCTGCTCGGCCTGAAATGCCGCATCTATATGGGCGCGAAAGATGTCGAGCGCCAGTCGCCGAACGTGTTTCGCATGAAGCTGATGGGCGCGGAAGTGATCCCGGTCTACAGCGGCTCCGCGACGCTGAAAGACGCCTGCAACGAGGCGCTGCGCGACTGGTCCGGCAGCTATGATCGCGCGCACTATATGCTCGGCACGGCCGCAGGCCCGCACCCGTTCCCGACCATCGTGCGTGAATTCCAGCGCATGATTGGCGAAGAGACGCGCGCGCAGATCATGGAAAAAGAAGGCCGTCTGCCGGATGCCGTGATTGCCTGCGTCGGCGGCGGCTCCAACGCCATCGGCATGTTCGCCGACTTTATTAACGAGCCCCGCGTCGGCCTGATTGGCGTCGAGCCTGCCGGGCACGGTATCGAAACCGGCGAGCATGGCGCGCCGCTCAAACACGGGCGTGTTGGGATCTACTTCGGCATGAAAGCGCCGATGATGCAGACCGACGACGGCCAGATTGAAGAGTCGTACTCAATTTCCGCCGGTCTCGATTTCCCGTCCGTCGGGCCGCAGCATGCGTACCTGAACAGCACCGGTCGCGCGGAATATGTGTCGATTACCGATGACGAGGCGCTGGAGGCGTTCAAGACGCTGTGCCGTCAGGAAGGGATTATTCCGGCGCTGGAGTCGTCGCACGCCCTTGCCCATGCGCTCAAAATGATGCGCGCTGACCCGGAAAAAGAGCAGTTGCTGGTCGTCAATCTCTCCGGGCGCGGCGATAAAGATATCTTCACCGTTCACGATATTTTCAAAGCACGAGGGGAAATGTAATGGAGCGTTATCAGCAGCTGTTTGACCGCCTGACAGCCCGTAAGGAAGGCGCATTTGTTCCCTTTGTAACGCTGGGCGACCCGTCGCCTGAAGGGTCGCTGCAGATCATCGACGCGCTGGTGGAAGGCGGCGCCGACGCGCTGGAGCTCGGCATTCCGTTCTCCGATCCGCTGGCGGACGGCCCGACGATTCAGAGCGCGACGCTGCGCGCCTTTGCCTCCGGCACCACGCCCGATCAGTGCTTCGAAATGCTGGCGGCGGTGCGCCAGAAATACCCGGATCTGCCCATCGGGCTTTTGATGTACGCTAACCTGGTTTTCAGTCGCGGCGTGGATGAGTTCTACGCCCGCTGCGCGGCGGTGGGCGTCGATTCGGTGCTGGTGGCCGACGTGCCTGTCGAGGAGTCCGCGCCGTTCCGCCAGGCCGCGATGCGCCACAACGTCGCGCCGATTTTCATCTGCCCGCCCAACGCCGATGACGATCTGCTGCGCCAGATTGCCTCGTATGGCCGCGGCTACACCTATTTACTCTCGCGCGCCGGGGTAACGGGGGCGGAGAACCGTGCCGCCCTGCCGCTAAACCATCTGATTGATAAACTGACCGAATACCATGCCGCCCCGCCGCTGCAGGGCTTTGGGATTTCCGAGCCTGCGCAGGTGAAAGCCGCCATCGAGGCCGGCGCCGCAGGCGCGATTTCCGGCTCGGCGATCGTCAGGATCATTGAGAACAACCTCAATGATCGCGCCGCGATGCTGGCCGCGCTGACGACGTTTGTTCGTGAGCTGAAAGCGGGCACATTGCCTGCATAATGATTTTTTCTTTGAAAAAAGCGCGAGCGATCGCGCTTTTTATTTTCCCTGAATATCAGGGACATCCCTTCTTTCATTCACATTTTTTTATGCGCGTCCAGCGATACCGTCGGATTTTGAGCAAAATCTTAAGGCAGACGTCGCATTCCTGACCAAAACTTATTCTCATGACAACGAAGCCCGGCAGCAAACGCAGCATGTTTGCCCGCCCGCCGCAAAGGAGACGGCAGGTTTCGGTGACCAGAGCGTTGTTGGAGCCACCCATGACGGTACAGACGCCGCCCCGGCAGGATGACCGGCGGAAAGCGTGGCAACTGACTTCAGACCATAAACCGCGTGAAAACGTAACGCGCAATCGCAGCCGGAACCGTCTGGCTGGATTACGGGAAAGGGTGGAGGTGAAGATGATTAACCAGCATATGATGAATAAAGCTCGCCGTGCAGCACGTGAAGCGTTAACCAAACGAAACGCCCGCAAATGGGATGAAGCTAACCGCATTATGCGCCAGGCGGCCGCCAGCGCCTTTCACTGAGAGGTCGCAGACGCCGACGAGTTAGAAAACGGCGGCGCGCGACAGGCCGGTTTACCGATTCACCCGCAAGTCATAAAAAAACCAACCCGCTGAGGTTGGTTTTTTTATTGGCGAAGTCGCGCTGCCTCAGAAGCGGTAACCCGCCGAGAACATAAACACCCACGGGTCGATGCGGGTATCGATGCTCTGCTGCTGGCCGTTCGCTTTGAATTTGACGGTAGTGTCGATATCCATGTACCAGACGGACATGTTAATCATCCAGTCTTTGTTCACCATGTAATCGAGGCCGACCTGACCGGCTGCGCCCCAGGAGTCGTCAACGCTCAGATCGCTCAGGCCGCTCTTTTTGCCGGTATCGTTAAAATCTTCGTCAAAGAACGTGGTGTAGTTGATGCCCGCGCCAATATACGGACGCACCTTGCTTTGCGAATCGCCGAAATACCACTGCGCCATTAAGGTTGGCGGCAGTTGATGAACGGTCGCCAGATCGCCGGTCGGCCCAAGACCCACTTTGTGGCGGAACGGCGTCGCCGCCAGCAGTTCAACGCCAATGTTCTCCGTCGCCATATAGGTAAACGTCAAACCAAGCTGGGTGTTATTACTGACATTAAAGCCTCCCATGCCCAGCACGTTGTCTGAGCCCTCGGACGGGCGCACTGTCGCCGTACCGGCACGCATAAAGAAATCCCCTGCTTCATGCGCAGAAACCATACCCGAAAAACAACCCGCTACCGCCATCGCCACGATAAGTTTTTTCATTCCCGTTTCCCTTCTGAGGTTTTATTTGCCGGGTGAATATACTCACTACGAGTTAGGAAGTGATCCAACACAGATCACATTCGGGCCGCTAATTTAACATTCATTGATCTGAATTAATTTCCGCGCACCTTGCTGATTCGATGAATTTGATTTCAGGTCAATTTTTGCCTTTCAGCACGGCAAAAATATTCCCCTTTTCCCCTCTTGAAAGTCGTCACGGCGGTGGATAATTTAATCTCTTCACAATATTGAAACGATGCGTTGTTTAGTTGCAGGTGAATGATGAGCGATCTCAACCCGTGCATGACGTGCGGTGCCTGTTGTGCTTATTTTCGTGTCTCTTTCTACTGGGCCGAGGCGGATGACGCCGGCGGTCCTGTCCCGGCTCATCTCACCGAGCCGCTTACCCCTTTTCTGCGCTGCATGAGCGGCACCAACCAGAAGCAGAGCCGCTGCGTGGCGCTGCAAGGCACGCCTGGCGAGGCGGTGCGCTGTACGGTGTATGAAAACCGTCCCTCGCCGTGTCGCGAATTCGCCATGTCCGGCGAAGGCGGCGTGGTGAACGAGGCGTGCAATCGCGCCCGCGCGCGCTATGGCCTGCCGCCGCTTCCTGACAATTCCTTACCTGTAGCGCCCCTTTACAGCGCTGCCACTGCGCCATCATCCAGGGTACAATTGCCGGCGGAATAATTCTGCCAACCCAAGGAGAGTGCATGTCTATCACGGCAAAATCCGTTTACCGTGACACGGGTAATTTTTTCCGCAATCAGCTGGTAACCATCCTGCTGATTGCGCTGCTTTGCGCCTTTATCTCAATGATCCTCGGCCACGCCTTTACGCCGGATGCCGAACAACTGGCGATACTGAACGAAGGCGATGCGCTGCGCGGCAGCGCGAGCCTGTTCGAGCTGGTGCAGAACATGACGCCGGAACAGCAGCAGGTGTTGCTGAAAGCCTCGGCGGCCTCGACGTTTTCCGGCATGTTCGGCAATACGTTACTGGTGGGCGGCGTGCTGCTGCTGATTCAGGCGGTCTCCGCCGGGCAGAACGTCAGCGCGCTGCGCGCGATTGGCGCCGCCGCGCCGCTGCTGCCGCGCCTGTTTATCCTTATCTTCCTGACCACGTTTCTGGTGCAGATGGGTATTTTGCTGGTCGTCGTGCCAGGCGTTGTCCTTGCGATTTTACTGTCGCTGGCGCCGGTGATGATAGCGCAGGACAAAGCCGGTATTTTCGGCGCGATGCGCAACAGTATGCGTCTCGCGTGGCGGAATATGCGGCTGGTGGCGCCTGCCGTGCTGCTGTGGTTGCTGGCCCGCACCGCCCTGCTGCTGTTCGCACCCGCCTTTGCCGCGCTGACGCCGCAAATCGGCGCGGTCGTCGCGGGCACCCTCAGCAATCTGCTGACGGCGCTGCTCCTCATTTATTTATTCCGGTTATATATGCTTATCCGGGAATAACCCTTTGCCCGCGTGCGGTCGTCGTGCGCGGGCCTCTTGATGGAACCGATGTATGAAGCAGTTACTCGATTTTTTGCCGCTGATTGTCTTTTTTGCCTTCTATAAATTGCATGACATTTTCTGGGCGACCGGCGCGCTGATCGTCGCCACCGCGCTGACGGTTATCTACAGCTGGTACAAATACCGCAAGGTCGAAAAAATGACCCTGGTGACCTTTGTGCTGGTCGCGGTCTTCGGCGGGCTGACTATCTATTTCCACAACGCGGAATTTATTAAGTGGAAAGTGACCATTATTTACGCCCTGTTCGCAGGCGCGCTGCTGATTGGCCAGTGGGTGATGAAAAAGCCGCTGATCCAGAGCATGCTGGGCAAAGAGATAACCCTGCCCGCGCAGGCGTGGTCGCGTCTTAATCTCGCCTGGGCGATGTTTTTTATCTTCTGCGGCCTGCTGAATATTTATGTCGCGTTCTGGCTGCCGGAAGCGGTCTGGATGAATTTTAAAGTGTTCGGCATCCCCGGCCTGACCCTGGTCTTTACCCTGCTGAGCGGCGTTTACATCTACCGCCATATGCCGCAGGAAGAAAAATAAGCTCCTGTCGTTCCGTTAAATACCAACGCCCTGCGGCTAGCGCCCCGGGCGTTTTTTTATGCGTGAACCTCTCGCTATCCCTCACCTTTTACAAGTCATTACAGCCACATGCGCAATCATGAGGCAATTGTGGAGAAATCGTGGAGAATCCGCTTTTTATATTGTAATGATAATTATTATCATTATCATGCATGCGGATGATTACATTTCTACACAAAATGGAATAATTGATAATGTTTGAAAAAAAGCATGACATTCGCACGCCTCTGGCGCTGGCCATAGCCTCCCTGCTTGGAGGCGGCGCTAATGCCGCGCAGGCGACGGAGATGGACGATGGCGATGTAATGGTCGTTCAGGCCACGGCGGAACAGGCGCTCAGGCAGCAGCCCGGCGTCTCCATCATCACGGCGGATGACATTGAGAAAGACCCGCCGGTCAACGACCTTTCAGACATTATTCGCAAAATGCCCGGCGTGAACCTGACCGGCAACAGCGCCAGCGGCAGCCGCGGTAACAATCGCCAGATCGACATTCGCGGCATGGGCCCGGAAAACACCTTAATCCTGGTGGATGGCGTCCCGGTGAGCTCCCGCAATGCCGTGCGTTACAGCTGGCGCGGCGAGCGCGACACGCGCGGCGACACCAACTGGGTGCCTGCCGAGATGGTCGAGCGCATTGAAGTGCTGCGCGGCCCTGCGGCGGCGCGTTACGGCAGCGGTGCGGCAGGCGGCGTAGTGAATATCATTACCAAACGCCCAACCAGCGACTGGCACGGCTCGCTGTCGCTGTTTACCAACCAGCCGGAAAACGACAAAGAAGGCGCCACCCGACGCGCTAACTTCAGCCTGAGCGGCCCGCTGGCCGGCGACGCGCTGACCATGCGCCTCTACGGCAACCTCAACAAAACCGACGCTGACGATTATGACATCAACACCGCGCAGAACGGCTCCTACGCCGCCGGGCGCGAAGGGGTGCGCAATAAAGATATCAACAGCGTCATATCCTGGAAAATCACGCCAGAACAGATCCTGGATGTCGAATATGGCTACAGCCGTCAGGGCAACATCTACGCGGGCGACACGCAAAACAGCAACAGCAACGCCAGCCCCAACGGGCTTGTTCCCTCGCTCTACGGCCACGAAACCAACCGGATGTATCGCCAGAGCTACGGCATTACCCATAACGGCATCTGGGACTGGGGCCAGTCGAAGACCGGCTTCTATTACGAAAAAACCAATAATACGCGTCTTCAGGAAGGAACGACGGGCCGCGTCGAAGGCATGATCACCGACGAGAAATACAGCACCAGCCGACTCGAAAACTACCGCGCCAGCAGCGAAATTAACGCGCCGCTGACGCTGCTGGTGGACCAGACCATGACGCTTGGCGTCGAGTGGGATCGCGAAGCGCTCAACGATCCGGCATCCATGCAGGCGACCAACGTCGATAACACCACCATTGGCGACGTGTCCGGCGAGGCATCCTCGCGCAGCAGTAAAAACAGCGCCACGACCGCCGCTGTTTATGTCGAAGACAATATCGACGTACTGCCTGGCACCGTCGTGATCCCTGGTCTTCGTTACGACCACCATAACCAGTTCGGCAGCAACTGGAGTCCGAGCCTGAACCTCTCACAGGAGCTCGGTGACAACGTCAAGCTGAAGGCCGGTATCGCGCGCGCCTTTAAAGCGCCGAACCTTTATCAGTCGAGTAAAGGCTACCTGCTCTCCACGCGCGGCAACGGCTGCCCGATTGGCGTGAACGGCAGTTGCTATCTGCTGGGCAATGAAGACCTGAAGCCGGAAATCAGTATCAACAAAGAGATTGGCCTGGAGTATACCCACGAGGGATTTGACGCGGGCGTGACCTGGTTCCGTAACGACTACCAGAACAAAATCGTCTCTGGCGACAAGGTGATTGGCTACGCCTCTAACGGCAACAATATTTTGCGCTGGGAAAACGGCGGTAAAGCGGTGGTGGAAGGTCTCGAAGGCAACCTGACCCTTCCGGTAGTGAAAGACACTCTGAACTGGCGCACCAATGCCACGTATATGATCAAATCGGAAACCAAAAAGAACGGCAATCCGCTGTCGGTTATCCCGAAATATACCGTCAATACGATGCTCGACTGGCAGGTGAACGACAAGCTCTCCACCAACCTGAACTGGACATTCTATGGCCGCCAGAAGCCGCGCCAGGCCGCCGAAATTCGCCTTGAGGATGGCGGCAATCTTTCGCATAAGGAAGTGGGGGCCTACTCTGTGGTCGGCGTGGGCATGAACTATGCGCTGACCAAAAATCTGCGTCTGAATGGCGGCGTCAGCAACCTGTTCGACAAAACGCTGTATCGCGAAAACGAAGGCGCGTCGACGTACAACGAACCGGGCCGGGCATACTACGCCGGCGTCACGATGTCCTTCTGATCCCTGACGGGGAGGCGCGCCTCCCCTTTGTCTCTTCTGAAATAACGTCTGTTCCCGCCTGCTTTTCCTGCCTTCACCCTGTCGCTGCCGATGTTATGATACGCTCGCTCCGCGCCCTTTGGCCCTGCCTGCGCGCGGACCGGCAACCGGATAACGACAACAGAGAAGCCCCATGACGACAGAGCAAACCACCCCACAAGGTGAACTGGTTTTACGTACCCTGGCCATGCCCGCTGATACCAATGCCAACGGCGATATTTTTGGCGGCTGGCTGATGGCGCAGATGGATATTGGCGGCGCAATTCTTGCCAAAGAAATTGCGCACGGGCGCGTGGTGACGGTGCGCGTGGATGGCATGACATTCCTGCGCCCGGTGGCGGTCGGCGATGTAGTGTGCTGTTACGCCCGCTGCGTGAAGCGCGGCAACACCTCCGTGACCATTAATATTGAAGTCTGGGTGAAGAAAGTCTCCTCCGAGCCGCTGGGCCAGCGCTATCGCGCCACCGAGGCGCTGTTTATTTATGTCGCGGTGGATGACGACGGTAAACCGCGCCCCCTGCCGCCTGTGGCGTAAGACCATAAAAAAAGCCAGAGATAATGCTCTGGCTTTTCTGACTCGCGGGACATTACTGCATAGTGGCTCCGCCATTAATGCGGAACACAATATTCACTATCAGTCCTGTGCCGGGTTTTCCGGCCTCGTAGCGCCATTTGCGCATCGCCTGTTTTACCTCACGCTCGAACATATTGGCGGGTTTCGCCGAGAGGATCTGCACGTTTTCGACGCTGCCGTCCGCCGCGACGTCAAATTTCACCCGCACCTGCCCTTCCATGCGCAGCGCATAGGCGCGTGCCGGATACTGCGGCTGGTTGCGGCTTAACGCGCGCGGGCCTGCCGGGGCGACATTCGCCGGTGCCGCCGGCGCCGGACGCGATGCAGCAGTCGTGGTACGCGTCGGGGTGTTATTTTCAAACGGTGAAGCCGGACGCGGCTCGGCCGGTTTTACTTCCCGCTTCGGCTGCTCCTCGATCTTTTTCACCGGCTTAGGTTTGGGTTTCGGCTTCGGTTTCGGCTTCGGTTTTTCGATAACGACCGGCGCCTCCTTTGGCGGCTCCGGTACGATTTCCGGCTCCGGCTCCGGCTCAGGTTCGGCGACAGGCTCGGGCGGCGGCGCGACCACCGGCTTCGGCGGCTCAAGCGCTTCGGGCGCGACCATCGTTACCGAAATCGGCTGCGAAGGCGCAGGCATTTCAACAACCTGATTTACCGAAGTATAAAGCACGGCCGCCGCCACAATGGCGCCGTGGATCGCGACGGAAAGCAGCGTCGGCCACGGAAAACGGCGAGGCATATCGAGGGTCATTGAAGTCATAGTCGTTTCACTGAATGAATGAGATCTCAATTTTAAATGCAAATAGCAATCATATTCAACAACTCAGCCCGCTTCCCCCGCATTTGTCCGCCAGACTGGCGAATTTTCCCGCACAGATGTTAAGGATTTAACAGCGCATTTATCTTTACGTTGCAGACTCTGCGGCTTTCACCTACCGTTATTCACCTTGCCGTTTCATAAAAGGAGTGTGGCGTGCTTTATGTAATCTATGCGGAAGATGTGGCTGATTCTCTGGAAAAGCGCCAGTCGGTGCGCCCTGCACATCTGGCTCGCTTGCAGCTGTTGCATGATGAGGGGCGTCTGCTGACCGCAGGGCCAATGCCTGCGGTAGACAGCAACGATCCGGGTGCGGCGGGTTTTACCGGCTCAACGGTGATTGCGCAGTTCGCGTCGCTCGAAGCGGCTCAGGCATGGGCTGAAGCCGATCCGTATATCGCGGCGGGCGTCTACAAAACTGTGTCCGTGAAGCCTTACAAAAAAGTGTTTTAATAGTTGTTGCAAGAAATAAATAATGGCGCAATTAGTATACTTACATCTAATTGCACCATTACAATTCTTACATTGATTGTGAGCACTTAATATCATTTCAAATGATGACATACGTAAGTCTATACTATCAGCTCGTTGTCAATGTTTGTTGATTTTTACCCAAAGTTCTACCAGAATAGATAACCCTGGCCAGCAGTCTTTAACATATAGATAATCAACAAACTCAGCCATGCATTACCGCACCCGCTAATAAAAATATTAGAAAAATGCATAATATCTATGAGCGCCGTTAATTAATACTCACGAAATCAGGATGTTAAATACTTCGTGAACTTTGTCTTAAACATCACATGCGTATAATAAAGACTCAAAAAGAAAGCCATTAAAA
>Ga0157365_10000084_pt1 | contig 45968 bp, 38 predicted proteins | sample AttsexASBM3_FD_111478 | JGI IMG/M metagenome (GOLD analysis project Ga0157365, IMG submission 111478) | Fungus gardens microbial communities from leaf cutter ant in Ribeirão Preto, State of São Paulo, Brazil - Atta sexdens ASBM3 | ecosystem: Host-associated > Fungi > Mycelium > Unclassified ...
CCCCGCGTTTCCAGCCGTGGTAAGCGTGTTGGCCGGGCCATACGCGCCGGGCGCATCCCGCCACCGCAGCCCGTTACGATTGACGAAGATGATGCCGCTGAACACCCGCCGATCATCTACCCTCGGTCGTCCATGGCTTTTGGGAAAATAGGGCTCAAGCCGAGCCATCTGCTCATCCGTCAGCCAATACAGGTCGCTCATCATCAATCTCCATGCGGAGCCTGAATCAGATTATGCCTCTCGCATCAATGGATCCTGACCCTAGTCACCAGGAACTGAAATAGGCGTCATTATATCATGTTCCTGTTGCAATGACGGGAGCAGAACGATGGCGGGACGACAGGCGGATCAGGTGGTGCTGAGCCCACAGGCTCGGACGTTTCTTAAAGGGCAGGTCCGGCGTCACAAGGCGCCGCGTTCATTGTCGGACCGGTACCGGATGGTACTGCTTTGTGCCGACGGCTTGCAGAGCAAGGAAGTTGCTGCCCGCATGGGGCTGCATGAGCACACTGTCGGCAAATGGCGGCGGCGGTTTGTCGAAGACGGCATCGAACGCCGCACCCATATTTATGTTCGAAACGGCACGATATCCCTGTTTGCCGCCCTCGACATCGCGACAGGCGCTGTGATCGGCAAATGCTACAAGCGCAATAGCGCCACGGAATTTCTCGATTTCCTCAAGCGCATCGACGCCGAGGTCCCGGACGATCTGGACGTTCATCTCGTCATGGACAACTACGCCACTCACGAGACGTCCATTATCAAGACCTGGCTCGCGCGACGGCCAAATTGGCATGTCCATTTCACGCCGACTTCGGCTTCCTGGATCAATCAGGTGGAGCGCTGGTTCGCCGAACTGACGCGCAAGCAACTACAGCGCAGCGCGCATCGCTCCACCGCCGATCTCGAAGCACACATCACTGCCTTTATTGAGGTGCACAATGAGAACCCAAAACCTTATCGCTGGGCCAAAACCGCCGACCAGATCCTCGCTTCCGTCAAACGCTTCTGTCACAAAACAATGAGGCCTATTTCAGTTCCAGATGACTAGGCTCTGTTAGATCTTGATATGATCTTCGACGGCTGCGATGCAGATTACGGAGATGAAGGAAGTGGCAGTTGTCTCGTATCGGGTGGAAACCGCTCTCCATTCCTTGAGGCATGCTCACAGGTTTTCGATCAGGTGACGGTGTCGATAGGCCCATTTCCGGCACGGGACCGGCAGCTTGTTTTGTTTGGGCGGAACGACCGGATGTGCGTGCCATTGAGGAAGACCGTTTCTATGGCTGGATCCCGGTCTTTTGCTCGCTCGAAGAGTGCTTCCCGGACGCCGGGCTTCGCCCATCGAATGAATAGCCGGGCTGCGGGCCACCAAGGGCCAAATTCCGAGGGTATGGATCGCCATTTCGCACCGTTCTGCTGACGCCAGAAGATCGCCGACACCATCTGGCGCAGTTTGCATGGCGGTGTTTTACCCTTGGTCCGCACCGTCCGATCAAAGCCTCCCACACCCGCCGCGCATCATCGGACATCGCAGATTGCATTATGCTCAGCATAAAGAGCTATGCAGACCCTCTGCATCTTCAAGATCTTAGAGGCCATAGGGCGTCAGCTTTGTCATTGAAGCAGCTTGCTCTCGTTCTGCGCTTCCAAGAGGCTTCGTGTTAGGTGCGTTGTGAATATTAGCTGCAGAAGATACATTATTTTATTCACGACGACTTTCACATTGCGCGGGCCTATTTGCGTCCCTATGTTTGTAGGTCGAAATGTGGAGGCATGATCTTTGCAAACACCAAGCATGTCCGCCCCCCCCGAGATCGCCCATTCGTTGTAAACAACACGGACTGTTCTTAAGCGCCATCTTGTGTCTGGGGTATAACCTGCCAGCGCATGCTGATACCTTATCTTCCAGTTGCATTACCGGTGCGGTGGTTCTGCCTTTGCTGGGTGGCCGCGGCGACGCCCCTATCATTCCGGTCGAAGTGAACGGCCATCCCGCAGCTCTCTATGTCACTCCCGGCTTCGCACACATGTTTATCCATAATGCCGGTTCCTTGTGGTTTCCGCTTGGTCCCGAGCAGGTGATGCGCGCTCAGGATGGAAACCTCTCTTATGTGCGCGACACTCAAATCAACAGTCTCAAGCTTGGGCAGATCGAGTTGACGATGCTTCCGGCGGAGCTCCTAAGTGGGGATGCTCAGCACAAGGTTGGCGACCGCCCGATCATTGGCCTGTTGGGTCATGACTATCTGAAATCGGTTGAACTTCTTGTGGACATGCCGCATCGCAAATTGGCGATTTTCAAATGGAGCAAGAAAGCTGCCTGCGGGACTGACTTGTCCACGTTGTTCGACGGCAACGTGACGACGTTGCGGATGGACAGCGACGCCGGCGTGGATGTCGGTGTTGGTTCGGCGCTGCCCCGCATGTCGCTCGATCCTGATCTCGAGGAAAGCGTCCTTCCTCTTTCAATGGCGCGGACGCTCGGCGCAACCGATGAGGCCTTGGCGAGCGACGAAAAAGTCACAACGAAATACGTCTCCAGGGTCATGGGAAGGGACCATAAGTTTACTCAAGTCAGATTCGGGAACTACACTTTACCTTCTTTCAATTTTCTGGTTCAGGATCGGATTTTGCAAGGTGCCATAGGGCAGAATTTCTTTGAAAACGTTGTTGCCCTGTTCGACTTTCCTCATGGCCGGTTCCTTTTTCAATCCACTGAAGACCGGGATGATACTCCCCCACTGCACCTGCATTTTGATGCCGCCCGGGAGGGGCATGCTGCTGTGCATGAGACGCACGGGCGCCCCTCACCATGAAGAGCAACCCGCCGGTATCCGGCCCACGGATGTCGCTGATAAATCGGCGATACGTGTGGAAATTTATTTATTTTATAACAGTATTTTTGAATTTCGGGATTTCCCGGTCTGCCACTTGCCGCCTCACGACCGTGGGCGATCTGGCCGTTCTGAACGACACCGGGTCTCCCGTGGTGGCGGCCACAATCAACGGTCAACAGGTCGCGCTGGCGTTTGATACCGGCGCGGGAAATAGCATTCTCTGGCCAGGTGAAGTGCAACGTTTGGGGCTTACGGAGGAATCGCGTGGCGTTGATGTCCATGGTGTCAACGGGGTCGCCTTGGGCGGTGTTGCGGTTGTGAACGCGTTAGGGATCGGTAGCGCGACAGCACAGGATGTGCCATTCATGACCGCCGGCAGACGTTTTGATGGCACCATTTTCAACGGCGTTCCATTCGTCGGCTTAATCGGTCAGGACTTCCTGTCGAATTATGACATCTTCTTTGATCTGCCAGACAAAAAGATAAATCTGTATGTCTTGCGCGGTTGCGACAGTCAATTTTTGCAGTGGACTGCGGGCTACGAAAAAGTGTCGGTTACTTATGGCTGGCATGAATCCCGGACAACCATGATTAGGACAAAGATCGATGGAAATGAAGTCGACGCGCTTCTCGACAGCGGCGCGAGTTCGACACTGATCTCGCGTCAAAGCGCCTTGGAAAGCGGGATATCGGAAGAGGATCTGAAGCACGACCAAACGGGTATGGGCTGGGGTGTCGAAGACAAATCAGCCATGACAGCCATTCACAAATTCAGAAGCCTGATTGTGGGGAGCTTTCATATCGAAAACCCGACACTGAATGTCGGCGATGTAGAAGAGTCCCATCTGGGTTCGGACTTTTTTCGGAGCGCCAAAATATGGATACCGCGGCACTCTGAGGTGATTTACGTGCAACCAGTCGGAGTGTCGGCATTCGAGAGACCAGACGCCACCTTTGCGCACACCCGAGGCCAACCTCGAACAGATACGGTTCAGCTGGACCCTTTTGCTAATCTTCTCGGTCAGCAATGATGGGATTCCGGCAACAACTACGGAGTGGGCTGTCGAGAATGATGAAATATGCGATCGCCTTGCAGGCTTTTATTTGCTTGGCGATATCTCCAGCATCAGCTGAACCTTGCAAAGGTGTGACCACTCCGGGAGTGCAGGCTTGTCAGGCTGCCGACCTTACTCATGCTGAAGAGGAACTCTCCCGTTACGTTGCCGCGGCGAAGGCTCGAATCGCCAAGGACGATCATCCCGATCAGACAGTTCAACGCTTTGACGCCGCGCAGACGACTTGGACACAGTATCGCAAATCGGAGTGTGACGCTGTATACGAGGCGTGGTCGAGCGGAACGATCCGCGGAAGCATGGCCTTGGAATGTATGCGACGAGTAACCGAGACCCGCACTCATGACGTCTGGCGAAACTGGCTTGTCTACGTGGACAGGACCCCCGCTACGTTGCCCGAGCCCGATGTTCAGCACGAGAGATAACGCTGTCGCGGAAGGCTTCGAACCGGCCCCACTCCACTCCGGGCATCGCCCAAGGCCGAGGTCGGACGCTGGTGGCGATGTCCCCGCACAGATAATTCTCCGATCCTGTATCCGGCTCGCTTATCGAATAGGCTGCTGAGGGATGGGCACTTATGGCGAGGACGCGATTTTACAGGTAAGCTGATTCTCAAGAAGGCGTGCGAATGAAATTCCCATGCTTTTTACATGTGTGCTAAGCTCATTTTCAGCCGATCTGAATTTGAACAGTGTTTCTGATTATGCTGTTACAGATGCCTGACACCAATTGAACATAACGGCTGAACACCTCTTTGAGACTCATGATTAGGATACCCACGGCTTGCTCGGCAGCGACCCCCGCCTAGAGGCACTGCGAACCTATAATCTGCTCGATACGCCACCTGAGCAGGCATTTGACGACCTTGTCGAGGCCGCGTCCGCCTTTTGCATGACGCCGATTGCACTGGTCAGTCTGGTCGACGCAGATCGGCAGTGGTTCAAAGCGTGTCTGGGTTTGAATGTCCGCCAGACGCCGGTCGATCAGGCCGTTTGTGCCATCGCCATTCTGCAACCAACGCCGTTGATCATTCCCGATCTGGCTCTGGATCCGCGCACAGCCGGTAACCCGTTGGTTTTCGCCGGCCCATGTATTCGCTTTTATGCAGGTGCCCCCTTGGTGACCAAGGCAGGGCACGCGCTCGGTACCCTGTGTGTTATTGATACCAAACCGAGGCCTGACGGACTGACGGTCGAGCAAATACGCGGTCTTTCTGCGTTGGCGCGTCAGGTGACAACGCTGATTGAGCTGCGTACGGCCATAGAACTTCGTGACACGGATATCATCAGCCGGGTCGCCGCAGAACCACCGTCGCAAACACTGCCGGATGATCATCAAGCTGCACAGAACAGACCCGAGCCGCAGGGCGTTCGGTCGATCGCGGCTCAGGAGGCAGGGCGCATAGGCACATTCGACCTCAATCTGACGACCGATATAGCAGTTGTTTCTCCTGTATTCTGTCAGTTGTTTGGACTGCCGGAGATGCCGTCCTATTCCTTCCGCGCCATCGAGACCATAATGGTCTCGACTGACAATTATCCTCACGCCAGTCAGATCGAGCGACGCAGCGGAACAGCACCGCTTGATGTCGAGTACCGAATTCGGCGCCCGAGCGACGGGCAGGTCCGATGGATCGCACGCCGGGCGCAGTTCGAGTTTAGCGGACAGACTCCGGTGCATATGTACGGCACCGTTCAGGACGTAACTCTCGGGCGTCAGACCGCTATGCGCGTCTCGGCGATGCTGGAACTGGGCGACAAACTCCGTGCTGCCCAGTCACTCGAAGACATCCTCCTTGCGGCTTCGACGATCCTGGGGCGTGAGTTGGAGGCTGATCGGGCAGGTTATGCGACGTTCGATGCCATCATCAGTCAGGTCAAGGTTGAACAAGACTGGTCAGCACCCGGACACGCAAGCCTCGTGGGCAGTTATCCATTGTCGGCGTTTGCCGATACGATCAATCATCTGAAGAGCGACCAGCCGATGGTAGTGTCGGACATTACCGAAGTGTCCGCGCTACAGGGCGACTTGGTCGGCTACCAGGCGATCGGCCTGAAGGCGGTCATCAATGTTCCACTCGTCGTTCAAGGCAAGCTGAAGGGCATAATCTTCGTCCATCAAGCAAGGCCAAGACTCTGGAGTGAACAGGATGTGGAGTTCGCTTCCGGTGTTGCCGATCGCACCTATGCAGCAGTGGCGTATTTCGACGCACAGAAGCAGCGCGCAATCCTGAATCAGGAACTCAGCCATCGGATGAAAAACATGCTGACGATGGTTCAGGCGATCGCCAGTCAGACCCTTAAAAATGTCCGTGAACGCTCGGGCGTGCAGGCCTTTAACGATCGGCTTGTTGCACTCAGCACAGCGCATGACGTTTTGCTGCAGGACAACTGGGACTCTGCGCCCATACGCAGCGTGGTGAGCCAAGTCCTGTATACACTTGCAGTAAAGGAACGCACGGAAATACACGGCCCCGACCTTCACCTCGGACCCAAGGCTACTTTGTCACTGTCTTTGTTGCTTCATGAAATGGCGACGAACGCCGTCAAACATGGTGCGCTGTCGGTGCCTTGTGGTCATCTGCGCGTCTTCTGGACACAGTCTGACGCTGGGGGCGAGGAAATGTTCACGCTTCATTGGATCGAGATTGACGGACCTCCCGCCGTGCAACCCGAAATCAAGGGATTCGGATCGCGTCTCATCCGTTTGGGAGTGCTCGGAACGGGAGGCGCCACATTGCGATACCTTCCAACAGGGCTTGAGGCGGAGTTTACAGCGTCACTGGAACGCGCCCGTGCTGACTAAGGGGACGGGGTTTGGTCAGATGCAACCACGCCTTTCGAGCTTGTGATCGAAGGCAAGCCTGTTCTCCGCCTGTGTGACTGGTGTCGTTGAAGCCCTCGATCTCGATCTTGTGGAGGCGATAAACGAGATGGCCACCCTGTGTATACGTGACGCGTATTCTGATTGACAGTGGGCGTTTACGGACATCGATAATTGTAGGCCAATGAGTGGTATGGAAATTCCTAGCCTGAGTCCGCAGCAGTCGGAAATTACGTGAACTCATCATCACCTCGAGTAAGCCGAGGCTGTCATATCTCGACTTGCCGGATCGCTCGATCTTCTTCCTGAAATTTCGGCCTTCGAATTTTTCGAAGCGCGATCAGGAAGGTTGGATCGTAAAATTGCTGAAATCAAGAGTTCTGAATGCCGCACCATTTATGGTCGCCTGCATGCTAAACTTTCCATTGGGATGTTCACATTTTGACAAATGTGGTTCTCGGTGGAGCTTTATTCCTAGCCTTCCTTGAAAAGATTGTTAGCAAATCGCCTGTCTTTCGGCAGGAAACGAGATAATGCTCGTAGAGCGGGAATCACCCTCTCAATCGGGAGAGGGTGATTCCCGCCATCCCGATGCGCCGAATGGCAGGATTTCACCGTAAGAGGCATCGACCGTGATTTACTCAGTGCGGACCGGATGAAAACCATAAAGTCTTATGAAGTAAGACTTGACCGATACATTCGTCCGGTTCGCGGGGGCATCTGTGTGCCCCCAACGCCCTCCATCGCCGCGTCTATCCCATCTGACGGAGAGCCATCGCCACTGGCCGCTGCGCAGCGCGCAGTGTCTGGCTGATCACGGTAATGCCTGCGATCACAAGGGCACCGCACGTGACCAGTAAAAACGGTATCGGAGTCAAGGTGATGCGTTGATCGAAGCCCGAAAGCCAATTCCGCATGAGGCCCCATGATATCGGCCACCCGATCAGGCTTGCCATCAACACCGGGCGCAGAAATTGCCCAGCCAGCAGGGCCAGAATGTCGCGTGTGCGGGCCCCCATCACTTTGCGAATGCCAATTTCCTGCATCCGACGCGATGCTGCGAAGTTCGACAGTCCGTAGAGCCCCAGACACGCAATACCGATCCCGACAGCTGACCCGATACCGAACAATGCACCATGGTTTACATCTGTTCTGTAATCGTCGGCAAAAATCTCCGATACATTCTGGGCCGAGAAAGCGACATCCGGCGCAACTTCCGCCCAGGCGGTGCGAAGACGATCCAACTCCTGCGCGGGACTTGCCCCATGATAACGAACAATGGCGGCGACGAACGCAACGGGGCCGACAGTACCCATATAGAGCAGGGGAGCCATTTGAGCCCGCGCGGTGCGGAAGCGAATGTCTTCGATCACTCCGATGATACGATAGGTCTGATGATCGCCGTCTTCCTGAACGTCATGACCGATAGCGGCCTCAGGGGACGCAAATCCGAAACGCTCGGCGGCGAGACGAGAGATGACAACGCTGGTGCCATTTCCGGCCGATCGCGGATCAACCGGGTAATCCTGTCCGTGCTGATCATCAAATAGCCGGCCGGCGATCAGATGTGCCCCGATGGCCTGAAAGTAGCCGGGTGTTGCTTTACCCCATTGAATGCCGACTTTTTCTGTCTGTCCGACCCGTCTCCAGTCATCCTGATCGATAATGTGGTGAGGATACATGTCTGAGCGGGTGGCGACAGAAACCCCCGGCACATCCGCGAGACGATGTATGATTTCGGACTGACGCTTCATGAGGGAGGTGTCGTCCAGAGCTTCAATCGTGATCAAGCCATTCGACTGCATCCCACGATCAAGATGGCGTACGAATGCGGCTTGTTGGGTCATTATCAGGGTGCAGATTGCCAGAGTGATCGCAAAGCTGAATTGCGCCACGACCAGAAGCCCACGCAACCCACTTTCAAGCCGTCCGCCAGCAGGAGTCTTGCTTGCGGCAAGCACGCTGGCTGGCCGAAAGGACGACAAAACGAGCGCGGGGTAGGCCCCTGCGACAAGCCCGGTGATAGCAACGATCAACACAATGGCTGGCAACACGAAGGACCAGTCCAGGGATAGCTGCCAACCGCCCCAAAGATTGACCCATCGCAGCGAAAGTTCCGTCAACGCAAGGCCGAGCAATCCTGCGAGCGTAACCAGAGCCAAGGCTTCACTCATGAACTGAAAAACCAGCGTGCTCCGCGATGCGCCGAGTACTTTTCGCATCGCAACCTCTCGCGCACGCAAGGCGGATCGAGCGGTCGCGAGATTGACGTAATTGATAATCGCTGTTGCCAGTGCAACGGCACCGACAAGGCCCAGAATATTGACCAGCGTGCGGCTGTTGCCGTCCTCGCCAATGGCGGCGTTATGGAAATGTACATCCGTCAACGGGATCAGTTCCAGGCCGCCACTACCGAACACTTCACGGATCATCGCCGGCGTCCAGTCGCCAGGATGGTGTGTAACGAACTGCGCCAGTCCCTGTTCAATCCTGGAACGGGCGCGCAGGTCGTCGATCCGTAACCAGATCGTGCCCCAATTCGAACCCCAGTTTACGAAGGGATTGCGCGAGAGCCAGATCGACGGCGTGATCTCGACGAAGTCGAATGTCGTGGTACTGTTGGGTGCAGGGTCGCTCAGGATACCCGTAACTTGCGACTCTGTCTGACTGTTATCGATGCGAAATCTGCGTCCAAGCGCATTCGTCGTGCCGAAATACTTGCGTGCCATCGCGGCAGAGATCACGATCTTACCCGGGCTATCCAGTGCTGTGGCCTTATCGCCGTAAAGTAACGGTAGATCGAAGACCGAAAAGAACATGCTGTTCGTCATGGTGACAGTCTCCTGCATCAGCAGCCTGCCAGAACGCACGACCAGAGGCGTTTGCATCAGATAGGTCGACGCCGTGATGTCCGGGAAATCCTGTTTCAGGAACGGAAAGGGTACGAAACTGGTGGAATCATACTCCTGCGGCTTTTCGCCGGGCGGCCGCAGGTTTTCATCGACCTGAAAGATATGGGCGGCGCGTGGGATGCTTCTGTCGTAAGCATATTCGTATCGCACGATCAGCGCCATCGTCAGAAAGACCGCTATCCCAAGTACCAGGCCGATCAGATTGATAATGCTGGCGCGCTTGTGTCGCGACAGGGCGCGCAAAGCAGTTGTGAGTGTGACAGACAACATGTTGGTTTCTTTCTGTATTACCAGCCTGCGCGGTCAAGGGCGGAAATTGGTGCCTGCAACGGCTCCCAGCCGCGGCTCCGCGCGGTGTCGAGTTTCGCATCCGCGTCGTAGTGTGCGGCTCCGGGTAGAAGGTCTTGCGCCTGAAGGTGACCAGCCGCCGCCAGGAGTTGTGCCTCGGCTACAATGGTGTCGTGGCGGCTTGTGGCCAGATCGATCTGTGCTGCACGCAGGTTCTGGTCGGCGTAAAGTACATCTGTCGTACTCCGCAGACCGTAACCATATTCGATCTGATAGCCTTTTAGCGACGTCTCACCTGACTGCACTTCATCGATGCCGGCCTTGATCGAAACCAGTCCACTTTCAACAGAACGCCAGTAAGACACGACATTCTGCAGGGCCGTGCGCCGCGCCAATTCCACATTTTGACGCGCCTGTTCGTCCTTGTCCCGAGCCTGACGAATTTGCGAATTATACAGATCACCACTATAGAGTGGCTGCACCAGAGAGACTGTGCCACTGACCTGCTCGCCATATTCGTGACCGTGAAAGGGGGATGCGGGCCCGATCGTGCCAAAGGCGCCCTGGGCCTGAATCTGCGGCCCCCATTGTGATCGCGCTGTATCGATGTCCGCCGCGGTCGCGGCCTTGGTCTCACGCATTTGCGCCAGTTGCGGGTTCGCCGCGATCGCCATACTCACGGCCTGTTGCAGGGTAGCAGGCAAGCCCGGCAATGACTCCGGCATTACCAGAGTCTTCGGATCGGCCCCGGTCACGGCACGAAAGAGCGCTTCCGACGACGCTAGTGTCGCGCGGGCCTGTGCGAAAGCGACTTCTGCTGAACGGCGGCGGGTTTCCGCCTGTCCCACGTCAGTTTTTGTCACTTGCTCTGCGGGAGTGCCTCCCAGATTGTATCGTGTTGTCGTCAGGCGCACTTGCTGGGTGAGCGTTTCCAGATCCGCCCGACGGACTTCCAGCACGGCACGATCGCGCAGGACGTCCATATACGCAGCAACGACATTCGTGAAAACCTGCGACTCGGTCAGCCTCAGGCCGTGGTTTTCTGCGCGCGAGCGAGCGTCAGCGGCCCTGACCTGATTGGCGACATGACCGAACGAATACAGTGTCTGCGTGGCTGATACATATCCTTCGGCGTAGTTAGAGGTAAAGGAGCCAAGCGCAAAGGCATCCGTATACGGGCCTTGCTGATAGTTTGCATCCATCTTGATACTTACAGTAGGGCGCCACCCGGAGCGGGCCTGTGCCGACTGTTCTGTAACTGAGCGTTGATTGGCCTGCTCGCCCAGCAGGGTCGGATTAGAGTGGTAAGCGAGTGCCAGTGCCTCCGGCAGTGTCTGAGCATGGGCTGAGACAGTCGACGAGAGACCGAACAGTAAAAAGCCGAAAAAGTAACGCATTTTCGTCACTCCGTTCGTAGTGCACGTGCGGGTTCAGCCCGCGCGATGCGAAGGCTTTGGCCCAAAACCGTGAGGGATGCGATGCCCAGAGCACCGGCCAGTGAGATCAGGAAATAAGACGGCGACAGCCAGATGCGTTCGTCGAATCCGGAAAGCCACCGGCGCATGATGATCCATGCAATGGGGCACGCCAGCCCGCAAGCCGCGATCACAGGACGAAGGAAATCCCGTAGCAGGAGAAACAGGATTTGTGCGGCAGTTGCACCCAGCGTCTTGCGGATGCCGACTTCATGAAAGCGTCGTGTCGCAGCAAAGGACGACAGACCATAGAGCCCCAGACATGCGATCAGAAGTGCGGTCGCGGCACCAAATGTAAAGATGGTGCCTCGTCGCTCGTCACCGCGATAGTAGGATGTCATGCGGTCGTCTGTGGTCTGAAAATTGCCCACCGAGTCGGGAAGAAGCGATTCCCATGCATGGTTCAAGCGGGATTCCATTTCTGACGCCGTGACCCCTCGGAATCGGACGGCGGGAATGGCTCCGCTGAACGGGTTGGCCGTCAGGGTATTGAACGCGATAATCTCCGGGTAGATAGGCTGCCGAGGAGATTCAAAACGAATATCGCTGATGACACCGATGATTGCGAATTTGAGACTGTCTTCGCTCACGATCTTTCCAATCGCACTATCGGGTGTTGTAAAGCCAAAGCGTGATGCCGCCGTGGCGTTGATGACCACATTCGTAAGATGAGATTTGCGATCGTCGCCAGTCGGGGCGTCGTCTTGTCCATGGATCGGGTCGAACCACCGACCAGCAAGCAAGCGCGGGCGGTAGGCTTCCTGATACCCTGTTCCGACCACGTCGCGCAGCAGATGCACGCTCACGGGTCCTTGGGGGGCGGCATAGACGTAGGTCGAGCGAGCTTCGTTGTCCGGGTGAGGGGAGAGTTCTCCGAAACCGGCAGAGGAAACACCTGGAATTTTGCGCAGGGTGTCGATCATGCGCCGCTGCAGCGCGATGTCGTCCTGCGGAATCTCGTCACCGATCAACAGGCCTGCACGGACATAGCCGTGATCGGCATTACGAACGAACTCCGTCTGCCGGTTGATGATAAGCATGCAGACAACAATCGTAATCGCGATCGCAAATTGCACTGCGATCAGCATGTCCCTCAGACGTGCGGCCGATCGGCCGCCTGAAGGCATTTTTGCGGCCGCCAGCACTGTGGCCGGACGATATCCCGCCAGAACATATGCTGGATAAAATCCGCTCGCAAAGCTGCTCACCGCGATGACAGGGGGTAGAACGCAGGCGACGAAGCCATAACGGATCACGATGTTTTCGCCGGTCAGACTTGCGATTTCGGGCAGGAGAAGCTCACACACGGCAAGCCCGATTATCCCCGCGAGTGCAGCAATTAGCAGAGATTCGCCCATGAACTGAAAGAACAGCACATTGCGAGTCCCACCCAGTGTCTTACGCAGGGCGACCTCCCGGGCGCGAAGCACTGACCTGGCAGTCGCCAGATTGACCGCGTTGGCACAGGCCAAAGCGAGCGCCAGTATCCCGATCACCCCGATTCCATCGACGACATTGCGATCCACGCCGTCCTCTGTTCGCTGCAGGGAGAAGTCTTGGAAATGCGTCTCCCGAAGTGGTACGACGGACAGTGCGTATTTCTTCTCTGGATGCGGCCCGATCTGGTTGTGGGCCGCGTCTCCTCCTACGCGGCGAGTGACGAAATCCTGCATTCGGCGGTTCATGCTCGTTATGTCGCGCGGTGTGTGCAGTTTGAAATACAGCGAACCGCAGTCGTTGCCCCAGGCTGAAAAACAGGATTCCGTTTGCATATCTTGAGGCGAAAAGGGCACCAGAAGATCGGTGGTGTTCAGAAAATTCGGGTCCTTTTCTCGTGCCAGAACTCCTGTGATGACATGAGCTTTCATCGTGCCCGCGCGACCCACGACCACGGTTTGGCCCAGCACGTCGGTCGTGCCGAACAGGCTTACGGCGGTATGCGCCGAAAGCACCAGTCCATCTGGGTCGGCCAGTGCGTCCGCCGCATTGCCGTGCAGTAACGGAAGACCGAACACCTTGAAAAAGTTGGAATCGGTCATGGCACCGTCGAACGTGGCACGAGCGTTCCCATGCCGAACGGTCAAGGTTGTAGGTTCCAGCTTCGTTGCCGTCTCGATCTCAGGAAAATCATCCTGCAGGAAAGCAAGGGCATAGAATGTTGTCGTGTTGAACACGTTTGGAGCATTGCCAGGCATTGTCCAATGACTGTCCACGCGTGCCAGCCTGTCCACGTCCGGCAATGTGGCATTGAACGCATATTCGTAACGGACCAACAGCGAGAGCGTGAGAAAGATACCGATCCCCAGCGCCAATCCGCAAAGATGCAGGATGAAAAAAAGCGGGTTGCGACGCGACTGACGCGCGACGCTGCGCACAACGGTGGCGAGCATTGCGATCGCTCCTTCAGAGGGCGTTTCGAACCGAGACGACGATCTGGCCATCCAGCATGTCGGTGCGCCGCCGGGCCAGATCGGCATGACTGGGTGAGTGGGTCACCATGACGATGGTCGCGCCATCGTCATTGAGGCCTTGGAGAATCTCCATCACATGCGCGCCATTTTCGGTATCCAGATTTCCGGTCGGTTCGTCTGCCAGGATCAACCGCGGCTCGCCGACGATGGCACGGGCAATCGCTGCGCGCTGCTGCTGACCACCTGAAAGCTGGGATGGATAATGTCGTGCACGATGGGCGATGCTGACACGATCCATGGCTTCAGCGACACGTGCACGACGTTCCGAGCGTGGCATCTTCCGATAGATAAGCGCCAGTTCGATGTTTTCCTCGATCGTCATTTCGTCGATCAGGTTGAAGCTCTGAAACACATAGCCGAGATTTTCACGCCGAAACTGTGCCAGTGCAGCTTCACCGAGCGCCGAGAGATTCTGCGTCCCGAAACGGTACGAACCCGATGTCGGGCGGTCTATGGTTCCAAGAATATTGAGGAGCGTGGATTTCCCACACCCCGAAGGGCCCATGATGGCGAGGAATTCGCCCGTATCGATCGTCAGATTGATACCATGCAGCGCTGTGGTTTCCACTTCATCAGAGCGATAAAGGCGGTGAATGTCTGAGAGTTCGATGAGCATGAGGAGTTTCGTCCCTATCGGATCAATGAAGTGTCAGATGATTGAAAAGTTTGTAGGAATTGTAGGACGAAACGATCACACGATCGCCAGCATGCACGCCGCCCGTAATCTCCACCTGCTCGGGGTTGCGTCGTCCTGAGGTGATGCTCACTCTGTCGGCGCCGTGTCCGTTTGGAGACACGACAAAGGCTGACGAACCCCCGCTTGCCTCCAGCCACGCGCCATTGGACAGAACCAGCGTGGTTTGTGTCGCACCGAGCGTGACGCGCACATCGATACTTTCGCCCCGGCGGAGATCCGAAGGTGGTGGCGTGTCGAACGTGAGTTCGGCGCGGAACTGTCCGTTCGTGACCTGGGGGTGCACGCGTGAAACCGTCAGGGGAATGACCGTATCGCCCAAGGTACCTTCGGCGTGTTCGCCCACGGCGACGCGTCCGAGATAAAATTCGTCTATGTCAGCATCCAGCCGATAGTGCCCTTCGCTGTCGATTTGGCCGATCCTGTCGCCAGCTTTCAGGGATTGCCCGGGTTGCAGATCGAAATTCGTCAGACGTCCGTCGAGCGGCGCGCGTAGCACCAGCGCGTCGAGGCTTTCCTCTACTACAGCAAGGTTTGAATGCAGCCGTTGGGACTCCTGATCGATCTCTCCGGCCTGTCGATCAGCAACTTGCAGGTCCTGTATACGAGCGTGCTCCAGACGTTGCAGACGCTGGGTGTAATATGTTGTCTCGTCACGATAGGACTGCACGTTTGCATCTGATTCGAACCCCTGCTGATGCAACTGCTCGCGGATCGAAAGTTCGTGCTCGGATTTCAGAAGGTCATAGCGAGCCTCGGCCAAGCTTGCCTCTTCGGCGGTCCGGGTCTGCTGGAGGGTCAGGCGCTGTGCGCTGACCGAACCGATCTGGCTTGCAATCGCAGCCTCCCGGGAGGTGACATCCAACTGCAACTGCGGATTTGTCAGCTTTGCCAGCACGTCACCGGATTTGACCAATGCACCGTCGTGGGCAACGACTGCCGAAACCTCGCCGCCCTGCACGGCATCAATGAATGTCACGTCCAGTGGCGCGACGGTGGCCCGAACCGGAAGATAGTCCTGAAACGGCGCAACGCGGACGGGTTCAATGCTGAGTTGGTCCTGTGCCACGGAAAGGGTACCGGACGCGGGCACCAGCCTCCAGCCTGCCCAGAGTGCGACTATGATCGCGACCGGGACGCCAAAACGGACTGCACGCCGCACCAGTAGCTTATGCGGCGAGGGGCTCACGGCGCGATCCATCGCCGCACCTGCGGCGGTTGGGCGGTCTACCAATGGTTGATCCATACGCTGTTTCTCCTGTCTGGAAACAGTGTAAAGTGTTTTGGAAAATTTTTATCCTATTGAAAATATTAGATAAAAATTAGGAAGCTATACGAATGCGTTCGAAAACGGACACCGTGTCCGGAAGCGGACAGGGCCAGGGGGGCTGTCAAGCGGCAATGTGCGAAGCGCGTTATGAAGGGACAGGGGACGCAAGTGCGAGCACCGCACCCACGCCGCAATTATTATTCGTCGATGACGACCGCGACATACAGGCTGCGGCACGATTGCTGTTTCGGCGGCACGGGATTGAAGTCCTCGCAGCCCACGATGCACAGGAAGCGATGACGCTGCTATCGTCGCATGGCATAGCGCTCGTTTTACTCGATCTGAATTACACAAGGGGCGCAACCACGGGTAGCGAAGGGCTTGCCCTGCTGAGGGACATGCTGGTGTTGCGTCCCTCCTTGCCCGTTGTGGTCGTGACCGGGCACAGCGGCGTGACGATTGCAGTCGAAGCCATGCGTGCTGGCGCCGCAGACTTCGTCATGAAGCCCTGGAACAATGACCGGCTTTTTGGGCAGGTACGTAAACTTCTCGATAAGCACAGCCAACAGGATGCTGCAGGTTCAGAGCCGATGCTGATTGTGGCGTCTGATGGCATGTCCCGGCTTGTTGCCTTGGCAGACCGACTGGCAGGGACGCGGGCACACGTGCTGATCTGTGGGCCGCCGGGTGTAGGCAAGACGTTGCTGGCCCGACGTATTCACGCCCGATCAGGCTCAGATCAACCACCCGTTGTTTTTTCGGGGGCGGATCGCAACGTGCTTCCAGAGGCGCGCGGCACGTGGATCTGTCGCGATATCGAGGCGCTGACGCCCGTGATGCAGCATCGCTTGGCGGATCGCCTCGACGAACCCGGGGCTCCGCGGGTGCTTGCCTTATCCTCGATGGACCGCACGGATGTGGAGGCCCGTCTTGTCCCGCGATTGATGTTTCATCTCGGGGCAGCCGTGCTCGTGCTGCCGCCCTTGCGGGACAGACCTGAGGAAATTGCCTCTTTAGTCTCATATTTCCTGTATTTTCTGGCAGCACGCCACGGTCTGCCAGAGCCTGTTCTCGATGCGGATCGCCTGTCCGCACTCGAGGCGCAGCCATGGGACCAGAATGTGCGCGCACTGCGGGCCACCGTCGAACGGGCGGTGCTGATGGGCACGTGGCAGGAGGAAGGAGCGCCCAGCGGCGATGCTGCTAATATGCCGTCGATATTGCGCGATACGGAGCGGTCGCTGATTGAAGCGGCGCTTCGAAAGCACGGATTCAATGTCTCTCAGGCAGCGCGAGACCTGGGGTTGACGCGGCCAGCCCTGTATCGACGCATGGCGCGGTACGGGCTCTGACATGCGGAGCCTGGTTGGCGTCCTGTTTCGTCTGCTTCTTCTCTGCGCAGCATGTCTCCTGATACAGCCGGTGTGGGAGCAGGGGCTGTATGCAACATCTGTGGTGCTGGTGCTGATCGGCATTGCGTCTGGCATATCGCTCGTGGTGCTGCATCTGGCGGTGGCGCGGCGGTCCAGACGGGTGGAACAGGCCGTGGTCAGCCCGTCGGATCGAGAACGACTGCGCAATCGCGCCTTGCTGGATCATGCGCCGGTGCCGCTGTTGTATCAGGGGGCAGATGGTGCTTTGCGTGCTGCGAACCGGGCGGCACGGCAGATGTTCGCCACCGCAGATCGCGTGATCGATCCGCCTCAGGTTATGATGGAGGCGCTGGCGGCCAGCCCTAATGAACCGGCCCGGCGACTGATCAGGTTGACACCCCACGGTGCTGCGGCTGCACGTGTTTTCGCCCTGTCCGTAGGGGATGGGGGTGGTCTGGGCGGCGGGATTCGAGCTTATCTGGCCCTTACCGATGTCGAGGCCGGCTTGAATGCTGCTGAAGCGCAGGCGTTGCGTGACCTGCTTCAGGTGCTCAGCCATGAGCTGATGAATTCGCTCACGCCAATCGTGTCCCTTTCGGCCACAGCGGCGGACCTGTTTGCTGACAGCACGGATGACGAGACACATGCTGCCATTGCTGAAGCTCTCGAGACGATTCGACGCCGTGCCGAGGGGCTGGATCGCTTTGTCAGAAGCTATCGCGATATGGTTCGTCTTCCTGAGCCGGATATGAAACCTGTCGATTTAGGCGAGCTTTTGCACGAAGTTGTAAGCCTGTTTTCCGCACGTTGGGGCGCGCGGGTCAGCCTGGAATTCGAAGTGCCGACGGTGAGGATTATCGCCCGGCTGGACAAGGTACAGATGGAACAGGCTCTTGCTAACCTGTTGAACAACGCGGCCGAGGCCGCTTTGTCAGGGCCACGTTCCGACACGCCGCGGGTCCGGCTGTTCGTCGTTGCCTCAGGCGGGTCGGCGGCCATTCTGGTCTGCGACAACGGGGCTGGTGTAAAGCCAGCCATACGCGATCAGATTTTCCAACCCTTCATTTCATATAAGCCCGACGGCAATGGCATCGGTTTGAGTCTGGCGCGCCAGATCGCTCTGGCGCACGGTGGCTCGCTGACGTTGGATGACGAAAATTCGACCGGCACATGGCAAACAACGTTCCGGTTGGCTCTGTGACGCGGACGTTCTCTCTATTCGCATTTTTCTTAATGCCTATCGTCAATGCAACCCGACTGCGGTTCCACCTTCCGAGGCCCGGCGCGGTGTTACCCTTCGCGACCGGGGCCCGCACTATCTCCGGCTTCAGAATGCGAGAAGGTTCTCCCGAAAAGTCTTTCCCTCATAGTGTTTGCGGACCGCGCCGCGCCTCTGAAGTTCCGGCACCAACCCATCTGTGATTTCGGTTATGAAGCGGCGGGTCAGTTCGCCATTCATGATAAGGAATCCATCCCCCCCGACCTCGTCGGCGACCTCGATCATCTTGGCGGCGACGTCCTGATAGGTACCGACCAGCTCAATTCCCGCAACGGAACGTCCGGTGCCGGCAATCTCCCGCAGTGTTCGCCCCTTGTAGCGTGCAGCGACCGTCTGATGCCCGTTGGACGTCAGTTCGGGCAGCGGTTCATCAACGTCGTATTTGGAAAAATCTATGCCCGTAAGACGAGAGAATGAAGCGAGGTGCCACTCGAGATGTGACTCGATATCGGCCTCCATGGCTTTCTTCCGCTCGAAAGCGGTATCCCTGAATTGGTCAACGATGGGCTGTATCAGGAACAGGACCTTGATGCTGTCAGGGTCTCGTCCGTATGCGGCAGCTCGTGCGCGGACGTCATTGCGGAATTCCTTCATCGCTGCGACGCTGCCAGCGGACGCGATGATCGTCTCTGCCCATCGTGCTGCAAATGCTCTGCCGCGGGCGGAGCCGCCTGCCTGACAAATGACCGGTCTGCCTTGCGGCGAACGGGGAGCGCACAATGGGCCGCGGACCTTGAAATATTTCCCCTCATAATGGATCGGCGAGACTTTGGACGGATCGGCGAATATCTCTTTTTCCGGATCCACGATCATGGCGTCGGGCTCCCATGATTCCCATAGCCTGGTGACAATATCAACGTGTTCGTCAGCCATGTCGTAGCGTTCATCATGCGGATACTGACGGTCGAGACTATAGTTCTGCGCACCCCCGTCATTACTGCCCGTGACAAGATTCCAGCCTGCACGACCTTCACTGACGTGGTCGAGCGTGTTCATCAGACGCGCCAGAAGATAGGGCGGATATTCCGTGGTCGAGCAGGTCGTCACGATACCCAGATGCTTGGTCGCCTGTATCATAAACGACGCCAGAACTGCCGGATCGAGTTTGGGAGAATCAACGGCAAGACGCAGGTAGGTATCGTGGGAATTCTGATATGTGTAGGGAATATTGGACGAGTCTTCGACCATGATGTAGTCGAAGGCCGCGCGTTCCATAGCGCGCGCCAGATCGACGAACAGGTCCGGGCGCGTCCAGGTCTCAGGGCGCGGGCCGCCCCACGGCAGACGCCATGCCTTGGGGCCGTAGCCCCGTGAGACGAACCAGGCCAGATGAAATGGTTTTACGGTCATGAATCAATTCCTGATTCCAGAAAACATGGATGGGGAAAAAGACGTTTGTTGCTCAGGACTGTGCGACAAAGGTCGATTCCGGCGATAAACGATGGGCGATACGGTGCGTCCGGACGCTCCCTCGTGAGAGGATAAGGGACGCGGCAGTGCCCGTAAAAAGAATGACGGCTGCGAGGATAAAGGCAGATTTGAAACTTCCCGTCGCTTGAACGATATATCCGGTGACGACGGGTGCCAGTAGACCCAGGCCATTGCTGAATGTAAGAATGACGCCTTGCACCGACGCAATCCTGTCCCCGTTGTCGATGAGGTCACACAGAAGTGCAGTGTTGGCGCCGAAGGATGCGGCGATGAACGCCATGCACAGGGTCAGCAGCGCCAGAATGGGCAACGCGCTGGCAAATAATGGCAGCAGCCCGATGCAGGCGGCACCCATGGCATAAGTGGCGACGACAAACCGCCGGCTGCCATTATCAAGGCGTCTTTTGGACATCGCGGCTTCAGCGATGCGGCCCAAGGCAACCGACAGAACTGCCGCGGACAGGTAGCAAACGGCAGAGTTCATGCCGGAGTGCAGAATGTCACTGTGCAGGACACGAAGCAGGTATGTCGGAAGCCACGCGAGCAGCAGGAAGTTCGCGTAGTTTGCCGAGACCTGCGCCCACACCAGGCCCCAGAATGCGGGGGAGGTAAAAAGAGCCCTGAGTGAAAATGGGCCTGCATAGTGTTGCGCTGGCGTTTGTACTCCCTCGGCCCGAGGGTTTCGGTAACAAACGAGCCATATGCCAGCCCACACAAGTCCCATGACACCGAGAACAGAGAAGGTGAATCTCCAACCAAAGCCCGAAACAAGAACACCGGCGACAATCGCCCCGAACGCCATGCCCACCGAAGAACCGGACATGAACGTCGTCATGGCAACACCCCGCTCGTGCGGAGGCGCCCACCGACCGATAACACTGCATCCCAACGAGATTGCAGGCGCTTCGCCAGCACCGAGCAGCACGCGGGTGACGACCAACTGACGCAGTGTCCGGCTGAAGCCTGCAAGCACCATCGCCAAAGACCACAAGGCAACCGAGAGCGCTCCGACAGTCCGGGGACCGAGCCGGTCAAGCAGCAGGGATGCAGGCAGGTTTAGAAGAAAATAGGACCAGAAGAATGCCGACAGCAGCCAGCCCGCACCTGTCGTGCTCAAACCGAAGGCGGCCGTCACCTGCGGTAATGCTACCGACAGAGCAGCGCGATCCCCATAATTGATGAGCGCCATGAGAAAGACGAGACCATAGGCTATATAGCGAAATTTGCTGACTGCATACATGTCATGCGATCTCATGTGGTTGCCTTTCACGCGAGAGGACCGAGCGGTCAGAATTTGACCGATGCCTTAACGTAATAGAAACCGCCGTTATATCCATAAGGAGAATAAAACGGGTATTTGTAGAGGCCGGACGCCGGTGCGGATGCCGCTGTCGTCAGCTTCTCGGGGTAATGATTGAACAGATTGTTGCCACCGATGGCGACATGCCAGTTCTTGAGTATGTCATACCCGACCTCAAGATTCGTGATGAAGGCAGGCTGAATTCGCGTCCAGAGTGAACTGGGCAGGCTGGTGCTACCGATATACGTCAGAGACCCATAACGCTTTTCTTGGAGAGATACGGAGAACTTCCTGAATTTCCAGTCGACCGTAACCGTTTCCTGGTTCTTTGGGGTCGAATGAAGCAGATTGTCCTGCGCGGCTTCATTGAAATAGACGAGGCCCATTTTCTGGAGGGTTGCCGGGGTTTTGTTGAAATGAGTAATCTCGGTATCGGTAAAGTTGACGCCAAGATTGAAATTGAACTGCCCGCAGCGGTGCGTATCCCACAAGTAGCTGGAGGAGATATCGCCGCCGTAAGTCTGTGTGTTGACAGGATTGGCGTAATAAGAAGCCGATGAGACATTGTTCAAACCGGACGCAGCAAGGATCGCAAGAACCGAGCTGCCTGAGAATGTCGATGTATCAGCCAGACGATCGTTAATGCCAATCGTGTAGAGATTGGCTTCGATATGCCAGTGATCGACCGGGTCGGCATCGATCCCGACGCTAAAGCTTCTGGAATACTGGCCCTTGAGGCTGCCCGCACCAAGCGCCCGGGCACCTGCACTGCTGTTCGGGAGTTGGTCGCTGGACACGCCGGCAGCGGGAGACGAATAAAAATAATTGAGCTGGCCCAGTGTCGGTGGTCGGTAACCCACATTGAAATTGGCGCGCAGTGCAATCCGCTTGGTTAAATTGTATCGGGTCCCGATCGAGCCCGTCTCCACCGTGGCAATCTGTGCGTAGTTCACGACATGGCCGCCGGCTGTCATCTCCCATTTCTGAGTAAGGTACATATCCAGATTGGCCTTGGCATCGAAGATATCGCGCGCACTGTCTGACACTGCCAGCGGAGGATTTCCTGCGTGTGCAGCAGCTCCTGCCGCGGCGGCCTTTCCGGCATCCGGCCCATCGAGAATGGCGTCGCCCCCATTGGCCCAGGACTGGTAATCTCCGCCTGTTACCTGGAAAGTGTCATGACGATATTCGGCGCCAAAGGACAGGGCGAGTGGTTTGGGCAGGAAGCCGACATCGAAATGCCGTGACAGTTGAAGCCCGCTGGTCAGTTCCGAGGAGATATCGGTACCGTCATTGAAGTCGGTCTGGCTGGCAGCCCCAAATGTCGGGTTGTCGGAGTGGATGGTGCGGTAGCTCTGCAGGTCTCGGCCATAGTTTACGTAAGCGTCCCACGAAAACCTGGCCAGATCCCATCCGCGAACCCCGTTGTCCACTTCGAAGTCATCTTCCGTCATCGTGATGAACGGAAGAACGCCGTTTGGATAAATGGAGCGGACCACGACGTCGTCGGCTGCGGAATGGTATCCCTCGGCGACCGAGACGTTGCGATGGCCATATGTCGCGGTCGAGTATAACTCAGCTGTTGGCGCAATACGGATGGCACTGTTGGCACTGAAAATGGCCTGAAACGAGGTCGGCATTCCCAGCGCGCGGCTGACGTCACGGCTTGTTGTCGCTGCCCGCGGGTCAGGTTGACCGTTCGCCTGATGGAAATAAGTGGTTCCGGTAAACAGGCCCGAACGGTTGGTCGAAAGCTGGTTGGTCACCTGACCGGAAAAATCGATATAGCCGTTGGCGCCGATCGGCATGGCATAGGACCCGGTCCCGTCGATCGCCGGCATAGAAGCCGCTGTTTTGCAATGATGCCGTGCCGCCATGACGGTCAGACTTCAGAACGATATTCACAGCGCCGGCGATGGCTTCCTGGCCATACAGGGCTGTTGCCCCTTCCGTGATGACCTCGATATGGTCGACGGCGCTGAGTGGAATAAGGCCGATGTCAGCCGGCTCGCTGCCGAGGCTGGGCCCGAGATTGGGGTTAAAGAGTGCCCCGAGATGCCTCCGCTTCCCGTTGATCAGAATCAGGGTGTCGTCGGCCGACAAACCCCGAAGCTGCATCGTCCGGATGAAGGCGTTCGTGCCGCCGCCAGACGAAGGTGGTGAACTGATCGAGGGGCTTAACTGTGTCAGCGCACCCATGATTGTCTGCTGACCGGTGGCGCGCAGTTGGTCTGCCGTCACGACAACCACCTGTGTCGTGCTGTGACGCCGCGTTCCGGGCGAAAGGACAGAATTCCCGGTCGCATTCGAACCCGTTACGGTGACGGCTTCGCTGCTGGAATTTGTCTGCGCGTGTGCGAAGTAAGGTGCTGCCATCAGGACTGCGCCCAAAGCCGTCGATCTGAAAAGGATAGGCTTTACCGTGCATGCCATGTGCGCATATCCCTTGAGACGAGCGGACCTTGCCGCTTTGACGCCGGGTGAAATCAATGTTTGACGGGTGTCACCCAGCGTTCTTTGCCGGGCATCTGTCCCAGTACCGCGCGAAAATACGTATCCCGCAGACGTGTGGTAACGGGCCCGGGCGTGCCGTCACCAAGCTGCCGCCGGTCGATCGACAGGACAGGCGTGACTTCCTGTGCCGAACCGCAGAGAAAAGCCTCATCTGCCAGGTAAGTCTCGGTCCGATCGATCTGACGTTCTACGACCCGAAGTCCAAGCTCTTCGCGGGCAAGCTGCAGAACAGTGTCGCGCGTTATGCTCTCCAGGATGGAGTCCGTGGTCGTCGGGGTGATGATCCTGCCCTTACTGACCATCAGGAAACATGATCCTGGCGTTTCGGATACATGTCCTTGCTGGGTCAGGAGAATGATATTGTCATAGCCATCCAGACGTCCCTGAATACTCGCCAGACGCCCGTTATTGTAGTTTGCAGCGACTTTGGCCCGCGGTGGCATCACGTCGTCGGATATCCTGCGCCAGGAAGAGATACCGCAGTGAATGCCTGTCTGGATCGCGTCCTTTCTGGGCGTTCTGATGAGGGTCACGAGCCAGCTGACCGGCCCTGTGGCCCACATGCTGCCGTCCCCGTCGATGTAGCAGTATAGCCGCACATGGCAGGTCTCGCGCGGGGAGAGCTTTTTAATAAGTGCCTTTATTCCCGCGATGAACACATCTGCGGCGGGAAGCGGATCAAAGTACATGATGCGACAGGATTCAACGAGGCGGGCGAGGTGCTCCTCCAGGCGGAAAAGCAGCAGTTCCTCCGTGTCCGCATTCCAATATGCCTTGATGCCCTCGAACGCGGTCGCGGCATAACGGAAAGCTGGTGACAGATAGCTCACCCCGTGCGTCGCAGCATCGACGATTTGACCGTTCAGGCACAGCAAGGGAAAGTTTGGACTGGCTGCCACTGAAACCCTCGCTGCAAATACGAATCATATCGTGTATGCAACGAGACTATCGACCGACCAAACCCCGTGTCACCCCTAGAGTTTCTTATTCATCATAAGTCTATCTTATGATGAAATCCGGTCAGCAAAGACGCGTCCGAATTGAAGCCTTCTCCAGCGTTCGTGCTACAGTTTGTGCGGCGGACTGAAGGTAGGGCAGGAAATTCGTTACCAGACCTTCTTTCATACGGTTCCGCCCGAAAAGCAGATCCACCCTCAGACCGATCGAAGGGTCGAGACATCTGACACACAAACCACGTGTGTGGTTGTGGCAAATGAGGAGGGGGTCCACCAGGGCACTCCCCAGTCCCTCTCTCACCAAGCCGATGGCACTGAACGCGCTATTGACGTTCATCATGGAAACAGACGGACCCGTATCTTGTATGTTTTGGCGGATAATTTCACCCATGACGGTGTCATGGGTCGGGAGAATAATTGCCTTTTCGGCAAGATCGGTCATTTTCACACCGCCCCGGAGGCGGGATTTCTGTTCAGGCTTCATCGAGAAACAGGCGACTTCAGTCTCCATGATGGCAACGCCGTTGGTCAAGGGGCTGTCTATGCCCGCGTAAACCAGAGCGCAGTCGATTTCCTGTCGACCCATCATGTCGTTGATTTCGGCGCCCGACGCCACGAGGGACGTGACCTCGATGGCGTTGTGGTCAACGCGATAGGCTTGAAGGGCCCGTGGCACAAGCGTGGCTGAAATGGAATTCAGTGCGGCTAGGCGAAGGCTCGGACGGCCTTCGGTGTGCTGAGAACGCATCTGTTCCCCGAGCGCGACGATCTGCTCATGAACACGCTCAGCCTGAGCCAGAAACTGCAAGGTACTGGGGGAGGGGTGCAAGCCTCGTGGGCCGCGGATAAACAGGCTGTATCCCAGGTTCTTCTCTATTTCCTTTATGTTCTGACTGATCGCAGGCTGTGTGATGTTCAGACTTGCTGCGACACGGGTCAGGTTCCCGAGGCGAGCAGTCAGCAGGATTATCTCGAGTTGTTTCAGGGTCGGCTTCCACGGCATCGACAGTCACTCCTCTACAGGGCGATGGCACAGTCGCCTTCTTGCGTCTGAACAACACCAGTCGTGATCGCGTAGCTTATTGATGCTACAGCGAAATGATGAGTATGCAAGGAAAGCGAAGGAATATGAAAAATCGTCTGCGCGCCATGAACACCGTATGCAGGCCGTCCTGACGTCTGCCTCGAGCATCTTTGTTCCCTTGAAATACATCGATCCCAGTCCTACTTTTTTCGATGCACGCCCCCAGGGACACTTGCCGCCCGGAAGTCCAGATTTTGTGTGGGGACGCTTACGAAAGCTGCGTTCGGGTGTTTTCCGCGATCCCGGGTTAAGGCGGAAGGGTTGCTTGCAACCGAAAAGCGCACGATCCTGATCCAGGAAGAATTTCCTGCGTGGCTCACGAAGCACTTCCCGTCGCTGCGTCAGCCACTTGCCCGTAAGGATACAGACGTTTTGCGCCTTATTGTTTTCGGTTTGCCCCTGCTCGTCGTGATCCTGAACTGGTTATGGCCCCTGCCGCTTCCCCTGGCTCTGAAGATGCCCGCAACCGCATTGGTTATTGTGGTCGCGTTCTATCACTTCTGGTGTCGCCTTTCGTCAGGGTCGGTCTTTGCCCCGGAATTCCCGCGGCCGATTGTTATTCTGTTCAACTGGGCTTTCGGGGCACTGCTCTTTTTGACCGTGCTTCAACTGGTATTGGATTTTGGCGCACTGGCAGTCGCCGGTGCGATGTGGCGACCCGTCCATATGTCCGCGACCGCGCGCGCGAGTGCGGGGGGCATTGCGGGCGTGCTGGCAGCCATCGGCGTCGCCTGTGCGCTCAGGGTGCCGCCGGTGAGGGATGTAACCGTCTCCATTCGCGGGCTGTCCCCGGCATTTGACGGCTATACGCTGTTGCAACTGAGCGACCTGCATATCAGCAGACTTTTTCCGCGCAGATGGGCCGCGTCGGTTGTGGCGCGCGCCAATGCGGCAGGGGCAGACATGATCGTCGTGACGGGCGATTTTATCGATGGCTCGGTCGATATGCGACGCAGGGACATAGCGCCGCTTGGACACTTGCAGGCACCGGATGGTGTGCTGGCAATTCCCGGGAATCATGAATATTTTTTTGACTATACTGACTGGATGAATCATCTGAGCAGCCTGGGCCTTCGGATGCTGCTGAACAGCCATGCCGTCGTGACTCGGGGAGGGGCTCATCTCGTCATAGCGGGCGTCACCGACCGGTCGGCCCCGGGACACGCGCAGCCCGGACCTGATCTTGCCGCGGCGCTCGACAATTGTCCTGCCGGGGCGCCTGTCGTCCTGCTCGATCATCAGCCTGGAGACGCGCGCGCTGCGGCGGCATGTGGGATCGCCCTTCAATTGTCGGGTCATACACATGGCGGTATGATTGTCGGCCTCGACAGGCTTGTCGCGAGAGGTAACAGCGGATTTGTGTCCGGTCGCTACGAGGTGGGGGGCATGACGCTCTATGTCAGCAACGGCACTGGCCTATGGCCGGGATTTGCCCTGCGGCTTGGAAAAGCATCGGAAATAACGCGTTTTCATCTGCACTCGGCGTGAAATTCGAGCCGATGCTCGGGCGCCAGGCACGCGACCCCGAGTTTTCGGCGCAGATATCTCGGCGCGTTCGGCTTCCCTGACACTATCTTCGGCCACGGGTGGCCAGGTGCCCTGTTCAACTCATTTCTGGGAGCATTTTCGCCATGAGAGTGTCCAGTTCCGCGCCCAGATCACGAAGGTTGGGATAGGGGGCGAGCAATGCGTGTTGCGGTATCGCGGGGGCCTGTATCGGGACACTCCTGCTTGCCGAGGCGGGAGTTCTGGATTCTCTCTGACGCGACCACAGATGGTCGCTGGGACACCTGTTTCGTCAACGCTATCCCGAAGTCCATCTGGACAATTCCCGCATGATTGCGGCAAGCGGCAGCGTCGTGACGGCTGGCGCTGTCATGGGTCCATAGGACCTCGCGCTCTGGCTCATCAGGCAGGCAAGTCCGGAGACTGCAGCACGTGTCGCAACTTCATGTTGATCGATGATCGATCGTCCCACACCCGTTATATTTTGCCGGATCATCTGTCCTCAGGTTTTTCCCTGCAAAAAGCGGCAGATGCTTTGGCTGTCAGTGCCCGCACCCTTCAACGCAGGACCGGGGCTATGTTAGGGAAGTCGTTTATTCAGGATCTTCGCGTGGAGAGGGCCCAGTATCTCCTGTCGATCGAGCAGGATGTGGAAACCATTGCTGCCGCTGTGGGATACGCTGATGCCGCGACCTTGCGTGCCCTGTTGCGCCGCCGCCCCGGGAGTGGCGTGAGAGAGCTACGCAGTCGGTAGTCACGGCGTCAGACGCTTGTTCGGTTACATCTCTGAGCAGAAAATATATCGATGAAAGGCCGATGTTTCCGGAAATCTCTCCAACTGCAAGCTGATCGAGGACCTCGACACCCCCAACGAGAGGGTTCTACAGGCAGCATGCGTGCCAACAGGACATTACTGTCACGGCGTGCGGGCGAAACGCCAGATCACTCTCATATCCAATGGCGTTTAAGATATTCATCGAACATCGGAACCGTGAACGCGATATCGCCGTGCGCTGGACTATAGATCATGCCTTTCGCGATGATTTGGGCGCGTCTGGGGCCGAGTGTCGTCAAACGCTCCCCAAGCAGGTCGGCCACATCGGCGGAACGATAGGGGCCAGCCCCCAGACGCGCCATGGCAATCACATATTCTTTCTCTTTGGGCGTCAGGCGTTCGATACGAACTTTGAAAAACCCCTCATCAAGGCGCCGTAATGCCTCTTTCTCCGCGACATCGATGCAGTCGATCGAGATCGGAGAACCAGAAGCCGCATTCCATACCTGATACCCCAGTTCCTGTAGAAAATAAGGGTAACCCCGCGTCAAAACGGCAATCCTGCCAACGAGGTCATCGTCGATTGATTCGCCTTCCTCTTCAACCGGTTGCCGGATTGCGTTGGCAGCATCGATCGGTGACAGGGCATCGACTTTGGGGAAGATGAAAAGCCTTTCCGCGTATGACTTCGCATCGCCCGAAAGCGCTGCGATAGCAGGGAGTCCGGCGCCGAACAGAAGCACTGGAAGAGCCTTCTGGTTGACGCGATGGATCGCGACGATCAGCGCACCGAGTTCCTGTGTCGAAAGATATTGCACCTCGTCGATCAGCAGGGCCCAGCCGCGACCGGCGGCCTTGGCGGCGTCTCCGACCTTGAGAATGAGTTCCGTGAGATCGTATTCCAGATTCCCGCTGTCTGCGACACCTGGCTCCGGGTCGACGGACACTTCAAAATCCCCGACCTTGATCTTGAACGAGCCTGCAAAGCTGCGTAGCGCGCGCAAAGCCGCATATGTTGCTGTTTTCGCCGCGTCGCTCAGCGATAATTTTCGCAGAACCTGATGAATTTTGGGATAAAGCAGGTCAACAAGCTTCCGGTCCTCTGGGGCCTCTATAAACGAAGTAAGATAAGCGTGACTTTCAGCAATCTGCTCTATCTTGTTGAGAAGAACGGTTTTTCCGACTCCGCGTAACCCCAGAAGCATTTGGGACTGGGCAGGTCGACCCAAAAGCACCCGCTGAAGGGCAGTGTCAGCACTGGCGATAATTTGCTCTCGACCGGCCAACTCGGGTGGCTGCGAGCCTGCTCCGGGTGCAAAGGGGTTGCGAACTGGATCCATGTGTAGGGTTTTAGGGGGTAGTATAGGCATAAGTCAATATAAACCGATAAATTCGCTATAAAGGCTACCCCGCTTCAACGTCGCTTCGGGCGAGGACTGGTCAGGGTCCGTTCTTCCGAAACTTGATCGAGCCCGTCTGGTCGACATACTTACGCGTGGCGCCGTTCCCATTCGGGTGCGCGACTTTCGATATCCTTGATCAGGGCCGTGATCGCTTCATCAAGGGGGCCCGACCGTCTGGCAAGAATAAAATTCAGGGACGGCAAATCCGGCAACCCGTATGTCTGAGCGTCGAGCACCACCAGATCGGGAGGAATGAAGTTGCGTCCGAACGCAGTGATGCCCATTCCGGCCAGAACTCCGGCACGAAGTCCCGAAATCTGGCTGCTTTCATGCATGATAATTCCTTGGATACCGGCCTTCTGAAGCAGCGGCAGCACGATGCGCCGGGTCACGCTGGGTTCTGCATGCAATGCCAACGGCAACGGACGCACTTTTGCCAGGTCGAGGCTGTCGGCCGCACCCACCCATACAAGCGGTTCCTGCGTCAGAAGCGGTTCCGGCCGATGGTCCCCGGGCAGCGTCTTGACGAGCGCCAGATCCAGAGCACCATCGCGCAATCGGTCAAGCAGGGGGCCGCTCAGCGCGACCTCGATCTTCAGATCGACTTTCGTGTGGGTCCGGCGAAACGAACGAAGGATCGCAGGCAATCTGGAGGATGCAAAATCGTCAGCGATGCCCAGCCGGACGCTGCCCTGCAATTGTGAATCCGTCAGAACATGCTCGGCATGAGCGATGCTGTCCAGGATCGAGCGGGCGAGTGGCAGCAATTGTATGCCCGCCGGCGTCAGCACCACCCGGTGGGTGTCGCGCACGAAGAGCGATTTGCCCAGACTGAGTTCCAGCTTGCGAATTTGCTGACTGACGGTCGATTGAGTCAATGAAACCCGCTGTGCCGCACGTGAAAAATTACCTGTGTCCGAGACAGCGAGAAAGGCGGGCAGGAGGGAGGTGTCAATCATCACTAGACCTATTTGAATATTCTCTCACCGAGTGTTTATTAATTTCATTATTCACTGACACGTTCATGGCGTGATAGCAACGCTGAAAGGCACAGAGGATTTTATCCATGACACGTCAGTGGAATACGCAAAGCACTGCGCGAGAGCAGCGCCTTCGCGCCGGGTCAGAGTATGCGGATCGCAAGGTAGTTGACCCGCAGCGCATTACGCCATTTCTTGCGGCGGTCATTCGGTCGGGCGATCGTGTCTGTCTTGAGGGCGACAATCAGAAGCAGGCCGATTTCCTTGCCCGTGCGCTGCTGAAGGTTGATCCAGAGAAGATCAACAACCTGCACATTGTCCAATCCGGCATCGTACTGTCCGAACACCTTGATCTGTTCGAACTCGGGATCGCGAAAAAGCTCGACTTTTCTTACTCAGGTCCCCAAGGGGCGGCGATTGCCCGTGCACTGAACAAAGGTCACATCGAACTCGGTGCAATCCATACCTATATAGAGCTTTTCGCCCGTTATTACATGGACTTGACGCCGAACGTCGCCCTGATCGTGGCGCGACAGGCCGACCGGCACGGCAATCTCTATACCGGCCCCAATACCGAAGACACGCCAACGATCGTCGAGGCGACGGCGTTCAAAAACGGTATCGTGATCGCGCAGGTCAATGAAATCGTCGATGAACTGCCGCGTGTCGACATTCAGGGCGACCAGGTCGACTTTATCGTGCAGTCATCAAGCCCGTTCTATGTCGAACCGCTTTTCACCCGCGACCCCGCAAGCGTCACGGAAACGCAGATCCTGATGGCGATGATGGCGATCAAGGGGATATACGCGGAATACGGTGTGACGCGGCTCAATCACGGGATCGGATTCCCAACGGCCGCGATCGAACTTCTTCTGCCCACCTACGCAGAAAAACTAGGTTTGCACGGGAAGATTGCAACGCACTGGGCACTGAACCCGCACCCGACGCTCATTCCTGCCATCGAAAGCGGCTGGGTCGAACAGATTCACTGCTTTGGCTCCGAAGTCGGCATGGACGAGTACATGCGGGCGCGCTCGGACATCTATTTCACCGGCCATGACGGGTCGCTCCGGTCCAACCGACTGATGTGTCAGAACGCCGGACTTTATGCCTGCGACATGTTTATCGGATCGACGTTGCAAATCGACCTTGCTGGTAATTCCTCAACAATTACCCCGGACCGGATCGCCGGTTTTGGAGGTGCACCAAACATGGGGGCTGACGCGCACGGCCGTCGGCATCCTACCGATGCTTGGCTGAAGGCCGGACGGGAGGCATCGGATGTGCAGGGTAACATGGTGCGCGGTCGTAAACTGGTCGTGCAGATCGTGGAGACGTTTGGCGACAAGATGGCCCCAGCCTTTGTCGAAACTCTGGACAGCCTGATCCTGGCCGAAAAGCTGAAAATGGAACTGGCCCCGGTCATGATCTATGGCGATGACGTCACACATATTGTGACGGAGGAAGGTATCGCGAACTTGCTGCTGTGCCGGACACCGCAGGAGCGCGAGCAGGCCATTCGGGGCGTCGCCGGATATACCGAGGTGGGACGCCAACGCGACCGCGCCATGGTCGCAAAGTTGCGCGAGCGCGGCATTATTCGCCGACCCGAAGATATCGGGATCGATCCACTGGACGCGACCCGGCAGCTTCTGGCCGCCCGATCGATCAAGGATCTGGCCGACATATCGGGTGGGCTTTACAATCCACCCGCCAAATTCCGGAACTGGTGAGGAGCACACGATGGAAAACCTGACCATAAAACACGCAACGCAGCGCGCACTCGGTGGCACCTGCAAGCAGGTTCTCGTGGGTGTTGTTGCTTCGGGCAACCTGGAAGTCTTCGCCAGGCGTAGCGACGAGCCGAAACACTGCGCCGTCGAGTTGATCACGAGCGTCACGGGCTTCGACGAAACATGGCGTGCTGTGATCGCGGATTTTGTAGAGCGCATCTCGCCGGGCGGCGTTCGGTTCATCCTGCATGATGGCGGAGCGCGCCCCGACACCGTCATGTTGCGCCTGATGCAAGCGGCACGTGCTCTGGAGACAACGCCATGACCGATATTTCTGCGCCGCGGCCGGCTAGCTGGTTTGAAGCCTCTGCCCGTGATCGCATTAATGGTCTCCTCGAATCAGAGAGCTTCCAGGAGTTTCTGGGGCCGGAGTGTGATTGCATCAGCCCACATTTGCAATTGTTCGATTTGCCACCAGCTTTTGATGACGGTGTCGTCACCGGACGCGGCGTGCTGGACGGGCATCCCGTGCTTATTGCGGCCCAGGAAGGCCGCTTCATGGGGGGCACCTTTGCTGAGGTTTCGGGCGCAAAAATCGTCGGATTATTGCGTGCAGCCCGGGATGGAGCCGTACGTCATGGCCCCCGAACGGTCCTTCTGGCCCTCGATACGGGTGGCGTGCGGTTGCAGGAAGCCAACGCGGGCGAACTGGCCGTCTCAGAGATCGTCCGGGCGATTGCGGAGGCGCGTGCTGCAGGCATCCGTGTAGTTGCGTTGGTTGGTGGACGAGCGGGGGCATTCGGTGGCGGCGGCATTATTACCGCTTCGTGCTCGAAGATCGTGATTTCGCAGCATGGACGTATCAGTGTATCCGGCCCGGAAGTGATCGAAACGAACAAGGGTGTCGAGGAATTCGACTCAAAAGATCGCGCACTCGTCTGGCGCATTACCGGTGGTCGGACACGTATTCTCTGCGGTGGCGCCGACTATTATGTAAAGGACGAGATCGCGGCATTTCGCGAAGCAACCCTTGCGATCCTGAAAGATCAGAAGGTTCAGGCGTTTGATCTCGGGATGCTGACACGGGAGCAGGCGCGTCTCGAAGCGCGTCTGAATGACCACGGCACCTGTCGTGATGCGCCGGAGATATGGGCGCAGCGTGGCATTGATACTCCAAATCTCGTAGCAGACATGACAGACGACGATTTCCTCGTGCTGTCTCAGCGGAAGGCACTCTCCCATGACGCTCGATGATGTGACGAACGCCCTGTTTCCCAAAGGGCACAGCGTGCAGACGGACGAGTTCGGTGTCGTGCACGGTCGGGGCACCTCGGCCGCAGGCATCGATGTCGGGATCGTCGGGATCGTTGATGGCAAAGCCGTCGGCATCGAAGCGGCGTGCGCGATGGCCGGTCATGTCCTTGCGCATATTCGTGCCGGGGACGCCACACCGCTGGTCATGCTGGTCGACACCCAGAGCCAGTTGATGGGACGCCGCGAGGAACTGCTGGGTCTGAATGAATACCTGTCTCATCTTGCAAAGACCCTGATTCTGGCATCGATGTCCAGGCATCGAACTGTTGGCGTCCTGTACGGGAAAGCCGCAGCCGGGGCCTTTATCGCGACAGCCCTTGCTACCGATACTCTGGTGGCGCTGCCGGGTGCCGACCCGAGCGTCATGGACCTGCCGTCGATCGCCCGCATTACCAAGCTCCCGATTGAGAAACTGAAGGATATGGCAACCCGGACACCGATCTTCGCGCCGGGGATCGATCATATCGAGGCGGTCGGTGGAATTGCGGAAACGTGGTCGGACAGCGATGATTATGCCGCGAAGTTCGACTGTATCCTGAAGGCATCGTTTGATGGTGACCATCGGGATGTTCTGGGAGAAATCCGCAAGGGACGGGTCGAAGCGCGGAAGATTGCCCAGACCATGCATGATCTGGCGTCTGCGGCGCAGTAACCCGGTGCCGCACCGTCACGATCTGATGTGGGTGAGCCCAGAGGGGTGGGAGGCGTGTCTGGAGATGCAGCCGCGCCTTCGGCAACTCCCGTCGGTTCGATCGTGGATCACTGCGGGGCGGCCGGTAATCCGGCGACGTCTGATGCCGGGTGACAACCCGAAATGCTGTCCCGCTGCCATAACGACGCCGCTGGCCGAGGGGAGGATGCGGATCGGGCTTGAGGTAACTGCCGATGCCATTGTGCATGTGGAAAAGCCTCCCGCTCTGGTGACGGTGCAAAAGACCCTGCCATTGACGTGGCAAGCGACCCTGGAACGGATCGTGGCGACTGGCCACAGGCACGGTTTGACACCGCGGGTTTTCGGAAGCGCCATGTGGCAGGTGGTAACCGGGCACCCCTACCTGACGGACAGATCGGATATCGATCTGCTGTGGCATGTCCCAGACGCACGACTGGCCGAGAGTGCGGCGCTGTGTCTGTCACTCCAGAAAATCGGGCAGGATGCACCCGTGCGCCTTGATGGTGAAATCATGCGCGACGATGGCTTGTCGATGAATTGGCGCGAATTCGACATCTCCCGTTCTGATCGAGATATATTGGTCAAATCAGATACCGGCGCCAATCTGATGTCACAGAAAGACTTTGTCGGACAAAGGCGTACACCATGAACGTGCTGTCTCTCAACACATCTGAAGTCAGGTATCCGACACCCGACCCGGCTCTGGTGGCCCGTTGCGCGAAGCAGGCCCTGCGGGCAGAGGTCCGGGCCTATCCGAAGCCCGGTCTCGTCAGCCGGATAGACAGCGGCAGCCATCGCGATATGGACATCAGCACTTTCGAGCGGAGTATCGCGGCCCTGACGCCCTATTTCACCCGGCTGGCACAGGGTGGAGCGGACCATGCGGACATGACCAGTTTGCGTATCATCGGGATCGAGGCGGAAGCCGCAATGATGGCCGCAACGGGTGGCATCAATACCCACCGCGGCGCGATTTTCGGGTTGGGTCTTCTGGCGGCGGCGGCGGGTGCCGGCGCGTCGAATCTGGGTCTGCACGTTGTTCAGTGCTGGGGGCGGGACATTCTGGACGGTCCCATTCCATTGCATAGTCATGGCACAAAGGCGCTCCGCCACTACGGTGCAGGGGGCGCCCGGGCCGAAGCAGCGGCGGGGTTTCCCGGCGTGTATTCCATAGGCCTTCCGGCATTGAAACGCGCCACCCACGTCCGGCCGTTCGACCCCGAAGCCCATCAGGTTCATGTCCTGATGACCCTGATGGCCCATATCGAGGACACGACCTTGCTGCACCGGGGGGGTATGGACGGTGCCCTCTGGGCGCGTGCGCAAGCCAGGGAGTTTCTGGAAAAAGGCGGTATCGCCCCAACTGACTGGCGGGAGACAGTGGCCTCTGTCCATCATGCATTCGTGGAGCGCAATCTCTCGCCCGGTGGGTGCGCGGACTTGCTGGCCATGACCCTGTTTGTTGACGAGATTCAGCGTTCTGTTTTACGCAGTGATGTCTCGTGATCGCGATTCTGAGTGCAGCATTGCTGCCAATTTTCGTTCTTATTGGTGTGGGTGCGCTATCGGGTCTGACGCGGCGGCTCGATAATCAGAACCTTGCACCGCTGAACAAACTGCTGATGGACTTTGCTTTACCCGCATCCATGTTCGCGGCCATCGTCAGGACAACGCGCGCGGACCTGATCCTTCAAAGCCGCCTTTTGATCATTCTTTCGATCAGCCTGCTCGGTCTGTGGTGTGTTGTCTATGTCGTCTGGCGATTTGCGCTGAAACGCAGCAGTGCTGTATCGGCGATCGCCGCCATTTCAATCGCGTTGCCCAATTTCGCTGCTGCAGGTTTGCCTTTACTGAGCGCGCTGCATGGTCAGGCCGGGAAAATCCAGGCCAGTTTGGCCATTGCAGTCGGCGCGATCATCCTGTCACCGCTGACGCTGATCCTGCTGGACGTTGCCCAGTCCCGCAAGACGAATGCCGATACCGGTGTGGGAGCGGCAGTCGTGCTGGCGTTCAGGCGGACAGCAACGGCACCGATAATTCTTGTGCCGATCATCGCTGTTCTTCTGGTTTGCCTCGATATCCGGCTTCCAGCGGCGGTGATCAGCATATTCTCGTTGCTGGGCGCGGCGGCCGGGGGCATCGCGCTGATACTGACAGGCGTCGTTCTGAGCATAAGCCGTCCGATGCTGACCCTGCCAGTAATCTTCTCGGCTTTGCTGGCCAATATTCTGCATCCTATGATGACTCTGATGCTGAACCCCGTCGTGGGAATCTATGGGCAGTCCGCGCAGGCTGCCATTGTGCTGACGGCACTCCCGAGCGGCTTTTTCGGTGTGTTTTTCGGACTGCGGTATCGTGAAGACACACTTGAAGCTGCCTCGATCGTGTTCCTTAGCACGGTGCTGAGCCTTATCACATTGACAACGACGATGGTCCGGATCGGCCACACGCCATGACAGCCCCGTTGGCAATTCTGTGTTCGGGTCAAGGTGGCCAGCATGCGGACATGTTCAGACTGACTGCAAACGCTCCGGACGCGCAGCCGATTTTCGCCGCTGCTGCGCATGTTTTGGGGCATGATCCGCGGGATCTGGTGAGTACTGCTGAAAATGGCGACCTGTTCACCAATCTGGCCGGTCAAATCCTGTGTTGCACGCAGGCGCTTGCAGCATGGAATGCCCTCACTCTCGATACGCAGCGTCCGATCATTCTGGCCGGTTACAGCGTCGGCGAGGTCGCGGCATGGGGGTGTGCGGGCATTTTCAGCCCAGATCAGATTTTCGACCTGATCCGGCAGCGCGTCCTCGCGATGAACGCGGCGGCCCCGGCCGACAGTGGACTGGCTGCAATTGTGGGTTTGCGGCGGGGTGCCCTGGACACCATTCTGGGTGCTCATGGCGGGTCCGTTGCGATCGTGAACGGGGATGATAGTTTTGTCGTGGGGGGCACGTCCGACGAACTGGACGCATGTGTGGCAGAGGCTCGGGCCGCACACGCTAAGACAGCGCGGCGACTTGCGGTTTCAGTGCCGTCGCACACACCCATCCTGCTGCGCGCTAGCGAGGCATTCCAGGATGCCCTCAAAAACATGCCGAAAAATTCGATCCGCGATGGCGTTACGCTGCTGAGTGGTCTGGACGGCGATGTCGTGCGCCGACCAGCGGTCGGCTATGGTCTACTGGCACGCCAGATTTCGGAAACCATTCAATGGTCGGATTGCCTCGAAACCTGTCTAGAGCGCGGTGCCGAGACATTTTTGGAACTCGGCCCGGGGCGAGCGCTGTCACACATGGTCGAAAAGATGCCGACAGGGATTCGTGCGCGATCTCTTGAAGATTTTCATGCACTTGACGGTATTGGACGCTGGATCGGCGACGGAACTCCGTAGCGTCCGCACTGCCGCATCATCGGAGACAGCATTGGCTTGCCGTTCTGACGGGTAGCGCAGCACTGCCTCCTGCAATGGGGCCTGTCGCAGGAGGCACGCGGCCCTCCTTCTGCCCTGACGTGTCATAGAGGGCGCCGACGGTCTCGAGTGATCTGCCATCAAACCCGCGTTGAACACCGTATGTTGTGGCGCGTGTAACTTATGCGCCGCTGCGGAGTTAGCTCTCACGAAACGGGACAAGACCTCATCGTGGAAGACGTTGCACCTTACGCAGACACGGACGGAAAGCGCGGCGCCGGATACCTTGGCCGCTCGATCTTCGCCTTATGTGCCCTTAATTTCTTCATGGCCGATGTGCAGGCCGGGATCGGCCCGTTCCTTGGCGTTTTTTTGCAGCGCCACGGCTGGCAAACCGGTTCGATCGGATCGGTGATGGCCATGGGGGGCATCGCGGGCATGCTGGCAACGGTACCGGCAGGCGCGCTGATCGACCGTAGCCGGAAAAAACGCCTTATCGTGACGATAACCGGTTTTTGCACCGTGCTTGGCTCCTCCCTGCTCCTGATCTCGCAATCCGCCATCACTGTGACCTTGAGCCAGCTTGCGACGGCTATTGCCGGGGCCGCGATCGGTCCGGCCATGGCCGGGATGACGCTCGGGATCGTCCGGCAGAAGGGCTTTAATGGTCAGATGGGCCGTAATCAGGCGTGGAACCACGCCGGAAACATGGTCGGGGCGGCATTGTCCGGCGCCCTCGGTCTGTGTTTCGGGCTCCCCGCCATTTTCATACTGGTTGGGGTTTTTGGCCTGCTTGCAATCGGGTCGGTCATGCTTATCCCTGCGCATTCCATCGATCATCAGGCGGCGAGAGGACTGGAAGCGCGCGAGGATCACGGGGGTGCCCCTCATGCGGAAAGTCTGGCGTCGTTTTTTCGTGACAAGCCTCTGATCGTTCTCGCCACATGTCTATGTTTTTTCCATCTGGGAAACGCAGCAATGTTGCCGCTCTATGGGATGGCCGTTGTCGGAGCGGGAAAGGGTAATCCGGCGATGTTTACGGCCACGACCGTGGTCGTTGCACAGGCGGTCATGATTGTCGCGAGCCTTCTGGCGATGCGTCTGGTGGCACGTCGCGGATACTGGATCGTGCTGTTCGTGTCATTCGCGGCACTTCCTGTACGCGGCGTACTGGCGGGCACCTTTATTCAACACTGGGGCGTATGGCCCGTTCAGGCGCTCGATGGCATAGGGGCGGGGCTACAGAGCGTCGCTGTTCCCGGTCTGGTCGCGCGTTTGCTGAACGGAACCGGTCGGGTCAATGTGGGGCAGGGGGTCGTCATGACCGCGCAAGGTATCGGCGCAAGCCTGTCCCCGGCGATCGGCGGATGGCTGGCGCAGGATCTTGGATATTCGACCGCATTCTACACATTGGGGTGTTTCGCTGTCTTGTCGCTTTTGCTCTGGGTGCGCTTCGCGTCCACCATACGTGGCGCAAGCCACGCCACCGTATGAAACCGACCGGCATGGTGACGCACAATGACCTTTGACAACGGGGCGATCTGCACTGTCGCGGCACTGGCGACGGCGGGTGTCATCATCAGGCCCTTTCGTGTGCCTGAATGGATATGGCCGGCGTTGGGTTCCGCGCTGCTGTTGCTGGGCGGTCTGATCCCGATTTCCACCGCAGCATCTGCTATTTTGAAAGGTATGGACGTTTATCTTTTCCTCATCGGCATGATGCTGCTGAGCGAAACGGCGCGTTCTCATGGCGTGTTCGACTGGCTTGCGACGCTCGCCGTCAATCATGCTGCGGGTTCGACCACACGACTGTTCACGCTGATCTATCTGACCGGCGTCGCCGTAACGACCTTCATGTCCAATGATGCAACGGCAGTTGTCCTGACACCCGCCGTTTTCGCAGCAGCAAGACGGGCGAAGGCCGATCCGCTACCGATGTTGTTCGCCTGCGCGCTGATTGCCAACGCAGCCAGCTTCGTGCTGCCGCTTTCCAATCCGGCGAACCTTGTTCTGTATGACGGGACGTTGCCATCACTCGGGGCATGGCTGGCGTCGTTCGCCCTGCCTTCGTTTCTGTCGATCGCAGCGACCTATGCCCTTCTGCGTTTTGTGAACCGTAGCCATCTGCGTAACGCCTGCGCCTCCGTGGTTGAAGAAACGCGTCTCGGTTCAGGCGGGAAAGCTGCGTTCATCGGAATCGTGCTGACGGCCGGCCTGTTGCTTACGGTGTCCGCGTGCGATCAACCGCTTGGCCTTCCGACGGTTCTGGCTGGCGTGGCAACGGCTCTGGGCGTGTCAGCTTTGGCGCGTCAGTCGCCGCTTGCCGTTGCGAGGGGGATTTCGTGGGGCGTCTTGCCGCTGGTGGCGGGTCTGTTCATTCTGGTCGCCGCAGTGGATCGGGCTGGATTTATCGCTTACCTTGCAGAATTGCTCCGAGACGCGGTTCGACAGGACAACGCGATCGCGTCCTTGTGGAGCGGTACCATTTTGGCATTTTCATCCAATATCATGAACAATCTGCCAGCGGGTCTGATCGCAAGCGAAGCGGTTGCTCAGGCGCATGCTCCCCGTCTGGTCGTCGACAATCTGTTGATCGGTGTCGATCTTGGCCCCAATCTCTCCGTGACGGGATCTCTGGCGACAATTCTCTGGCTTCAGGTCATTCGTCGTGAAGGCGAGAACGTCAGTTTCCTGCAATTCCTGCAGGTCGGAGTTGTTATCATGCCTGTCGCTCTGTTTCTGGCACTGGGTGCGCGAACTCTGATCGGGTAACACTCGATCGGTCGCATCCCGACCATTCGTCGGACCGTGCGTATGTGATAAAAAACGTTGAATTGTCTAATATTTTACGAAAAAAATGGAGTCTGTCCAGACGCAAACGCTGGCGCCGGTCCATCACGCGGCGTGCGGTGATGATCGCGACTGCCGACGTGCCAGCGAAATTGGCGGTATCGATCAGGAATATCAGCGCGATCTGACATGTGGCGGCATACGTGAGCCGATTTCGCAGGCTCCGGCACTCATCTTCACGTCCGGAACGCCCACGGTCAGCAGGCTGACTGGCCTTGCTCATGATCCAGCGCTGACAGACCAAGTGATCGAAAGGTGACGCAGAAAACAGCGCCCGGCTGAGCATCGGCGATACTGATGACGCCACCATGAAGGCTTGCGATTGCAGCAGCCGTCGGTAACCCGAGGCCATTGCCCGGCGTGGTTCTGCTGCGTTCCACACGGTAGAAGCGCTGAAAGACTCGCTCCCTTTCTTCCAGCGGAATCCCCGGCCCGTTATCGGTGACGGATATGGAAATCAACTCGTCCACGGTCTCGGCATCGATGGAAACCGTTGTATGGGGGCCAGAATGTTTTATCGCATTCTCGATGAGGTTGGCGAACAACTGCGTGACGAGAGCGTGATCGCCCAGAATGTACAACCTTCCCGGCGGCAGAATACAGGAAAATGATTGCCCGTTCTCTTCCGCAACCACCTGATAGGCTTCGACCAGCGTCAACAGGATGGGCCGCAAATCTATCGATGCGAACCCGGCTCTGCGACTGCCTGACTCGATTTGGGCAATCCGCAAAAGTGCTGAAAATGTCTCTAGAATTCGATCTACATAGACAAGCATCTCGTCGAGATCGATAGTCTGCGATCGACCCGTCGCGGCAAGTTCGAGTTTCTGTCGTAAGTGACTGAGGGGCGTTCGAAGATCGTGTGCGATGTCATTCGTAACCTGGCTCAAATTCGTCATCAGAACGCAGATGCGATCCAGCATCGCATTCAGAATGTCCGCAAGATGATCGTATTCGTCATGAGATTTTCGGTGTGTGATTCTCTGTGTGAGATCCCCCTCCATGATCGCCGCCGCTGTAGAAGCAATTTTTTCAATTTTCGACCCAATCTGCACACTCAGCGCAAACCCCGATATCAGGGACAGAATCAGGATGGGCAGAACGCACCATGCGAACGCGCGCATCAGTGACTCGCGGAGCTCAGCGACGTTGTTGGCCGAAGAACCGACAAACAGATAGGCGCCGCTTTTCAGCAGGACGCCCTCCCCCCGGACCGGGTCGTGTTTAAGTTGATGCGCATATCGATGGGAATGGGCCAATCGCCTGACGCCCGGTACCGGGTGGATGGCCTTCATGTTGCCGGCCAGCACGGTGTGGTCACGAGATTGCAGAAGATAGAGAAATTCGGGGGAGTGCGCGATCATGCCGTTGATAACGGCAATCAGGTCAGCGTCAGATCCGGAAGCTGCTGCTGCATCGGCCTGAACCTCGACCAGTTCGCCATGCACGGCGACATCGATCTGGCGTTCCATGAAATTGGTTGCGGACCACATGACGGCAATGCAAAGGATCGCGCTGCAGAGCGCGAAAAGCGCAGCATAGCTGAATGCCTGCCGAAATGCGCTAGTCTTCCACAAGGTTTTGATCATCGCCAGAGGGCCTAATCCGGTTCACGGAGGCAATAGCCCGCACCTCTGACCGTATGGATCAATTCGCGGTGGCCCCGATCCACTTTGCTACGCAGGCGGCTGATGTGGCTTTCGACCAGATTTGTCTGCGGGTCGAAGTGGAAATTCCAGATGCGTTGCAGCAGCATCGTCTTGGTGACGATCTGCCCGGCGTTCTTTAGCAGGACATCCAGTATCTGAAATTCGCGTTGTTGCAAATCGATCTTCGCACCAGCCCGGCGCACTTCGCGCGAGAGAAGGTTAACCTCAAGATCGTCCACCCGAACGATCGGGTCACTGGGCGTTCGCATCATGCGCCGATGCAGCGCTGCGGTGCGCGCCAGCAATTCCCGAATAGCGAAGGGTTTGACCAGATAGTCGTCGGCGCCGGCGTTCAGACCGTGAACCCGATCGTCGATCCCGTCCATGGTTGTCAGGAACAACACCGGTGTCGTGACCTCGCCCGCGCGCAATCGCCGTACGAGTGAAAGGCCATCGAGGGTCGGCAGCATCCGGTCGACGATAATCAGGTCCCACGGTTTGCTGGCGGCCGCGACGAACCCGTCCTGTCCGTTGATCGCAACTGTGACGGTATGTTTGTCTTCAGTCAGTCCGGTTACGACGAACCGCGCCGTCGCCTCGTCGTCTTCGATCAGGAGAATGTTCATCGCGGGTCTCCCGGCAAGTCTGCCGTCCAAGGGGTCAGAACGCACGCAGGTCTGGCGTCGTCAAATTGTGAATAACCAACATTGCAGCCATCCTGAGCCAAGCGCGATCGCGCTATTGCCTTGCATGTCCAGACTCAAACATCGGCAATAGGTAACACATTCCATGGCGCGCATTGTATCCCATCGTTTTCTGCTCGGCGGCCTTGGTGCGGCGAGTTTGCTGGCGTGTCTTCCGGTGGCGGCACATGCTGCCCCCGCTCCATCCGCGCCGAAGATCGTCGCCGACCTGACGGCTAAAACCGTGCCGGGCCTTGAGGATACGGGCCTATGGGATTATGCGGTTGTGGATGGTCAGACCCGGCGCGCTTACGTTGCGCGAGGCACGGGCATCATGGCCATCGACCTGCCTTCCATGCATGTTACGAATGCGCTTCTTGCCAGCCAGCACGGCCATCAGGTCCTGCCGCTTCCCAACAACCGCGAAATTCTGATTACCAACGGTGACAGCAACACGGCGGTTATCGCCGATGGCACGACGGGCCGGATCAGAGTGACGATTCCGACGGGTGCGAAGCCGGACGGAGCGATTTTCGATCAGTTTACCGGCGATGTCCTTGTGATGGCGTCTGACGATGGCGCTGTCGATTTGATCAATCCCGAAGCCGGGACAGCTGTCGGGCACATTGCTGTCGGTGGTAAGCTTGAGGCGGCTGCCTCGGACGGGAAAGGGCATCTGTTCGTCAACGTCGAAGACGAAAATACACTGGCAGTTGTTGATCTGACCACACACAAGCTGTCGACAAAGATCAAATTGGCAGGATGTGACGGCCCGAGTGGACTGGCGTTCGACCCCAAGAAATCCTGGGTCGTCTCGGTGTGCTCCAATGGCGTTGCCAAGGTAACCGACGTTCTGCACGACAAGGAGGTTGCGTCCCTGACGATCGGACGAGGCCCGGATGCTGCCTTGTTTGTTGCGTCGAACGAGCATGTTCTTGTTCCCAGCGGTGGTGACGGCTCGCTGGCTGATATCGATCTGAAGGGGGCAAACCCCAAAGTTGTCCGGGTCATCAAGACACATCCGGGCGCACGCACCGCCGCTTATGACCCACAGACCGGCCATGTGTTCCTACCCTACGGAGTTGCTACGAAAGGTGCGGACGGCAAGCGCCACCTGACTGCCGGTTCATTCGGGGTACTGGTTGTCGCAACGCGCTGAGGGAGCGGCTGGCAAGGGCGCGATCCGATCATGTCATTCTTCACTGAACGGACGACCGTCAGACGTGTCGTCCGGGGCACGTGCCTTGCCTTGGCGGCCGCGTTGGCCGGGTGCACGTCCTATACCAAGCTGCCGCTCGTACCGGCCGCTCCGCTTGTCACAAGCGTAGCAGCCTTGGAAAACGCGGGGCGTCCGCTTCCGGCGAACCTGGGGATTGAGGACGTCGCGAGGCTCGCGGTTTTGAATGATCCCGCGTTGCGCGCGCTCCGCGCGCAGCAGGGGATCGCGAACGCGTCGATCTTACAGGCCGGGCTGCTTCCCGACCCACAATACAGTCTTGATGCGGCTGCGTTGTTGGCGGGACCGGCCACCCAAACATCCTATGCCGTCGGGATGGTGGAGAATATCCAGGCCCTGATTCTGATGGGCGTCAATAAACGCATTGCGAAAGCCGGTGCCGATCAGGTGACGGCACAGATTCTTTGGCAGGAGTGGCTGGTTATCGGACAGGCAAGGGTACTGTCAGTCCAATTGATCGAACAGCAGCGCATATTGTCGTACCAGCAGGATCTGGAACATTTGCTGCATCGCCAACTGGATGACGCAGATCGGGCACTGGCGGCGAACAATACGACGACGACGCAAATTGCGCCCATCCTGTCTGCTGTTCAGGGCGTTCGCACGCAGATCAATAGCACCCAGCGCACGATTCTGATGCAGCATCAGCAACTTGCGGCGCTGCTGGGTCTTGTGCCCGACGCTGCAATACCGCTGGCTGGCACGACCAATATCAGACCCGTCACAGACGCGGATATCCGTCTCGGTCTCCAGCAGATGACCCGCACCCGTCCGGACCTCGTGGCGTTGCAACTGGGGTATCGTATGCAGGACGCAAAATTCCGCGAAGCGATTCTGGCGCAGTTTCCGGCGTTATCATTCGGGCCGGCGGGCGGCAGCGACAACACCAATGTTCACTCGCTCGGTCCCCAAGTGAATTTCACCTTGCCGATCTTCAATCGCAACAAAGGCAATGTCGCGTCGCAAAAAGCGACCCGCCAGCAACTGCATGACGACTATACCGCACGCCTGATGGCGGCAACGGGTGACATCGAGGCGCGGTTCGCACAAACCCAGCAAATAGAAGCCCAACTCGACCGGGTCGAGCAGTCATTGCCGCCGCTGATCAGCGCCGAGGCGAGTGCCCGGCAGGCGACAGCGCACGGCTTTCTGGGCGCACAGTCGTATGTCGATCTGGCCACTGCCCGGCTCAATCGCGAGAGCGAGCGCGTGTCGCTCGAACAGATGCTGCTCGAACAGCGGATCGCGTTGATTACCCTGCTTGGAGCAGGAATGCCTGCCCTTACAATTCCTGCCGATCGGATATCCCTATGATGCCTCGTCTCCGGCACGCAGTGTTCGTGGTTGCCGCCACATGCTCGGGTGCGACGGCTGCGTTCGCCGATAACGGCGCCAGCGTGCAGGTCTCAACCGTGATGACTCATCGCGCGACAGTTCCGGTTCAGGCTCAGGCGTTCGGCAGCATCATGCCGTCCGGAACCGGGGTCATCGCTCTGGTGCAGCCGCTCGATGGGTGGGTCAGCAAGCTCGACGTGACCCCCGGTCAGGGGATCAAGGCCGGAGACGCAATTCTGGAATGGCGTGCCGCGGCCAACATCGTCAGCGCGTTTGAACAGGCTGCCAGCGCCGTGACCCTCGCGCTCGCGCAATTGCAGCATACACGTGCGTTGCTGGGTCAGCGTCTGGCGACGCAGGACCAACTGGATCAGGCGACCAAGGCGGTTTCGGATGCGAAAGCCAACTACGACGCGCTGAAAAGCGAAGGTGGCGATCGCAGGACTATCGTGATCCGGGCTCCGGCCGATGGCGTGGTTTCGGCCATGCCCGTCTCGCAAGGGCAGAGGGTCATGGCAGGTACGCCTCTGGCCATGTTTGCAACGGCTGCCGGACTGGTGGCGACAGTGGGTGTGGAGCCCTCGGCCGCGTCCCAGGTGCATGTGGGCGACCCAGCGAAGATCAGCGCCCTCAATGGTGGC